>Ga0068864_100003417_pt1 | contig 13132 bp, 11 predicted proteins | sample KBSSwiS72_FD_66586 | JGI IMG/M metagenome (GOLD analysis project Ga0068864, IMG submission 66586) | Switchgrass rhizosphere microbial communities from Kellogg Biological Station, Michigan, USA - KBS Switchgrass S7-2 | ecosystem: Host-associated > Plants > Roots > Rhizosphere > Soil ...
GTGCCCCAGACCCTGGCCGTTGGTGCCGCGGCGATGTCGGCCTTGTTCGCGGGCCCGAACCCGCAGGAGCTCGGCGCCGACCCGGCGATGTACACGTCGATCACCACGGGCATGCGATCGCTCGGCCTCAGCATTGACGCCGGCGTCGCGACCGCCAACGTCTCGGCCGACTTCGCGGTTGGCAGCGACCTCGACGTTCGGGGCCGGTTCGCGCAGGTCGTATACACGCTGACCCAGTTCCCGACGATCACGGGGGTTCGATTCCTTCTTGACGGGGTGCCCCCGAAGACCGCGTTCATCGGCACGTTCACCCGAGCCGACTACACGGATCTCCTGCCCGCGATCTGGGTCGACCAGCCGGCGTGGGGTGGCGACCTCACCAGTCCCGCCAGGATCACCGGGCTCGCGAACGTCTTCGAGGGCCAGTTCCACGTCGAGATCCTCGACGCCACGGGCCATTCGCTGGGCGACCAACCCGTCCATGCCAGCTGCGGGACCGGTTGCTGGGGCACGTTCGACGTGACCATCCCGGTCACGATCGCGACAGCGCAGGCCGGCACGCTGCGGGTCTACGACACGTCGGAGCAGGGCGGCGCCCGCCAGCACGTCGTCGACTACCCGGTGACGCTCACGCCGTAGCGGATTCCACGGACGCGGCGGGCGAGCGATTCCGCTCGTCGCGCCAGGCCAGCCAGCGCGCGCCGGCGGCCACCGTCCAGCTCGGGCCGTTGAAGCCGAGCGTGAACTGGCGGAAGCCCATCGCGAGATACGTATCCGCGTCGTCGTCGAGGAACCGATCCAGATCCTCCGGCTCGACCCCGAGCCCCCACTCGATCGTCGCGGGGTCCCGCCCGAGGCGTTCGCACCAGCCAAGCAGCGCGTCGACCTTGGGGGCGAGCTCCGCGGGCTGCTCGGGAAACGCCGCGTGCCAGGCGTCGGCATGCTCGGCGACGAGCCGCAGCGTTCGCTGCTCGCCGGTGCCGGCGATGAGAATCGGCATGGGCCGATGGGGCGGTGGATCCAGGCGCTCGAGGCGGCGGCGGATGATCGGCAGGTTCTCGCCGAGCGCGGTCAGGCGCGAGCCACGCGTGCCGAACTCGTACCCGTACTCGTCGTAGTCCCGTCGGAACCAGCCCGATCCGAGGCCGAGGACGACCCGGCCGCCGCTGATGCGGTCGACCGTCCGGGCCATGTCGGCGAGCAGGTTCGGATTGCGGTACGAGTTGCACGCGACGAGCGGGCCGATATCGATCGTCCGGGTCGCCTCGGCCCAGCCGGCGAGGAGGCTCCAGGCCTCCAGGTGGGTGTCCCCACCGCCGTACAGCGGGAAGAAGTGGTCCCACGTGTAGGCGATGTCGTAGCCCATGGCCTCGGCCTGGACGACCGCGTCGCGCATCGCCGGGTAGTCGCCATGCTGGGGATGGATCTGGGCCGCGATCCGAATGGGGTGGTGGTTCATTCGCCGATCGTGAACCTTCACCCGCGGTGAATGTCAAGCCCAAGATCGGCTACGCTGCGCGGGTGTTCAGGATCGGCGCGTTCGCCCGCCTGAGCGGCCTCTCGTCGAAGGTCCTGCGCGACTACGACGCCGGCGGCGTGTTCCGGCCGGCGTGGGTCGACCGGGCGAGCGGCTACCGGATGTACTCGCCGGCCCAGCTCCCGGAGCTCCGCCGGATCGCCGCACTCCGGGATCTCGGTGTCGGGCTCGACGAGATCCGCGCGCTCGTGGAGGAGCGGGCCGACCTGCAGACGGTGCTCCAGCGCCGGCTCGCGGCCCTCGAAGCGGCCCGCGCCGAGCTGGATCGCCGGCTCGCGTCCCTGGGGATCTCGATCGCGAGCGCCACGGTCGACGTCGTGGTTCGAACCGTGCCGTCCGAGCTCGTGGCGACGCTCGACGTGGCGACGGCCGGCGGCGACGAGGGCCGCGCGTTCTACGAGCTGGAGGCCCGGATCCGCGACGCCGGCGTGCGCGCGCCGCGACCGCCCGGCAGCCTCGTCGGCGGTGACCTCGATCTCGCCGCGATCGAGGTCTTCGTCCCGGTTCGGCGCGCGGCGCCCGGTCTCGCGACGCGCCGTCTGCCCGCGATTCGGGCCGCCACGGCGCTCCATCACGGGAGCTACGCGACGATCGAGCGGACGCGCGCGGACCTCGACGCGTGGATCGCCGCGGCCGGCCTGCGAACCGGCTCGGCGAGCCGCGTCCTGTATCTCCAGTTCGGCGCCGAGTCCGAGCTTCGCGTTCCGGCGCCGTTCGTCGTCGACCGCTCGGCCGATCTCCTGACGGAGCTCCAGGTCCCGATCGACGGGCCGTCCACTTGATCGTGACCGTCGGAGTTGGGGTGGCCTATGGGGGTCGAACCCATAACCTGCGGATCCACAATCCGCTGCTCTGCCTGTTGAGCTAAGGCCACCACGGGGCGACGCTCGGGGTCGCGGCCGCACAGTCTAGCGTGACCGCGCGGCTGGTCGGAGCGGTGCGGTCTGGTGCGGTTGAGAGCGGGTCGTGGTACTCCCGGACCGTGCGGTCGGGACCATGGAGCCGCAGGCCGACGGGCGATGGGGGCCTACGTTGACCGCGAACTCATCGCCGTAGCTCGCCCGCATGGGTGCTCCGGCCGCCACTCGCGGGAGCCGCATGTACCCAAATCGACCGATCCGCAGCGTCACAGGCCTGCGCCGCCGAGGCCTCCTCGGCCCCCTGGCCGCCCTCATGGCCCTGGCAATGCTCGCCGTCAACACCGGCCTCGTCTCGGCGTGGGACGGCCTGACGTTCTCGTCGACCGAAGAAGACCACATGATCACGCTGACGAACCAGGCCCGGGCATCGAACGGCCTCGGATCGCTCATCGAGGACGCCACGCTCCGCAGCGTCGCCGAGAAGCGGGCCAAGTACATCTACGACAACCAGTACCCGTATCACACGCAGAAGGACGGCAAGACCGCCTTCACGATGCTGCAGGCCCTGGGCTATTGCTACAAGGTCGCTGGCGAGAACCTCGGCTACAACAACTACGGCGACACCCAGACGACCCAGTGGCAGTTCACCTGGTTCATGAACTCGTCGAGCCACCGGGCGAACATCCTCGGCTCGACCTACGACCACATCGGGGTCGGCGCCTACAAGGGCAGCAACTCGTCGTCCGTCTACTACCACGTGTTCGTGATGGTCTTCGCCGACAAGTGCTCGACGTCGCCGACGGCGACCCCGAAGCCGACCCCCAAACCGACCCCCAAACCGACCCCGAAGCCCACGCCCCGGCCGACACCGAGGCCCACGAGCGCACCGAAGATCACGCCGGCCCCGGTCGCGACGCCGATCCCGACGCCGGTGCCCACACCGACACCCGACACGCTCGACGCGGCGGAGCAGCACGGCGCGCTCGCCTGGAAGTTCTGGCCGGTCATGGTCGGGGTCGATCTCGGCACGCCGCCGGGCCCCGAGGCGATGTCGACGCCGACGCCCGAGGCCACGCCCGACACCGGGCCCTCGGCCAACGCCGGCACTGGTCTCGCCGTGGTCGACGAGGTCCCGAACCTCAACCTGCTGGACACGATCGTCGGCGACGTGGTGTCGGCCTACTTCGGTCCGTGATGTCGCGGGTGCCAGGGCGCCCCGACGCCCACGTATCGTTCACCACGACCGTAGACCGTTCCGCCGGCGCGGCCGCCCCGGCCAGCGCGGCCGCGGTCCGATCGCAGACAACGCCCCGATACAACGGAGACCCGATGCAGCCCATCCTCGAGGCTCACGACGTGACGAAGGTCTACGACCTCGGCAACCAGCAGGTCGACGCCCTTCGCGGCGTATCGCTCTCCGTCGGCGCCGGCGAGTTCGTCGCGCTCATGGGCCCGTCGGGATCCGGCAAGAGCACGCTGCTCCAGATGCTCGGCGGCCTCGACCGGCCGACGACCGGCTCCGTGGTCTTCGAGGGCCGCGATCTCGCGAAGCTCTCCGACGGGCAGGCATCGAAGCTCCGCCGCGATCGAACGGGCTTCGTCTTCCAGGCGTTCAACCTCATCCCGCTCCTTGACGTTCGCGAGAACGTCGGCTTGCCGTTCACGATCGCCGGCACGAATCCGAACCGGGGGGAGCTCAAGGAGCGCGTCCGCCAGGCGATCGAGCTCGTCGAGCTGACCGGCAAGGAGAAGCACCGCCCGGACCAGCTGTCGACCGGCGAGCAGCAGCGTGTCGCGGTCGCCCGGGCGCTCGTGACGCGACCCTCGATCCTCCTCGCCGACGAGCCGACGGGCAACCTCGACTACACGACGGGTGGCGAGCTGCTGCACGCACTCTGGAAGTCGTGCGACGGTGACGGCCAGACGATCGTCCTCGTCACCCACGATGCGCGGGCCGCGGCATATGCCGACCGCGTGCTGGTCATCGGCGAGGGCCGCATCAGCGACGAGATCGTCCTCGGCCGGCGCCTCGACCATTCCGCGGCGCCGCTGATCGCGCGACTCTCCCAGATCGGCCTGTAACCCGATGGGCATCGACCGCCTCGCGTGGCGGGCCGTCCTCGCCCGGCCGCTCCGCTCACTCCTGACGATCATCGGGATCGCGCTCGGTGTCGGGGTCCTGTCCGCCTCGTTGACGTTGAGTGCCGCGCTCGACGCGTCGATCGAGCGCACGGTCCACGACCTCGTCGGCCGGGCCGACCTGCGTGTCTCCGCGTTCCTCGACGCCGGGTTGTCCGATGAGGCCGTCCAGACGATTGCCCAGACGGACGGCGTGGCGACGACCGCCTCGGTCATCGAGCACAAGACATTCCTCCTGGGCCGGCCCGCCGGCGGCACCGCCGACGCTGTCACGGTCCTCGGGATCGACCCGGCGTCGTACGTGCAGCTCCACGACCTCCCGGTCGTCGCCGGGCAGGGCTTGGCCGGCACGAACGAGGCCGTCGCGCTCGTGAGCGAGCGACTCGCGGCCCAGGATGGCTACGGGCTGGGCAGCCAGCTGACGATCCAGGGCCCCGTCCCGCAGCAGCTCCGAGTCATCGGGATCGTCCAGGGCCTCGGACCCCTCGGCGGCCCCGGACGCACCGTGATCGTGCCGATCGACATCGCCAAACAGGCATTCAACCTGAGCGGCGCCACCCGCGTCGATCTCCAGATCGCGAATGGTGCTGCCGTCAACGACGTCTCGGAGCAGCTGGCTCAGCGGATGACCGAGCCGTACGTTCTCGCCTCGCCACTGGAAATCGCGACGAGCCTGCGGGCCTCGTCGGCCGACTTCCAGGCGACCGCGTCGCTCGTCGCGGCCGTGGTCCTGTTCGTCGGCGCGTTCCTCATCGTCAACACGCTCTCGATGACCGTCGGCGAGCGGGCTCGCGAGGTCGGCCTCCTGCGAGCCGCCGGCGCGACCCGCAGCCAGGTCGCCCGCTTCGTCTTCACCGGTGCGCTCGTCCTCGGGATCCTCGGTTCGGGGATCGGGCTGCTCTTCGGGACGGCCCTGGCCCTCGGGATGGCCGACGCGGTGAGCGCCGCCACGAACCTCGTCGCGACGGTTCCCGGCATCGATCCCGCCGGCTCCGCCGTGGCCGCCACGATCGGCGTGGCCATCACGATCCTCGCCGCCATCGAGCCGGCCGTCCGGGCCGCTCGCATCTCGCCGGTCGAGGCCCTTCGCGCGAAGTTCGACCTGCCCGCGGTGAGTCGCGAGCGCTTCGGCTGGATCGCCGCGATCTTCATCGTGGTCGCGGCCCTGGCACTCCTCGCCTGGCCGCCTGCCCTCGCCACCACCGGGGCCCAGCGCGCGCTCGCGGTCTACTTCGTCCTGCTGCTCGCGACGATGCTCTCGCCGCTCCTCATGCGGCCCCTCGCTCGCGTCCTCGGGCTGCCCGTCGCGCTCATCTTCCGGCTCGAGGAGCGGCTCGCCCGCGGCTCCCTCGCCCGCGACCGAAGCCGGACCGCCCTGACCCTCGGCTCGCTCGTGGTCGGGCTCGCGATGATCGTCGCGCTTGGCTGGTCGGCCCAGGCGGCGCGGGCCTCGGCATTCGCCTGGCTGAACGACGTGGTCCCCGGCGACGAGGTCGTGAGCTCGATCCGGCCGGTCGGCCCCGACGAAGGCATCGAGGAGGCCCTCGCCGAGGTGCCGGGTGTCGCCTCCGTCACGCCCATTGCCTCGTTCGATCTCGCCTTCCGCGGCCATCGCCTCGACGCGGTCGCCGTCGTCGGCGCCGACATGCTGGCCGACGGCCGCCTGACCGTGACGGACGGCGATCGGATCAAGGCCCTGAACGCGCTCGATGCCGGCGGTTCGGTCATCGTCCCGGCCGCCGTGGCGGGTCGCCTCGGCCTCCACGCCGGAGACACGATGACCGTGGCCCTCGGGGCCGGGCATCACGTCGACCTGCAGATCGCGGCGATCGTCGCGCGGTCGATCCCGGGCTCCAGCGGCGAGGCGGTCCTCGTGGGCTGGAAGGACGCAACCGAATCCTTCGGGGTGACCGGCGCCGATGCGTTCGCGGTCCGGTTCCAGCCCGGCGCGGCGCCAGTCGCCCGCGACGCCCTCGCCACCACCGCCGAGACGTACGCCCTCCAGGCGAGCCCGATCGAGCAGATCCAAGGCGCGATCGCCGAGGCCCTGGCTCGCGTCTTCGGAGTGTTCGACGCCCTCGCGATCGTCGCGGTCATCGTCGCCGGCCTCGGGATCGTGAACACGCTGACGATGAGCGTCGTCGAGCGCATCCGCGAGCTCGGCGTCCTCCGGGCGATCGGGATGACGCGTCGCCAGGCGATCCGGATGATCCTCGTCGAGGCCTTCGTGCTCGGCATCATCGGGGTCCTGCTCGGCTCCGGCGCCGGTCTGGCCGTGGGCGTCGTCCTGCTCGCCCTCGGTGGCGGGCTCGGGCCGGTGGCGGGCATCCCATGGGTCCCGATCGAGCTCGCCGCGGCCCTCGGCCTCGTACTCCCCGTCATTGCCGCGGTCTATCCGGCCCGCCTCGCGTCGCGCGTCACGATCGTCTCCGCCCTCCAGTTCGAGTAGGGGGCCTCTGCTAGACTCGCCCCGCCCTGACGGTGGGCCCCGCGAGGAGACCACGGATGACGATCGGCTTGCCGGGAATCGACCGGCTGCCAAGCATCGACCGCCTGCCCGCCCAGGAGCGCGGCATCACGATCGGTGACTTCCTCGTCCCCATCCGGCTCTCGGAGCGGATGACCACCCGGGCCCGGCACATTGCCCTCATCCTCGCCGGCACGATCCTCATCGCCCTCGCGGCGCAGGTCGTCATCCCCGTTCCCGGCAGCCCCGTTCCGATCACCGGCCAGACATTCGGCGTGCTCCTCTCGGCAGGCGCCCTCGGATTCCGGCGCGGCATCGCCGCAACGGTGCTGTACCTGCTCGTCGGGACCGTCGGCCTGCCGGTCTTCGCGCACGGTTCGCACGGCATCGAGATCCTCACCGGCGCGACCGGCGGCTACCTCATCGGGTTCATCGCCGCCGCCGCCCTCATCGGCCGTCTCGCCGAGCTCGGCTGGGATCGCAACCTGATCGGCGCCGTCGGAGCGATGCTCATCGGCAGCGCCCTCATCTACGCGTTCGGCCTGCCGTGGCTCGCATACGTTGCCCACGTCGATGCGGCCACGACGCTCCAGGAGGGGCTCTACCCGTTCATCCCCGGGGATGTCGTGAAGCTGGCCTTCGCCGCGGCCGCCTTCCCGGCAGCCTGGTGGGTGGTCGGCCGCCGACCCGGAGATCGCTGAGGGCTTCGCCGCCTCGAGCCGGATCGTCGACGGGGGCCTGTACGGCCCCGGGAGCGAGGCCTGGCGGCTGAACCGCGAATCGATGCTCCTGCTCGGGGCCGGGCCCCGGGCGCTCCTCCTCCAGATCGCCCATCCGCTCGTCGCCGAGGGCGTCGCCGATCACTCGGACTTCCAGGCCGATCCGTGGTCGCGCCTGGCCGGCACGCTGCGCTCGTACCTCCGGATCGTGTACGGGACCGCGGACGCGGCACGCGGTGAGATCCGGCGCCTGAACCAGCTGCACCGCGAGGTGACCGGCGCGCGCTATCAGGCCCGCGACCCCGACCTGTCGCTCTGGGTCCACGCGACGCTCGTGGATTCGACGATCGCCGTCTACGAGGCCTGGATCGAGCCGCTCTCGGCCGACCGGCGCGCCCGGTACTACGAGGAGACGATCCCCGTTGGACGGGCGTTCGGGATCCCGCCGGACCTCCTGCCGGCGGATATCGATGCGTTCGAGGCGTATCTCGGCCGGATGCTCGCGCCCGGTGGCCCGATCGTTGTCTCCGACACAGCCCGGGAGCTGGCCGGGACGATCCTCCGACCGCCGCTCGGGCCGGCGGCGCGGCCATGGCTCGGGGATCTCGCAGCCCGCCTCGACGCGATCCCGGCGGCAGCCTATGAGTGGCTGATGTGGCCCGCGATCGGGCTCTTGCCTTCGACCGTCCGGGAGGGCTATGGCCTCCGCTGGGGCCTCCGCGAGCGGATCGTGACGGCCTGGCTCGTCGCGACGTGGCGGGCCTGGCGCCCGATCCTGCCGGCCACGTTCCGGCAGATGCCCCAGGCGCTCGCCGCGGACCGCCGGATCGGCGCGCTGTCGGCCGCCCGGGACGTCGACCGGCTCGCGGGTTGATGGCCACCGCACTCGGCGTCGACGCCCTCGTCGAGGCCATCCGGACGGGCCTGCCCGACGTCCGGCTGCTGACCGACCCGCTCGACCGCGAGGCCTACCGCCTCGACGAGACGGCCTACCTGACTGCGGGACTGCCGGGCGCGATCGCGCTGCCAGCGACGACCGCGGACGTCAGCGCCCTCCTGCACCTCGCCTCGGCTCATCGCGTCGCGGTGGTCCCGCGCGGCGCCGGCACGGGCCTGTCCGGCGGCGCGGCGGGGATCGAGGGCGCCCTCACGATCGCCCTGACCCGGATGGACCGGATCCTCGAGATCGACCGCGACAACCTCTGCGTCGTCACCCAGCCCGGCGTCGTCAATGCGACGTTGAAGGCCGCGGTTGCGGCCGAGGGGCTGTTCTACCCGCCCGATCCGGCGAGCTACGAGACCTGCTCGATCGGCGGCAACCTCGGGACGAATGCCGGCGGCCTGTGCTGCGTGAAGTACGGCCAGACGCGCGACTGGGTGCTCGGGCTCGAAGTCGTCCTCGCCGATGGGCGAGTGATCCGGACCGGCGGCCGGAACGTGAAGGACACCGCGGGGTACGGCCTGACCCATCTCTTCGTCGGCAGTCAGGGCACGCTCGGGATCATCACCGAGGCGACGCTCCGGCTGCGACCGTTGCCCGGGCCGCGGTCGACGTTCCTCGCGTTCTTCGGCTCGCTGGAGGCCGCCGGCGAGGCGGTCGCCGCGATCACCCGGGCCGGGATCAGCCCGGTGACGCTCGAGCTCCTCGACCACGAGACCATCCTCGCCGTCGACGACGCCCACGGGCTCGGGCTCGACCGGGACGCCGCGGCGATGCTCATGGTCGAGTCGGACGCGACCGGCGCCGCGGGCGCCGAGGAGCTCGATGCCGCCGAGGCGGCCTGCGCCGAGAGCGGCTCGACATCGATCGTCCGGGCCGCCGATGCGACCGAGGCGGACTGGTTGCGCCAGGCGCGCCGGCTCGCGCTGCGAGCGCTCGAGCGGCAGGGCACGGTCCGCATGGAGGACGTGGGTGTGCCGCGGGCGCGGGTGCCGGACCTGCTGCGCGCCATCGAGCGGATCGCGGCCGCTCACAACGTGCGTTGCGCGACGTTCGGCCACGCCGGCGACGGCAATCTCCACCCCAACCTCATCTTCGACCACGACGATCCCGACGCGGAGCGCCTGACGCACGTGGTCCGCGACGAGATCTATCGGGCCGCGCTCGACCTCGGCGGCACCGTGACGGCCGAGCACGGAATCGGCGCCGCACGGCGCGAATGGCTGCCGATCCAGCGCGGCCAGGGCTTCGTCGACGTCATGCGCTCGATCAAGGCGGCGCTGGACCCGCTGGGGATCCTGAACCCGGGTCGCGTCCTCTAGCGAGGTCGCCCCGGCAGAGGAACCGAAAATGCGTCAGAATGTGGGGTCCCAACCGTGGCCCCGCCGCGTGTCCCTTGACGCGGACCCAGATGCCCAGGAGTCCTCGTGAACGGCCGACCGCTCTCCCTCTCCCGCCCCGCATCCCGCACCGGTGAGCCCGAGCCGCTGCGGCACGTCATCGACCAGTACAAGCACCGCGATCAGACGATCACCTGCGTGTGCGGCTGGCACGGAAGCTGCGCGACGAACGCGACCGGCAGCTCCGACTGGACGATCCACCTGAACCAGTTCCGCACCAAGCGGAAGTAACGCTCCGGCGGTGACGACCGCCCGCGCCGGCATCGACCGGCGGACCCTCCTGATCTACGGCGGCTATGCGGTCGCGTTCGTCATCGTTGGACTGGCGAATGCCGCGGGACTGCCGCCGCTCGTCCGATTCGTCCTGGCGATCGCCGGCCTGGCGGGCGGCGCGATCGCGGTCGGCGAGTCCGTGGAGCGGCTTTCCGAGCGGCTATCGCCGGCCGCGACCGGCGTCGTCCAGTCCGTCCTCGGCAACCTGCCAGAGCTGTTCCTCGCCATCTTCGCCCTGCAGGCGGGCCTGGTCGGCGTCGTGGCCGCGGCACTCGTCGGGTCGGTCCTCGGGAATGCCCTGTTCGTGCTCGGGCTCGCGCTCCTGGCCGGTGGGCTGCGACACGGCCGGCTCCGGTTCTCGGCGTCCGCGAACCGGCTCTACTCGACCGAGCTGCTCCTCGCGGTTTCGGCCCTGCTCGTGCCGTTCCTCGCGACGCGTGCGGGGGAGCCCGACGTCGGCCACGACGTCGAGCTGTCGGCGGTCGTGGGTATCGTCCTGCTCGTCATCTTCGCGGTCTCCGTCCCGATCGGGCTGCGAATCGCGCGCGAGGCGACCGCGACAGGCGAGGCACCGACCGGACCGCTCGAGCGGCCCCTGGAGATCCGCGCGCGGCGGCCCATGAGCGAGACGCTCGCGCTCCTGACCATCTCCGCCGCCAGCTCGGCCCTCGTCGCCGACTGGTTCGTCGAGGCACTCCAGCCGGCGATGGCCTCGATCGGGATGAGCGAGGCGTTCGCGGGCCTGATCGTTGTCGCCCTCGCCGGCAACGCGGTCGAGAATCTCGCCGGGATCCGCTTCGCCTGGCGCGGCCGCGGCGACCTGGCGATGAGCCTGATCCTGAACTCCGCGCTGCAGGTCGTGCTGTTCCTGGCCCCCGTCATCGTCCTGCTCAGCCTGATCATCGCCCCGACGCCGCTCACCCTGATCTTCGACCCGCTCCTGCTGGGCATGCTGACCGTGACGGCGGTCCTGGTGTTCGCGATCGTCCTGGACGGCGAAGCCAATGCGCTGGAAGGCGCGATGCTCCTCGGCCTGTACCTGATCATCGCCGCCGGGGTCTGGTGGGGCCCGGCCGTTCGCGGCTAGGCGGTCAGCCCGGCGGGCCCTCCAGGCGACGGCCGCGGACCCAGGCGCCCCGAACCATGTCCGGGTGCGACCGGAAGATCAGGCGGCTCATGATGTCGGCGGGGTCGATCGCGGTCGGGTCGTAGGGCAGGTCGCGGAGGGCCTCCGCATAGCGTGGATCGACGGCGACGAGGTCAGCCTCCTTGCCGGCCTCGAGACTGCCGATCCGATCGTCCAGACCGAGCGCCCTGGCGCCCTCGAACGTGCCCATCCGGAGCCAGTCGAGCGGGCCGAGCGTCGGGAGCGGATCGTCGAGGACCACTCGCCGGACCGTCTGGACGTAGGCCCCGACGGCCATGACCGAGAACATCGAGGCATCAGGCCCGCCGGCGACGTCTGAGCCGAGCCCGACCACGAGCCCGGCGTCGAGGTAGGTCGCGAGCGGCATCACGCCCGAGGCCAGGAAGAGGTTCGAGGCCGGACAGTGGGCGATCCGCGTGCCGGTCTCGACGAGGCGGGCCAGCTCTCGCTCGGAGAGGTGGATGGCGTGGGCGAGGACCGTCCGCGGACCGAGGCCGCCGGCGCGGTCGTAGACGTCGACGTAATCGGTGGCCTCCGGGAAGAGGCGGGCCACCTCGGCGATCTCGCCGGGATCCTCCGACACGTGGGTCTGCCACCACGCGCCCGTGCGTGCGGCGAGCGCCGCCGACTCGCGCAGCATCTCGGCGGTGCAGGAGACCGCGAACCGCGGCGTGACCGCGTAGCCGAGGCGGCCGTCGTCGGCGCCATGCCAGCGGGCGCACAGCTCTTCCGACTCGCGCAGCGAGCGCTCGAGGATCGTCGACCGGTCGATCCGATCGTCATACGTGATCCGATCCATCATGACTTTGCCGAGGATCGCCCGGATGCCGTGGGCCTCGGCCGCCTCGAACGCGGCGTCGAGCGCAGCCCGGTAGACGGCGCCGTAGGCGAGGACTGTCGTGGTCCCGGCTGCCGCGAAGGCCCGGAACGCCGAGGCCGAGATCCGGCCGGCGTGCTCGGGATCCGACCAGCCCTGTTCGATCGGGAAGATGTAACGCTCGAGCCAGGTCAGCAGGTCGAGGCCCGCGCCGAGGCCGGCATTCGGCAGCTGCGGCAGGTGGGCGTGCAGGTCGACCATCCCCGGCAGCAGCACGAGCGGCCGGAGATCGATGACGCCCGTGGCCTCGGCCCCGGCGGCCTCGCGAACCCCAGCGATCCGGCCGCTCGCGTCGACCTCGACGATCCCGTCCGCGAGATGCCGCGTGCCGCCCGCCGCAAGTGGCGTGAGGATCGTCGCCCGGATCGCGAACGGCGGGCGCGCGGGGAGGATTCCAGTCACCGCCGGAACGCTAGCATCTGGCGATGGGCCCGCTCGACCTGCTCATCACCGATGGCACGATCGTCGACGGGACGGGTGCGCCGGGATTCGAGGGCGCGGTCGGCGTCCGGGCCGGAGCCGCGGGCGCCGACGCGACGCTCGTCATCCTGCGTGAGCCGGCCGACATCGAGACCGCGAGGGCCTCCGCCGGCCGGATCATCGACGCGACCGACAAGATCGTGGCGCCCGGCTTCATCGACCTCCATAGCCACTCGGGCCTGATGATCCTGGCGAGCCCGATCCACGAGCCGAAGGTTCGCCAGGGCGTGACGACCGAGGTCATCGGCATCGACGGGCTGTCGTATGCGCCCTTCGGCGATCCGGCGACGCTC
>Ga0068864_100003424_pt1 | contig 13124 bp, 11 predicted proteins | sample KBSSwiS72_FD_66586 | JGI IMG/M metagenome (GOLD analysis project Ga0068864, IMG submission 66586) | Switchgrass rhizosphere microbial communities from Kellogg Biological Station, Michigan, USA - KBS Switchgrass S7-2 | ecosystem: Host-associated > Plants > Roots > Rhizosphere > Soil ...
GATTCCTCCTCGGCTACGGCACCGACCTGGTGGCCCTGTCGCGCCGCGGCGCGACGTTCGTCGACAAGATCCTGAGAGGCGCGCCACCGGGCGAGCTGCCGATCGAGCTACCGGCCAAGTTCGAGCTGGTCGCCAACCTCGGCGCTGCCCGGGCCATCGGCATCACCTTTCCCGCGGTGACGCTGCAGCGCGCCGACCGGCTGATCGCGTAGGACTGCCGCCGCGCCGCGGCGGACCTCCCGGCGCGCTCAAGTTGGCGCCCCGCGGGCCGAAAGCGATTCAGCCGTCCCGGCAGCCAGGCCCCGGGTTTCGACGGCGCTCGCCTTCGAAAGGGTTCTGCCGGTGCCATCGCGTCTCTGCTGCTTCGTCCTGGTCGCCGCGATGGCCCTCGGCGGCACATGCGTGCACGCGGCGACGGTCAGCGTCCAGGTCGCCGACCGCGGGGGCAAGCCGCTCGCCGAGGCGGTCGTGATGCTCGTGCCGGTGTCGGCACACCTGCCGGTGCGGCCGATGGGCGGGGTCGAGATCGCGCAAAGCCATCGCCAGTTCAGCCCGCGCGTCACGGTGGTCACCGTCGGCACGAGCGTTTCGTTCCCGAACCTCGATACGGTCCGCCACCACGTCTATTCGTTCTCGCCGGTCAAGAGCTTCGAGCTCAAGCTCTACGCCGGCGTCCCGGCGACGCCGGTCGTGTTCGACAAGCCGGGAATCGCCACCCTCGGCTGCAACATTCACGACGCGATGGTCGCGTGGGTCGTGGTCGTCGACACGCCGCTGTTCGCGCGCAGCGGCGCCGGCGGCAAGGCCGAGATCGACGCAGTGCCGGCCGGCGACTACGAGCTGCGCGTCTGGCACTCCGGGCTGCCCGAGTCGAACACGGGCGTATCGATGCCGCTGACGGTGGCCGGCGCCGACGTCCAGACACGCGCCTCGCTGGCCACGCTCGGGCCGCGCAAGTGAGCCCCAGGACTCGCTGGTGGCAGCGCTCGATCGGTGGCCGGATCGTCCTGATCTCGCTCGGCCTGCTGCTGACGGTGCAGCTGGCGAGCTTCGTCGCGCTGCGATCGAGCCTCTCGGAGCACGCCCACCGGGTCTTGCCGAATCAATTGAAGGCCGGCGAACGCGTCCTGCAGAACCTGCTCGACCGGCGCGCGCAGACCCTGATCAGCGGCGCCCGTCTGCTCGCCGCCGACTACGGCTTTCGCGAGGCGGTCAGCTCCAACGACACCGAAACCATCGTCTCGGTCCTGGCCAACCACGGTGCGCGCATCGGCGCCACCGAGACCGCGCTGCTGTCGGGCGACTTCAAGCTGCGCGCGAGCACCGACGACGAACCGCTCAGCCTGCTGCCGCTGGTCGAGCGGCTGGCGGCGCAGGCAATCGACTCGGGCCAGGCCAGTGCCCTGGCGCTTCGCTCAGGCCAGCCGTACCAGGCAGTGCTGGTGCCGGTGAAGGCACCGGTCGTCGTCGGCTGGGTGCTGATGGCGTTTCCGCTCGACCAGCAGCTGGCGACCGACCTGAAGAGCCTGTCGGGGCTCGACCTGACGCTGATCTCGCGCCCGGCGCGGCGCGAGCCCTGGTCGGTGAACCTGACCAGCCTCGACGCGGCACGCGCCGCCAGCCTCGCCGGCCAGAGCTGGAACGAGCCGCGCGACGCTGCCGCGATGACCTCGGTTGCCGTCCTCGGCGAGGAGATCGGCGTGCACGACACGATGCTGCGCCTCGGCCACGAAAGCGACGGCGGCGCGAGTGTGCGCGCGCTGGTGTCGCTCTCGGTCGACGAGGCGGTGCGTCTGCCGCACGACCTGCTGCTCGCGCTGATCGCGATCACGCTCGTCGCCATCGTCGTGTTCGCGCTCGGCAGCATCTTCACGGCACGGCGCGTGACGACGCCGCTGCGCAATCTCGCCGATGCCGCCGAGCGGCTCGGCGGCGGCGACTACGTGACGCCGATGACCGGAATGCAGCGCCACGACGAGATCGGCGAGCTGTCGCAGTCGTTCGAGCGGATGCGCCACAGCATCGCCGCTGACCAGGCGCAGATCATGAAGCTGGCGTACTGGGATCCGCTCACCGGACTGCCCAACCGGGCCCGCTTCCGCGACGATGTCCAGCACGCGATCGGCCAGGCGCGGCCGGGTGACGCGGTGGTCGTCGTCATGCTCGACCTGAATCGCTTCAAGCACGTCAACGACGCGCTCGGCTATCCCATGGGTGATTTGCTGCTGGTCGCGGTCGGCGAGCGATTGACGCGCCAGGTGATGCGCGACGGCGACGTCGTCGCGCGCCTGAGCGGCGACGAGTTCGCCGTGCTGCTGCGCTCGGGCGACGCCGCGCTCGGGCTCGCGGTCGCCGAGCGGATCGAGGAGTCGTTCGCCGCGCCGTTCGTGCTCGAGGAGCAGCCGGTGGACATCGGCGCCGCGGTCGGCGTCGCCTGCTGGCCGCTCCATGCCGACGACGGCGATGCGCTGCTCAACCGCGCCGAGGTGGCGATGTACGCAGCCAAGCATCGCGGCAACGGCGCGCAGCTGTACGACCCGTCGAGCGAGCTTGCCAGCGCCCGCACGCTGTCACTGATGACCGAGCTGCGCCACGCTGTCGACGCCTGCGAGCTGCGCCTGTACCTGCAGCCGAAGCTGGCGCTCGACACCGGCCAGCTGATCGGCGCCGAGGCACTGCTGCGCTGGCAGCATCCCGAGCGCGGCATGGTGCCGCCTTCGCACTTCATCCCCTTCGCCGAGCAGACCGGATTCATCCACACGCTGACGCTCTGGGTGCTCGAGGAAGCCGCTCGCCACTGGCACGTGCTGAACGAGGAAGGGATGCCCTTGCCGCTGTCGATCAACCTCTCGACGCGCGACCTGCTCGACCAGAACCTGCCGCAGAAGTTCGAGGCGCTGCTCTCCCGGCGCAAGGTCGCGGCGAGCGCCTTCTGCCTCGAGATCACCGAGAGCGCGATGATGGACGAGCCGCAGCGCGCGCTGGCCACGCTCGACCGCCTGAGCGCGATGGGTTTCACGCTCTCGATCGACGACTTCGGCACCGGCTACTCGTCGCTCGCCTACCTGAAGCGGCTGCCGGTCAACGAGCTCAAGATCGACCAGTCGTTCGTCCGCAACATGCAGACCGATGCCGACGACGCGACGATCGTCCGCTCGACCATCGACCTGGCGCACAACCTGGGCATCACCGTGGTCGCCGAAGGCGTCGAGAACGGGCAGGTCTGGAACATGCTGCGCGATCTCGATTGCGACCACGCGCAGGGCTTCCACATGGGCCGGCCGATGCCGGTCACGGAGCTGTCGACCTGGTCGACGAGCTGGGCGTCGGCGCGGCGCGCCAAGGCGCTCGACAGCGCGCTGCTCCATTGAAGAAGGTCGCTGCGGTCCTCGCGGCAGGGGTGCTCTGGGCCGGGGCGGCCGCGGCCGATCCCGGCTACTACGTCGTCACCGTCTACAGCGATCCGGGCGTCAAGACCGTCGACCTGCGCTACTGGACGGTGCAGCCCAAGGGCGGCGGCCTCGTCATCTGGCCCGAGGTCGGCCTGGCCTGGAACGTCAACAGCCGCTGGTACACCGAGCTGCTCGCGAGCTGGATCGGCTGGTCCGGCGCGGCGACGCGGCTCAGCAACGTCGAGTGGCAGAACGACCTGCTGCTGACCCAGGGAGAGCTGCCGTTCGACCTGGCGCTGCACACGCTCTGGGTCTCGCCGCAGATCGCGTCGGGCGATTCGCTCGAGTTCGGACCGGTGTTCCAGACCGACATCGACCGGACGCAGGTCAACTTCAACGTCTTCTTCGAGCGCTACTTCGGGACCCAGTCGGCGCGGCCGACGCAGCTGAAGTACCAGTGGCAGCTGCGCTATCGCTGGCGGCCGGCGCTCCAGTTCGGCGCCCAGGGCTTCGGCGAGCTCGGTCCCTGGGACGACTGGGCGCCGCACGACCTGCAATCGCATCGCGCCGGCCCGGCGCTGTTCGGATCTATCGGCGTCGGCCCGGGAACGATCGGCTGGCAGGCAGCGTATCTCGTCGGCAAGACCTACGGCCAGCGCGGCCAGATGCTGTCGTTCCGCGTCAAGTACGACTTCTAGCGTCGCGCCGGCTCGCTCGCGCCGCGGCGCGGCCCGCCTGGACGCTCCCGAGCGCAGCCACTATCCTGCGCCCTCACGACGGGGGCTGGGGCGATGCGCGCATGGACGGTGGACGCGGACGACATCCGCGTGGCGGAGGATTTCGACGAGTCGCTGCTGCATCGCACGCCCGAGATCGACGCCTTTCTCACGCCCGACCGCGACGACAAGTTCATCGTCATCGGCACCAAGGGCTTCGGCAAGACGCTGCTGCTCAAGGCCAAGCGCGTCCTCTACCAGCGCGAGGGCCAGGCGGTCTGCCTGCCGACCGGCAACCTGCTCGACAAGCCGATCGGCGACAAGATCTTCGGCCGCGAGTCGATCGCCCTGTTCGCCGCGTCGCCGCTGCCATGGTCGAAGGTCTGGCTGTGCGCGATCGCCCTGGCCGCGCTCAAGCACGTCGGTGCCGACGAAGGGCTGAAGGTCGGCGGCAAGCTGGCCGGCCTGGTCGACGATGCGCAGCTGCACAGCGTCATCGACCACTTCGTTCGCCTGCTCGACTTCACCCCGACCGAGCTGCAGCGCTGCGCCACCGAGACCGACGGCCACCTGGTGCCGCGCCTGCGCGCGCTCAACGCGCCACTGGCGCTCTTCATCGACGGCGTCGACGAGTACTTCAACAAGCACGTCGAGGACGGGCCAGCGAGCCCGAGCGTGACCGGCGAGATCTCGCCCAACGTCTGGTACTTCTCCCAACTCGGGCTGGTCGAGGTCGCCTACCAGCTGCGCCGGATCAACCATCACCTGAAGATCTTCGCAGCGATCAGGAAGGAGGCGTACGCGCGGTTGCCGCAGCGAACCGCGATGGCGCAGCAGTACCGCGGCAGCGCGGTCGACATCGTCTACGCGCCCGAGAGCCTGCGCGAGATCTTCGTCAACAACGTGCGCTTCGTGAAGAGCGAGCGGATGGTCCAGCCCGAGCGCGTACGCAGCAATCCGCTCGAGGCGTTCCTCGGCCGCACCAGCGTCATCGACACCTACACGCGCGAGGAGGAGGACGCGTTCGAGTACATCTGCCGCCACACCCTGCTCAGGCCGCGCGACCTGATGACGATCGGCGAGCGGCTGGCGGCGCTGCGCCCCGACGAGCGGCGCAACGAGTTCCGGCTCAAGGAGGCGATCAACCAGTCGGCGACCGAGATCGCGCACGAGTACCTGGCCGAGATCGCCCCCTACGTCGCCGGGCTCGATCCCGACCGGTTGTTCCATCGCCTGCCCGGCCACGTGATCACGCGCGCCGAGGTCGAAGCGATCAACGCCGGCGACTCCGGCGGCCTCGACGGCGGCGACGACGCGTTCAACGCGCTCTATCGCGTCGGCCTGCTCGGTTATGTCCAGCACGACCGTGTCCGCGGCGAGTGGCGCCAGCGCTTTCTGCGGCCCGGCGAGGCGACGCTCGAGACCAACGGCACCTTGCCGCGCGCGACCCACTATCTCGTCCATCCGGTGCTGTTCGATGTCATCGCCCGGATCAATCCCGAGTTCCTGCAGCGGATCGACCGGGTCAACATCGTCGGCTACGACCGGCCGTGGCGCGAGTCGGGCGGCGGCGCTGAGCGTGCGCTCGACGTGCGCCAGTGCTGCGTGCTGAAGGCCGACATCCAGGCCTTCGCCAGCCTGATGCGCGCGGGCGTCGACGCGCCGGTACGGACCGCGCTCGAGGAAGCCGTGTTGCGCTGGGCGCCGGCGGCGGCGATCACCGAGATCCGCTCGGGCGACTCGGCGCTGATCGCCGCCGACGATCCGGTCGCGCTGGCGCAGACCGCGCGCCACCTGATGGACGCGGTCTACCAGGCGCCCGGGCAGCCGCGCCTCAGGATCGCGCTGCACTACGGCCAGGTGCAGACGCGCCAGAGCGACGTCGATCTCGACACCGTGATCGTCGGCGGCGAGGCGATCCTGTGCGCGGCGCGGGTCGAGCCGCTGGTCGAGCCGGGCCAGATCTGGGTCACCGAGGAGTTCCGCCAGCAGTTCCTCGAGCGGCCATCGCTCTGGCGAACGACGCCGGTGGCGGGGCCGGGCAGCGAGGAGCTTTTCAACATCAGGAAGAAGGGCTCGACCGAGCCCGATGCCTGGGTCCGTCTCTATCGGCTCGAGTCGTGAAACTCGAGCGTCAGCATCGCTCCGGCGCGACGCTAGGGCAGACGCTCGAGGTAGCTCTGGAACACGCCGACATGCACGAACGCCGCGTCACTCGCGCTCGGCCAGAGATCGCCGCTGCTGAAGCGGACGTCGTAGGTAGGCTCGTCGACCGAAGCGACGCCGTGCGCCGCTGCGTCGGGAAACGGATAGGGCGGCGACTCGCTCACGACCACGCCCGCCTTGCCGCGGATGTAGGCCGGCATGCGAACGTGGCCGGCGACGTGTTCGCTCGTGACGCGGACCCGGTCCCCCGGGGCGAAGCGTTCGCGACCCGGCGCGTTGGAGCGGCCGGGCGCGCTCGCCAGCGCCAGCGGGAACGCTCCTTCGGCGCGGCGCTCGAGCTCGTCGCGCGAGACGATTCCCTTCTCGACGCAGAGCGTCGCCAGGCTCGTCAGCGATCGCTCGTAGTAGCTCGCCGAAAGATAGTGGCGCGGCTCCATGCGCTCGATCGCGTGGCGGTACTCGTCCATGTTGAAGATGCCGAGCCTGACCGCGAGCGAGTAAAGAGCGTTGACGCGCTTCTCCCACGGCTCGTGAAACGCAGGTGCGCCGGGCGAGTGGCGGACGCGGCCGAAGCCCTGCTTGCCGCCGAGGTCGTGGATGCCGTCCATCGATCGCGGCGAAGCTAGAGGCGGGCGACGCCGATGAGCGCGTCCTGGGTGACGAGCTGCGCCAGCCGCTCCTCGGACCAGCCGACGGTCCCGCGCGGCCGCATCGGCAGCACCATGTAGCGTGTGTCGGCGGTCGTGTCCCAGACCCGGATCTCGACCTCGCGCGGCAGATCGAGGCCCAGCTCCTTCAGCACCGTGCGCGACTCGCGAACGACGCGGGCGCGGTACTCGAGGTCCTTGTACCAGTCGGGTGGCAGGCCGACGATCGTGAACGCGGTGCACGAGCAGAGCGTGCAGCAGATGACGTTGTGCACCACCGGCGTGTTCTCGAGCACGACCAGATGACGGTGATGGCGCGGCATGTCGTAGCCGAGCTCGAGCACCGCCGCGCGGCCGTCGGCGAGCAGTCGCTCGCGAAACGCCGGATCGGTCCATGCCTTGGCGACGATGCGGGCACCGTTCTCGGGAACCCAGCGCTCCTCCACCAAATGGTTGGCCTCGACGATGAATTCGCCCGGCTTCAGGCCGCGCTCCTCGAGCGCCGCCTGGATCGCGTCGACGCGCTGCTCTACCGGGGCGGTGCGCCCGGTCGCGGACGCGGGGTCGGAGATCGTCATCGCTGCGCCGGTCGGAGGTGATCGCTACGGCTGCCTGATCGCCTCGACCTGGATCAGCAGACGGACATCGTCGGGCGCGACGCTCGGCGCGAAGGCGAGGCCGAACTGGCTGCGCTGGATCGTGCCCTCGAAGTCGCCGCCGCAGACCTCGCGCTTGAGCTGGCCGTTCTCGTAGCAGTTGAAGCGCGTGGCCTTCAGCGTGACCGGCTGCGACTTGCCGAGGATGGTCATCGTTCCCGTCACCGAAGCGACCTTGGCGCCGTCGAAGGTGAAGGAGTCGCCGACGAACTTCGCGGTCGGGTTTTGCGCGACGTTGAGCACCCGCTCGCCCTTGAGCGTTCCTTCGAACGCCGACGAAGCGACGCTCAGGCTGCCCGTATCGAGCGTGATGTCGGCCTTGCCGGTCTTGGCCTCGCGATCGAGGACGATGCTGCCCTCTTTCGCCGCGAACCTTCCCCGATGGGTCGATGTGCCGAAGTGCAGGACCTCGAACGTGACCACCGAATGCGACGGGTCGAGCGTGAACGTCGCGGGTTCGGCCAGAGCCGCGCCGGCGCCGATGGCGAGCGATGAGATCAGGGCAGTCTTGAGCATGGACGGTTCCTTGGCGGGGGGTGAGAGGGAGCGATCATGGCAGAGGGCCGAGCCCCGAGAGGACCAGCTTGAAGCGGACGCGAACGTCGTTGGCAACCAGCGAGACGTCCGCCCATTCGTTCTCGCCGATCTTGAAATCGAGTCGCTTGACGACGAACTCGCCGGTCGCCGTCGAGAGCAAGCCGGCTTGCACGATCGTCACCGGAACCAGCAGCTCCTGGCTCGTTCCCTTGATCGTCAGCTTGCCCGCGACCTGGAGTCGCCCCGGGCCGACGCCCTTGATGGCGCTCGACTGGAACACCGCGCGCGGAAACCTCTGGGCGTTGAACCACGCCGGCCGCGGCAGCTCGGCGTCGCTCTCGGCGAAGCCCACGGTCGCGCTCGCAATGTCGATCGAGAGCGACACGCTGCCGCTCTGCGGCGCTTTCGGGTCGAGCGCGACCTGCGCGTCGAAGCTGCGGAAGCGGCCGTCGATCGGAACCCCGCTCTGCTTGACCTGGAAGGTGATCTCGCTTTGCGCCGCGACCAGCTTTGGCGGTGCAGCGGTCTGCGCCTGCGTCGCGGCCGCCGCAACGAGCAATGCCAGGCACGACGAGCGAAGCAGCGACGAACAGGCTCTCACGCCGGACCGCGCCCCGGCCACCACGGCCACATGTCGGCAAGCAGCCGGTCGCGATCGACGAATTGGTGCTTGAGCGCCGCGGCCGCATGGACCACCACCAGAGCAGCAAGGAGGTACGACGAGACGCTGTGCAGCGGCTTCAGCACTTCTTCTCCGAACGGCTTGTCGAGCGGCGTCAGGTCCGGTAGCGGCAGCCAGCCGAGCCAGACCACCGGAACGCCCACGGCGGAGGTGTAGAGCCAGCCGCTCAAGGGCACGATCAGGAACAGAGCGTAGAACGCGAGATGAGTTCCGCGCGCCGCGGCGAGCTGCCAAGCGGGCATGTCCGAAGGTAGCGGCACGAGGCGCCGCGCCCCGAGACGCCAGCCGAAGCGCGCCAGCGACAGCGCCAGGATCGCGATGCCGAGCCACTTGTGCCAGTTGTACAGGCGCAGGCGCAGCGGCGAGAACCGCAGCTCGACCATCACCAGGCCCATGACGAAGGCGGCGACGATCATGAGCGCGAGCAGCCAGTGCAGAGCCACGAAGCGGCGGTCGTAGGCCGAAGCGCGCAACGAGTTCAACCGAGCTTGCTGATCAGTCATTCGCCTGCGAGAGAAGCCGCCGACGCGAAACGGCCCGGCGACGAATTCTAGACAGCCATGCTCCGAGCGGTCGGAGCGATGTGCGTGTGCCGTTTCGGCCGCTGCTCTCTAAGATGCGCCATGACCTCCGCCTTGCCCCACGTCCGCGAAGCCGGCAGCGGCGCCGGCGTCGTCTGTCTCCACGCCAACGCCAGCTCGTCGACGCAGTGGCGCGCGCTCATGGAGCGGCTTGCGCCGCGCTGCCACGTTCTTGCGCCCGACCTCTACGGCGCGGGCAAGACTCGCGAATGGCCGTCCGCCGAGACCATCGCGCTGGCCGACGAGGTGGCGCTGATCGCGCCGGTGCTGGCCGCCGCCGGAACGCCGCTGACACTGATCGGCCATTCGTACGGCGGCGCGGTCGCGCTGCTCGCGGCACTGGCCGACCCTGCCCGCGTGCGGGCGCTCGTCCTCTACGAGCCGACGTTGTTCGCGCTCGTCGACGCCGCCACGCCGCGACCGAACGACACGGAAGGCATCCTGGCCGCCGTCGATGCGGCCGCCGACGCCCTCGACGCCGGCGACCGCGCCCGGGCCGCCGAGCACTTCATCGACTACTGGATGGGTGCAGGCAGCTGGCAGCGAATGCCCGAGCAGCGCCAGGCGCCGATCGCCGCGGCGGCGGTCAACGTTCGCCGCTGGCGCCACGCGCTGGTCGAAGAGGCGACGCCGCTGGCCGCGTTTGGCGCCTTGACCATGCCGGTGCTCTACCTCGTCGGCAAGCGCTCGACTGCGGCCGCCCGTGCCGTGGCGCGCGAGCTGGTGGCGACGCTGCCGAACGTGGAGCGCATCGAGCTCGATCTCGGCCACATGGGGCCGGTCACCGATCCCGAGGTCGTCAACGACGTCGTCGTCGCCTTCCTCGAACGCGTCGGCGTGCTGGCGCCGGGGCGCGAGCCGTGATCGGCTGAGATCTCCGGCTCGGGTTCGGCGCCGGCCGATCAGCGCACGCTCACCGTCGCGCGCTTCCAGGCCGGGTCCTGCCAGCGCTGGAAGGCGCCGATCAGGCCGGGGTCGGCCGACTGTCGTTCAGTGACGAGGCCGTCGAGGCGGACCAGCTCGAAGCTGCGCCTGTACCGGCCTTCGCCGCGCGCTTCGCGCGCGACCAGGATCTGCTGCCCGCCCGGGACCCAGCCGGCGAACTCGGCGCAGCCGATGCCGGGAGCAGTCGCTGCCGGCGGCAGCACGTCGACGCTCCAGCCGTCGCGCGTCTTGCGAAAGACCCAGAGCTCGCGCCACGCCTCCATCGGCTGTACCGCGACGGCGAGCGCGTTGCCCTCGCGATTCCTCGTCGCCGACGCGGTCCAGACGATGCCGTAAGTGCAGCGGCGGGCGAGCGGCGCGCCCGCGTCGTGCTTCTGGTCGAGCAGCAGGACGCAGGTCTGGCCGGGCTCGCCGGGCGTCGTCGCGACCCTGACGCCGACGCCACCGAGGCGCGGCGCGCCATCCGAATCGGCGGCCCAGCGCGAGGCGTTGGCTCGGATCGCGGCATCGTCGAAGCCGGCCTGGTCGGCGTCGGTCAGCTCGCTCTTGTCGATCGCGGCGAGCTCGTCGAGGGCGCGCTCGGCGGCGCCTGCGGCCGTCGCCTCGGTGTCGATCGCGCCGCCGAGGCGGGCGCGTCGAAAGGCGATCGCGCTCCACAGGGCGGCACGTCGCATCGCGACCCGGTTCTTCAGGTAGGCGGGCAGCTTGGCGGTGTCGACGCGATCGAGCACGGCGACACGCCATTCGTCGAGCGCCGCACGCTCGTAGGCGCCGCGCGCCGGGTCGACGCACTCCGGCCGCGTCAGCGCGAGCGCCGCGCGTGCCTGCTGCAGCGGCTCGGCGACCCGCGCGAGAACGCGGCGAAAGGCATCGCCGTCGTAGCAGAGCTGCATCCTGCCGTCGCGCTCGAAGCTGGCGAAGCGGACGCCGTAGCGGCCGGCGACCTCGAGGTGCGCCGCGAGCGCGGCCTCGGCCGCCTTGCTCGCCGCGTTGCCGGCGGAGACGCGCTGCGCCAGCCGGTCGGCGAAGCTGCCGAGCGCATCGAAGGCGGCGACACCGGCGCTGCCGGCCAGGGTCTCGGCCGGCGCGGCCTTGAGATACGCCGCGCTGAGGCCGATGCCGAGCGCCTCGCTGCCTGAAGACTCGCGCGTGAAGGCGACGAGCGCAAGCAGGGCCGGCGCATCGGCCGCGTCGAGCCGGCTGCGCAACACCTGGCTGGCGCGGACGAAGCCGCCGCGCTCGCGCACGTGGTCCCAGACCTGGAGATAGTCGAGCCGCTCGCCGCGCACCTCGAGCACCTCGCCCTGCCACAGCACCGCCTGCTGCGACGCGGAGTCACGCGGCGCAGCGCGCAGCGCGGTCTGGTCGCGCAGGACGATCGCGGCCCCGATCGCCGGCGGCACCGTCTTGGCGGTGTTCGACGAGGTCGCCCGGGTGGCGGTCGCCGTCGACGTCTTGTTCGGCGCGTTTGCCACGGCCGCGGTCGTCGTCGTGTCGGCGGTGGTCGCCGCGCCTGCGACCGTCGCCAGCGCCGCGGCGACCGCCGCGATCAGCACCGTCGCTCCCGTGCGCACGACGTCGCGCAGGCTGCAGCCGGCGCCGTTCACGGAGCCTCCTGGACATCGTCGGCGCCGGCGTGCTGCTCGCCGTCGTGGGCCGTGCTCGTCAGCGTCTCGCGCTTGGCCCGGCCGAGCAGGCCGGCGCCGATGAAGCCACCGTCGCTTCCCGGCGCGGCGATGATCACCTGCACCTTGTCCGAGAGCTTGTCGGCCATCGTCTTCTGGATCAGCAGCGGATGGCGCGCCAACAGCGCGCCTTCGCGTCCCATCTGCTCGGCGTTCGACTTGCCGATCTTGTCCATCCGGTAGACCTCGGCGTCGGCCAGCTTCTGGCGTGCCTCGGCCTCGCCGCTGGCCTCGATCCGACGCGCCTGCGCATTGCCCTCGGCGGCCTTGACGCGCGTCACTTTCAGCGCCTCGGCCTCGAGCTGGCGCTGCTCGATCTGGCGCTGCTTGAACGGCAGCACGTGCTTCATCGCCTCTTCCTGGCCCTTCGCGGCGATGATCTGCTCGCGCGCAGCGGCCTCCGCACCGAGCTCGCGCCGGACCTTCTCGGCCTGCGCCGTGAGCTCGGTCTCCCGGACCTGCTTTTCCTTCAGCTCGAGCGTGTACTTCATCTTCTCGCCGGCGAGCTCCTCGGCGAGCAGGCTCTCCATGCCACGCCGGTAGTCGGCGGGCAGGTCGATCTTGCCGATCTGGACGCTGCGCAGGACGACGCCGTCGCCGGCCAGGCGCGGCTTGAGCTCGGCCTCGACCGCGGCCTGGATCTCGCTCCGCTTGGTCGAGAAGATCTCGCGCACGGTGTAGCGCGCGAACACCTTGTAGATCACGCCCTGGGACGCGGTCTCGACGATCTCGCCGCCAACGTCGTCGGGCAGGCTCTTGGCGAGCGCGGCGACCTTGAGCGGATCGATCGCGTAGCGCACCGTCAGGTCGGCGCCGAGCGACAGGCCCTCGACCGACTGCAGCGGCGCCGGCCCGTCGGCGCGGCTCATCGGCGCGGCGCGCCAGCTCTGGTCGCGCAGCGAGAAGACGCGCATGCGCTGCAGGCCCGGCAGGACGAGGACGCTGCCCTCGTTCCACTCACTGACGTCCCCGGTGAGGTGGTTGATGCGGACGCCGACCTCGCCGCGCCCGACGCCCTGCATCGGCGGGTGCAAGACGAGGCCGACCGCCGAGAGCACCGCGATCGCGCCGACCGTGATCGGCAGCGCGTGGCGGCGCAGGTCCACGCCGCCTCGGC
>Ga0068864_100003428_pt1 | contig 13118 bp, 10 predicted proteins | sample KBSSwiS72_FD_66586 | JGI IMG/M metagenome (GOLD analysis project Ga0068864, IMG submission 66586) | Switchgrass rhizosphere microbial communities from Kellogg Biological Station, Michigan, USA - KBS Switchgrass S7-2 | ecosystem: Host-associated > Plants > Roots > Rhizosphere > Soil ...
CCGCCCCCTCATGTCGGCGGCCATCTCGGCATCGATGTGGGTAGCGGCATCATCCTCCACATGCGCATGCTCGACGGGATCTATGCGGCCTGGCGATTGCGGCAACTCGCCGACATGCTCGGCCGGGCCGATGATGTCAGGATCGCGCAGATGGGCGGTGGTGCCGGGCTTACCGCCTTTTATGCACGGCGGCTCGGGCTTCGGCGCTACCAGCTGTTCGACGGCCCGGCCCTGAATGCGATCCAACGCTACGTTCTGGGCCGTGGCACCGAGATTAGCGCATCGGCCGATGGCGGCGATATTGCGACCTCCGTGCGGCCGGCGAACGATTTCGCGGCGGCCGGGATTGAATCGATCGACCTGCTTTTCGACGGCGATTCGCTGCCTGCCGTTGGAAGAATTGCCGCGCTCGGCCATCTCGCAACGGCGGCGCGGCTTGGTATCGGTCATATTCTCAGCATCAATCAGGAGGGGGAGCCGCCGGGTCAACATATCGTGTCGGCGTTGATCGCCGAAAGCGGGGGCTACCGGCTCGTCGCCCGTCATCGCCACTGGCTAAGAGCGGGCTATGTGGAGGAGCACTTCGTCCGGAATGGATGATTTTTTAGCGAGCTTGCCTACCATTCTCGCGGCCTTCGCTTCATGAAGTAAAGACGGGGACGCGGAACATTATCGGCAGAAACGGCCATGCCGGTTGAGCCAGCTTATCGAACGTAGCGAGATCCATGACGGTTACCATCATTCAGACGGCGGACGCAATTTTCTACGAGCCGATGCTGGCCGAAACGTCCAAGACTGCGCGTGCCTTCTGCATCGAGAACGGCTTCGCCTATGAGCAATATATAGGCGTCAAGCGCGGTCATATGCCGTGGCACGCATCTTACAATCGTGTCTACATGCTGAAGGAAATGCTCGACCGCGGCGTGCGGGGCTGGGTCCTCTACCTCGACGCCGACGCTTATATTCACGATATGGATTTCGATCTGGCGGAATATTTTCGCGCACGATCATCCGCTGCCGCCATCTTCGCCGGTTATGGAACATGCGAGATCGCCACCGATATCAATTCGGGCGGCTTTGCTATCAATCTTTCAGACCCAGTAGGCCAGTCGATCGTGCTTGACTGGCATCGATCCGTGGATCGTGTGCCAGATGAAGCTGTTCATGCGGCCGTCGACTGGGAGCATGACCTTGCCAACGACCAGCATCTGCTAAGCTTGATCTTGAGCCGCTATGTCGACGACCGGAAGATTACCCGTCGTATTATCTTCGAGCGCAGCAACGAGAGCTATGTGAACAACGGACCGTTCATCGCGCAGCAATTGCGTACAATGCACCGTAGTTTTCCCGAGCGGCTCGATGCCATTCGCCAGCAGGTTGCAAAGGTGCTGGAGGGGCGGCCCAAGCCGTTTGAGGGTGAAGGTCCAGGCATCTACCTGACTGCCCATCACCCGCGATGGCTCACCACCTTCGAGAACCGGACCGACTTCGGCATCGAGACGGTCGGCAGAGAAGGCCTTCTTCTCTTCGGGCCCTTCATACGGCTGAAGGCGGGGAGCCATCTTGCTAGATTGTTCGGTGCGGCTCGTACCGCCTCGCATTTGCATATCGATGTGGCGATCAATCGCGGCTTCGACGTTTTGGGCGAGAAGGATGTCCAGATTTCTGAGGGCACGCGCGGCCTTATGGTGGAAATGCCTTTCGAACTGGCGGAGTCCACGGACAGCTTAGAGTTTCGCGTATCCGTGGACGCAGCTGCGACCGTGAGCGTCCATGCTGTCCAGATCGTTACAAAAGCGGCTGCTCCGCCCGATAATCCATGACCTCCTGTGGTGCGAGGCCACCTTGGGTCAGCGGAGCGCCCTGCGAAAGCAGCTCACATGATAGGCGCTCAGATCAAGGTCGATGTCGAAGCCGTCCTCGATGAACTTACGGACCAGAGCCGAGATCGGCTGCTTGCCGGCCGCCCAATAATGGGTTTCGATCACGATTGTGTGGATCGCGCTCAGATCCGCCTGCAGCAGCAGATCGGCTTCGCCGCCTTCGATGTCGCAGACCAGAAAATTGGCGCGATGCGCTTCGATCGCGTCCTCGAGGCAGGCGGTGGGGATGTCGACGACCGCGATGATATCCGCTTCGTCGATCGTTGCGCCCAGGCGTGACGCCCAGAAGTCCTGGGATAGGGCGAAGGGCATCGTCGCCGGCGCATTGGCCATCTTCGCGCGCGCCTGGAGCACGGCGTTGACCGAGCGGATCCCGCTCAGGTCGTTGATGGCGAAGTTCCGGCGAGCGTCTTCGAGGATGTACGGATTGGCCTCATAGGTCATCACGTTCGATGGCCCGACGATCGAGGCGGCTGTCATCGACAGCACGCCTACCGCCGTCCCGATCTCGAGAACGCGGTCCTGCGGACGCAGCGATGCATAGAGGATCTTCCGCTCGGGAAGCTCATAGCCGGCACCCTCGAGTGCCTGAACGATGGGCAGGCTGTAGCGATCATGGTCGACGAACACCTGCACATCGCCAATGCTGGCCAAGCGTCCGTTGCGGCCGCCGATGGCAGCTTCGCGCTTCGCGGCAACATCTGCACACAAGGCGGCCAGGGCCGCGTCGTCCGATGGATCGGGAAGATGCCCGAAGACCTGGACCGCGCGCAGGTGGAGATGGCCGAAGCCATCCATCCGCACCCGCACATAGCGCGCCAGATTCGGGCAATCGATTGCGATCGCCGTGCCCTCGTCGCCCAGGCCTAGCACCGTTCCATCATCATGCTTGTGAATCGTGACCCAGTTCGTCTGGTCGAGGGAGGCCAGAATGCTGAACGATGTGAGCCGCTCGCCATAAGCGCGCCGGTTGAACAGGCGCACCGTGTCGATCCGATAGGAGGTGCCGAGATCGACCTGCCACCATGGCAACAGTTCCTCGCCGGTATGATTGGCATAATCCCTGTCCGGGCGGTCGATCGTCCCGTCCACCACATGGCCGGCATCGACCTGAGGCGACGGTGCCGCGGACCAGTGGCAGGCCGAGCTTTGCTGACACGGCCGGCCCCGCGCAAGATCGACGATATCCGTGTCAGCCAAGCTCTCTACCCTTGCCATTTTCGCCATGTTCGGCGGACCTTATCCCGCTCGGGCAGCGCGGCCAAGCGCGCACGCCGTGTCGATCGGAGCGCGCCGCTGGCACATGATCATGCCTGCCTCAGCCACGCCGCCAGAAGCGCCAGCCGCGCCCCTCTTGGAGCGACGAGGGCGCACCCGTTCCCGTAACTCTGTGCCACGCGTGCGAATAATCCCCTTGTTGCGGCCAACGCTGGAACGGCCGGACATGGGCAGTCTTGACCGCGATCACAGCCAAGTCGGCGGTGCCGGCGGTGTATCCGCGCTCGTTGCGGATGCCATCGGGACCCTGGTCGACAAGGTCGGTCCATTGTCCCGCGACGCCGAGCCGGGCCGAAATGAACTCGAAGCCGTTTTCAGGCTGGTAGATGCGGAAGGCCAGCTCCGGTCCGAGCTGGTAGAAACCGTGGCCGAGCCAGTTGTTGGCAGGCCACATGTGCAGGATCCTCCCGCCCACCTTCAGCATTGCCATCATGTTGGCGATCGCCACCGGCACGTTGAAGATATGTTCGAGCGAACCGAATTCGATGATCGTGTCGAATTGCTGATGATGGCGCTCGGGGATCGGATCGTTGAAATCGTGAACGATTTCTGCGCCTTCATAGGCGGAAGCGTCGGCGGCGATGACCGGCGCGGCGCCAAAGCGCGGCAGCAGGTGCTCGTCGGCGAAGTGGTCGGTGCCGACGATCGACGCAAGGTCGTTTCCCAAGCCCCTGGCAACGATCGCGGCATCGGCTGCGACCCGCTCGTTGTCGGCGATGAAGATACCCTGTCGTCCCACCTGAAGCGTGCTGCCGAACGCGCCGTAGCGCCCATGCAGGTCGATCAAAGCGGTCAGCCCGGTCAGAGCTATGCCCATGCGGAAGACATCTCCTTCGTGAAATCCGCAACAGCGGTTCAGGTTGATCCTACGGGTTTCCCGAATATTTTCTGCGGAATTCCTCGCTCCGCACGAGTTCCGACGCAACGTGGCGAATGCCCTCTTTCACGCCAACATCATCGATGTGGCCCGCGTAGCCGGCAAGCCCGCCAGCGTCGGGCTCGCGCCCCAATATCCCGCGATAGAGGCTCGCCGCGATTGTGCCCGACAGCTTCGTTGCGAGCGTGCGGTCCTGCCCCAGCGCTACCGCTGTCGCTACCTCCAGCGCCCGAATACGCGCATCGAGGCTGGAGCTCAGCGAGCGGAGCAGCTGCCTTATGAAGGCGGCGTCCGGGGAATTGAGTATGGCGCCATCGTCGAAATGGACGGCCGCGCGCAGCGAAGCATCACGGTCGAGCAGCTCGAACAGCATCGACTGGTCGCTGTCGCCGTCGTCCCAAATCTCCATATCCCGCAGTCTGTCGTCGTTGATCTGTAGAAAACGATCGCGCCAACGCCGTACGATCTCGATCCCCTTGTCATGACCGAGGTTGAACGCGAGCACGCCGGCATTGATGCACCAGGGAAACGGCGCGCCGGGAATCGACGTCATGATCGCGGCGCGATCCGCAAGCGGCGTCAGCCAGCCGGCAAGGTCAAAATCGAGGTCGTGCACATAGGCGTCGGCGTCGAGATAGATCGCCCAGCCTCGGAAGCCGCGATCAACGAGTTCGGCTAGCATGAACATCCGGTTGAACGTGGCATGCCAGGGAAAATATCCGCGCTTGATGCCGACATAGCTCTCATAAGCGAAGTCGCGCCGACGACAATATTCGATCACGGTTCGTGAGGTCGTGTCCAACATAGGCTTGTAGCCATAGGGGTCGGCTGTCTGGAGAAAGGTGATATACATCGCCCCCCCTCACGCGCGGTCAGGCGCGGTCTCTCCCATCATAGCGAATGCTCGCGCACACCGGCTGCGAGCAGCCAGCCGATGCCATAGGCGACCAGCAGCGACAGGAAAACCGTGAGCACGATCTTGCTTCGCTGTGGATATTGCGATTTCACCGGCAGATTGGGATCGACCACGCGAACGATGTACAGCTGCTGACGGATCGCCGTCTCGCGTGCGCGCTCCAGGTTGGCGGCGGCGGCCTCGTAGCGCTTGCTCGCGAACTCCTGCCGGATCTCGAGATCCTGATAGTTGCCCAGCCGCGCGGCGATGGCGCCGCCGCCCCCCGCCAGCTTGCCGGTCTGCCCCGCGACCTGAGCCTCGAGCGCGTGGACACGCGCGGCAGTCGCGACATATTGCGGGCTGCTCGGCGAGATGATGCCCTGCATTGCGTTGAGCTGTGCGCGGGCGTTGGTCAGCTGGCCCTGCAAGGTGGCGACCAGTTCGATCTGCGCCTTGCCCGAGCCGCTCGGATCGAGATCGCCCTGGGTCTGACGGAAGCCCGTCAACCGCCCCTGGATCGTCGCCAGCTCCCGCTCGGCTTCGACCAGCGAGCGGCGGGCATTGGCCAGCGCATCGTTCTGGCTGCGCCGGTTGATCATGTTGACGCGCTCCTCGCCCAGCCGAAGCAGCTGGTTGACGATCGCATAGCTGTCTTCCGGCCGGAACGATCGCACCTTGAGGACGGTGATACCGGTCTCGGGATTGCTCTGCACGTCGACCATCCGTCGGTAATATTTGAGGAGCGCCTCCGGTGTCGGTTGGGAATACCACAGGCGGGTCGCATAGTCGGCTTCCGGCCGCCGGAAGCGCGCGACGAGGTCTGACGACCTGTTCAGCGCTAGCACGGCCTGTTGAGAATCCAGATAGTCGTTGACCGCTATCGCCTCGCCACGTGCCTGGGAAAGGCCCCCGCCCATGCCGAGCAACTGGCTGAGGCCGCCCGAGGGCATTGGCGAATTGTCGCCGGTCTTGACGATGAAGTGCGCCTCGGACTGATATTGGTCGGCGGCGAGCAGATAATAATAGACGGCAACGACGAACGTCGGAACGAGGACGATCGCCAGGAACCATTTGTTGCGACGCGCCCAGCCGACGAATTGCTCCCGCAGGTCGCGCTGCTCGGTCTGCTGGTCGCTATGGGGCTTTATGATTCCGTGCATGGATCGTCCGAATGATAGGAGAGCCGGGCCGTTCTAGTGCAGGTGTACGCGATTGCGAACCCGCCGAATGCCGACCAGGCCGGTATAGGTGAAGAAAGCGCAGCAGGCGGTAAGAAAGCCTGGATAAAGATATTTGTCGGATGCGTTCTCGAACATGCCGTAGCGCGCATATTCGAACATTCCGGCCATCGGATTCCAGACGAAGAACCAGCGCAGGCCTTCCGGAATCCAGTCAGTAGGTGCGAAAGCGCCTGAAAGCGGCATCATGAAATAGGATACCGGATGGACGAGCCGGCCGAGCGTCGGCCGATCGTGGGTGAGCGCGGTGACATTGAGGCCCAGCGCGAAGGACAGCCAGGCCAGCCACCCGATGGCGGCAAACACATAGAGGGGGCGTGCCGGCAGATCGCCGAAGCCCAGCGCGATGTTCAACGAGATCAGAATGATGAACGAGCATATGCAACCTGCGGTTTCGAGGACGGCGCGGGCTATCGACAGGTTCAGGACCGAGATCATTCGATGGTACATCAAGGGCAGGCTGCCCTCGAGCAGGCTTTCCGCGCGGTTGAAAATGCCGCGGAAGATGATGAACAGGCAGTAGCCGACCAGCGACAGCGGCACGGGCGGCAGCGCCGAGCCGAGATGGTGCGGCTGGAAAGAGTGCAGCGCTCCGATCACCGTCGCCAGCATCAATGGCTCGCCGATCAGCCAAAGATAGCCGATATTGTTGCGGCCGTAGCGGGTGTGCAGCTCGCGCATGATCAGCGCGCCGATCACGTTGAGCTGTTGGTCGAGAGCGACCAGGAAGCTGGCGCGCGCGGTCGTCATCGGGAATTCCGGCCGATGTCGAGTTCGGCGATCAGTCCGAGCACGGTCTCGATGTGCGCCCGCCAGCCAGGTGCGGCCCAACCGCGCAGCCGCTCGAGTTGAGCTGATCGCATCTCGCTCCCGCCGCCGCCATCCGCCGCACTAAAGTCCATGATCGCCTTGATCCATGCCGGCCCGTCCAAGGGGTCGATGAAGTCGGGAACGTCGCCTCCGGCCTCCCGCAGCGCTGGTAGATCGCTGCAGATGACCGGTGTCCCGCCCAGCAACGCCTCCGTCACGGGCATCCCGAAACCCTCCGCGAAGGAAGGGCATAGCAGCGCACGGGCGCCGCGCAAGAGGGCGCTGACCTCGCGATCGGAAAGCCGAGGCAGCTCGTGAACATGACCCCGGATCGCGGTCGAGCGGTCGAGCATGTCGATGATGTTCTCATTCTCCCAGCCGCGCCGTCCCACGATGGCAAGGTGCGGCGTCCGCGCGGGGCCAAATGTCTCGAGCATCCGCCGCCAGATATTGAGCAACAACAGATGATTCTTGCGCGGCTCGATCGTGCTGACCACGGCGAAATAGGGCCCGGCGATATCCACCTTTGCATCGCCCGGCTCTGGCAGTGGATCGCAGCCGAGATGGGCGACCCTGATCGGTGGAACCGGTCGCCGGCCATCCAGATAGCGCAGCATCGATTTCGCCGTTGCGTGGCTGTTCGCGATCAGCCCGTCGGCGAGCGCGGCCATCGTCTCGATCCGGCGGCTATGGGTATCGGCGCCGCTCGGCCGCGCATATTCCGGATATTCGATCGGGATAAGATCATGGACCAGGCAGATGAAGCGCGCATCCTCGGCGCGCAGCTTCGCGCGGACCTGCCTGGGGCGATCGAGATGATGGGGCGAGGCCTGGAGATAATAGCGTCGCACGGAGCGGGTCGCGCGCGGCACGCGGCGGGGATGGAGGCGGACGAGGGAGCGGGCGGCCGACGTCAGCATCTCGCTCCGCGCCGGCGCGCCGGGATTGGACCAGCGCATTTCGGTATCGTCGAGGAAGCGGGCCACTGCTTCGGCCGGGAAACGTCCGTAAAGGCCGAAAGGATTGATACCGGCGAAGCTCAGCCGATCTGGGATCAGCGCCATCAGCTGGCGCGCATAGGTCAGCTCGACCCGATCGATCCCGGTGGGCAGCGGATGGAGCGCCCGCGACAGAAGCCGTGAAAGATCGAGGATGACTTCGACGCCCTCGGCAAGAGACAGCGATTCGAGGGGCGTGCCGTGCGCGGCCATGGTCGACATGGCCGCGTTCTTATCGCCAGCGGGCGCCGCCGTCACGCGTCTCCGAACGCGTCGATCGCATCCAGCCCGCGCAGCGCGACCGCTTCGACAAAATTCTGCCTGCTCGCCTGGTCATCGGTCTCATGAAGAAAAAATCCGGCGACGAAGTAGGTTACGGAGACACCGTCCTCGCCTCTGCCAGCCTTGAAGCGGACATGCAGCGTGTGGGGGACGGGCGAGGCAGGAAGCTCGAAGGTGATCCACTTTTCCACGCGCGCCTCGATAAGGCCGTCCATCTCGGCATCGCCTGCCTGCATCGACCATAGGGCTTCGCGATGGTCATCGCCGACCAGCTTGAACAGCATCCGCACCGGGCCGTGCGCTTCGGATATGGGGATTTGCAAGTCCCCGCCATCATGATGGATCCGGCAGCCACGCTCCTCCGGCCAGGACCAGCCGAGATTGGAACGAAAACTTTCGCCTGTGCGCATCCCCCGCCAGATGCGTGTCGATCCATTGCGGCCGATCCCGTGCCAGCATCCGATCCGCGCCGCGGGCGGGTGCGGCATCACGACCGCCGCGCCGCGTGACGCGAAGCGGTCGAGTTCGCGCCCGATCTGGCGCGCCAGATCCTTCCAGCCGCGCGGTCTGAATCCGGTCAGGATGTGGGCTTCCGCCGCACGACGATAATCGGCATCGACGATCAGTCGCTCGGCCCCGTCCGCCAGCGCGCGCGAAGAGCCTGCCTCGACATATATAGCGAATGCTCCGCCCGCTTCGGGCAGCGAGGCCGCGTCCGAGATCAGCGGCACCTTGCCGTGGCAAAGCGATTCGGTCACCGGCAAGCCCCAGCCTTCGTAGAGGCTGGGATAGATGGTGAAGAGGCAGGTGCGGTAGAGCAGCGAAAGCTCTTCGTCAGCAAGGCGTGTCAGCATCTTGACCTTGGCGGCGATCACCGGATCAGTGGCGGCGCGATCATAGACACGGTCGTTCAGCCAGCCGCGATTGCCGACGCAGACCAGATCGGGGACAGCGTCGGCGCCCAGCCGCTGAACGAGATCGGCCCAGGCATCGAAGGCGACCAGGTGGCCCTTGCGCGACTCGATGGTCGAGACGAACAGCACGAAGCGGCCGGCCTGCAGGTTCCAGCGATCGAGCTCCCGGTCGGGTAGCGCGATCTGCCCCTCGCGCCGGAAATCGGCATCGAGCGGCACCACCGCGACATTGTCCGGGTCGACGATGTGGCCGAGCGTTTCGGCGACGGCGAGCAGGTCCTTCTTGGTCGCTTCCGAATTGACCAGGAAATGATCGGCAAGATCGAACACGCCGATGACCCAGCTGATGAAGTCCTGCGTCAGCCCTCGGACGCAATGTTCGGGGGCCATGACGGGGATCATGTCGTGCACGAATGGGATGTAGCGGATGCCGCGGGTCAGCTTGGCATGGCGGACGAACAGAAAATAATTCTGCAACCACCAGCTGGTGCCCAGATTCACAAGCGCGGCGCCATGGGGGAATTCGAAGGGCACGGTCAACGACAGGAACAGCCGCAGGCCGGCCACCGCTTCTGCCCACGCCGGTTCGGCTGGATCGCCTCCCGACGTGCTCAATTTCACGATCGCCTGCACCCTTGTCAGCGGCAGCTCTAGCCACTCGTCGCGGCCATCGATGAAACAGCAAAGTCGGACGTCGCGACCGCCTCCCTCGCTCAGCGCACCCTGGATCGTCTCTATCTGGACGCGCTGGATACCGGTCGGCAGTCTGGCGCGATTATAATAGGCGATCAGATCCGATATATCGAAGACCAGTGCGGGACCCGCTGGCGCGACGTCGTCCGCCGGGGCCAGCTCTTCGATCACGATGCGGCGCAGTTCGGTGAGCAGCGGCACTTCCGCCTTGCCGCGCGGCATCGCGGCCAGTGCCTCGCGCAGCATGGCGAGAAGACGGTCGCGATCATGCTCGCCGAGCGTGGCGAGCAGGACGAGCAGCTCATCGCTCTCGCTCTGCGAGCGTTCGCCGGCGGCAAGCGCCTGGAGGAGGGCGCGGACCGCATCCTCGTGGCGACCCAATCTTTTGCAGACATGGGCCAGAAAGATGAACGCCTCGGAAAGATCGGGTCGCAGCGCCGCCGCGCGGCGATAGGCATCGAGGGCCTGGTCGAGGATCTCGGCTTCCTTCAGGGCATGTCCGAGCTGAATCCAGATGTGGAACAGATCGGGCTGTTCCTCCACCGCGGCCCGGTAGGCGGCGGCAGCGGCAGGCCAATCGCGTCGCGCCCTCGCTGCGTCGCCGCGGCGCACATAGATCCGCGCCGGCGAGTCGCTTTGGTTGCCCAGCAACATGGACAGACGACGGAACAGGCGGAAATAGCGCCGCATATCAGCGGGGCAGAGCGCGAAGGAGCTCCGCGAGCGCAGTGCCAAATACAAGGAACATCGGGAAAATCATCCAGTGTGGCGCCAACCGCTGCTCCGTACTGGAGGCGCGAATGGGCCGCAACCTCTTCAGATGCGATGGCACTGGACAGCGCCACCCGCTCCCTGCAATCCCTGCTCCGCAGCTTGGGAGCATTGCATGCCAGTGAAGTTGATCCACACCCGCCGGTTCGGCGATGACCGCGGCTGGTTTTCGGAAACCTATCATCGGCCGCGCTGGGCCGATCAGGGGGTCGATTGCGAGTTCGTGCAGGACAATCACAGCTTTTCGGCCCATGCGGGTACGATCCGGGGCATCCATTTCCAGACCGCACCGTTCGCCCAGGCAAAATTGGTGCGCTGCACACGCGGCCGGATCATGGACTATGCGGTGGACCTCAGGGCCGGGTCGCCGACCTATGGGCGCCACGTCGCCGCCGAGCTCAGCGCCGAGAATGGCGACCAGCTTTATGTGCCGGTCGGCTTCGGCCATGCCTTCGTGACGCTCGAGCCCGACACCGAGGTCATGTACAAGGTGTCGGCAGTCTATGCTCCGGAAAGCGACGGGGGCATCCGCTGGGACTGTCCCGACATAGCGATCGTCTGGCCGCTGCCGGCGGAGGGGCCGACGCTGTCCGCCAAGGATGCCGCGTTGCCGACGCTCGCCGACTGGGTTAGCCCGTTCGCCTATGACGGCGAGCCGCTCGGCACGCTGTGAACGGAGGACAGATGCGTATTTTGGTAACCGGCGGCGCGGGATTCATCGGATCGGCGCTGGTCCGTCATCTTATCGGCGAAACATCCCATGAGGTGTTGAACCTCGACAAGCTCACTTATGCCGGTCTGCTAAGTTCGTTGGCGCCGATCGACGGCAACCCTCGCTACCGCTTCGTCAAGGGTGACATTTGCGACGCCGCGCTGGTCGCGCGCCTGCTCGCCGAATTCCAGCCGGACATCATCGCCCATCTTGCAGCCGAGAGCCACGTCGACCGGTCGATCGATGGCCCCGGCGAGTTCGTCCAGACCAATCTCGTCGGGACGTTCACCATGCTCAACCAGGCGCTCGGTTATTGGCGCGGGTTGAATGACGAGAGGCGGGCGGCGTTCCGTTTCCACCATATTTCGACCGATGAGGTATTCGGTTCGCTCGGCGACGAGGGCTTCTTTACCGAGACCACGCCTTATGATCCGCGCTCGCCCTATTCGGCGTCGAAGGCCGGATCGGACCATCTGGTCCGTGCCTGGGGGCACACTTATGGGTTGCCGGTGCTCGTCACCAATTGCTCGAACAATTACGGGCCTTATCATTTCCCCGAGAAGCTGATCCCGCTCACGATCCTCAACGCGCTCGCGGGGGAGCGGCTGCCGGTTTACGGCAAGGGTGAGAACGTGCGTGACTGGCTCTACGTCGAGGATCATGCGCGAGCGCTCGATCTGATCGCCGAACGGGGCAGGGTGGGCGAAACCTACAACGTCGGCGGCCGCAACGAGCGGCGCAACATCGACGTGGTGCGGAAGATCTGCACCGTCCTTGACGAGCTTGCTCCGGCCAACCGTCCCCGCGAGGAGCTGATCGAGTTCGTCACCGATCGTCCCGGCCACGACGCCCGCTACGCGATAGATGCGACCAAGCTCGAGGCCGAGCTCGGATGGCGGGCGAAGGAAAATTTCGACACGGGCATCGAGAAGACGGTGCGTTGGTACCTCGACAACGAATGGTGGTGGCAGCCATTGCGCGAGCGTTATGACGGGCAGCGCCTCGGGTTGCTCAAGTCGTCAAAGGGCTGAACAGCGTGCGACTTCTCGTTACCGGGCGCGAGGGGCAGGTCGCCCGATCGCTTGTCGAGAGCGCGGTGAGGGCCAACGTCGACCTGGTGGCACTCGGCCGGCCCGATCTGGATCTCGCGGGCCCCCAAAGGGCGATTGTCGCTGCGATCGAGGCCGCTCGGCCCGATGCCATCGTTTCGGCTGCGGCTTATACCCAGGTCGACAAGGCCGAAAGCGAGATAGAGACGGCATTCGCGGTCAATGAACACGGGGCCGAAGCAGTTGCCCGCGCCGCGAGCAGGCTCGGTGTGCCGTTGGTCCACTTGTCCACCGATTACGTATTCGATGGCACCAAGGCCGATCCCTACGTCGAGGACGACCCGACCCACCCTGCCGGCGTTTACGGCGCCTCCAAGCTTGCTGGTGAGAAGGCAGTGCTTGCAGAGCATGCCAATTGCGCGGTGCTGCGAACGGCTTGGGTCTATAGCCCATTCGGCGCGAATTTCGTGAAGACCATGCTGCGCCTGGCAGAGACCCGCGAAGATATCGGCGTAGTCGCCGACCAGTGCGGCAATCCGACCAGCGCCCTCGATATCGCCGATGCCCTGCTCACCGTCGCCGGCAACTTGCGTGACCGACGCGAACCGAGCCTTAGAGGCATATTCCACATGACAGCAGCTGGTGAGGCGAGCTGGGCCGATCTTGCGGAGGCGGTCTTCGATGCGTCCGCCCGCGGCGGGGGACCGTCCGCGACGGT
>Ga0068864_100003438_pt1 | contig 13092 bp, 11 predicted proteins | sample KBSSwiS72_FD_66586 | JGI IMG/M metagenome (GOLD analysis project Ga0068864, IMG submission 66586) | Switchgrass rhizosphere microbial communities from Kellogg Biological Station, Michigan, USA - KBS Switchgrass S7-2 | ecosystem: Host-associated > Plants > Roots > Rhizosphere > Soil ...
GCCCAGGCTCGCGCCGAGCGGATGCTCGTACACGCCGGGGGTCTTGACCGCTCCGCCGACCGTGACCAGGAACGTGCCCGGCTCGTCCGCGGTACCCCGCTCGCGGAACCAGGTCGGGCCGTGCCGCGCGATGAGCGCGATGTGGGCGAGCGTCTCCACGTTCTGCACCAGCGTCGGAGCGCCCCGCACCCCGGCCTCCACGATCAGCTTGCGCTTGTCCCGCGGCTTCGCCGGCCCGCCCTCGATCGCGGAGACCACGGCCGACTCCTCGCCGACCACGAAGCCCTGCGGCGCGACCATGATCTCGACCGCCAGCCGGTCCCAGCCGGCCGCGCGGCGCTGGGCCACCTGCTCGGCCAGCCGGTCACCGGACACCCGCGGCAGGTAGACGATCGCCCGGTCCGCCCGCAGCGCCTCGGCCACCAGGTGCAGGCCGTCGAGGACGAGGTGCGGCGCGTGGGCCAGCAGCGCTCGGTCCTTCTGGCTGGCTGGTTCGCTCTCGGTCCCGTTCGCGACCACGACCGGACGACGGGTACGCCCGGTGGCGGCGACCGCGGCGAGCTTGCGGGCGGTCGGGAACCCGGCCCCGCCGCGACCGGTCAGCCCGGCCTCGCCGACCAACCCGATGAGGTCCCGGGGTTGGGGGAGCGGCCCGTGGGTGTTCCGGTGCGCCGCCAGGTCGGGCAGCGAGGCCGGCAGCACCCTTCGGTGCCGCGTCGCGTCGTCCATCGTGTCTTCGTCTATCCCCTGTGGACGCATGGTCGCGGTCATCGGGCACCGACCCGCTCGTTCGGCTGGGTCCGCACGTCACCGGAGTCCGTATAGGACAGTCGCCAGATCACCGCGGCGCTGACCAGCAGCAGGCAGCCGCCGGCGATCACGCGCAGCCACAGCCGGCCCGCGTCGGTCCCGCTGAACAGCGAGTGCAGCAGCGCGACCGGCCAGATCGCGTACGAGATCCAGTGGATGGCTCGCCAGACCCGCGCGCCGATCCAGCCACGGACCAATGTGGACAGCCACACCACGATGAGCAGGTCCATCGCGAGCGTGCCCATCCCGAGCCAGAACGGCCGGTACGTCGCGTCGAACGGCAGCAGCAGGTCGACGAAGCGCAGCTGCGCGTACGGGTCCAGCCACAGGAACACCATGTGTACCAGCAGCAGGCCCAGCGCGATCAGCGAGGCGTTGCGGTGCACCGTCGCCACGGCGAACCGGGGCAGGCCGAACACCGGCCGGCCGGACCGGCTGCCAACGCCGAGCACCACCACGACGGTCAACAGCACGAGCGAGACGATGCCGGCACCGCGGGCCGTGTACCACAGGGCGTCGGTCATGAGTCCGCTCCGTCCGAGGGCCATCCGCCGTACGTGTGGACCCGGCCGTCGGCGCCGACCAGCCTCGCGGGTAGGCCGGTGCGGCGCAGCCAGGCCGGCGCCTCGTCGCCGCGCACCAGGGCGGCCGTACTGGCCGCGTTGGCCTGCAGGCAGGTCGCCGCGGCGATCGACGCGCTGCGCCAGCGGGTCGTCGCCGGGGTTCCCGTCCGCGGGTCGACGATGTGGTGCAGGGAGATTCCGTGGTGGCGCCAGCGCCGGCTGACCGTGCTCGACGTGGCCAGCGCCGCGCCGGCCGGCAGGCCGACGGTCTGGGCCGGGTCGCCCGGTAGGTCCTGCACCAGCACCCGCCAGCCGCCGTGCGGTGCCGGGCCCGCGGTCGCGATGTCGCCGCCGAGGCAGACGAGCACGCCGGCGTCGAGCTCTTCGTTGAGCATCGCGGCGCATCGGTCGGCCGCGTACGCCTTGGCCGTGGCGCCCAGGTCCAGCCGGGTCCCGGCTGGCATCCGCAGCCGGTCGCCGATCGCGGTCCGGTCGAGGCGGATGGTGCGCCAGTCCGGCCGCTGACGGGTCACGACCACCGTGTGCCGGGCGTCATCGCCCCTGTCGTTGCCGGCGGCCGGCACGAGGGCGGAGATGTCGCGGTCGTAGCCCAACGCGTCCAGCAGGCCGCCAACCGTCGGGTCGACCGCGCCGTCGGTGAGGCGGGCAGCGTCGAGGCCGGCCTCGACGAGGTCGGCCAGCAGTGGGCTGATCGCAACGCCGTTCGCGGCGGCCAGCTGCGCGAGCATCAGCTCGGAGTCGGGCCGGAACCGGCTGCAGGCCCGCTCGACCTGGGCCAGGAACGCCTCCGCCCGTTCGCGCGCTGCCGCCACAGTCTCCGGTCGGGTCACCACGATCCGGGCGGTCACGCTCCACAACGACCACTCGGCCGTGGCCGTCTCCAGGGTCGTCGTCATCGCGAACCGCCCGAGCGCGCATGCGGGAGGGACCCACTGTTCCCGGTGTCGGGTTGGATGAAGCCCCCGCTGTTGTCCGTACCGCTGCCGTTGTTTCCGTCCGGCTGGGTGAAGCCCGTGCCGCCCTGGTCCGTCGTACCGTTGTCGGTCGAGTTCGTGTTCGCGTCGGCCGTGCCCTGTACCGCGACCGTCACCGCGAGGGCGGCCGTGCCGATGAGGCTCGCGGCGGCGATGCCGACGGTGGCGGTCCGGATGCGCCGCTGGCCCTCTTCACGGATGCCCATGCGGTCCTCCTCGTCCTGTCCCTGCTCGATCTCGGCCTAGCGTGCCCGGCGGCGCTGGAACGGGGTTGTGCCCTGGCTGTGCCTTTACTATGACCCATTCGCAAGCCGTCCTGCCCTGGTGTGACGCTCGTCGCGCGCGTGACGTTCCGTCAGCGAATCCCGTGGTTCGGCCGTCCTCGGCGCGCGCCCCTTTGCTCTTATTACGTATACGCATCAGTGCCGCGACCTGCGGATGAGCTGTGGCGGGTCGCGACCGGGTCACGATCGACGGTCGCGCTGAGCAACATCGCTGACAATAGATATCCACAGGCTCAACGCGCGTTATCCACAGGTACCGACATGGGCGTTGCGGGCACCGTCCTCCATCGCTGATGGTCAGATCGTGACTGAGGCTGAAGGTCGCGCCGAGTGGGAGCGTTGGTCCCAGGCGATGGAGGAGGGCCAAGCCCGCGTCGGCGGGTATCCGGTGCCCGGCCTGCTCCGCCGCGCGCGCCGCCTGGCGGACCTGTCACAGCACCAGCTGGCGGACAAGGCCAAAGTTCCACAGTCCACAGTGGCCAGAATCGAGTCCGGGAAGCTTGCGCCGTCGCTGAAAACGTTCCAACGTCTGCTGTCCGCGGCCGGACTGTCCCTTGTGGTCATTGACGGCGAAGGCCGGGTGGTGCTGCCGATGCGAGAGAGCGACGACACCCGCAACGGCGGTGACCGACGCTATCCGTCCCATTTGGACACGGTCCTCGATCCGCGAACCGGCGAGTGGTGGGGCGACGCGTACGGGCTGGCCCGGCCACCGGAGACCTTCTGGCGCAACCGGGCGCGCCGCGACGCGCAGCGGGCGATCAGCGAGTACGAGACCCGGGCGCACCTCCACCGGCACGAGTCGCCGCCACCCGAGTGGGGCGCCCGGACCGGGTTGCCGGCGGCCAGGGCGTGGCGGATCGCGCCCGACGAGGTCGACCCCTACGACCTCGACTGGGACGACAATGGGTGACTCCCCGTAGTCTTCGTTCCTCCTAGTACGCTCCCTCGTGCGCGCCGAACCGCAGGTCAGAGGCCGATGCGTATACGTAATACAAGCAAAGGCGAGCCGAACGAGGCCGCCCGCTGCGCCGGCCACGGTTGCGTAGCGTTACAACGGCGACAGAGGTTGGCGCGGCAGGAGAACATCCTGGAGTGAGCGAACCGTTGGCGGACCGGCCGCTGGACCAGCCGCACCCTGACCGCCTGGCCGAGGATCACCCGGATCGGGCGGAGATCCTGGCCGCGCACGCGGCGGCGCTCGCCGCGGACCAGCCGGGCTACCTCGACCCGGCAACCGGTCTGTTCGTGCTGACCGCCGGCTTCCTCGCCGCGCGCGGTACCTGCTGCGGTCGCGGCTGCCGGCACTGTCCGTACGTGGGACGTTGAACACCTCCGCGCCGTCCGCCGTTACGATCATCGAAGTTCTACCGACCCGAAAGCAGGAGCGATGAGCGACTTCAATCCGTACGACCGACTCCCCGCCGTAGGCTCCTTCACCGTCACCAGTACCGATGTGGCCGACGGCCAGCAGCTCGCCCAGCCGCACCTGAGCGGCATCTTCGGCGCCGGCGGGCAGGACGTCTCCCCGCAGTTGTCGTGGAGTGGATTCCCCGCGGAGACCAAGAGCTTCGCGGTGACCTGCTTCGACCCCGACGCTCCGATCCCGAGCGGCTTCTGGCACTGGGCCGTGCATGACATCCCGGTCAGCGTCACCGACCTGGCCAGTGGAGCCGGTGCGCCGGGTGGATCCGGCCTGCCGGCCGGCGCGGTGCAGCTCACCAACGACGCCGGCCTGGCCCAGTTCCTCGGGGCCGCACCGCCGCCCGGCAGCGGAACCCACCGGTACTTCTTCGTCGTCCACGCGCTGGGCGTGGACACCCTGGGCGCCGGACCGGACACGCGACCGGCCGTGCAGGGCTTCATGATGTACGCCCAGACCCTCGCGCGGGCGGTCATCACGCCGGTCTGCCACAGCTGAACCTCACCGCCGGCACGGAGGGCCCTGGGAGTCTCCCGGGGCCCTCAATTGCGGACCACAGTGGACGAAACGGATTTATCCGCATGTACTAGGTGGGTATTTGTTGTCGGAAGGGCGACTTCCTATTGTGTGCTAGTCCGAACACCGGCTGAAGGAGCTGTCCGCCCTGTGACCTCCCCCAGAAGGCACCCCGCTCAGGTGTTGATGAGACAGTCGCTCTCCGCGATCCTCGGCGTTCTCGCGATGTTCGTGCTCAGTGGGACCCACGCATACGCCGACCCGTCGATCGGCGACCTCGAGACCCAGATCGCCGCCCAGTGGGCCGCCGCCGAGCCGCTCATCGAGCAGTACAACCTGGTGCACGAGCAGTTCGAGCAGAACACCGCGAAGCAGGCCGCCCTCGAGGAGCAGATCAAGCCGCTCAAGCTCCAGGTCGACCTCGCCCAGGTCAAGGTCGGCGCGATCGCCGAGCAGGTCTACGAGAGCGGCCCGGGCGGCGGCGTCGCGGCGATGCTGCGGGCCGACTCGCCCGGTCAGCTCGCCGACCAGATGCTCTACCTCGACCAGATCGCGTCCACCCAGAGCAGTGAGCTCGCCGGCGTCTTCGACCTCAAGGCCCGCTACGACGCCGCGAAGGCGCCCATCGACCAGCTCGTGGCCACGCTGCACAAGCAGGACGCCGACCTGACCGCGGCGCGCAAGGTGATCGACCAGAAGATCTCCGACCTGGACGTGTTGCGGAACAAGGCGTACGGGGACGCCGGCTTCGACAACCAGTACCGGCCGTCGACCTGTCCCGCCCACTACCTGCCGACCAAGGGGTACCAGGCGGCCGCGTTCGCCTGCGGCGAGGCGGGCAAGCCATACATCTTCGGCGCCGCCGGCCCGAGCACCTACGACTGCTCCGGCCTCGTTCTGGCCGCGTGGAAGACCGTCGGTGTGTACATGCCCCACAACGCGTACGAACAGTCCCAGTCCATGCCGAGCGTCAAGATGGCCGACATCCAGATCGGGGACCTGGTCTTCTACTTCGGTGACGTGCACCACGTCGCGATCTACATCGGCGACGGCAAGGTGATGAACGCGCCCCAAGCCCACGACCACGTCCGCATGGCCGCGATTGACCACTGGCCGATCCACAGTATCGGGCGCCCGGGCTGATCTGTCTCAGCCGCGTACTAGGCTGGGTTTCGTGGCCCAGCAGACCGATACCGCTCAAACGCACCCAGGCTTCGACTCCGCGGACCTGACCCACAAACAGATCCTTACCATCCTTTTCGGCCTGCTGGCGGGGATGTTCCTCGCCGCGCTCGACCAGACGGTCGTCAGCACCGCGATGCGGACCATCTCCGACGACCTGAACGGCTTCTCACTGCAGGCGTGGGCCACCACCGCGTTCCTTATCACGTCCACCATCTCGACCCCGCTGTACGGCAAGCTCTCCGACATCTACGGGCGCAAGCCGTTCTTCCTGTTCGCGATCGGCGTGTTCATCGTCGGGTCCGCCCTATGTGGACTGTCGCAGTCCATGTACCAGCTGGCCGCGTTCCGGGCGCTGCAGGGTGTCGGTGCCGGTGGCCTCATGTCGCTGGCGCTGGCCATCATCGGCGACATCGTGCCGCCACGGGAGCGGGCCAAATACCAGGGGTACTTCATCGCCGTCTTCGGCAGCTCCAGCGTCATCGGCCCGGTGCTGGGCGGGTTCTTCGCCGGATCGGCCCCGATCCTGGGCATCGCGGGCTGGCGGTGGATCTTCTACATCAACGTGCCGATCGCGGCGGCCGCGATGTTCATGGTGATCCGCTCGCTGCACATCCCGCACCACCGCACCGACCACCGCATCGACTGGCCCGGCGCGACCGCCCTCGTGGTCGGCCTGGTGCCGCTGCTCATCGTCGCCGAGCAGGGCCTCAAGTGGGGCTGGACCTCGCCGGCGGCCTGGACCTGCTACGTCATCGGCGCGGTCGGGATCGTGGCGTTCCTGCTCTGCGAGCGTTGGTACGGCGAGGACGCGCTGCTGCCGTTGCGGCTGTTCCGCGGCCGCACGTTCGCGGTCGGCTCCGCGTCCAGCTTCCTGGTCGGCATGGCGATGTTCGGCGGGCTGCTGACCCTCCCGCTCTACCTGCAGATCGTGATGGGCGCCGGGCCGACCAAGGGCGGCCTCGAGCTGATCCCGTTCGTCGTCGGCATGATGTCCGGGTCGATCATCTCCGGTCAGGTCATCTCCCGCACCGGCAAGTACCGCGTGCTGCCGATCGTCGGCGGCTTCTTCATGCTCGTGGCGCTGCTGCTGTTCAGCCGGGTCGGGGCGGACACCCCGCTGTGGCAGACGATGCTGGTCATGGTCCTGATGGGCCTGGGGCTGGGCGGCAATATGCAGCCGATGGTCCTCGCCGTGCAGAACGCGGCGTCGCCGCGCGAGATCGGCGTCTCCACCTCGTCGGTGGCGTTCTTCCGGTCCATGGGCGGCACGCTGGGCGCGGCCATCTTCCTGTCGGTCCTCATCGGCCTGTTGCCGGAGAAGATCAAGAACGCGTTCCAGTCCGCGCGGAGCACGCCCGCGTTCCAGCAGGCGGCCGCGGCCCACCCCGATCAGGTCAAGCAGCTGTCGCAGGCCGCGGCCGGAGGTACGGCCGACCTGAACGACACGTCGTTCATCAACCGCCTGGCCGACGGCCTGGCCCACCCGTTCAAGGTCGGCTTCTCCGACGCCATGGACCACGTCTTCCTCATCGTGGCCGCGTTCATGGTGGTCGGCCTGATCGTGGTTTTCTTCCTGCCCGAGCTGCCCCTGCGTCAGCTCTCGGCCGCCCAGGAGCGCGAGCGCAGCGAAGCCGAAGCCGCCGCCCTCTAGCCTTCGCGCGACGGTCAGGCGATGGCCTGCCACCACGGGTCGGGCTCGGGCGGGGCGTCGACGTCGACGCGCTCGCCCGGCCGCGGTACGACCAGGGTGACGCCCTGCTCCTTGGCCTGCTGCCACAGCCGCTCGACCGGCTCGGACCAGGCGTGGAAGGCGAGCACGAACGTGCACCAGTGCACCGGGATGAGCAGGCCGCCGCGCACGTCCAGGTGCGCGCGCAGCCCGTCCTCCGGAGTCATGTGGATGTCGGGCCAGCCCTCGCCGTACGCGCCGATCTGCACCAGCGTGGCGTCGAACGGCCCGTACTCCCGGCCGACGTCCGCAAACGAGCCGAAGTACCCGGTGTCGCCGGAGTAGAAGACCCGCCGCGACGGTCCGGCGATGACCCACGACCCCCACAACGTCTGATCCCGGGAGAAGCCGCGGCCGGAGAAGTGGCGCGCCGGGGTCAGTACGAACCGGATTCCGGCGACCGTCGTGGAGTCGTGCCAGTCCAGCTCGACGATCCGGTCGGCCGGCACGCCCCACCGCTCCAGGTGCGCGCCGATGCCGAGCGGGACCAGGAACGGTGCCGTCTGGTGCTCGGCCAGGTACATGACGGTCGCGAGGTCCAGGTGGTCGTAGTGGTCATGCGAGATGACCACGGCGTCGATCGTCGGCAGCTCGGACAACGGCACCGGTACAGGGTGCAGCCGGTGCGGCCCGACCAGCTGGGACGGCGAGACCCGGTCGCTCCACACTGGATCGAGCAGGACGGTGGCGCCCTCGATCTCCACCATCGCTGAAGCGTGGCCATACCACGTGATGTGCAGGCTGCCCGCGGAGTCCGACTCCGGCGACGGTGAGGGCGGGGCGGTCACCACCGGAACCGGCCCGGACGGCTTGCGGTCGGGCTGACGGCGCAGCGCCTCCCGGAGCAGTTTGGGGCCGCCGGTGGGCACGCTGCTGCCGGGCACCGAGTTGCGGAACTTACCCTCGCGCCACTGCGGCGAGCGGCGTACCCGGTCGCCGCGCTCGCCCTCCAACGGGGATGCGCCCATCTGGGTGGGGATGTCCTTGACCGCCCATACCGCCACCGCGGCGGCAGCCGCTCCGACCGCCAGCTTCGTGAGCCTTCGCGCCATCCGTCACCCCACTCGTCGAACCAGACCCAACAGTGGCACACCGCCGCGCCGACGCCCACCGTCGCACAGGAGGACCTCAGACCGTCGTAAGGTTCGCCCATGGCTGATGACTTCTCCCCACCGCCGCTGGAGTGGCTCAACGAGGACTGGCAGCGCGCGCTCGCGATCGTGGCTCACCCGGACGACCTCGAGTACGGTGCCGCCTCCGCGATTGCGCGCTGGACCGACCAGGGCAAGACGGTGATCTACTCGCTGGTCACCAGCGGCGAGGCCGGCATCGACGGGCTGGACCCGGCCGAGGCCGGACCGCTGCGGGAGCGGGAGGAGGTCGCCGGTGCGGCCGTCGTCGGCGTGGACGTCGTGGAGTTCCTCGGCGGGGCCGACGGCATGCTCGAGTACGGGCTGCCGCTGCGCCGCGTGCTCTCGGCCGCCATCCGCCGCCACCGCCCCGACGTGATCATCACCGGCAACCACCGCGAGACGTTCGGCCCCGGCATGCTGAACCAGGCCGACCACATCGCGGTCGGCAAGGCGGTCATCGACGCCGCCCGGGACGCCGGCAACCGCTGGGTCTTCCGGGACCTGCTCGACGAGGGCCTCGAACCGTGGAACGGCGTGAAGGCGATCCTGGTCAGCGGTTCGCCGATGGCCACCCACGGCGTGGACGTCGGCGCGACCCTGGAGCGCGGCTTCGCCTCCCTCAAGGCGCACGAGGCGTACCTGGCCGGGCTGGGCGGGCAGATGGACGTGGAGGAGTTCCTCGAGTCGTTCGCGCGCATGACCGGGACGCGCCTGGGCTGCACGTTCGGGGTGGCGTTCGAGGTGCTGCCGCTGCAGCTGTTCTGACCCGTCGCGATGGACCCGGTCGGGCGAGACGACGTCGGCGGTCGGCTGCGGCGCGTGGTCGACGACGCCGCGGCCGGCCGCAGTGGGGCGGTGCTGCTCGCCGGCGAACCCGGCATCGGCAAGACCACGCAACTCACCGAGGCCGCCCGGTACGCCGCGTCGGCCGGGCTGCGGGTCGGCCAGGGCTGGGGCTTCCCGACCGAGGGCGTGCCCGGGTACTGGCTGTGGCGGCAGGCGCTGCGCGCGCTCGGCCTCGACGCCGCGCTCGACCCAGCATCCACTGTGGAGGATCGGTTCCGGCTCTTCGACGACGTGACCTCGGCGGTGCTGGCCGAGTCGCTGGTGCAGCCGTTGCTGATCGTCCTGGACGACCTGCAGTGGGCCGACGACGATTCGGTGGCGTTGCTCGAGTTCGCGCTGCGCCGGCTGCCGGTCGGCGCAGTCGCGCTGCTCGGCGCCTACCGGGACGTGGACCCGCTGCCGTCGCCGGCGCTCGCCGCCGTCGCGTCGCGGGTACCCGTGCTGCGCCTGCCCGGCCTCGCCCCGCCGGCGGTGGGCCGCTTGCTCGCCGACCTGCTCGGCGCGCCGGCGCCGTCCGACGTGGTGGCCCAGGTCCACGAGCGGACCGGCGGTAACCCGTTCTTCGTCGAGCAGGTGTCGTGGCTGATGGCCACCGGCGAGGTCGGGCTGCCGCCTGGCGTACGCCCGGCGCTGGCCCGCCGGTTCGACGCGCTCCCTCCGGATACCGCGGCGGCGCTCGGCGCGGCGGCGGTGCTCGGCGCGCGGTTCCGCGGGGACGTGCTGGCCGCCGTGCTGGAGTCCACAGTGGAGGCCGTCGAGGCCGAGCTGGCGCCGGCCGTGGCGGAGCGGCTGCTGCTGCGCGATCCGGATGGATACCGGTTCGGGCACGACCTTCTCCGCGAGTACGGTTACGAGCGGCTGGGCGGCGCGGAGGCGGCCCGGCTGCACGCGGCGGCCGTCCGGGTGCTGGCCGCAGGACGCTCGGGCGGACCGGTACCGCCGGCGGTACTCGCCGAACACGCCCGACTGGCCGACCCGACCTCGAGCGACACGTACGTGTACTCGGTCGACGCGGCCCGGGAAGCCTCGCGCCGCCTGGCCCACGAACAGGCCGCGCTGCACTGGTCGCACGCGGTGGCGGCCGCCCCGGCCGGGGACGCGGTGGAAGCGCTGGTCGAGTGGGGCGACGCGGCCCGGCGAGGTGGCGCGCCGGCGGTCGCGGCCACCGCCTACGAGCGCGCGGCCGAGCTGGCTCGACGTACCGGTGACGGCACCGGACTGGCCCGGGCGGCGTTGGGGCTGCACGCGATCGGCACCCGGGCCCGCGACCGGCCGGACGACCTGGTCGCCCGGCTCGACGAGGCGGGGGCGGCGGTCCCGGACGGGCCGCTGCGCTGGCGGGTGCTGGCCGCCCTGGCCCGGGTGCTGGCCTGGCACGGCCGGGACCGGTCGCGGGCGATGGAGCTCAGCGCGGAGGCGGTCGCAGCGTCTCAGTCATCCACTGTGGAGCATGCCGAGGCGCTGCTGGCCCGCCACAACGTGATCTGGGAGCCGGGCACCGCGGCCGAGCGGCTGTCGCTGGCGGCGCGGATCGCGGCCGCGTCGCCGGACCGGGAGGTGCTGGCCGAGGCACGGCTGCTCGCCGCGACCGACCGCCTGGAGCTGGCCGATCCCGCGTTCCGGACCGAGCTGGACAGGTTCTTCGAGCTGGCCGCCGCGTCCGGCCAGCCACGGCTGCGCTACTCGGCCATGGTCCGCCGGGTGATGCTGGCGCTGCTCGCCGGTGACTTGGACGAGGCCGAAGCGACGATCGACGCGGCCCGGGTGCTGGGGGAGGAGTGCGGCGAGCCCGGCTGGGGCGACGTGTGGCTGGACCAGAGCTGGCAGCTGGCCGGGCTGCGGGGGACCAGAGCGGCGTTCGACCTGCCCTCGGGCGTGCTCGATCCGGCCCAGGAGCGGGGCATGCGCGCGGCGATGCTGCTCGCCGCGGGAGAGGCGGAGCGGGCGGCCGAACTCATCCCGACGCTGAGCTTTCCGGAGCCGCCGGGGTACCAGTGGCCGGTCGACCTGTCCCACGCGATCGAGTTCGCCGGTGCGCTGGGAAGATCCACTGTGGACACCGAGGAGTGGTACGCCCGGCTCGCCCCGCTGGCCGGTACGGCGATCGTGAGCGGGGTCGCGGTGACCTTCCTCGGCGTGGTCGACCACCACCTGGGGGTGCTGGCGCGCCTGGCCGGGCGGGACGCGGACGCGCGACGCCACCTGACCCGGGCGGTCGAGCTGCACACCGCCCTGGGCGCGTCGACGTGGGTCGCGCGCAGCCGCGAGGAGCTGGGCCGGGTGCCGAACGGCGCCGCAGACGCGGACGCCGGCGCGGGCGCGGTGTTCCGGCGCGACGGTGGCATGTGGACACTCGCCTTCGGTGGTACGACGGTCCGGCTGCGCGACGCCAAGGGACTGTCGGACCTGACCGTGCTGCTGGCCAACCCGGGCCGCCCGGTCGCCGCGGCCGACCTGATCGCCGCGGCCGACGCCGGCCGGCCCGGTGCCGAGCTGTCGCTCGGCGCGGACCTCTCGCTCGGCGCCGACGAGGTGCTCGACGAGACGGCCCGGCGCAGCTACCGGGAACGTCTGCGGGACCTCGAGACCGAGATCGACGAGGCCGAGCAGTGGGCCGACCCGGTCCGCGCGGAGCGGGCCCGGACCGAGCGGGACGCCCTCGTCGCGGAGCTCACCGCCGCGGCCGGGCTGGCCGGGCGTACCCGCCGCCTCGGCGACCAGTCGGAGCGAGCCCGCAAGGCGGTCACGGCGAGGATCCGCGACACCATCGACCACATCGCGAAGGTGCATCCGGCGCTCGGGGCGCACCTGGCGGAGGCGGTCACCACCGGCACCTGGTGCACGTACTCCCCGGCGAGACCGGTGTCATGGCGGTTCGGCGCCTGACAGCGTTCTGGCGGTTTCTGGCGAGTTCTCGCGCCGGTCGGGAAAGGACGACCGACAGGAGACCGAGATGTACGACGTGATCATCGTGGGCGCCCGGGTGGCCGGATCGGCGACCGCGCTGCTGCTTGCCCGGCGCGGGGTGAAGGTACTGGTGGTGGACCGGGCGACCTTCCCCAGCGACACCCTCTCCACCCACCAGGTCCAGCTTCCCGGCGTGTCCCGGCTGGCCCGCTGGGGCGTGCTGGACGAGATCCTCGCGGCCGGCACGCCGGTGACCCGGCACGTCCGGTTCCAGCAGACGGGGGCCGAGGGCGACACGGTCTCGTTCGTGGGCACGGTTGGCGAGGCGGACGGCGTCGACTTCACCTGCTGCCCTCGCCGGACCCTGCTGGACCGGGTGCTCGTCGACGCGGCTCGCGCGGCCGGGGCCGAGGTCTGGGACTCCGCGGTCGTCGAGCAGGTGTCCACACGCGACGGTCGGGTGGTCGGCATCGCCGGGCAGCGCAAGGGCGGCGCCGCGTTCGCCGAGACGGCGACGCTCGTGGTCGGGGCGGACGGCAAGCACTCACTGGTCGCGAAGACCGTCGCCGCCCCGGAGTACCGAACCCATCCGGCGCGGTCGATGGCTTGCTACACGTACTGGGAGAACGTGGAGACCAGCGGTGGGGAAGTCTACGGGGCACCGGGTCGCGCGCTGGGGATCTGGCCGACCAACGACGGCC
>Ga0068864_100003440_pt1 | contig 13085 bp, 9 predicted proteins | sample KBSSwiS72_FD_66586 | JGI IMG/M metagenome (GOLD analysis project Ga0068864, IMG submission 66586) | Switchgrass rhizosphere microbial communities from Kellogg Biological Station, Michigan, USA - KBS Switchgrass S7-2 | ecosystem: Host-associated > Plants > Roots > Rhizosphere > Soil ...
GTCACGCTGGGCCTGACCTTCCTCTACGCGCCGATCGTGCTCCTGGTCCTCTATTCCTTCAACGCGAGCCGGCTGGTCACCGTCTGGGGCGGGTTCTCGACGCGCTGGTATTCGGCGCTGGCCCACGACGCACAGATGCTGGACGCCGTCTGGGTGACGTTGCGGGTGGGCCTGCTCTCGGCGACGGCCGCCACGGTGCTCGGGGTCCTGGCCGCGGTCGCGCTCGTCCGCGCCGGGCGGTTCAAGGGCCGAGCGCTCCTCTCAGGCATGATCTACGCCCCGCTGGTGATGCCGGAGGTGATCCTGGGGCTGTCGCTGTTGCTGCTGTTCGTCGCTTTCGGCCTGCCGCGAGGCTTCTGGACGGTGACCATCAGCCACGCCACGGTCACGCTCTGCTACGCCACCGTCGTGGTGCAGGCCCGCCTGGCCTCGTTCGACCGCAGCCTCGAGGAAGCCGCGCAGGACCTGGGCTGCTCGCCGTTCATGGCCTTCATGACGGTGACGCTGCCGAACATCGCGCCGGCCGTCGCGGCGGCCTGGATGTTGGCCTTCACCCTCTCCCTGGACGATCTGGTGATCGCGAGCTTCACCTCAGGCCCGGGCGCGACGACCCTGCCTATGCGGCTCTACAGTCAGGTGCGGCTGGGCGTGAACCCGGAAATCAATGCGGTCTCGACCTTGCTGATCGGCGTGGTGGCGACCGGCGTGATCGCCGTCTACCTCACCCAGCAGAGGCGGCGCAGGCCGGCTTGGGTCAGGCGAGCGCGGCCCTGCGGCGCTGGGCGCGCAGCGCCGAGCCCAGGCCCATGAAGCCGACCAGCAGCATCAGCCAGGTCGCCGGCTCCGGCACGGCGACGGGCTCGCCCAGATCGGCGAACTTTGGCGGCGTGACGTCACCGGGAGGATCGCCGCCACCGACGAAGTCGTTGGTTTTGGGCGGGCCGACGGTGTCTGGCAAGAACGGGTCGCAGGTCTCGGAAAGCCGGCAGGCGGGATCGGTCCCGCCGTCATCGGTGTCCGGCGTCGCGACGACGGTCTGCAGCGGAGGCAGGTCCTCGGGGCTTGGCTTGGAAACCGTGCCGCCAGGATCGCCCTGGCCGCCGTCGGTCCCACCGGTCCCGCCGGTCCCGCCGGTTCCCCCACCGCCACCGCCGCCACCCGAACCCACGCCGCCGTAGCCGCCGCCGAAGTGGCCGCCATTCCCGGCAACCTGGAAGGTCTCCGGGCCCGGCGCTTCGATTTTCTTGTCCCCGTCCAGCTTGCCCGCGCCGTGCTCGACAGGCGCCAGCCCGTTCTCGCCGTTCGGGCCGAGGTTGTCGCCGATCAGATTGTCATCGGCAGAATCATTGGCAGAATCGTCATGGGAGCCGCCCGCCTCGGGCGCTCGCAGTACACCTGCGGCGATCTGAAAGGAGCCGCCGCCACCGCCGAGATGCGCACCGTGAGGTGGGCTTCCGGACGCGCCCAGCGCCATGGCCGCGCGAGCCTGCTTCGGCTGCGCCTGGTGCGGACCGCCGTCCAGCACAGCCACAGAACTGAACACAAGAGCCCACAGCGCCACCGTGAGGAGCCGCCGATTGCGCCTGTGTCTCGTTTTGAAACGCGAGCTTTTCATAAGCGGCGCGTTGCAAGGTTCGGTGCATCGCGACGCCCGCAGGCGCAGGACGCGCCGCTAGATGGGCGCGCGCCTGCCGATCCAGGGCGCGGCGCGCTCGAGCTGGCCAGCCAGGCTGAAGAGCGTCGCCTCAGCCCCCATCCGCGCCACGAACTGGATCCCGATCGGCAGGCCCGACCGGCTCTGGGCCAGGGGAACCGTCATCGCCGGCTGGCCCGTGTTGTTGAACGCCTGGGTGTTGGGCATGAACGCGAAGAGACGCTCGCCGATCAGCCGCGTGTCCTCGGTGATCCAGCCGATCGGGATCGCCGGGCTGCCCAGGGTCGACAGCAAAAGCACGTCGTAGGACTCGAAGAGTTGGGCCTGGGCCCGCGCATAGGCGTGCAGGATCTGGATGTTGCGGACATAACTCGCGGCGTCCACCGCCTTGCCCCTCCGGTAGCTCGCCATGGTCAGGCCCTCGACGTCACCGTCGCCGATCGGTCGCCCACGGCGCTCCGCCTCGGCGTCCATCTCAGCGGCGACGCTGGCGGCGATCACCACCCCTGCGGCCGCCTGCATGGCCATGACGTCCCCCGGGATCGTGGCTTCCTCGACATGGTGGCCCAGCCCCTCGCAAAGTTTGGCTGCGTCGCGGACGGCGTCCGCGCATTCGGGATCGAGCGCCGGCGACTGCATGGCGGCGGTGGTGAAGGCGATGCGCAGGCGGCCGGGATCTCGGGCCGCGTCTTCAGCAAACGGCCGCTCCGGCGGAGCCAGGAAGTAAGGGTCGCCTGGCTGCGGCCGGCAGGCGACGTCGAGCAGGGCCGCGGAATCCCGCACCGAACGCGTCACCGCGTGCTGGATCGAGGCCCCAGCCCATCCCTCGCCGCCGGGCGCGAAGGAGACCCGGCCGCGGGAGGGCTTCATGCCGAAGAGGCCACAGCAGGCGGCGGGCGTACGGATCGAACCGCCGCCATCGCTGGCGTGGGCCGCGGGCACGATCCCCGCCGCCACGGCCGCCGCCGCCCCGCCCGACGAGCCGCCGGGTGTGCGCGAGAGATCCCAGGGATTGCGGCAGACGCCGAGCAGCTCCGACTCGGTCACCGGCCAGAGGCCGAATTCCGGGGTGTTGGTCTTGCCGAAGATCGAGAGCCCGGCCGCGCGGTAGGCCGCGCTAAGCGCACTGTCGGCGGCGGCGACCTGGCCGGCGAACATCCGCGAGCCCCGCGTGGTGACTGTGCCGGCCAGCGCTGCGCCCAGGTCCTTGAGCAGGAACGGCACGCCCGCGAAGGGTCCGTCGGCCGGCGCCTCGCCCCTCGCCCGCTCGGTGAGATCTTGGGTCACGGCATTGATCTGCGGATTGACCTGCGCCATCCGGGCGGATGCTGCGTCCAAGAGCTCGATGGCGGAGACTTCGCGGCGGGCGACGAGCGCGGCCAGCCCCGTGGCGTCCTGCGCGCGGTAATCCTCGAAGTTCATGGCCGTCCTCCGCTTCCCGTTGGTTCGTCGCCAACAGCCAAGCACAGGCTCAGCGGCCGCTCCTAGCGCTTCTTGCGCCGCTCGCGGTTCACAGCCTCGTCCAGCGCCTGCAGGAACTTGGATCGATCAGCCGGGCTGAACGGCCGAGGCCCGCCGGTGATCTCGCCCGTCGAGCGGATGTGCTCCATGACTGAGCGCTGGGCCAGCGCCGAGCCGATCGAGTCCGGGGTGAACGGCCGGCCATTGGGTGCGATCGCCGCGCCCTGCGCCTTCAGCACCCGGTCGGCCAGCGGGATGTCGTTGGTGATCACGATGTCGCCCGGCTCCACCCGCTCGGCGATCCAGTCGTCGGCGACGTCGGGTCCCGCATCCACGATCATCCGTTCGATCAGCTTCGACGGCGGGATGGCGATGAAGCTGTTGGAGACCACCGTAGTGGTCAGCCCATAGCGCGCGCCGACCTTGTAGACCTCGTCCTTCACCGGACAGGCGTCGGCGTCGATGAAGATTCGCATGGGCGGAACCTGTGGGGCGTGGTGCCGGATGAGGGACTCGAACCCCCGACCTTCGGTTTACAAAACCGCTGCTCTACCAGCTGAGCTAATCCGGCATAACTAGCAAGATCAACACGTTAGCATTTTCGCTTTGAACCCAGCGTGCCGGAGGGGGCACAGGTGGGGCACAATCAGCAAAAGGCCAAGCCCGATCTCGGCGACGGATGCCATGACGGGGTATTCGCAGCAACCCCGGAGGCGGACCGGAGCTCAAGGGAGGGTTGGTCCTGGCCAGGGGCGGAGATTCTCCAATCGTTTTGCGGAACGGCGTTTGCCCGCTCCTAGGACGTCACCTAGGCTGTGGCGTTGCGGCGGGGGCGACTGTGTAGAATGCTCATCGATCTGAAGTCGGAACCGAACTTTCAGATCGGGCGCCTGACCGTCAGTCCTTCCGCATGCCGGGTTGCCGGCGCCTCCAATGCGCGCGCGCTGCAGCCCCGGGTCATGCAGGTCCTGGTCGCGCTTGCGCAGGCCGGCGGCGAAGTGGTGACCCGTGAGCGGCTGATCGAGCTGGCGTGGAACGGCGTCGTTGTCGGTGACGATGCGATCACCAGGGCGATAGGACAACTGCGCCGACTGGCGGAATGGGACGAGGCTCGCTCTTTCGAGATCCGGACCGTATCCAGCATCGGCTATGCACTTGCGCCGATCGGGCCAGGGACGCCCGGCTCCGCCGGCGCAGGCGAACCCCTGCTGGCCGTGCTGGCCTTCGACAACCTCTCCGACGATCCAGCGCTTCGCTTCGTGTCGGAGGGCCTTTCCGAGGACATCCTGCAGACCATCGTCCGCGGATCTCCGGTCCGGGTGATCGGCCGCAGCTCGAGTTTTCAGCTGCGTGGCGAACTCAAGACGGCCAAGGAAGTCGCCCGCGAACTGCGCGCCACCCACATGCTGGACGGCGCGGTTCGGCGCATGGGCGATCAGGTCCGTATCACAGCCCATCTGATGGAGACTGCGAGCCAGACAACGGTCTGGTCGGAGCGGTTCGAATGCAGGACCAGCGAGATCTTCGACGTTCAGGACCGCATCGCGGAGCAGGTTGTCGCCGCGCTCAACCGCACCTTCGCCAAGGGTCAGCGGCCGACAGACATCGATCCCGCAGCCTATGATCTCTATCTGCGCGGGGCCGAGCTCTCCCGGGACATCCGCCTCGAGAGCCAACGTCACGCGGTCGCCCTGCTGGAGGCCGCGACCCAACGGATGCCGAATTTTGCCGACGCGTGGGGGGAACTCGCCCTGGCGCGGGCGCAAGCCGAGTTCATGCGGTTCGAGCCGCGCGCGGCGGGTGGCCCGAACCCCCGCCCGGTCATCGAAGCGGACGCCGCACGCGCCCGGGCGCTCGATCCCGCCTGCGCGCCGGCGCAACTCATCCCCTTTGTCGGCGGGGCGCTTTTCGACTTTGCCGATCACCGAAGGCGGTTCGAAGGGCCGCGACCGTCGAAGCTGGGCACAACCGCGTCGCCGGACGTCTCCCTTGGCGTTCAGCTGTTCGAAGTGGGGCGGGTGGCCGAGGCGCTGGAGCACTTCCGGCAGGCGGAGCAACTCGACCCGCTGTTCCAGATCCAGATCTTCTACCACTGCCACGCGCTTGCCGCGTCGGGTCAGCTTGAGGCCGCGATCGCCAAGCTGGATCGCGCGTTGGCGCGCTGGCCTCAAATCCCCTTCTTTGCCGCGACCCGGATCGGCTGGGCCGCCATGCTTGGTGATTGGGAGACTGCCGACGAGCTGACGAGTCCGGCAAGGCTTGCGCAGTATCCCCTGGGGCCCCGGGCGTCGGAAGTCGCCGCCTCCATGGACGCCTGTCGAAACCAGGATGCGTCGCCTGCCGCGTTCAGGCGCCTGCGAGACGCAGCTTTCCAGGTCGGAAGCTCGGGGCTGGAGCCTCTGCTTGTGCATGCCCGCCATGCGGGCCTTGCCAAGACCCTGGAGCTCGCGGCTTCGGCCGGAGAGCCCGTCGTTGACCTTACGGCGCCTCGGCGACCCGACGACATCGGATCAGTCCTGCTCTTCCTTCCGTTCTTCGCCGATTTGCGAGGCGAGATGGCATTCCCTGCGCTTTGCGCTCAGCTGGGTCTCGCCGATCACTGGCGCACAACCGGCGTGTGGCCAACCTGCGCTGACGAGTTCACGACAGCTGCGAGTTTTCAAAGCGCCTGCGAAAAGGCCCTGGCAGCGCACGACGGGATTTGACGCCCGGTCGAACGGCCGGCGCGGATGCACCCCGCGAAATGATCGGAAATTGGTCGGCTTCAGGCCCTGGGCAAGCCACGCTGTGCGGCTCACGAACCCTCTTCTGCAAAGAGCTGGCGGGCAGGCCGCCGGTCTCGATGGAGACGGAGAGTGTGATGATCAAAGAATTCCGGTTCTCTGTGTTGGCCGCCTCGTGCGCCGCGGTTGCGCTCTACGCCGCTCCGCCAGCCTTCGCCGGCGAGGTGAACGGCAGGGGTCTGCCAATCCCGGCGACCGACCATGCGGCTTCGCTCTGCGCATTCTCGGGACTCAACGACCATCCCGTAAACCCGCCCCCTGGCGACTTCCCCGGAAAGGTTCAGAACTTCGGAGCGTTCCTCAATTTCCTGGCCGACCTCTTCGGTTTCCGGATCAACCCGCTCGACGCGCCCTCCTACCCTGGCGTGGGCTGCAACCCGAACAGCGACTTCGCGGAATGACAGACTGAAGCCCCCGATGCCCGCCATCTCCCCTGTCCTGATGGAGGGATGGCGGTCTAGGACCTCACCACTCCGTAGACGCCGTCGATGAAGCTGTCGGGGGCGTCCGGCATCGAGGGCAATGGCGGGCTCGGGAACAGGAATACCGTCGGCTCCGGCCCGTCGGAGAAGAGATCGTCCCTCGCCGCCGGATCGGCGAAGGCCTCCGGGGCTCCTCGCCATTCGCTATCGATGCGCACGGTCATCCGTTCGCGCGTGCAGCGGGCGAGATGCAGCCGTGTGATCACCAGGGGCGTCTGCTTCGCGGCCTCCCACGATCTGGCCGAGGCTCCCACGGGCGGCGCGGCGTAGCGATAGTAGTGGCCCATGTAGAGCCCGATCCCCTGCGCCTGAAGCAGATGCAGGTCGTCGTTGATCGCCGCCGTGATCTTCAGCCGCTCGAGCATCGGCAGATCGCCGGTGGCGGGTCGCGGCAGGTCCCAACTTTCCCGCATCAGGCCTTGCAACGTCGCCACCAGGCGCGACATCGGTTCTATGCTCCGGCGGTCAGCGTCGACGTCGCACTCCAGCCGGCCGACGCTGGTCTGGGCAAGCTGCTGGAAGACGTGCTTGCCGGAGGTCACTCGCCTAAGGCCGACATGCGTGGTGTCGCCGTCTGACTCGGTGGCGCGTTCGGCGAGGTGGGCGACCGCGACGCCCAGGGCGGCGGCCACGAAGGCCAGCGTCGAGGCCTGCACGACATGGCCGCTCTCCATCCGCTGGACGGTCTTGCGGCTCAGCCCGCAACTGGCGGCCACGTCCTCCTGGGACAGGCCTCGATCATGGCGAAGACGCCTGAGCTTCTCGGGATCCAAGGTGGTCATTCGACCTCACCGACTAGGAGACAGCACCGAGAAAGCCTTGGGACAGTGATGCGTCAGTGCTCGCGCTCGCCTAAGCGTTCGCGCGCGTCTGGTTAACAGGTCCCTACTTCGGGGGCGGGCTGCGGCTAGGCCTCCGGCCGCAGTTGGAACACCTCCTCGACGGTCATTCCCGGCGAAGTAGGTGCTCTGCCAGGCGATGAAGAAGATGCCCCTGGGCGTAGAGGAGCCGGGTGAAGGCGGCCTTGCATCGGCTGAGCTTCGCGCTAGCTTGCCGGCCTTTTCCTCGAGGAGATATGCATGCGCCGCCTGGGTCTGACGCTCGTCGCCACCGCCATCGCCGTCACGCTGTCCGGTTGCGGGAAGCCGACATCCAAGCCGGCCGAAACCAGCGCTTCGAGCCAGCCTGCGGCGCCCGCGCCGACCCCCGAGGAGGTCAAGGCGATCCAGGCCACCCTGCCCGCGCCCTACAACACCGCCGACCTCGACAACGGCGCGGCGAAGTTCGCGCTCTGCTCGTCGTGCCATACGCTCAGCCAAGGCGGCCCGGTGATGACCGGCCCCAACCTCTACCATATCCTCGGCGAGAAGGCGGGCGTACGCGCCGGCTTCACCTTCTCCGACCCGATGAAGGCCGCGGGCTTCACCTGGGATGCGGCGCACCTCGACACTTGGATCACCGATCCCAAGGTCATGATCCCAGGCACCAAGATGACCTTCGCCGGCTTGAAGGACGCCAAGGACCGCACCGACGTGATCGCCTATCTCATGGTGCAGACGGGGTACAAGCCCTAACCCTATCGTTAGGGGCGAGTAACGGTTAATATACACAACCTTGACGCGCAAGCTTGACGGGAGCATGCTCCGACCGTCGAACCTGAATTAATTATCCTCCAGTCGACAGCCCCGCGAAGGTCGCCCCCAAGACTTCGCGCGGCGCGCCGGGCCGCGACGTCCCCGTCCGATCCGGAGCACGTTCCTGGCCTTCCCCGGCGACGGGGAAGGCCTTTTTCGTCTGGGCTGCCGCTATTCGGCGGCGTTGGCGACGGCGGCCTTCTCGTTTTCCTCGAAGGCTTCGATCCGCCGCGCGGTGGCCTGTGGCGACTTCGTGAAGCGCGCCAGCAGGTTGTAGAACACCGGCACGATGAACAGCGTCACCAGGGTCGCGAAGATGGCCCCGAAGAAGATGGTGACGCCGATGGTCTTGCGGCTCTCTCCGCCCGCCCCGCCCCAGACGATCAGCGGGATGGCGCCGGCCGCCGCGGAGATCGAGGTCATAATAATCGGGCGCAGGCGCAGCGAGGCGCTCTCAATAACCGCCTCGCGGATCGAAAGGCCCTGGTCACGAAGCTGATTGGCGAACTCGACGATCAGGATGCCGTTCTTGGCCGCGATCCCCACCAGGATGATCAGCCCGATCTGGCTGTAGGTGTTCATGGTCGAGCCCGCCACCAGCAGGCCAAAAAGACCGCCAAGCGCCGCCACGGGCACCGTCAGCATGATCACCGCTGGGTGGATCCAGCTCTCGAACTGCGCCGCCAGCACCAGGAAAACCAGCAGCAGGGCCAGACCGAACGCCAGTCCCACCGAGCCGCCGGCTTCCAGGTAGTCGCGCGCTGTCCCGCCCCACTTGTAGGTCAGGCCGGTCGGCTGCTTCTTGATCTCGTCCTGGAAGAAGGTCACCGCCTGGCCAACCGTGTAGCCGGGGTTGAGCTGCACCGAGAGGGTGATGGAGCGCTGGCGGTCGAGCCTGGGCCGGTTGGGCGTGTCGCCGCTGACCTTGGTGGTGGTCACCGCCGTCAGGGGCACGGTCGCCCCGGCGTTGGTGCGAACGTAGACCTTGCTCAGGTCGGACTCGTTTTCCCTCTGCGCGCGATCCGTCTGCAGGATGACGTCATATTCCTGGCCGGACTTGATGTAGGTCGTGGCCTTCTCCGACCCGAACAGCGCCTGCAGCGCGCGGCCGACCGACTGGGCCGAAACGCCCAGTGAGGCGGCCTTCTCCTTGTCGATGTCGACCAGCAGACGTGGGCTGGTCGGCTCGTACTCGATGCGCGGGCGCGCCATGCCGGGATTGTTCTGCGCGGCCCTCAGCAGGGGCTGCACGAGCGCGTTGATCTCGGGGTACTCGTTGCCGAGCACGATGAGATCCATGTTGCTGCCGCCGCCGCCGCCGCCACCGCCGCCCCCGCCGCGCTGCAGGCTCGGCCGCACCGAGGCGATCGCCCGCGCCGAGGTGATGCTGGAGAACTGCTTGTTCAGCTGAGCCGCGAGATCCTGGGAGGTGATCGTGTGCTTCTTGTCGTCGCTCATCACCGCGTTGGCGGTGCCGGTGTTGTACTGGACGCCGCCGAAGCCCGGCAGGGAGACGGTGTAGCGGTCGATGGTCTGCGCCTTCAGCAGCTGCTGCAGCCTGGCTTCGACCTGCTTGGCGGCGCGGAAGGTGTAGTCGTAGCCCGCGCCCTCCGGCGCCTGGATGGAGATATCGACGCGACCCCGGTCCTCGTTGGGGACCAACTCCTTCGGCAGGGTGTTGAACAGCAGCGCCGCGGCGCCCGCCAGGGCGGCCACCAGGGCGAAGGCCGATATCGACACCGCCCGGTTGCCCAGTATGGCGTCGAGGGAGGCGTGGTAGGAGTTGCGCAGACGGGTCATGCCGGCGTCCACGCGCCGCGCCAGCCAACCTTCCCCCTGAGCGGGGCGCAGCAGGCGCGACGCCAGCATTGGCGACAGGCTGAGCGCGAGCAGCGCCGAGAAGGCCACAGCGGCGGCGATCGCCACCGCCAGCTCCACGAACAGGCGTCCGATATAGCCCGGCATGAACATCAGCGGCGCGAACACCGCGATCAGCACGATGGTGGTGGCGACCACGGCGAAGAACACCTGCCGGGCCCCGCGCTGGGCGGCGACGATTGGCGGCTCACCCTCGTCGATACGTCGCTGGATATTCTCGACCACAACGATGGCGTCGTCGACCACGAGGCCGATCGCCAGGACCAGCGCCAGCAGGGTCAGCAGGTTGATGGAGAACCCCAGCGGGGCCAGGACAATGAAGGTCGACAGGATGCAGATCGGCGCGACGATCGTCGGGATCACCGCTGCGCGCCAAGTCCCCAGGAACACGAAGTTCACCAGCGCCACCAGGCCGAGCGAAATGGCCATGGTGATCCAGACTTCCTGGATCGCGTGCTTGGTGAAGGCCGAAAAGTCGATGGCCATGACCAGCTTGGTGCCCTTGGGCAGGGTCTTGTTAATCTCCTCGACGGCCTTGGACACGCCGCGAGAGATTTCCAGGTCGTTGGCCTGGGATTGGCGCGTGACCGCGATGCCGACCTGGTCGGAACCATTCGAGCGGAACAGCCTGCGCCGCTCGTCGGCGGCTTCCTCGATGCGGGCGATATCGCCCAGGCGGGTCACGTAGGCGTTGGCGGTGCTGGAGCCCGCGGCGGTGCTGATCGTGGCCCTCGCACCCGCTGCGGCGCCCGCGCCGGCCGAGCTGCCGCCGAGCGCCGCCGAGGCCTGGCTCTGGGTCCTGGCGGTGGCCGGAACGATCGGCAGTCGGGCGAATTCCGCCGGCGTCGAGTAGCCACGCGCGACGCGGATGGTGAAGTCCTTGGCCGGCGCTTCCAGGGCACCGGCCGGAAGCTCGAGGTTCTGGCTGTTGAGCGCCAGCTCCACGTCGTCGACGGTGATCCCCCGCGCCGCCATGGCGTTGGGATCTAGCCAGATGCGCATGGAATAGAACTGCGCGCCGGCCAGGCCGACGGTGGCGACGCCGGGTACGGTCGAGAGCCGCTCGACGAGATAGCGGTTGGCGTAGTCAGAGAGCTGCAGCCGGTTCAGCGTCGTTGAGATCAGGCTGAGGAACACGATCGGCTGGGCGTCGGCGTTCGCCTTGGCGATCTGCGGCGGATCGGCCTGCTCCGGCAGCTGGGCGGTGACCCGGCTGACCGCGTCGCGCACGTCGTTGGCCGCCTCGTCGAGGTTGCGGTCAAGCGTGAAGGCGATATTGATCCGGGAATTGCCGTCGCGCGACGACGAGTTCACCCGATCGATGCCCTGGATGCCAGACACCTGGCGTTCGATAACCTGGGTGATGCGCTCCTCGACGACCTCGGCCGACGCGCCGCGATAGGTCGTCTGCACCGAGACGTTCGGCGGATCGACGCTGGGCAGCTCACGGACCGGAAGCGCTGTGAACGCCGCAAGGCCAACGACGCACAGGATGATCGCTGCAACCGCAGCGAAGACCGGCCGCCGGACGGAGAGGTCGGAGAGCATCATGCCGCGGGTCGAGCTCCCGCATTGACGCCCGCCGCGCCGCCGGGCCGCCGGCCCATGGCGCCTGCGCCGGAAGCCGGACGCTGGCCTAGCACCCGCACCGGTTGCCCGGGCTGGAGCTTGTTCAGTCCGTCGGCGACGATCCTGTCGCCCGCGTGCACCCCGTCGGTGATCTCCACGAAACCGTCCTGGCGCACCCCGGTGACCACCGGGCGCTGCTCGACCGCGGTGCGTTGACCGGCGGCGTGCAGCACGTAGACGAACGCCGAGTCGCCCTGGACGGACACGGACGATTCCGGCGCGCTCAGGCCTTGCCGGACACCGCGGGAGACGCCGACGCGAACCATCATGCCGGGTTTCAGCCGGCGCTGCGGGTTGGGAAACTCCGCCCTTGCTGTGATGGCGCGGGTGCGTTCGTCGATGCGGGTGTCGAGTTTGGCGATCCGGCCCTTGATCGTCTCGCCGGCGTAGGCGTCGACCTTAGCGGTGATGGCCTGGCCCTCGTGGACTTGGGCCAGGTAGCGCTCGGGCACCTGGAAATCGACCCGCACCGTCGAGAGATCGTCGAGCGTCACGATCGGCGCGCCGGGGTTTACAAGGGCGCCGGGCGTGACATCCGAAAGGCCGACGACGCCCGCGAAGGGCGCCCGGATCGTCCGGTCGTTCTGCCGGGCCTTGGCGGCGGCGACGTTCGCCTGGGCAGACTTGTAAGCCGCCTCGTATTGCTCGATCTGCGCCTTCGACGCCCAGCCCTGTTGGCCCAGCGTCTTGTAGCGTTCGTAGGCGCGGTCCGCCTGGACCAGGGCGGCCTCAGCCTGGGCCAAGCTGGCGTCCTGCTCGGTGTTCTTCAGCTCGACGAGGACTGCGCCGCGCGGCACCGACTGGCCGTCGGCGAAATGCACGCGATCGACGAGCTGGGTGGTCGCAGCGGTGAGCGTCACCGACTGGCGGCCCTTCGCCACGCCGAGCACCTCGATCTCGTCGGAGAACGTCCGTGGCGCGATCATCGCGACGGAGACCTGAGTGGGCCCGCCTCCGAACCCGCCCGCGCCGCCGCGGCGTCCGCCGCCCGCGCCGCCGCCGGGCGGACCGCCCTGTTGCGCCGCACTTCCGCCGCCTGGCCCAGCGCTCTTCGCGCTCATCAGCTTGAGGCCGCCGACGACAACCATGAGGACGAGAACCGCCAGGGCGCCGATGAGGAAGAAATGCCGTCGCAACAAACCGAAGGACTCCGTCGCCTGGAAAAACAGGCGCTCAGCAAAAGATTAGAAACGCGCGCTCTTAAGCGGGTCGAATACACCGCGTCCAGTGACAGAACGATGGCTCCGCGTTACCGCCTTGAAACAGCCACGCTAAAACCCAGCCGACGCCCTATCCAAGGCGCCGCCCGCCAACCGACCCCACCGAACCGTCGTCAGGCGTCGTAGCCGGGCGATTCTCGGTCCAGCTTACGCAGGCAGCCCGGCCAGGCGAGCGCCCCGCCGATCCCGCGGCTGACTTGGTTCTTCACCTCAGCCTGAGAGGCGACCGGCGCATCGAGCACATTCGCCCGGCCCGCCGACAGCGCCTGGATCTGCATTGTGCAGGCCCGCTCGAGATAATACATCCCGACCCAGCAGTTGGCGGCGGTGTCGCCGACCGCGAG
>Ga0068864_100003448_pt1 | contig 13076 bp, 12 predicted proteins | sample KBSSwiS72_FD_66586 | JGI IMG/M metagenome (GOLD analysis project Ga0068864, IMG submission 66586) | Switchgrass rhizosphere microbial communities from Kellogg Biological Station, Michigan, USA - KBS Switchgrass S7-2 | ecosystem: Host-associated > Plants > Roots > Rhizosphere > Soil ...
CCACGCTACGAGATCGGCCTTGAGCACATGCGCGTTGCCCCCGTTGCTCGCGGTGTGCACGCCATCGGCTTCGATCGACGTGACGCGCTCGCCCGTGCGCACGGCGACGTCCAATTCGCGCAACAGATCGGTTGCCGCCTTCGCAATGTCCTCTGAAAGCGGCGGCAGGATGCGCGGTGCCGCTTCGATCAGCGTCAGGCGGACGTCGCGCTCCGGCTTCAGAAACTCGAGCCCGTAGCTTGCGTGCGCTCGGGTGCAGTGCCTGACTTCAGCCGCGAGCTCGACGCCAGTTGCGCCGGCGCCGATGATCACCACGTCCACGGTGGCCGGCTCGTCGTGCGCGCGGCGTTCGTCGGCGCTGACGCACGCGGCGAGCAGCCGGCGATGGAATCGCTCTGCGTCGGCCGGCGCATCGAGCGATATCGCGCGGTTGCTGACGCCCGGAATGCCGAAGTCGTTGTTGACGCTGCCGACACAGAAGATCAGCGTGTCGTAGCGCACGACCCGCTCCGGGAGAATCTCGGCGCCGTCTTCGTCGCGGACGACGCCGAGCCGCAACTCGTGCCGCTTCCGATCGAGCCCGATGACGTCGCCTTGGCGGAAGCGGAAGTTATGCCAGTACGCGAGCAGGAAGTAATCGACGTCGTGCAGGTCGGCATCGACGCGTCCGGCCGCGACTTCGTGCAGCAACGGTTTCCACAAGTGCGACGCGTTGTGATCGACCAGCGTCACGGTCACCTGCTTCTTGCGACCGAGGCCGTCGCCGAGGCGGGTGGCAAGCGGCAGGCCGGCGGCACCGCCGCCGACGATCACGATGTGGTGCGGCTGCATCACGCGTCGATCGCTCGGGTCATGGAGCAATCATAACCGCGCCGCCGTTCACCGGAGCCGGACGTCATCGCGAGTTTGGCGGGACGCAGGGCTTGCCTGCGGGCTCGGCGCCGCGACCCTCATCGGCCTGCGGGTCCCAATGCGGCCGGCGGTCGGACAAACATGTCCGAAACGCCGCCGTACCCCCCGCGACGGCCGACCGCGGCTTTAGGCGCCCGCCGTCAATCCCTGCATCCCGCCCCGGTCGCGTACTGCCGATGCGTCCGAGCGCGGAACGATTCACGCCCACTCGACCATCGACCGGCTGCCCTTGCGCGTTTACTTCTTTGGAGCGTCCTTCGGAGGCTCGGCGGCCGGAGTCGTTGCAGGTGCGGATGCGGCCGGAGTCGTTGGAGGTGCGGTTGCGGCCGGAGCGGCCGCCGGCGCCGGTGCTGCAGGTGCCGCCGGCGCCATCGCTGGCGCTGCGGGCGCTGTCGCTGCAGGCGCGGAGATCGCCGCAGGGGCGGAAGTCGTCGCGGGCGCAGCGGCCGCCGGCTTTTCGGCGTACAGGTTGGCGATCAGCGGCACGATCATCAGCGCGACGATGTTGATGATCTTGATCAGCGGATTCACCGCGGGGCCCGCCGTGTCCTTGTACGGATCGCCGACCGTGTCGCCCGTGACCGCCGCCTTGTGCGCGTCCGAGCCCTTGCCGCCGTGATGGCCGTCTTCGATGTACTTCTTCGCGTTGTCCCACGCGCCACCGCCGGTGGTCATCGAGATCGCGACGAAGAGGCCCGTCACGATGGTTCCCATCAGCAGGCCGCCCAGCGCCTGCGGGCCGAGCGCGAGGCCGACCACGACCGGCACGAGCACGGGCAGCAGCGACGGCACGATCATTTCCTTGATCGCCGCCTTCGTCAGCATGTCGACGGCCACGCCGTACTCCGGCTTCGCCGTTCCTTCCATGATGCCCTTGATCTCCTTGAACTGGCGCCGCACTTCGACCACGACGGCGCCGGCGGCGCGCCCGACCGCTTCCATCGCCATTGCGCCAAAGAGATAGGGGATGAGACCGCCGATGAAGAGGCCGACGATCACCTTGTGATTCGAGAGGTCGAACGAAATGTTCATTCCCGCGGAGCCGAGCGCGTGCGTGTAGTCGGCGAACAGCACCAGAGCCGCGAGCCCCGCCGACCCGATGGCGTAACCCTTGGTCACCGCCTTCGTCGTGTTGCCGACTGCGTCCAGCGGATCGGTGATCGCACGCACGGAGTCCGGCAGTTGGGCCATCTCCGCGATGCCGCCCGCGTTATCGGTGATGGGCCCGTACGCGTCCAGCGCGACGATGATGCCCGCCATCGACAGCATCGAAGTGGCCGCGATCGCAATGCCGTACAGACCGGCGAGCGAATACGACACCCAGATCGCGATGCAGACGGCGATCACAGGCCAGGCGGTGGCTTTCATCGACACGCCGATGCCGGCGATGATGTTGGTGGCGTGACCCGTCGTCGATGCCTGCGCAACGTGGCGGACCGGCTTGTACTCCGTCGCCGTGTAGTACTCGGTGATCACCACCATCGCCGCCGTCAGCGCTAGGCCGACGAGCGATGCCAGGAACAGCTTGTTCGCCGTGATTTCGGGATAGGCCGACGCGACATCGCCCATCATCCGCTGGGTGATGAACCAGAAGCCGATCGCGGAAATGGCGCCGGCGACGATGAGGCCCCGGTACAGCGCGTTCATGATCTTGCCGCCCTCGCGCGCCTTGACGAAGTAGCAGCCGATGATGGAAGCGATGATCGAAAAGCCGCCCAGCACGAGCGGATACGTGACGGCTGCGACGGCCTTCGTCGGCATCAGCAGCGCGCCCAGGAGCATCGTCGCGACGATCGTGACCGCGTAGGTTTCGAAGAGGTCGGCCGCCATGCCGGCGCAGTCGCCGACGTTGTCGCCGACGTTGTCCGCGATCACGGCGGGATTGCGCGGGTCGTCTTCCGGGATGCCGGCTTCGACCTTCCCGACGAGGTCGGCGCCGACGTCCGCACCTTTGGTGAAGATGCCGCCGCCCAGACGCGCGAAGATCGAGATGAGCGAGCCGCCGAAGGCAAGTCCGACGAGCGGCTCGATTGCGTGATGCAGGTTCTCGCCCATCAGGTTCGGGGCGCCGTGGGCGGAGCCGATGAGGAACCAGTAGAACCCGGCAACGCCGAGGAGGCCGAGTCCGACGACCAGCATGCCGGTAATCGCACCGCCGCGGAAGGCGACGGCGAGCGCTTCATTCAAGCCGGTGCGCGCCGCTTCCGCCGTGCGCACGTTCGAGCGCACCGACACGTTCATGCCGATGTAGCCCGCAAGCCCCGACAGCACGGCGCCGACGGCGAATCCGCCCGCCGTGGGGCCGCCCAGCGCCCACCAGATGATGATGAACAGCAGGACGCCGACGATGCCGATCGTCAGATATTGGCGATTGAGGTAAGCCTTCGCGCCGGCCTGGATCGCGGCAGCGATCTCCTGCATCCGCTCATTGCCGGCCGGCTTCGCCATGATCCATCCGATGGACACGGCGCCATAGGCGATCGCTGCAAGCGCGCAGACGAGCGCGAACACGAGTTCTAACGACATGTGGAAATCTCCCTACCCGGTGAAAGCTCGAAAAAGTGGCGGAATCCGGACGTGGGGCCTGTGACCGGCCCGTCGGCCTGGGCGCGCATTCGACGCGCATTGTCCAATTTGCGCGCGCCCGGCGATTCACACCGATGCGGCGCGCGGTAATGAAACTCCGGGCGCCGCCTCGAAAACACGCTATTGTGCCAGTTTGGGGCGCCCGAAGTCGAGCCGAAATTCGCTCGAAGCCGGGGGATAAGACTCCGCAGCACCGGGCGGCGGCGCTGGACCGCGTCGGAAGCCGCAGCCCCCGACTCGCTTCGCTAAACCTTGAATTCTGCCCGCAGCTTCTTCGGCACTGCGGCGTTGGCAAGCCGCGCGTACTGCGGCAGGCCGTCCTTGAACGGCGGGAAATCCTCGCCGCGGATCAGCGGGGCCAGATACGCCCGCGCCTTGGCGGTGATGCCGTAGCCATCCGCGCTGATGTAGTCGCGCGGCAGCATCTTCTCGACGTTGGCGATCTGTGTGAGCGGCACGGGAGACACTTTCCAGCGATACGGCTTGTCCGACATGCGAATGATGGCAGGCATGACGGCGTTGTTCCCCGCGACGGCAAGCTCGACGGCGACCCGGCCGACCGCGTAGCTGTGGTCGAGATCGGTCTTCGAAGCAATATGGCGCGCGGCCCGCTGCAGGTAATCGGCGACGGCCCAGTGGTACTTGTACCCGAGCTTGGCCTTGACGAGGGAGGCGATGAGCGGGCCCACCCCGCCGAGCTGCGCGTGCCCGAATGCATCCTTGGTGCCCGCCTCGGCCAGCAGCGCGCCCGCGGCGTTCTTCAATCCTTCGGACACGCCGACGCAGCAATAGCCGAACTTCCTGACCTTCGCGTCAACGCCCGCGAGGAACGTCGCTTCGTCGAACGCAACTTCGGGAAACAGCAGCACGAGTGGAATGGGTGTCGCGGCGTCTTCCGCCATGCCAACCGCCGCCGTGATCCAGCCGGCATGCCGCCCCATCACTTCGAGCACGAAGACCTTGGTCGACGTTTTCGCCATCGACGCGACGTCGAATGCGGCCTCGCGCATCGACGTCGCGACGTATTTCGCGACGGATCCGAAGCCCGGGCAGTTGTCGGTCACCGCGAGGTCGTTGTCGACGGTTTTCGGGACGTGAACCGCAATCAGCGGATAGCCCATCCGCTCGGAGATCTGCGACACCTTGAGACAGGTGTCGGCCGAATCGTTGCCGCCGTTGTAGAAGAAATAGCCGATGTCGTGCGCGCGGAACACTTCGATCAGCCGCTCGTATTGCGCGCGATTCTCCTCGAGGCCCTTCAGCTTGTAGCGGCACGAGCCGAACGCGCCCGCGGGCGTGTGCTTGAGCGCCGCGATGTTGCGTGCGCTCTCGCGGCTCGTGTCGATCAGGTCCTCGGTCAGCGCGCCGATGATGCCGTTGCGGCCCGCGTACACCTTGCCGATCTTGTCCTTGTGCTTGCGCGCCGTCTCGATGACGCCGGCGGCGCTTGCATTGATGACGGCGGTGACGCCGCCGGATTGCGCGTAGAACGCGTTGCGTTTGGGCATGTCGGCGCGATCTTTCGAGGACGGGGCCTAGCTCTTGAGCGCGGCGTAGCACGCGTCGCGCACGTCCTCGACGCTGCCGACGCCGTCGACCTTGCGGTACTTCGGCGCGCCGGCGTCGCCGGTGCGCTCCCAGTCGGCATAGTACGAGATGAGCGGCCGCGTCTGCTGGCGGTACACGTCGAGGCGCTTCTTCACCGTCTCTTCGCTGTCGTCGGCGCGCTGGATCAGGTCTTCGCCCGTGACGTCGTCCTTGCCCGGCACACGCGGGGGGTTGTACTTGATGTGATACGTGCGCCCGGAGGCGACGTGCACGCGCCGTCCGCTCATCCGCTCGATGATCGCGCTATCGGGAACATCGATCTCGAGCACGTAGTCGATGCGAACGCCACTGTCCCGCACCGCCGCCGCCTGCGGCAACGTGCGGGGAAAGCCGTCGAAGAGATAGCCGTTCGCACAGTCGGCCGCCTTCAGGCGCTCGGTGACGAGCGCCAGGATGATGTCGTCGGACACGAGGTTGCCGGCGTCCATCACCTTCTTCGCCGCTGCGCCGAGCGCCGTGCCGGCGGCGATCGCCGCGCGCAGCATGTCACCCGTCGATACCTGCGGGATCGCATACGCCTGCGTGATGAACGTGGCCTGGGTACCTTTGCCGGCGCCGGGCGGGCCGAGAAGAATCAGTCGCATTTACGCGCAGCGTGGTGCGGATCAGCCAACGGGTCACGATCCGCGGGTGCAGGTTACCAAGCGCCGGTCCCCTTCCGGCGGCGGCTCCCGAAGCGGGAGTGCCCGGCGATTCTCTCCGCAAATGATGGGTCGGTCAATTGACGCTCGATCAATTGCGCGAGGTCAAAGGTTTCGCCGCCGCAAACAGCGCGCGAACGCGCTCCAGATCTTCTGGCGTATCGACGCCCGGCGCGGGCGTGCCCGCGGTGATCTCGACGACGATCCGATAGCCGTGCCACAGTGCGCGCAGCTGCTCGAGCGCCTCGAAGCGCTCGATGGGGGCCGGTGCGAGCGCCGGAAACCGGCGCAGGAATCGAACGCGGTACGCGTAGAGACCGTAGTGCCGATAAAGGGGAAGTCCGGGCGGCACATCGGTGCCCCCGCTCGCGAATGCGTCGCGCGCCCATGGAATCGTTGCGCGACTGAAATAGAGCGCGTGACGCTCGTGGTCGAGCACGACCTTGACGACGTTCGGGTTGAACGCCTCGGCGGCATCGGTGATCGGATGGCACGCGGTCGCGATCGCCGCCGCCGGGTTGGCCGCGAGCAATTGCGCGACGGCGCTGATGAGCTTGGGCGACAGGAGCGGCTCGTCGCCCTGGACGTTGACGACGATCGCATCGTCCTCCAGCCCGAGCCGGCTTGCGGCCTCGGCGAGGCGGTCGGTGCCGGTAGGATGGTCAGGTGATGTCAGGCAAGCGGCGATGCCGTTCGACTCGACGACCGCCTTGATCCTCTCGTCGTCCGTCGCGACGACGACGCGCTCGGCGCCCGCCTCCATCGCGCGCTCGGCGACGCGCACGACCAACGGCTTTCCGGCGACATCCGCCAGCGGCTTACCGGGGAGGCGCGTCGAGGCGTAACGCGCGGGGATGATCGCCGTGAATCGCGCGGCGGTCATGCGTGTCTGCCCCGCTCACTGCGGCCTCCATGACGAGCCGCACACAACCGCCGCGCCCGTGTGGCGGCCGCTGCCGCTCGTTCGCGGACGCGCGGCCTCGACCCGCTCACTCACTCTTCTCGTATTCCGCCGGCTCGAGCCGGCGCGCTTCGTCTTCCAGCATCACCGGGATGCCGTCGCGAATGGGGTACGCGAGCCGCGCCGACTTGGAGATGAGCTCCTGCTTTTCCTTGTCGTACACGAGCGGGCCCTTCGTCACCGGGCAGACCAGTATCTCAAGCAGCTTGGCGTCCACGGAGCTTTCCTTCGACCAGGGTGATGAGTCCTTCGTCGATGCGTGCCTGCACCGGCAGGTACCAGCAGCGCTCATCGGCGAACGTCTCGCATTTTAACGCGTCCTTCTCGGTCATCAGGATCGCTTCCGCGTCGGCGATCGCGAGGTCGCCGGCGACGAAACGGTGATGATCGCGAAACGGATGGGGCGTTGCTGCGATGCCCATCCCCGCGAGCTGAGCGAAGAAGCGGGCCGGATGGCCGATGCCGGCGAGCGCATGCACGCCACGGCGCGCGAACGTCGCGGCCGGCGCGGATGTGAGCGGATCGTCGACGCGGACGAAGCGGTCGCCGACGAGGCGCATGGCGAACGCGTTCTCGCGTGCCGGCTGCGCCGCATCCGCTTCGCCGGTGAGGATGACGACTGCATCGACGCTGTCGAGCCGCGACGGCGGCTCGCGCAGCGGTCCCGCAGGCAGCATCCATCGGTTGCCGAGGCCGCGCGCCGCGTCGATGACGGCGATCTCGACCTTGCGCGCGAGCCGATAGTGCTGCAGCCCGTCGTCCGACAGGATGACGTTGCAGCGGGGATTTCGCTCGAGCAATGCGCGGCCGGCGGCCACGCGGTCACGCCCCACGACGACCGGAAACCCGGCGCGCGCGAGCAGCAGCGGCTCGTCGCCGACACGGCGGGGATCGTCGTCCGGCTCGACCGCCACCGGCTCGCCGTCTTCGTCGTCGCGACCGTATCCGCGGCTCACGATCCCCGGCCGGTAGCCGCGCTCGGAGAGTGCCGCCGCGAGCGCAGCCACGAGCGGCGTCTTGCCGCTGCCTCCTGCGGTGATGTTGCCGACCACGACGACCGGCACGTGAAGGCGCACCGTGCGCAGGATGCCGATCCGATAACCGAGCCGGCGGATGGCGACACCGACACGGAACAGCAAGGACAGCGGCAGCGCGAAGGCGGTGAGTGCAGTGAGCCGCGGCGCGTACCACGCGGCGACGAGGCGGTCGGCAAACATTCGCGCGCCCTAAGGGCGGGGACCGCGCGCCCCATGGTCAGCCTCGTGGCTGCCGTGGTCGGGGCCGTCGTCGCCGAGGCGCGGCGTCATTTGGAAGGCGACGACTGCGTCGCGAACGTCACGTGGACGTAGCCCGCGGCCCGTGAAGCCTCCATCACGTGTATCACCGATTGATGCGTGGCCGCGGCGTCGGCACTGATGACGATGACCGGGTCCTTGGCATCGCCTGCGGCCGCTTTCAGGGCATCGGCGAGCGCCGCGATGGTCGTGTAGGTGAACACCGTCTTGTTGATGACGTAGCGGCCCTGCGCGTCGACGCCGACGTTGATCTCCTTCGGCCGCTGCTTCGGCTGCTCGGCGTCCGCTTCCGGGAGCGTGATCTGCAGCTCGGCGACGCGCTGGTACGTCGTCGTCACCATGAGAAAGATCAGGATGACGAGCAGGACGTCGATCAGCGGGATGAAGTTGATCTCCGGATCGTTCCGGTCGCGGGCGCCCCGCAGGTTCATTTGCGGTCGCCGTGCGCGAAGTCGACGAGCTTGATCGCCTGCTGCTCCATCTCCACGACGAGGCTGTCGACCGTCGCGCGGAAGTGGCGATAGAAGATCATGCTCGGGATCGCGACGATCAGGCCGAACGCGGTGTTGTAGAGCGCGACCGAAATCCCGTGCGCGAGTTGCAGCGGGTTCGAGCCGCCGGCCGTCTGCGAGCCGAAGATCTCGATCATGCCGACGACGGTGCCGAACAGCCCCAGCAGCGGCGACATCGCCGCGATGGTCCCGAGCGTGGTGAGAAAGCGCTCGAGATCGTGCGTGACGACGCGGCCCACTTCCTCGATCGCCTCCTTGATCACCGCGCGCGAGCTCTTCACGTTGGCAAGTCCCGTTGCGAGGATCCGCCCGAGCGGTCCCTGCTCGGCGGTGCGATTGATGAGCTCCGGTGTGGCCCCGCTCTGCCGATACTCAGCCAGCACGCGGTCGACGAGCCCCGGAGGCGCGACGACGCTCTGCCGCAGCGACCATAGCCGCTCGAAGATCAGCGCGAGCGCGATGACCGAGGCGAAGATCAGCGGCCAGATCGGCCAGCCGGCTGCTTGAACGATGGACCACACGTTGGGATGCTCCAGGGCGAAAAACTGCCCGCAATGTAGCGTGGCAGCAGGGATTCGGCAAGCGACGAACCGCCTGCGGATTCGCGCATCGCGCCCGCCCGTTCATTGCCTGTGCGGGCGTCGCGCGACCGTTTGCCGCGCATGGCGCTCAGCGGTGACGACGCCGGTTGCGTGCGGGCGCGGCGCCCGGTTGCGTGCGCGTTTCGGTGCGCGTTTCGGTGCGCGTTTCGGTGCGTGCTTCGGTGCGCGTTGCGGCGCGCGTCTGCTTCGGCGTCGTCATCGCACGCGACGCCCGCTCCGAGTCCGCATCGAGGGTCAGCGTCGCCGTGACCGCGGCGCCCGCCAAGACGATCAGCCAGCACACGTAGATCCAGATCAGGAATACCGGCAGGGCGGCAAGCGTGCCATAGACGATCTCGTACGTCGGCACGTTCTTCACGTACAGCGCAAAGCCGTACTTCGCCACTTCGAATGCCAGCGCTGCGGGCAACGCGCCGGCGAAGGCGTTGTAGACCGGCACGCGGCGATTCGGCGCGATTCCATAAAGCAGCGCCAGCGCGAGTGTCGACAGCACGAACGGCAAAAGCTCGGCCGCGAACTGCGCCAGCGTGAATTCGCGCCCCATCGGCCCGAGCGTCTGCGAGACGAGCCACGTGCTGACCGAAATGCTGGCACCGACGAGCACGGGGCCCACCGTGACGCCGAGCACGTACACCGCGAGCCGCTGCGCCATGGGGCGCCTCGCGCGGATCCCCCACATCGCGTTGATCTCGCGCTCGATCGTCGCGATCACGAGCGCCGCCGCGATCGCGATGAACAGCAGCGATATGCCGGTGAGCCCGACCGCCTTCTCGGTGAACTCCCTCACGTAGCGGTGGACCACCTCGTTCGCGCTGCCTGGAAGCGTGTACTTGAGGAGGAATGCCTCGAGCGCATCGAGCCACTGCTGAAAGATCGGGAATCGCGCGACGAACGCGAACGCGACGGTCGCGACCGGAACGAGGCCGAGCACCGTCGTGAACGCGAGGCTGCCGGCCGTGCGCGCGAGGCCCGTAATGCCGGCCCGCCGGACGACACTCAACACGAGGGAGAAGAACCGCAGGAGCGCCGTCTGGAGCTTCATGGTCTTGGCTGCTTCGCAGACGCTTCCACGGACCGGGATTATCCCACGGCGAGCGCAACGAACGCGGACGCGTGCGCTCTAAGCTTCGCGGCAGCGGCTCCGGAGCGTTGTAAGCTTCGCTCCAGCGACCGCGACCAACAAACCCGAGCGCCGCAGCCGCGGCGGCCGCACGTCCACGGAGCTTTGCCATGACATCCGACACACCTTCATCGACCTCCCGCGAAATCGCCGTCCTGGGCGGAGGCTGCTTCTGGTGCCTCGAAGCGGTGTTCGACGATCTCGCCGGCGTGGAGTCGGTGGAGTCGGGCTATGCCGGCGGCGCCGGTGCCAATCCGACGTACGACGACGTCTGCAGCGGACGAACCGGCCACGCCGAGGTCGTGCGCGTGACGTTCGATCCCAAGGTGTTGTCGTACCGCGACCTCCTCAACGTTTTTTTCGCGATCCACGATCCGACGACGAAGGATCGCCAGGGCAACGACGTCGGCACGCAATACCGGTCTGTCATCTTCGCCCAGTCGCCCGAGCAGCGCAGGATCGCCGAGGCGGTGCGCTCCGAGCTCACGGCCGCGAAGCTCTGGAAGGATCCGGTCGTCACGGAGATCTCCGATGCCGCGCCGTTCTACGAAGCGGAGCGATATCACCAGGAATACTTCGCGCGAAATCCGGCGCAACCGTATTGCGCGGTCGTCGTCGCGCCCAAGGTCGCCAAGTTCCGGAAGCAGTTCACCGAGCGGTTGAGACGTAAAACATAAGGCGCAAGGCGCAGGCCGCCTTTCGCCGCTACGGCGTCGGGCGGCCCGCCCGGCGCGCGACGAGACCGGCGGTCGCGAGGCACGCGCCGACCGTCCAGAACACCGGGACGATGCCGACCGAGGCACCGAGCGCGCCGAGCGCGATCGGCGCTGCGAACGACATCGAGTTCACGAGCGCCATGCGGATGCCGGCGGCCTCGCCCTGGCGCCCCGGCGGGGCGTGCAGGTGCAAGAGCGACAGCACCACCGGCTGCCCTGCGCCGAGACCCAATCCCAGCATGAACGACAGCGCAAAGAGCGCGGGCACGCTCTGCAGGAAGGGGAACGCGAAGAACACGGCGGCTGCGAGCAGCATCGCGGCGGCGAGCACCTGCTGCTCGCGGAGTTTCCGCGCGATCGTGGGCATGAAGAACCGCACGACGAACGTCGCCGCCGCGAACGACGACAGCACTCCGCCGATCTCCGAAGCGGAGAGGCCGATTTTCGCGCCGTAGATCGGCACGAAGATCGTGTGCAGATCCCAGCCGAGCGAAAGCAGCGCGTTGGCGGCGAACACGCGCCGCAGCGTGCGGTGGCGCAGCAGTGCCGCGATGCCGCCGTGGTGCGTCGGCGCCCGGCTTTCACGTGGTCCCGGCAGCGCGACGAGGCCCCGGCTCAGAACGAAGATCGGAATCAGCGGGATCACGGTGAAGACCGCGAACGCCGCGCGGAAGCCGAAATGATCGATCGCGAAACCGGCGATGAGCGGGCCGCCGAAGCTCGACACCGAATAGCCGAGCGCCAGCAGGCTGAAATTGCGCGGACGCATCGCCGGTCCGCCGATCTCGCCTGTCGTGTTCTGGGCGGCGAGCTGGAACGCCATGAATCCGACGCCGAGCAGCGTCGCGCCGACGAAAAGCGCGGGCAGCCCGGGGAAGGCCACGGGCAGGACGGCCGAGATGCCGATCGCCACGGACCCCACCAGCATCGGGCGGCGCGCGCCGATGCGGTCGATCAGGCGCCCGGCCGGGACGGACAGGAACATCGGCAGCAGCGCGTAGAGCGAGATCAGCACGCCGACGGTGAGCGCAGAGGCGCCCCGCGACAGCGCGTCGAGCGAGACGATCACACGGCTGCCCGTCAGAACCGCGTGATTGGCGATCCCGAGCGGGATCAGCGCGGCGAGCGTGCGCGAGTTCGGGCCGACGTCGCCGGTCACGGCGCCAATCGGTCGATGACCCACGCGCCGGCTTGCTCGTGCTTTCTGCGATAGCGGATACGGTCGTGAAGCCGCGAGGGCCGTCCCTGCCAGAACTCCATCGCCTCCGGATCCAGGCGATAGCCGCCCCAATGCGGCGGGCACGGCACGGCGCGGCTTGGGTCCGCGTACTGCGCCTCCACTTCGTCGAAGCGCGACATCAGCGCGTCGCGCCCGGCAATCGCCTCGCTCTGGGGCGACGCCCATGCACCCAGCTGCGACGCGCGGGGACGTCCCGCGAAATACGCGGCCGATTCGCCCGGGTCGATCCGCGCGGTCTCGCCCTCGATGCGCACCTGGCGCTCGAGCTCCGGCCAGAAGAAAAGCAGTGCCGCCCGGCGGTTCGCCTCGAGCTCGCGGCCCTTGCGGCTCGTGAAATTGGTGAAGAAAACGAATCCGCGGTCATCGACGATCTTCAGGAGCACGATGCGCGCAGCCGGGCGCCCTGCCGCATCCACAGTGGCTAGCGTCATGGCGTTGGGCTCGGGGAGCGCCGCTTTCGTCGCTTCGGCGAACCAGCGCTCGAACTGGCGGAACGGATCGGGAGTGACGTCCGATTCGTCGAGCGTCTCGCGCATGTACTCGCGCCGCAGGTCGGCGATGTTCACGGGCTCGCCAATGCGGATCGAACCCGCGCGCCGTTCCGACGGCGCACGGCCGCCGCGGGAAAGCGCCGCGAGGAAAGCTGCATCGGAATCACGCGAAGGAGGAGTGAACGTCTTCTCGGCAAGTGTCGCACCGGCTCGCGGCAGACTCAAGGGCCGGTGCCGTCAGCGCAACGATCGCCGTTTTCAGAGTGAAAAAAGGGTGCGCGAGGGATTCCCTTCCCCTTGAATTGCGCTATAGTTGCCGCCGATGGAGCGGCGTTGCCCCTGACAGGAGGGTCCGCTTCAGAGTGTTCGGCGTAGCGTTCTGCGTCTATCAA
>Ga0068864_100003453_pt1 | contig 13053 bp, 6 predicted proteins | sample KBSSwiS72_FD_66586 | JGI IMG/M metagenome (GOLD analysis project Ga0068864, IMG submission 66586) | Switchgrass rhizosphere microbial communities from Kellogg Biological Station, Michigan, USA - KBS Switchgrass S7-2 | ecosystem: Host-associated > Plants > Roots > Rhizosphere > Soil ...
GGATCAGTTTCCCGTCGACTCGCATTTGCTGATTGCCTCAATCGCGCCGCGGCCTCTCCTACTGCAGACAGGCGACACAGATTTTTGGTCCGATCCGAAAGGTGAATTCCTCGCGGCCGTCGCAGCGGGATCGGTGTATCACTTGTTGGGCCGCCAGGGATTGGAGACCGATCAAATGCCTGCGGCAGGACGGCCAATCATGAACACGCTTGGCTACTTCATGCACGCCGGCGGACATGGGACGATCCCATCTGACTGGGATCAGTTTGTAAAGTTCATACAGTTACACCTGCATCCTGAAAACTAGAGTTCTCGTCAGTGCCCTGAGCAACTTTGATTAGCGCAAACACCCATGCTCCAACCATGCGAGTTCCGCACCGCACTCTCCGTTGGGCGGCCGTACTGGTTCCGGGTCTATTACTGTATTTCCTGCCTCTCGCCTCGTTAAATTCCATCCAGCGTCACATGCTCGCCATCTTCGTTGCCACCATCATTGCGTTGGTGGTCCAACCCGTTCCAATGGGAGTCAGCACAATCGTCGCGGTCAGTATCCTGGCACTGTCCAAAACTGTAGCGACAAATCAGATTTTTTCCGGGTATAGCAATTCCACAGTCTGGCTGATTTTTATGGCCTTCTTGTTTTCGAGGGCGGTCATAAGTAGCGGCTTTGGGATGCGTGTTGCCTACAGCCTTATTCGACGCTTTGGTCGCAGTTCTCTCACTCTGGGTTATTCGATCGCGGCTTCTGAACTTATCCTGGCTCCCTTTATTCCGTCTGATACTGCACGCGGAGGCGGGATCATTTGTCCTGTGGTGCATAGTGTTGCTCGAGCGCTTGGATCGGAACCTAAGTCGCCGAACGACAGAGTCGGCGGATTTCTCATGCTGGTAGGTTTTCATTCGACCTACACAACTTCAGCAATGTTTTTAACTGGAATGGCTGCGAATCCTCTCATCGCCGAATTTGCCCATCAAATCGCCCATATCGACTTAACGTGGACCAGGTGGGCAATTGGCGCGAGCGTCCCGGGACTGTTGGCATTGATAATCATTCCCTGGCTTATTTATCGTTTACATCCGCCACTCACTGAGGACACAGCATCAGCGCGCGCACATGCTCAAAACGAGCTGGAAAGAATGGGACGCGTCGGTCCAACAGAGCGTCGACTGATTGTGATATTGCTGCTGGTCATGGCTGGGTGGATAACATCACCGTTGCACGGACTGCCAAATGCAATCGTTGCCTTGTTTGGAGTTTCCGCTCTCCTCATTACCGGGGTCATATCGTGGGAAGAACTTCTCGGAGAGCGCAAAGCATGGGAGGCACTCATCTGGTTTGGTGCATTGGTTATGATGGCCGACAGCTTGTTACAGTTAGGTGTTGTCAATGTGCTTGCGCAGGGTGCCTTTCATTATGTGGAAGGTCTGTCAGCGTTGGTGGCGATTGTCCTGCTCGTAACGTTGTACCTTTATATCCACTACGGCTTCGCCAGCATGACAGCGCAAGTTACGGCGCTCTATCCATCTTTTCTAACCGCTGCTTTAACCGTTGGTATCAATCCTTTAGTTTCAGCTCTTTCCTTAGCTTACTTCTCCAACTTAAATGCTTCGATGACGCACTATGGAACCGGGTCGGCGCCAGTTTATTTTGGAGTCGGTTATGTTTCTCAGGGCGCTTGGTGGAAAGTAGGATTTCTGATCTCGCTTGTGAATTTGGCGCTGTGGTTAGGGCTTGGACTACTTTGGTGGAAATTGTTGGGTTGGTGGTAAAGAATCAAAAACACTCTGGCGCGATAGTCTTCATCGTTGCGAAGAGTTCGTTTTTTGATTCGAAGCCGATTCCTGGAATATCGGGAAGTCCAACAAAGCTATTTTCAACAGGTGTGCTGTCAGCGAACCCATTGAAAGGTTTGAAAACACTTGGATAAGATTCGTTGCCACCCAGGCCCAATCCAGCGGCGATGTTAAGCGACATCTGGTGACCACCATGGGGAATGCAACGCGTCGCTGACCAGCCGTTTTCTTTGAGCATCTCCAAGATCCGGAGATACTCCACTAAGCCATAACTCAGCGCACAATCAAATTGAAGGATGTCGCGGTCCGGTCGCAGTCCTGCATAGCGAATCAAGTTACGGGCGTCTTGCAACGAAAAAAGATTCTCACCAGTCGCCATCGGCGCCGAATAAAACTTCGAAAGCTCGGCTTGAAGTGCGTAGTCAAGAGGGTCACCTGGTTCCTCGTACCATAGGAGACGATACGGCTCAAGTTCTCGCGCATACTCGATCGCTTGGGCAAGGTTGAATCTTCCGTTTGCATCCACAGCAAGTTGGTCAGGCCGCTTCAACATCTTCAAAACTGCTTCAATTCGCTGAATGTCAGCCGCCAACGATAGACCGCCGATCTTAATCTTCACCGATGAGTAGCCTTGATCCAAATAGCTTTGTATTTCAGTTTGAAGCGCCGTTAGATCCTTACCGGGGTAATAATAACCACCAGCGGCGTACACGAAGACCTTTTGGTTCACGTTGCCATTGCGATAGCGGTCAGCCAGCAGTCGATAGAGCGGCACACCGGCAATCTTGGCTACGGTGTCCCACACTGCCATATCAACAACACCTACTGCCACCGATCGTTCGCCGTGTCCACCCGGTTTCTCGTTAGTCATCAAAACATCCCACACTCGGAATGGGTCGAGGTTTTCGCCGCTTTGATCGACGAGTAACCTGGGATCTGCCGACACGAGGCGGGGAATAAAGCGTTCGCGAAGTAGTCCACCCGGAGCATACCTTCCGTTTGAATTGAAGCCGAACCCAACGACTGGTTTACCCTCACGAATTACATCCGTTATCAGCGCGACAACGCTGACAGTCATCTCACTGAAGTTCACGTACGCATTGCGTATCTCAGACTTTATCGGAACAACGATTTCACGCAGGTCGACAATTCTCATAAAGTTTCAATGACCGAGCTCACAGCCTTTCCGACTTCGCTGGTGGTTGCGTTCCCTCCCATATCAGGTGTCCGCGGACCTTCAGCCAAAACAGTTTCAATCCCTCGCATTATGGCAGCAGCGGCCTCACCATGGCCCAGGTGTTCGAGCATCATAGACCCTGCCCAAACTTGTCCGATTGGGTTGGCAATGCCTTTGCCGAAAATGTCGGGAGCAGAGCCGTGCACCGGCTCGAACAGTGAAGGGAACGTACGCTCAGGGTTCAAGTTTGCCGACGGTGCAATTCCGATGGTGCCGGTACATGCTGGTCCAAGATCGGAGAGGATGTCGCCGAACAGGTTGGAAGCGACGACTACATCAAATCGGTCTGGATGCTGGACGAAATGTGCTGCCAGGATATCAATGTGATATTTATCCACGTGTATAGCCGGATACTTTGTAGACATCTGGACCACACGTTCATCCCAGTAAGGCATTGAAATAGAAATCCCATTGGATTTAGTAGCAGAGGTGAGGCGCTTTCGAGGGCTCTTCTCCGCAAGTTCGAAGGCAAACTTCAGCACACGGTCGATACCCCTCCGTGTAAACACACTCTCTTGAATGACTATCTCTCTGGACGTTCCTGAAAACACGCGACCGCCAATGGAGGAATACTCGCCTTCAGTGTTTTCACGCACGATATAGAAATCAATTTCGCCCGGTTCGCGGTTTACCAATGGCGTCGGTACTCCCTGAAAGAGTCGCACAGGTCGCAAGTTCACGTAGAGATCAAACTCTCGTCGAAGCTTGACCAGCATTCCCCACAGTGAAGTGTGGTCAGGCACAAGAGCAGGCCAACCTACCGCACCAAAGAAAATCGCGTCGTGCCGGCCGATCTGATCTTTCCAGTTCTCCGGCATCATAAGGCCGTGCTTGAGGTAGTAATCGCAGTTCCAGTCGAAATGGTCCCACTGCCAGGCAATATTGAATTTCGTTGCTGCAGCATCAAGTACGCGAAGGCCCTCGGGCACTACTTCTTTGCCGATACCATCGCCCGGGATTACAGCTATCCTCTGCATCATCGTTAGATCACTACACCTTAAATATTCTCAGAGTCTAAAGGCCGGAGTCCTTATTATATATCTGCATTGATACGGGAATGCTGAATGTGGCGAATTTAGGGAAACGAAAAGTCGTTCAGAAGAGAAACCGGGAGCGCGAGTTGACGCGATTTTCTTGAATGCAACTCCGATATGCATTAACCTAACAACTCTCAAACTAAATCGATCTCTATTCAGGCTTTACCAGCGGCAATAGTTGTTTCCCCGCAGAGTCATTTGCATTTGAGCAATTGCCTCGGTTTTAGATCAATAACCCCCCGACGCTCTAGTTTCGGTCATTGAGGTCAGGCAATGGCCAGTCCGCTCTTCAATGGCAGTCAGATACGCGCACGAAACATAAAGGCGATACGCAATCTGACGTTCCTTTTCTGTTGTGTGCTTGGGCCGCATGCCCTCGCGCTCGGCTACCTTGTCCAAGCTCAGGGCCTGACGGGTAGCATCAAAGGAACTGTCAGCGCAACCGCTGGAGATGCTGCCGCTCGCCCGGAATTGCTGCCAAGTGCGAGAGTCACTCTTGTAAACCGCGATGTACCAACCGCTACTGTTGAGATTGTTACGGATGGGACAGGAAATTTTGCATTCCGCGACTTGGCTGCAGGTACTTACACTCTAACTGCCGAAGCCAACGGGCTTCCACACGTCACGCGAGAAATACATCTGACAACTGGCGCGTCGCTCGTCGTTGAAATCGTTCTTACCGCTACGCTCTCGGAGTCCGTCACGATCCGCGATGCAGAGGGACTGCTCAGCTCGGGAGAGAGCACTACCTCCAACACAATTCGCGCCGCTAAGTTGGAACAACTTCCTTTGCGGACAGACAACATTCAAGGTGCGCTGCCGCTTACTCCGAGCGTCATCCGAGATCAGAGCGGACAGAATCACATCAAGGGAACTCGGGCAGGTGAGAGCACCTACACGGTCAATGGTGCAGATGTCACAGATCCGGTCAATGGTACTTTAGCTTTCGATATTCCACTGGAAGCTGCTGCCAGCGTGCATGTGGAGGACAACCCTTACTCGGCAGAGTTCGGTAAAGCAATCGGCGGCGCTACAAACCTGGAAACTAAGTCAGGTGGCGATAAGTTTAAGTTCCGTGCGGCGCGTGTTCTTCCGGTGTTTCAGAATCTTATTGGAGGCCAGGTCGATTCGTTTCGACCCCGTCTGACTTTCGAAGGACCGGTGATCCCGAATCGGCTCAATTTTTTGCAATCGTTTGAGTATCGCTTCTCACGTGTTTATGTGCCGAGCCAGCCCTCGTCGCACGACTACTCAACCTCCGAAGCCTTCAACTCATTCACGCAACTTGATCTGAACATAAGCACCAGCAATCAACTGAAGTTCGTTGGGGCTCTTTTCCCGGAAAAAAAACGCTACCTCGGGCTCAATACTTTCAATCCCCAGGAAACAACTGCAAACACGAAGCAACACGGAACTCTCTTTTCACTTTCCGAGCAGTCTATCTTTCATGATCAATCGTTCCTCAGTTCGTTGATAGCGTATAAGACTTTCGACTTGGATGTGTTTGGCCAGGGGCCGAAGCCGCTTACGCTTATTCCGGACGGAAACCAGGGAAATTATTTCGCGGGCACAAGCCGCGCTGCGCGACGATTGCAATGGCAAGAACAGTATTTTGCCCGTACTCGCACGTTCCATGGTCGCCATTCATTCAAGGTTGGGAGCGAGCTCGATTACACCAACCTCACCGGACAATTCAACTTCCAATCGATTGATATTCGTCGTACCGATCTAACGCTGAGTCAGCGAATTAATTTTAGTGGGCCAACCGATATCGATCGGTCGCTGAAAGAAATGAGCGGCTTTATCCAGGATCATTGGGAAATCAGTCCGGCCCTGACGCTCGACGGGGGCATCCGTTTTGACCGTAATTCCATCTCGCATCAAAACGACTTCTCGCCTCGCGCCTCAATGTTTTATCGTCCTTTCGCAAATGATCGCACGATTGTTCGCGGCGGCATCGGGCTTTTCTACACTCGCGGTGCACTCGCTGAGCGATACTTCGAGCCGGAAAATCTTAACGAGGACGACGACCGTCGGATTGACAGCCAATTGGGAATCGATTCCCACACCAACTTCCCTGAGCGAATCGTCACAACCTACGCCGGCGACGGTGAAACGATCCTGGACGGCCCGCGCAGGTTCCTGAACGTAATCAATGAGCCATTTCGAGACGCACGCAGCCTGCGATGGAGTCTTCAAGTTGATCGCCGCGTCACCAAACGGTTGACGATGCGAACTGGCTACGTTCATCGTCTTACGAACAACGAACCCATAATTACTCCGGAGCTCTCGATCGATGGCGGAGGATTTCTTGTTCTCAAAAGTCGAGGTGTTTCGCGATACAACGAGTTTCAACTCCTGGCACTTTTCGATAGTCCGAAATTTCATAGCTGGACCGTTTCCTATGTGTGGTCCAAGTCACAGGGCGACTTGAATACCGCGGACAATTTCCTGGGCGATTTTCCGGCAGTCGTCGTACGAGCGAATCAGTACGGCACATTGCCTTTCGATATACCGCACCGGTTTCTTGCATATGGCGAAGTCAGAGCGCCGCACGGCATCACTTTTATGCCGGCTTTGGAGATTCGCTCTGGCTTTCCGTTTTCGGTGGTGAACGAGCGGCTGGACTTCGTTGGAGCTCGCAACAGCTCACGTTTCCCGACATTCGTTGAGCTGGATGCGACAATCCTGAAAAGTTTTAAAGTTCCTTACTTCGACAAGAATGTGCGTGCTGGTGTCATTGTTTTCAACATCACGAATCACTTTAATCCTCGTGATGTACAGAACAATCTTGGTAGTCCGCAGTTCGGACAATTCTTCAACAGTCTCGGCACGTCTGTGAGAGGAAAGTTCGAGATGGATTTCTAAGTGTTGTGGCTGCAACCGCGAATAGCAGTTGGACAGTTCCATGCGTTGCAACTGTCACTGACGACTCTGCGATCTGACTCACACTTTACTTCGCGCACGCTGGTAAACCTCAAGCGCCTTCAATAAATTAGTGATCGTCGGCAGGCCCTCCGCCGATATGACCGATCCCAATCCGCACGCGATTGCTGGCGATCCCTCGATAAGTTACCTGGATCAGCACATCACCTACATCACCCAACTCATCGGCGAGTCTCACGATAACACTGTGAACAGATTCAAGATCGCTGTTCAGTCCCACATATTCGACTCGCAATTTGTAATGATGTCCGGCAGCGTCCTCAGCATCAGCTGTCAGTGCTTCGACGCCTTCGCCGCGTCTGAGTTTAAAATTGTCTACAAACAAAATGATTCTGGTTTGGTTGTCTATCCCCCACGGATACTGGTACTTCGTAGCAAATGGTTCGTTCGCGTGTAGGACAGAATCCAAAGCGACCGCGCGATTGGAGTTTGGTTGGCACAGCAAAACCGGTACACCAAAGTTCAGTTTTGCGTCGAAATTCTGGATCTGATCGGAAGCCAGATCGCTAAGAGTTACGGCTCCAGGAGTAAAAGTGTAGTTTGGCTTCGATGCTGTAATCGTATAAGTGCCACCAGCCGGTACATTCGCGATGGAGTAGTTGCCTTGAGAGTTAGTTGTTCCAACGGCTGCGCTAGATCCTGACAACGTAACAGACGCCCCTGCGACTACTGCCCCATTCACATCGCTGACTTTGCCACTAATAGTGTGAGTAACAAGTATGAAGTTGAGCGTCTCATCGTGATTAAGTTTAGGAATGCTTTGCTCTGACGGCGTAATAACAAAATCGGTTAACGGACTCACAATGTATGCCCCGCCTGCGGGGACGTTGATAAATAAATAATTACCCAATGCATCGGTCGTTGTTTCTGCTACGACGCTACCCTCGAGTTTAATCGCAACGCCCGAGACACCAACGCCATCAGCCTGCCTGATTCTTCCCTGAATCGTATGTGTGACGAGATTAAAGTCCAGAATCTGATCGTTGCTGAGATCTGTGACCTGCCGATTGGCCGGAGAAAAGAGAAAATTTAGATTTGATGGTGTGACCGTGTAATCACCGCCAGCCGGGATGTTGGCGAACGAATAATTTCCATTGACGTCGGTGGTAACCGTCGCCTCCTCGGATCCCTGCAGCGTGATAGTTGTATCTGATACAGGTTGGCCTGCGAGATTTGTGACGTGACCACTTAACGTGAACAGATCCAAAGAACCAGCGAGTTCCAAGTTTTGATCAGTAGATGGATGACTGATGTTAGTCGTTGGAGTACTAAACGTATAGTGTCGTTTGGAGACGCTTACGTTATAGATCCCACTCGTTGGCAGACGCGAAAAACTGAAATTGCCGTTGTCATCAGTTTGCGTGGTTGCTGTTTGCGAACCACTGAGTGTTACTTGTGCGTTAGGGAGTGGAGTCCCGTCGGCGGTTACCTGGCCGGTTATGCCAAAGTTGGCGACTGGAGCTTTTTCAAGATACGAATCTAACTCGGTCTGCTGCTGGGTAACACAATTCGAATCTTGACCGCAATCAATCAGCCGTTTAGACCAGTAAAAATGTGCGGCAGGATCGGGAGAACGCTGGAGCACCGTTTCAAAGCGCTGGCGTACAAACTGCACAGGGTCATCCTCCGGTGCCTCCGTGTTCACAACGTTTGTTACCCTTGCACTTGAATCCAAAACGGAATACACAGAGTTCAGCACAGTTAACTTGTCCGTAGTTGTATCGGCATAAATCCGATCAGCAGATTCAGTGCATTCCAACTTATCGAGAATGGCCTCATCAACCGAAACGAGATTGACTGCCGCGCTTGCATTATGACTCCACCCGTATTTTGAGTTTTCAATTAACACCCCGCGAACCGAGGTTAGGTAATTTCCCCAGGTACCCAGGTTGCTAACATTCATGCGCAGGCCCGTGATGTATACAAGATCGATTGAAGCACTGGCCGGTTGATAACGGAGAGGAACACTTGCAACACCGGTATATCCGCCTTCATCAAGAAACACCTTGTTGATTTCAACTTCGCGACGCGGTGAGTCGTTGGTTGTTTGGGCCGCATTTCCAATGTTCACCCATGCAAAAGGCGCTGCAACTGCCAACTTGCCGAAAAAGTTTGGCCGAGTGCCGTAGTCAATGAACAAAGAATTCTTTAGGCTGAAGCCCTTCCATTCAAGGTTCTGAACGACTGGAACATACACGCCGCTGTTCCCAGTAGATCCAAGAAACTTAGTGTTCTCGATGTGAAGACGACTTCGAGAAGCAGAGACGATTGCCCCCCACAGTGAACTGAGCCCGTAGAACTCACAATGTTGAATCGTTGCGTCCTCAACGTTACCAAAATTAAGTGTGATCAGCGCGTCAGTAGTTGCGGTGGGGTTGCCAACGAATGCGATGTCGCTAATCCCGACGGTAGTTAACCCACTGAAACTAAGTGCAACCTGGGTACTGCCGGTCCGAGGGTAAAACTCCGAAACGAGGTCTAACCCTTTTGCCATTTGATTTCCGTTGAGCGTGGTATCGACTTGAGTTGAAGATTCGATACCCTTTATCAAGATGGAGGATTCGGGTCCGCTGAAGTTTACTGACACTGGCGTCATGATCGCGTATTTGCCAGCCGGGACCAAAAGAGTTCCGCCTCCATTATCCGCGAGTGAGTCGAGGGCAGCTTGCAGTGCTGGACCATCATTAGCAATACCGTCACCAACTGCTCCGAAGTCGCTAAGACTTACCGTACTGCTTTGGGCGTACACTTCCTGGGCAAAACAACAGAGACTGAAAAATCCAGCAGCTACAAGGATGCCCATTCGGCCAGCCGCGCGGGCGACCGTTGACGTCAAAATTTGCACAGACAAACGCAAGCCGATCGCGTCATTATTTGCTTTTTTGCACACAGACGTTCTACTCCGCACGTTTGACACTCTTGATAGATGGGCTCCTGGGATTCGTGAGGTTGGGCTTGAATTACTCGAATTGGGGAGACGAGTGCACCCACTAATTCAGATATAGCACAACGCAAAGCGTCGAGACAACCACTTTATTTGTGAGCAGTTGCCCGCGTTGGGGAATGCAAAGAAAGAAATCAGTTGTATGTGAAATCTCTAACGTGGTTGAGGTAAATGGAGTCCTGAAAGGTTGTCAGCAACCTCCCTTGGCATATCAATTTCTTTGGCCCAAAGGGCGTGTTCGTCTTGCAACTCTTTCCATAAGTCAAGACTCTTTTGATACCAGATTCCGGCTTCCTCTGGATTGGCTAAGCCAACGAGAGCACCGCCCATATCTGAGTAGAGCCGCGCTAAATCACGCCGATAGTCTATTCGTCGTCGATGGGCTGCGACGATGGGTTCGCTGATTGCCCGCGCTTCATGGTAAGCCTCAAGGGCCTTAAGGGAATTGCCACTGGCCGCCAGACTCTCGCCGGTTAGCATCAGACTATTCGCAAGGTCATCAGGGTATTCAACATTGGTTCGATCGAGCGCAGTGAGTTGTCGTCGGATTGCGACCGTACTTTGAAGTAGTGATGAGGCGCCGCGGTAATCGCCTGAAGCCAGTAGGGTCTCGCTAACGTGGTGCGAGCAGTCGCCAACGTCTTTTTTAGCCCGCGCATTTTGGGGGTCTTTGCGAAGAATATCTTCGTACATCGCCAGACCACGCTTACCGTTTTCCAGAGCCTTAGGATAATTCCTAACACCGCGAAACGAATCGCCAACATGATCCAAGGCCGTTGCTTTGTCTCGCTGATAGTCGAGACTGCCAGGGTCCAGCGCACACAGTTCTTCCGTTTTCGTCAACATCTCAAGATGAGTGTCGAGTGCTTTTTGCCATTCGCCTTTAATGCTATAGGCGAAGCCCAGACGTTCCAGAGCGACAACGAAACGAAGCGTCACCTCCTTCTCAGGGAGCGATTCATCTTTCATGCGCTGCGCAATGGACAGAGACTTTTGATACATCGCCAGCGCTTCGTCATAGTTGCCTAACTCCGATAACGCATCACCGAGAAAAGCGGGTGCTCTGAAAGCAGCTTGAAAGGTTGTCAGGTCATGCGATTTTGGCAAAAGTCTGTCCGCGATTTCCATTGACTCACGCATGCGTTCAGCGGAGAGGCTTGGGTTACCAAGCACCTGGTTGATTGGACCAAAGCGCGAAAGAGTGACGGCAAGACCGAGTTGATAATCCGCATTGTTCGGTTCAAGCGCTACCAGGCGTCGTCGAATTTCGAGTGATTGTTCATACGACTTCAAGGCCCCGGAAGTATCGCCCGTGCGCGAAAAACCTGGTCGTCCTTGTACGTCGCCGAGTTTCAAATAGGCTGTGGAGAGCTCCCAAAGGAGTTCGCGATCGTTGCCTGCCTCCTGCGCCAGACCGCTCAGATACTCCTGCGCTTTTTTGACTACCATCTCACGAGCTTGGGTCGCGCCGTTCAGATCGGCGATCGAGTCGTGAAACTCGAATAGAAAAGAGTTCGTCAGGTTCCGCACTTCCTTAAAATGTCGTTCAGCGTTGGCTCGTTCTCGTTTTGCTACGGTGGCTTGCCAGGTGGTCACTACAGTTGAGGTGATCAGGGTAATTGCTACCACTGCAGCCGCAGCAACACTGACCTTATTTCTCTGAATGAATTTACCGGCTCGATAAGCAAACGTATCTTCTCGGGCCAGGACTGGTAAGCCGGTTAGATGTCGTTGAATATCTGACGTCAAATCTTGCACGGACGAGTAACGACGCTCGGGTTCCTTCCGCAAAGCCTTTAGGAGGATGTTATCTAAATCACCCACGAGGCGACGTCGGAGTTTATCGACGTTTCCTTCTCGAGTTCGACTGATTCCTTCCGGAGTAAGTGAGTGATGTTCGTCGTCGGTCTGCGGAGTCGCTTCATATCGCGTGATAACGACACTGGGCTTGAGTGGCTCGGAGGTTGTTATCATCCGCGCAATCTCTTCGGCTGAGCGGCTGGCATGACTGAACGGCCGATGGCCACTCAACAACTCGTACAGGACAACACCTAACGAATAGACATCACTGGTCGTTGTTATCGGCAAGCCGCGCAACTGTTCCGGGCTCGCATATTCGGGAGTGAGCAAGCGTGCGACTGTCTCTGTCGCATCGACTAAAGTGGAATCCACACTCAGCAGTTTGGCGATACCGAAGTCGAGCAACTTGGGCGTTCCGTCTTTCGTCACGATGATGTTGCTCGGTTTAAGATCGCGATGGATGATCAGATTCTGATGCGCGAATTGCACAGCCGCGCAAACCTGAAGAAAAAGTTTCAGCCGTTCCAGCGTATTGAGTTTGTGTTCGTCGCAATAACGAGTGATGGTCGTGCCTTCTATGTACTCCAAAACGAAATAAGGCAGTCCATCGTCCGTCGTGCCCCCGTCAATCAGCCGCGCAATATTTGGGTGATCTAGATTGGCGAGTATTTGCCGTTCCATCACAAAGCGCTTGATGATGGCCTCGGAGTCCATGCCTCGCTTGATGAGTTTTAGGGCAACTCGCTTATCAAACGATTCATCCGCACGACTCGCCAGATACACGGCACCCATGCCCCCACGACCCAACTCGCGGATGATTTCGTAAGTCCCGATGTGTTGACCTGCCGCCGCCGAACTGTGATTTGTGTTGTCGCTTACCATGAACCCAACGTCCACAACGGCCGGATTTTGAATGAAGTCTCCAGATGCGTCGTGAGCGACCAGAAGAGCCAAAACTTCTCCGCGTAGATTTTCGTCCGTCGCACACGTGGTGTTGAGAAACGAAACCCGCTCGTCTGGCTTTAGCTCCAGCGCTGCGGAGAAGATTTCTTTAACTTTTGGCCAGTTTGCGTTCATGACTTACGTACCGGATCCCCGCCATTGCTTTACACAGAAACCGAAACCCAGTCACAGCAGAGAGTGGATTGGTCAAGGGTTACACCGAAGGTGTTGGCTAATTTCAGCCTAGGGTTGAGCCTTGGCAACCCTGGGATCACTAATGTCATTTTGACGGGAAGAACCCTGAAAGGGTTGAGCCGCTGCGCGCAAAACCGCAAACCCCTCCCAACCCCTTC
>Ga0068864_100003455_pt1 | contig 13051 bp, 13 predicted proteins | sample KBSSwiS72_FD_66586 | JGI IMG/M metagenome (GOLD analysis project Ga0068864, IMG submission 66586) | Switchgrass rhizosphere microbial communities from Kellogg Biological Station, Michigan, USA - KBS Switchgrass S7-2 | ecosystem: Host-associated > Plants > Roots > Rhizosphere > Soil ...
GACAACCATCCGACGGAAAGCGCTTCCGGCTCGGCAAGCGCACGTTCGAACCGTCCGAACTGGTCGTCATGGCGATCGTCAACCGGACGCCCGACTCGTTCTTCGACAAGGGCGCTACTTTCGCGCAGGACGCGGCGCTGCGTGCGGTCGAGCTCGCGGTCCGCGACGGCGCCGAGATCATCGACATCGGCGGGGTGAAGGCCGGGCCGGGCGACCCGGTGGACACCGCCGAGGAGCTGCGCCGGACCATCTCGACGGTGACCGCGGTCAGGGAGCGCTTCCCGGACGTGCTCATCTCCATCGACACCTGGCGGGCCGAGGTCGCGGCCGAGGCGGTGCAGGCCGGCGCCGACCTGTTGAACGACACCTGGGCCGGCGCCGACCCGGCCCTGGCCTCCGTCGCGGCGGTGACCGGAGCCGGGCTGGTCTGCTCCCACGCCGGCGGTCTCGCCCCGCGGACCCGGCCGCACCGGGCCGCCTTCGACGACGTGGTCGACGATGTGGTGCGCACGGTCACGGCGCTGGCGCAGCGGGCGCTGGATCTGGGCGTACGGGCGGACGGTCTGCTCATCGACCCGGCGCACGACTTCGGCAAGAACACCCGGCACTCGCTGCTGCTGACCCGCCGCCTGGACGAGCTCGCCGCGACCGGCTGGCCGGTGCTGGTGGCGCTGTCCAACAAGGACTTCGTGGGCGAGACGCTGGACGTCCCGCTCGACGACCGGCTGACCGGCACCCTCGCCGCGACGGCGGTGTCGGCGTGGCTCGGGGCGCAGGTGTTCCGGGCGCACAACGTGAAGGAGACCCGGCAGGTGCTCGACATGGTCGCCTCGATACGGGGCGACCGGCCACCAGCCGTGGCGAGGCGAGGACTGGCTTGAGGACTCAGGCGTCGACGGACGAGATCGCCATCCGGAGCTCGACCAGCGCCACCCTCTCGTCGTCCTGCCAGCGCAGGTACATCTGGCCCGTACCGCCGGCGTCCCACTCGAACGATGCTGTCACCGCGTCCGGACCGACCTTCTCCATATCGATGAGCGCCATCGTGTCCGTGAAGGTCCGGGTGGCGTACGCGTTGCGGATCTCGACCAGGCCGCGGAATGGACCGAGCGGTACATCATCGAAGCTCATCACCGCCTGTGACCCGAAGGTCGCCAACAGCGGACCGAAGTCGCCGGACGCCACAGCGTCGTTATAGAGCTCGACATGCCGCTCCAGCAACGCAAGTAGGTCAAGCTCGGCCACGATCGGCACGCTATACGAACGATCCGACCTCGTCGAGTGGTTCGTCCAGACTTCGGGCGAACTCGTCTCGAACCGATACGCTTCCGTGCCGCTTGAACAGCCAGAAAAGCGTTGTGCGCAACGGAGACTCAGCTACTCGGCTCTGTTGCCGACTTGATGTGGCGAACCGCCTCGTCGACGTCGTCGGTGACGAAAAGCAGGTCGAGGTCGGCTACCCCGATCTTCCCCTCGGCCTGCATGGTGCCGCGCAACCAGTCGATGAGCCCTCGCCAGTACGCCGTACCGAGCAACACAACGGGAAAACGTGTCACCTTTCCCGTCTGCACCAGAGTGAGCGCCTCGAACAATTCGTCCATCGTGCCAAATCCGCCCGGCAGGACACAGAAAGCTTGCGCGTATTTGACGAACATCGTCTTGCGCGCGAAGAAGTACCGGAAGTCGATGCCGATCTCGACGTACGGGTTCATGCCCTGTTCGAAGGGGAGCTCGATGCCGAGCCCGACGGAGAGGCCGCCCGCCTCACGCGCGCCCTTGTTCGCGGCGCTCATCACGCCCGGCCCGCCGCCGGTGATGACGGCGTACCCGGCCCGGGCGAGCGCACCACCCAACCGCTCGGCCAGCTCGCCGTCTGGGCTGTCGGGCTTGGCCCGGGCCGAACCGAAGACACTCACCGCCGACGGCAGGTCGGAGAGCGTGTCGAACCCGTCCACGAACTCGGACAGGATCCGCAGCGCCCGCCAGGCGTCCTTCTGTTTCCAGTCGGCCCGCGCCCGCGAGTCGAGCAGGTGTTGGTCGGCGGTGGTCGCGGGGATGGCGTCTCCGCGCAGGGTCAACGCGCCGATGACCCGCTCCGGCCTCGCTCCGTCGCCCTTGGTCGTCATCAGCCCACGGTAGCCGTGGGTGCGGTCAACCACCGGCGCAGCACCGCCGCGCCCTCGACGATCTTCGGAATCTCCACGTGCTCGTCCCGGGAATGGGCGAGGTTCGGATCGCCCGGTCCGAAGTTGAGCGCCGGGATGCCCATCGCGGCGAACCGGGCCACGTCGGTCCAGCCGAGCTTGCCGATCGGCGGCGTACCGACGGCCGCCAGGAAGCGCTGCGCCGCCGGCTCGGACAGGCCGGGCAGGGCGCCCGGGGAGTGGTCCACCACGGTGACGTCGTATCCGTCGAAAACCTCACGGAGGTGGTCCTCCGCCTGCGCGACCGAACGGTCGGGCGCGAACCGGAAGTTGACCGACACCTCGCACGAGTCGGGGATGACGTTGCCCGCGACACCGCCGCTGATCCCCACCGCGTTGAGCCCTTCGCGATAGTCGCAGCCGTCGATGTTCACCCGACGCGCCTGGTACGTCTCGAGCCGGCGCAACACCTCCCCCGCGCGGTGGATCGCGTTCTCGCCGAACCACGACCGGGCCGAATGGGCGCGCTTGCCGGTCGTGCGCACCAGCACCCGCATGGTGCCCTGGCAGCCCGCCTCGACCAGTCCGTAGGTCGGCTCCAGCAGGACGGCGAAGTCCGCCGCCAACCAGTCCGGGTTGCTGACGCTGATCCGCTGCAGCCCGTTGCGCTCGGCCTCGACCTCCTCGCAGTCGTAGAAGAGGTACGTGACGTCGTAGGCCGGCGCCGGCACGGTGACCGCCAGGTGCAGCGCCAGCGCGGAGCCGGACTTCATGTCGGAGGTACCGCAGCCGTACAGGGTGTGACCGTCCGGGCTGAGCGTGGACGGGAAGTTGTCGTGCAGCGGCACCGTGTCCAGGTGCCCGGCCAGCACCACCCGTGTCCCGGCACCGGTGTCGACCCGAGCGCGCACGACGTTGCCGACGCGGTCGACGATCAGGTGGTCCGCCGCCCGCAGGGCCAGCTCGACCGCGTCGGTGATCTCGTTCTCGTCGCCCGAGACCGACTCGATGTCGACCAGCGCCCGGGTGAGGGCGACCGGGTCCTCGAGCATGTCGGTGGTCAGTGGCGTCGGCATGGCCTCAGGCTAGCCGGTAGCCTCCGAACCATGACGCTGACACAGCCCGCCTGGGGCATCGGCCTGGCCACGCTCACCGACACCGACCAGGTGCTCGACGTCTGGTTCCCGGCGACGTCGCTGGGGCTGGGCAAGCCGTCGGCGGACCTCGTGCCGGGCCTCCTGCCGCCGTCGGACACGGAGGCCCGCTTGGGCCTGGTGCCGGGTACGGTCGGGGACCGGCCGCTGCGGGGTCTGCGTACGGCCGGGGTGGTCGCCGTCATCGAGTCGTTGACTGACCCGGCGAAGGACACGGTCGACGTGTGGCTGCGGCTGCATCTGTTGTCCCACCGGGTCATCCGGCCGAATGACGCCAATGTGGACGGTATCTTCGGCCTGCTGAACAACGTCGCCTGGACCTCGGCCGGCCCGTGCCCGCCGGACCGGCTGGACGAGCTGCGGATCCTCGAGCGCGGCGCCGGCCGGTACCTGACCGTGCACGGGCTGGACAAGTTCCCGCGGATGGCCGACTACGTCGTCCCGAGCGGGGTCCGCATCGCCGACACGTCGCGGGTCCGACTCGGCGCGCACCTCGCCGCCGGTACCACGGTCATGCACGAGGGGCACGTGAACCACAACGCCGGGACCCTGGGAACGTCCATGGTGGAGGGTCGGGTCACCGCCGGGGTCACGGTCGCCGACGGGTCCGACATCGGCGGTGGGGCGTCCATCATGGGCACGCTGTCGGGCGGCGGCAAGGAGTTCGTCTCGATCGGCGAGCGGTGCCTCGTCGGGGCCAACGCCGGTACCGGCATCTCGCTCGGCGACGACTGCGTGGTCGAGGCGGGGTGCTACGTCACGGCCGGCTCGAAGGTGCTGCTGCCGGACGGCCGGGTGGTGAAGGCCCGCGAACTGTCCGGCGTACCGGGCCTGCTGTTCCTGCGCAACTCCCAGACCGGCGCGCTGGAGGTCCGGCCCCGGCTGGCGAACAGCGTCGAGCTCAACGCCGCCCTGCACGCCAACACCTGACGCCCCCCAAGCACCCCTTCGGTCCGCCGATCATGAAGTTAACGTCATGATCGGTTTTGGCACGGTTGTCGTCATGATCGACGCGACGTGCGTCACGGCTAAGTTTGCTTGACAGACCTAGCTCGGGTACGCAGTCTGGACGGGTGAGCATCAATACCCGGACGTACTCGTGGACCGAGCCGTCGATCACTGCCGCCCAGCTCGGCCGCCTCTCCGGGCTGGACATGCTGGCCGCGATCGGCGCCGGAGAGCTGCCCCGGCCGCCCATCATGGACACGCTGGGCATCGACGGCGTCGACGCCAGCGAGGGCAAGGTCGTGGTCGTGATGACCCCGCAGCCGTTCCACTACAACCCGTTGGGCACTGTCCACGGTGGAGTGTTGGCGACGCTGCTCGACACCGCTGCCGGCTGCGCGGTGCACAGCACGCTGCCGGTCGGGTCGGGCTATACCTCGCTGGACCTCACCACGAAGTTCCTCCGACCGGTCACAGTGGACTCCGGGGAGCTGCGCTGCGAGGGCACGGTCATGAGCCGCGGTCGCACGACCGCGCTAGCTGAGGCGAAGCTGTACGACGCGCAGAGCCGACTGGTCGCGTACGCCAGCTCGAGCTGTTTGATTTTCGCAGTGCCCTAGGGAGCGAGGCGCGAACAGGCGGCGGCGATCCGCTCGTCGGTCGCGGTCAGCGCGAGCCGGACGTGCCGCGAGCCGGCCTCGCCGTAGAAGGCACCCGGCGCCGCGAGCACCCCCCGCTCAGCGAGCCAGTCCACAGTGGACCAGCACTCCTCGTCCCGGGTGGCCCACAGGTAGAGCCCGGCCCGCGACTCGTCGATCCGGAACCCGGCCGCCAGCACCGCCGACCGGAGCTGGTCGCGCCGCCGCTCGTACCGGGCACGCTGGACCTCGACGTGCGCCTCGTCGCCGAGCGCGGCCACCATCGCGGCCTGGACCGGCGTGGGCACCAGGAAGCCGGCGTGCTTGCGGACGGCCAGCAGCTCGCTCACCAGCGCTGGGTCGCCGGCCACGAACCCGGCCCGGTAGCCGGCCAGGTTGGACCGCTTCGACAGCGAGTGCACCGCGATGATCGAGTCGGCGCCGGCGACCGAGAGGGCCGACACCGGCCGCTCGTCCCACCCCAGCTCGAGGTAGCACTCATCGCTGACCAGCACCACGCCGCGGGACCGGGCCCACTCGACCAGGTCGCGCAGCTGGGCCGGCGAGAGCACCCGACCGTCCGGGTTGCCGGGCGAGTTGATCCAGACCATCCGCACGCCGGCGAGCGCGTCGAGCTGCTCCGGGGTGTCCGCCCGCGCCACCGCGGCGCCGGCCAGCCGGGCCCCCACCTCGTACGTGGGGTAGCAGACCGACGGGATCGCGACGACGTCGCCAGGACCCAGCCCCAGCAGCACCGGCAGCCAGGCCACCAGCTCCTTGGAGCCGATGGTCGGCAGCACCCCAGCCGCGGGGAGGTCGATGCCGCAGCGGCGGGACACGTACCCGACCAGCGCCTGCCGCAGCTCGGGCGTACCCATCGTCTGGGGGTAGCCCGGGGCGTCGGCGGCGCCGGCGAGGGCGGCCTGGATCACCGCCGGTACCGGGTCGACGGGCGCACCGATGGAGAGGTCGACCAGCCCGTCCGGGTGGGCCGAGGCCCGCGCCTTGGCCGGCTCGAGCAGGTCCCACGGGAAGTCCGGCAGCCCGGCCGACACCTTCGACCGGGCTGTGGACGAAACGGCGGAGGTCAGTGTTCCGTCTCTCGCGGCGGCTGGGCCGCCACGAACGCGGCGTCCTTGTTGACCTTGCCCAGCTTGGACGCGCCACCGGGCGAACCGAGGTCCTCGAAGAACTCGTAGTTCGCCGCCGTGTAGCTCTTCCACTGCTCCGGAACGTCGTCCTCGTAGAAGATCGCCTCCACCGGGCAGACGGGCTCGCAGGCACCACAGTCCACGCACTCGTCGGGGTGGATGTAGAGCATCCGGTTGCCCTCGTAGATGCAGTCGACCGGGCACTCTTCGATGCAGGCCTTGTCGAGCAGATCCACACACGGCTCGGCGATGATGTAGGTCACCGGTCTTCCTCTCCCAATGACTGATGTCGCTGCCCGCCGGCGCACTCCAGGCGGTCGACCTCAGCCTAATATCCTCGGGCGGCGGAGAGAACGAGCCCCCGCACGGATGGAGATGCGCGCCGTGCTGCAGGAGTGTGACGTCGGCCACCGGGTGGTGGTCCGCCGGCGGGTCGGTGAGCGCGCGATGACCGATCTGCTCGGCGTCCTGGTCGCGCTCGACGCCGACCGGGTCGTGGTGCGGGCCGAGGACGGGGAGGTGCACAGCCTCGCCGCCGCGGACGTGGTGGCCGGCAAGCGGGTCCCGCCCCGGCCGGCCCGGTACTCCGAGATCGACGCGCTGGAGCGGACCGCCGACCGCTGCTGGCCGGCCCCGGTGCACGAGCGCCTCGGCGACTGGTACCTGCGGGCCGCCCAGGGGTGGACCAACCGCGCCAACTCGGCCCTGCCGGTGGGCAACGCCGGCCTGCCCATGGCCGAGGCGCTTCAGGCAACCCAGGCCTGGTACGCGGGGCACGGGCTGACGCCGCGGATCACGGTCCCGCTGCCCCTGCGCAAGGACGTGGCCGAGGCCCTCGCGACCGCCGGCTGGTACGCCCAGCCCCGGGTACTGGTGCAGACCGCCCCACTGGACGCCGTCGGCCCCGCCCGGTCCGACGTGGCGCTGCTCGAGCGCCCGTCCGACGAGTTCCTGGCCCTGGTGGGCGCGCGCAAGCAGAGCCTGCCTCCGGCGGCGATGCAGGTCCTCACGGGTACGCCCGAGGTCCGGTTCGCTCACCGGTACTCCGGCGCCGATGGGCGCTCGGCAAGCTCTCGCGCCGAAGACGGCACGCTGGTCGGCATCGCCCGGGGCGCCGTGGCCGACGGGGTCCTGCACCTGTCGGTGGTGGAGGTCGTCGAGTCGGCCCGCCGCGGCGGGATCGCCGGTGACCTCAGCCGCGCGCTCGCCGCGTGGGGTCGGTCGGCCGGCGCGACCCGCGCGATGCTGCAGGTCGAGGAGCGCAACACCAGCGCGGTCGCGCTCTACGGTGGACTCGGCTTCACCACCCATCACACGTACATCACGTTCGCCTACGTACAAGATCAAAGAATGGGGACGGGTATCGACGCAGCGTGACGGTTGGAATAACATCGCGACCACCACAGGTACGGAGGTGAAACGGTGAACCGTTGGGTGCGCGTCGGACTGCTCGCGCTGGGCATCCTGCTGGTCAACATGGCATCGCGGTTCATCACCTGGAAGTTCAAGATCGTGGACGAGTCGCAGCTGACCAAGCTGGACGCCGTGCTGATCGGTCTGCTAGCCGTGCTGGTCATGGGCGCGACCGCGTGGTGGGCCGTGCGCTACCCGTTCCCGCGCGTCTTCGGGGATGTCGGGCTCGCGGTCCTGCTCGGTGTGCTGCTCTGCCTGACCGTCGCCCCGATCGCCGGCGGGCAGCACCCGTTCACCGAGTCGTTCGGCACGCTCGTGGCCGAGTTCGTGCTGTTCACCGGCATCATCGCGATCTTCGGCTTCCTGGCCTTCGGCGCCGTCGTGATGCTCGGCAAGGACTGGAAGAGCCGCAGCCTTCGCCGCTACCAGCAGAACTACGCGAAGCGCCCGCATCGCACCGTCCGCGGCTGACCCGTACTCCGCATCTCACGACCAAGATCCACACAACTGCGCGACAGTTGTGGCCTGGGAGCGCTCCCAGCATGACAACATGTGCGCAGTTGTGTGGATCTTGACCGGCTACCGGAAGCTCAGGATGAGCGAGGCCTGCGGGGTACCAGGAGCCGGTACGCGATCACGGTGATCGTCGCGCAGCCGCTGTACAGGTAGGCGATCGCCACCCAGTTCCCCAGCAGCACCACGTCCCGCTCGCTGGTCGTCCCGGACGCCAGGAACGTGAGCCCGACCCAGAGCAGGCCCGGCAGCAGGGTGAGGCCCTTGCTCCGGGTCACCCGATAGGCGAACCACATGATCAAGGCGTTGCCGCCGACGCTCAGCACGATCGAGACCGGGACCTGCACGGTCCCGATCCGCAGCGGGGTCAGGAACGCCCCCACGACCGAGAGCAGCAGGGCCGCCCAGAGCGAGACGACAGCGCCCGACACGACGAGCGCCTTCTCGCGGACGCGCACCGGCACCGCGTCGAGCTTGCGGGTGAGCCAGCCCTGCTCCGAGCCGTGGTCCTCCGCGGCCGTCGTCGCGGCCGCCGGCTTCGCCCCAGCCTCAGCCGCGGGGTTCTCCCGAGGAGTGGGCGTCGACGTCGGAGGCCTTTGGGGCGACGCCGGTGAAGGCCGGCGGTTACGCGGCGCCCCCGAGCGCGAGCGGGAAGAGCGCTTCGGGCTCACGACGATGACGTGGCGGGCGAGGACGGGATCGCGATCCCGGCGAACAGGTCGTCCTCCCAGCCCTGCGGCCCGGAACCGGGGCCGGCGGCGCCGACCGCGAGCTCGTAGTACTCCTGGCCGAGGTACTGCGCACCGAATCCCGACGCGAGCGTGAACAGCCAGGAGTCGGGCGGGATCTGACTGGCGTGCGCCTCGGCCGCGGCCAGCTTGGCCGCCGCGAAATCACTGGCCTCGATGTGGGCGGCGATCCGCTCGTCCGGCACCGCGAACGGGAGATCGTCCACATTGGTCACTCCGGCGAACGGGTTCTCGGTGCTCTCGGCGAACTGCTCCAGCCCGGCCGCGAGGACGCTACGCGGAATGGCGCCCCAGTACACCTTCTCCGGGCCGATCCCCTCGGCCTGGGCCAGCTCGACCGCGCGCATGGTGACGCGGTGGGTCTGAATGTGGTCCGGGTGCCCGTACCCGCCGTTGCTGTCGTAGGTGACGACCACCTGCGGGCGCACCTCGCGGATGACCTCGACCAGCAGGGCGGCCGCCTCGTCGACGTCCACGCCCCAGAACGCGCGCGGGTGCTTGTTCGACTCGGTGCCCATCATGCCGGAGTCGCGGTAGCGTCCGGCGCCGCCGAGGTAGCGGTGATCGGTCACGCCGAGCGCCGCGCACGCCCGTTCCAGCTCGATGTAGCGGTACCCGCCGAGTTGGTCGGCCTCGGCCGCGGCCAGGCCGGCGATCGCCGGGACGTGGACCTCGCCCTCCTCGCCGAGCGTGCAGGTGATCAGGGTGACGTGGGCGCCGGAGGCCGCGTAGCGCGCCATCGTCGCGCCGGTGCTCACCGTCTCGTCATCCGGATGGGCGTGGACGAACAGGACACGCCGCTCGGGGAGGTCGGTCGCGCTCACCCGTGCCACTCTACGCGTCCCCGCATGCGACGATCGCGGGGTGGAGTATCCGGAGCTGGCCGCCCGTACCAAAGGATTCCGGGCCGGGGCACCGCGAGCGGTGACCGTCGGCGCCGACGGCGCGCGGGTCGTGTTCCTGCGCTCGGGCGGGGCCGAGGACCCGGTCGACCAGCTGTGGGTGCTGGACGTGGACAGCGGTGCGGAGCGGCTCGTCTGCGATCCGGCGTCGCTCGCCGGAGAGGCGATGAGTGCCGCCGACGGCGACGACCTCCCCGAGGCCGAGCGGGCCCTGCGCGAGCGGCTGCGCCTGACCGCCGGCGGGATCGGTTCGTACGCAACGGATCCGATGGCCCGCATCGCCGCCTTCGCGGTCGGCGGGGCCCTCGTCGTGGCCGACCTGCTGACCGGTGAGTGCTCGCCGCGGCCCAGCGCGGGACCGGTGGTCGACCCGCGGCCCGACCCCGCCGGGCAGCGGATCGCCTACGTCAGCGGCGGTTCCCTGCACGTGTTGGACCTGGCCACCGACACCACGAGCCTGCTCGCCACCGAGGAGGGCAACGCCGACGTCACCTGGGGCCTGGCCGAGTTCATCGCGGCCGAGGAGTTCTCCCGCTACCGGGGCTACTGGTGGGCGCCGGACGGGCAGTCGATCCTGGCCGCGCGAGTCGACGAGACCCGGGTGCAGCGCTGGCATCTGCACGACCCCGCCGACCCCGGCTCGTCGCCCCGCGCCGTCGCGTACCCATCGGCCGGTACCGCCAACGCGGAGGTCACGCTGCACCTGCTCGACCTCGACGGCGGCTGGGTGGACGTGCACTGGGACCGCGAGACCTACCCGTACCTCATCTCGGTGGCCTGGTCGGAGGTGGGCGGGCCGCTCGTGACGGTGCTGCGCCGGCTGCAGCAGCACGGCCTCGTGCTCGCCGTCGACCCGCGTACGGGCGAGACCCAGGTCCACGCCGAGCTGGCCGACCCACGCTGGGTGGCCCCGGTCAGCGGTTCCCCGATGTACCTGCCCGACGGACGTGTGCTGATCGGGGGCGAGCTGGCCCACGACGGGTACGACGCCCGCTGCCTGTTCGCCGACGGTGGCCTGATCACGCCGGCCTTCCTGTACGTGCGCCGGGTCTGCGGCCGGCTGGGCACCGACCTCGTGATCGAGGCGAGCGAGTCCGAGCCGAGCGAGCAGCACCTGTACCGCGTCTCGACCCGGACCACGGCGGCCGGGGTCGACGTGCAGCGGTTGACCGCGGAGCCGGGCTGGCACAGCGGGTTCTGCGGCGGCGACACCATGGTCGTCGCGAGCACCTCCCTGGACTTCTCCGGTACACAGTGGACTGTCTACTCAGGACCGTCCGAAGTGGGCCGTCTCCGGTCGTTCGCGGCAGCGCCACCGTACGCGCCCCGGCCGGCCCTGCAGCGGGTGACCGACCGCCGGTTGCCGACCGGCGTGCTCTACCCGCGCACCCACGTCGCCGGCCGGCGACTGCCGGTACTGGTCGACATCTACGGCGGGCCCGGCCACCAGGCGGTGCAGGCCGCGCGGGCGGTGTGGCAGGAGCGTCAGTGGTGGGCCGACAACGGCTTCGCCGTGGTCGTCGTGGACAACCGCGGTACGCCCGGCGTGGCCCCGTCGTTCGAGAAGGTGATCCACCGGCGGCTGGCCGACGTCATCCTGGCCGACCAGGTGGACGCGCTGGAAGCCTTGGCGGACAAGCACTCCGACCTCGACCTTGGCCGGGTCGCGATCCGCGGCTGGTCGTTCGGCGGTTGGCTCGCCGGGCTCGGCGTGCTGCGCCGCCCGGACGTGTACCGGTGCGCGGTGGTCGGCGCACCGGTGACCGACTGGTCCCTGTACGACACGGCGTACACGGAGCGGTATCTCGGCCTGCCCGAGGACAGCGAGGTGTACCGGCACAACTCGTTGCTGGAGGCGGCGGCCGAGCCCTACCGGGAGGCTCAGGAGGCCCGCCCGATGCTGATCATCCACGGTCTCGTCGATGACAACGTCGTCGCGGCGCACACCCTGCGCCTGTCGGCGGCGCTGCTCGAGTCGGGGCGGCCGCACGCGGTCCTCCCGCTCACCGGTGCCACCCACATGGCGGCCGGCGGTGTGGCCCAGCGACTGCTGCGGTTGGAGCTCGACTTCGTGCGGCGCAACCTGTCCTGACCCGGTCAAGGCCGACGCGACCGCGCGGCTCGACCATGAGGTTGGACGACCAAAATCGCCGCGATCATGAAGATAGCATCATGATCGCGGCGACTGGTTTAAGGCGACTGGTTGAAGCGGGGCTCAGCGGAGCGCGCCGACCTCCGGGAAGTGGCACGCGCTGCGCGACCCGTTGGGCGAGATCTGCAGCAGCGGCTCTTCCTGCGCGCACTTCTCCTGGGCCTTCCAGCATCGGGTGCGGAACCGGCAGCCCGAGGGCGGCGAGATCGGCGTGGGCACGTCACCCTCCAGCCGGATGCGGCCGGTGGCGGCGCCGAGCTTCGTCACGTCCGGCACGGCCGAGAGCAGGGCCCGGGTGTACGGGTGCGACGGCCGCTCGTAGATCTGCTCCCGGCTGCCCATCTCGACGATCTTGCCGAGGTACATGACCGCGATCCGCTGGCAGAAGTGCCGGACCACGGCCAGGTCGTGCGCGATGAAGACGAAGGCCAGGCCGAACTCGCGCTGCAGGTCCCGCAGCAGGTTGATGACCTGCGCCTGGATCGACACGTCGAGGGCGGAGACCGGCTCGTCCGCGACGATGAGCTTCGGCCGTACGGCCAGGGCCCGGGCGATGCCGATGCGCTGGCGCTGACCGCCGGAGAACTCGTGCGGGTACCGGTTGTAGTGCTCCGGGTTGAGGCCCACGATCTCGAGGAGCTCCTGGACCCGCTTGATGACGCCGCCCGGCGGGTTGATCCCGTTGACCGTCATCGGCATCGCGACGATCTTGCCGACCGTGTGCCTGGGGTTCAGCGACGAGTACGGGTCCTGGAAGATGATCTGCAGGTCCTGGCGCATGGCCCGCAGACTGGTGGTCGAGGCGTGGGTGATGTCCCGGCCCTCGAACGTGATCTTCCCTGCGGTCGGCTCGAGCAGGCGGACCAGCATCCGGCCCGTCGTCGTCTTGCCGCAGCCGGACTCGCCGACCAGGCCGAGGGTCTCACCGGGCGCGACGTCGAAGTCGATGCCGTCGACCGCCCGGACCAGCTGCCGGGCGCCGAACAGGCCGCTCCGCACCGGGAAGTGCTTGGTCAGCCCTTCCACCTGCAGCAGCGGCGCAGACGAGGTCCGCTCGGGACCGGCCGCCTGCTGCGGCACCGTGACCAGGTCACTCATGCCTGCTCCTCGTGGTTCTCGTGGTTGCCAGGGCCGGCTTCGGCGCGAGAGCTTGCCGAGCGCCCATGAGACGTGGTCACTGTGCCACTCCGACCTGCGCGATGTCCTGGGCGTAGACGTCCCGACGGTGCCGCTCGGAGAGGTGGCACGCGACCAGGTGGCCCGAGTCGCCCGGCGTGGTGAGCGGCAGCA
>Ga0068864_100003459_pt1 | contig 13039 bp, 9 predicted proteins | sample KBSSwiS72_FD_66586 | JGI IMG/M metagenome (GOLD analysis project Ga0068864, IMG submission 66586) | Switchgrass rhizosphere microbial communities from Kellogg Biological Station, Michigan, USA - KBS Switchgrass S7-2 | ecosystem: Host-associated > Plants > Roots > Rhizosphere > Soil ...
GCCCTCGGATCGGCCGAAGTCCTTTGCGATATCGCGAATGCTCTTTTGTTCGACGAAACGTTGAATGATGACGGAGCGTTGATCTTCAGGAAGGCGGTTTACCAGTTGAAACAGTGCAGCGCGCCGCTCGATCTCCGGCCAGTTCGATTGATCGAGATTGTCCAGCGACGCCGAGTCGTGGTCACGTTTCGATGAACGTCTCCACGCATCGGCGATTGCGTTTGCGGCGATCCGGTACAGCCATACGGCAAACGGCACCCCGCGCCATTCGAACCGCGAGAGATTCGCCAGAGCATGGTGAAATACTTCGGAAGTGAGATCTTCGGCCAGCGATCGATCCTGCACCCGACGCACGATAAACGCATACACGCGTTCAAAGTTTGCTTCGTAGAGATCCGCAAAGCGCTGCGGATCCTGCTGTGCCGCCTCGATCAGCAGCTTTTCCTGCTCAATCATCTAGAACATAAACGTCTCACGTGGCGGAAAAGTCACGCGGCGATCTGAAGAAGTTTCCTCAGTCCTGGACAGCCGGCGAGGTGGGATTTGCAGGGGCTGCCAGGTTTTTCGAAAAGAACGGAAGAAGATTTCGTTCGATGCGGTCGCCGAGACGGCTGGTTGCATCGCCATCGAACTCTTCGTAGTAGTGCGAAATTTTCAATCGCATCATCGCATCGTGAAGCCGCCGATTGGACGCCAGTGCCTGGTCTTTGGTACCGACGTCGATTGCGAGGGCATAGAGCTTGTTCAAATTCGCAGCCTGGGTTTGCACCATGGAAAGTCCTGTATTGGAATTCCACTTCGCCGCGATATCGGCCCGCGGTTTTCCATCCTTCACGGGCAGGTCGAGAAACAGCGGCGCATTGCCAGGATTGGGCGACCACGCTGCCGCAAGGGCAAGCGCAAGACTGGGGCCCGGTTCTGCACGCGCAGCTTCTTCGGCCTGAGCACGTGTCTTGATCGCTTCAGCGGGCGCAGCCGCTTCCGGTCGAGCGTCATCGGTCGCTTCCAGAAACGCGGGACTCATGACATAGAGACTCGAAAATACATCCGGACGTTTCATGCCGATGCGCAAAGCGCCATAACCGCCCATTCCGTGACCAGCCAATCCCCGGCTGATGCGTGCGGTAATCGTACGGTAATGAGAGTCAACATAAGCCACGAGGTCCTGCGCAATGAAAGCTTCCCAGTCGCCCGTCGTCATGGAATTCGAATACATACTGCCGCGATGAAGAGTGAACGCATCGGGCATGACGATGATCGGCGAGCTATAGCCAGCCGCCGACGCGAGACGGTCCGCGCTCTCCGTCAGGTTGCCGAGCCGCCCGATGAACATGTCGTCGTGCGCGCCATATCCATGCAGGATATACACTACCGGATAGCGTCGGTTCGGATCGTTACCATAGCTTGGGGGAAGATAGACGGTGACCTTGCGATCCGGTGAATCCCCTTCAAGATTGCGTTCCAGCGCCTTTCCATGCACAACGATATGTTCCACTGTCGATGGGCCGCCGGCCGGACCCGCGCCACGCCGGCCCTGCGCCTGCAGAAACACCACGGTCAGGACAAGTAAAGTCAAAGTAAGCCAGCTTTTCACGAATGAGCCTCCACGAAAGAATCAGGGAAACGTCACATAGTACCTCCGATGGTGAAATGCTGTCGATATCGGTAACGGTGAATGCCGGCGATTAGCCCTCCTGAGTGAGGCGCGAGGGGTGGTTCTCCAAATGAAATGTTTCAGAATGCATTCTTAAAGACTGCGGTTCTGGAACCACCCCCCCGCACGATCTCGACTGCTGTCTCGACCGGGCTGCCCTCCTGCCTCAGGAGGGCAGTTCGCAATGCCTGAGACTCACGCCAGTCCGTGGTTCCACGAATTTGGCGAAAAGTAATTTGGCCAGCAACCAGTTCAGGACGACGCCGGCGAACAGAGATTCCTTATGAAAGGTATACTGAGCTTCACTATGTCTTCGACACCTCTCAGGATGGTCTCTTCAATGGCGACGCGCGACGTACTCGTCGAACTCGCCTTGCAGTATCAACTCATCACTTCCCAGCCGGTTTCCGCCGAAGCTGCTGGCGGCGTGGATGTCGCCAGGCGCGTGCAAGCGGACGAAGCAGTGGACGTGGTGGTACTGTCCGGCGATGCCATCGACAAGTTGATCGCGGAAGGGAAGCTGCTGTCCGGCAGCCGCGTGGACATTGTCAAATCCGGTGTTGCCGTTGCCATACGGGCCGGCGCTCCGGAGCCTGTCATCGATTCGGAAGAAGCGGTGAAGCGCGCCGTACTGGCTGCAAAAACGTTGAGCTATTCAACTGGTCCCAGCGGCGTGTATCTGGAAAAGATGTTTGCGCGTTGGGGAATCCTCGACGACATCCGCAACCGCATTGTCGTCCCGCCCCCAGGTATTCCGGTGGCTTCACTGGTGGCAGACGGCAGTGCCGAACTTGGATTTCAGCAATTGAGCGAACTGATGAATCGTCCGGACATCGAAGTCATTGGGCCATTACCGCCCGCGATTCAAAGTGTGACGACTTTTTCCGGCGGCATCGCCGCTGCCTGCAGCCGACCCGAGGCCGCGCGGGCGCTGCTGGCCTACCTCGCTTCGCCCGCAGCTGCAGATGTCAAGCAACGCTACGGTCTTCATGAGGCGTGATTCGCTGCCCTACGGCAGTGCAAAAACGTAAAGTGATTCGGTGTTTGCAGGGTTTGGATCCGTGATGGCGCCGCCGCCGGAAGCACTGATCGCGACATACTGCTTGCCGTTCTTCCCCTGGAACGTGATGGGCACCGAGATCGCACTGTAGTCGAGTTTTGCGCTCCACAGTTCCTTGCCGTTTTTCGAATCGAATGCGCGGAAGCGGCGATCATTGGTGGCACCGATGAATACGAGGCCGCCAGCCGTTGCAATGGATCCGCCGAGATTCACGCGGCCCGTATTCTTCTTTCCTTCGGGCAGTTCGTCGGTGATTCCCAGCGTGACCTGCCAGGCGATATCCCCGGTGCTGACATTGATTGCGGTGAGCAGACCCCATGGCGGTTTCTGACAGGGCCAGCTTTGTTCCCCAAGCAACCTGCCCCGATCATCGACCTTTCGATCCCAGAACTTGGATGCGACCGGGTTTCCAAACACACTCGTCTGATCGTAAGGTACGCGGGAATTGGCGGCCTTCTTCTCCACCCATCCGATACTGGCGTAGTTCGACGTGTTCACGAAGATCAGTCCCGCCTTCGGGTCAGACGACATGCCGCCCCAATCCGTTCCACCAATGGCTCCGGGAAAAATCACGCTCGAGGTCGGAGGGGCGCCTGCTTCACGATAGACCCACGGCGTAAATGGTCCCTCATTAACGAGCGTCCCGCTTTTCTCGGCAAGATCGCGGCACGCTTTCGCATGCGCTTCAGTCGTGTCCGAGGCGGTGACCATGTCTTCCATCTTGAAACTGTGGCGGCCGAGAGCGGGAGGTTTCACAGGGATTGGTTGTGTCAGCGAGGTGAACTCGCCGGGCACTTTGCTTTGCGGAACCAGTTGTTCGTTCACCCCGAATACCGGCTTACCCGTGACGCGATCGAGGATGTACACATATCCGACTTTCCCGGTCTGCGCCAGGACGGGAACCGACTTGCCTTTCACGGTGACATCCAGCAAGACCGGCGCCGGCGGCAGGTCCATATCCCAGAGGTCGTGATGCACGACCTGGAAATACCATTTCAGTTTTCCAGTTGCGGCATCCAACGCGACGACGGAATTTCCAAAAAGATTGTTCCCCTTGCGATCGCCGCCGTAGAAATCGCTGGCAGGGCTGCCGAACACGGTGTAGAGGATGCCGCGCTCCGTGTCGACCGTCATGAAGAATCCCCAGTTGTTAACGCCGGTGCGATCTTTCCAGGCGTCGCCTTCCCATGTCTCATTGCCGACTTCACCTGGGCGCGGCACGGAATTGAACTCCCATACTTTTTCGCCGGTGCGCGCGTCGTATGCTCGCGTGTTGCCGGACGGACCGGTGGCCGGTTGCTCGGAAACATTGGCGCCGACGAAAAGAAGGTTTTTATAAATCGTAGGCGGCGAATTGTACGACACGACAAGATCGACCTCGCCGTTCTTCCCGAATCCGAGAACGGATTCGCCGGTGAGCGCGCTGAGGGCCATCATGCGGCGGCCCGACGTGAAGATGATTCGCGGTGGAAGTATTCCATCTCCCGGCCAGTAGGTGACGCCGCGCGTGGATGCGTTCCCACCCGTCACCGTGTATTTCCACATTTCTTTACCGGTTTCCGGATCGAGGGCGAGAACTCGATTGCCCGCTGTCAGGTACATCACGCCATTGACGACAAGTGGGGTGACTTCCGAATATCCCCCTCCGGAAGCGTTGTTCATTTCGGCGTCGGAACGCAGCCGATACGTCCAGGCACGAGTCAGCTTCGAAACGTTTTTAGCGCTGATCTGTGTCAGCGGAGAAAAGCGCGTCGACGATAAATCGTGACTGAACATCGGCCAGTCGCCGGGAAGTGGTGTTGCCGGTTTAGGTGCTTGTCCGAGCAGCACAGACAATGTCGCGATGCAGAGAAGGGGAATGGCAATCGGATTCAGACGCATGTGATTTCTCCGTTTCGTAATTCGCCCGGCATTCTACCCCAATCGGCGATTGGCAGTGAAAGGGGGATCGGAGACTGGGTGCGCCGCCACTCTCCAGTTGACGGGGCGCATTCCAGACTGCCCTCCTGAGTCAGGAGGGCAGCACGACCGAAGGTCGTGCGAGGGGTGGTTCCAAGGCGGATACCCGAAAAATGGTCCCTTTGGAACCACCCCGGCGCTTCGCGCCACCCCTCCTGACTCAGGAGGGGAGTTCTTGCTAATCTCTCAGTCCGCGAAGCTTCAGCTTGTCGATCTTTCCCGGACCGGTTTTGGGCAGGGCATCGCGAAACTCGATTCGCTTTGGAACTTTGTAGTCGACAAGCCGCTGCCTGCAATACGCAATAAGGTCGTCTCCGGTAACTTCGCGTCCCGGCTTGAGAACAACAAACGCGACAGGGATTTCTCCCCGAAAAGTATCCTTTATTCCCACCGTTGCCACTTCGAAGGTATCCGGATGGCTGTTCAGCACCTCATCGACTTCGCGCGGATGAATGTTGTAACCGCCGGAAATAATCAGCTCCTTCTTGCGATCGACCACGAAGAGATATCCGTCATCGTCGAAATAACCAATGTCGCCCGTGTAGAGCCATCCATCCCGAATGGTGTGCGCCGTTTCCTCCGGACGATTTCGGTAGCTCGATACCATTTGCGGGCCGCGCACCCGGATTTCACCGCGTTCGTGCGCGGGCAGGACCTGCGTGCCCGTTTTGAGATCGACGATTTCGACCTCGGTCTCCGGCGGTGGAACCCCGACCGAAAGAACCTTCCGCTTGCCCACGTCCGGATTGTTGGCATAGGGTGCGCCCTCGGACATGCCAATGCCCTCGTAAATATCGCAGCCCGTTGTCGTGGACCAATTGCGCAGCAGGTCTTCCGAACACGCGGATCCGCCGGCGCAGCAAATTTTCAAACTGGAAAGATCGGCAGTCTTCATACCCTCGGCGGCAAGAAGTCCGACATAGACCGTCGCGGGGCCGCCGGCGAAAAGAGAAACCTTGTATTTCGAAAGTTGGGCGAGAACGATGTCCGGTTTGTACTGCCGTATGAGAACGTGCGTGGATCCGATATAGAGATGATGGATGACGCAGTGGTGGTGACCGAAGATGTGAAACAGCGGCGCTACCGAAAGCGAAACTTCCTTGTCGTATTGAAGCGTGGTAAAGAACGCCGCCTCCAGCCGGCAGAACGCCATAATGTGGCGATGCCGATGCTCGGCGCCTTTGGGAAGACCTGTCGTGCCGCCGGTAAAAAACATCATCGCGTAATCGTCGGATTGCGGAAGCGGTTGGGGTAGTCCGTCGGAGCCTTCCGCAAGCCATGAGGCAAGTGTGTCTTCACCCTCGCCCACAACAAGGACGTGGGGGATTCCCATGGCCGTTGCCACTTTGTATACGCGTGGATAGAACTCGGGAAGCGTCACGATGACCTTCGGGCTGGTGTCTTTCAGCAGCGGTGTCATCTCGGAGTCCGAATAGTTCGGATTCATCGGGGACACGTAGGCATGCGCCGCCATTGCCCCGAGAATGCAGACCGGCATCTCCAGGCAATTGGTCATGAGGATAGCGACACGCTCTCCTTCGACACCAAGTCTCTGCAGTCGCCGCGCAAAACCCGAAACCGCTGTCCTGTGCTGAGCAAAGGTCAGGCTTCGATGTTCGCAGACCAGCGCGAGGCGATCCGGCGTGCGGCGCGCGACATCTTCCAGCGCGTGAAGAATGGTTGGATAATTGGGTGCATTTGGGGGAACTTTTAATTTCACGGAAGGTATTCTAGCAGTTGAGAAAAAGGGTCAGGCGTGTTGGGCCCCTTTTTTGTTTAGATGAAGCTCCGATTCAGTCCGTGTAAGTCGTGCGAACAAACTACTCCGAATTTGAATTGCCTTCACTCGCAGATTGGCGGTTCGTCCATGAATCCTTACGATCCGCGCAGCGGCGAAGCGCGACGAAAGCATTCAACATTTCGTCATAGGTGTAGTTCGCATTGCGCCCGCTTGGATTAGGTAGAACGAACAACTGTGCGTCATGAATTCGCTCCGGCTGCAGGCCGATCACCTTTGACCGCCGTCCGCCGGTCTCGGTCCCATTGGGAAGCAGTGGCAGGATCGCGCGGTAAAGTGTCACGCCCACCAGCGCAACGATCCGTGGCTGCAGGCGCCGAATCTTTCGATTGAGTACTTTCCATCCCTCGACATATTCGGCAGGGCGGAGTTCATCAATTCCCGGAGTCGGGCGTGCAATGAGATTCGTAATTCCGAATCGCCAACTGGGAATTCGTTCATCATCCATGTATGTTGCCGGTTCAGGCGTGAGGCCTGAGTCGTTGAGGAGCTTCCAGAAACGGTTGGAATATCCGGCGAAGTGGTGTCCGGTTTGAGCCGACCGCACGCCAGGGTTGATACCCACAAAGAGCACACGCAAGTCGGGAGCGATTCGATCCTTGAGCCGCAGCCTAGACCAGTCCGAGTCCATGATCCCTATTATGAAGAATTGCCGCGGCGTCCGAAATTCAGAACTGCGTTATAGTGCTTCGCCAGAAAAACGGAAGGAGATTATCTATGTGCGATGAACACTACGAAAAAGATGTAGAAAAGACGCGTGCTCGCCTGGGACTGAGTCGACGTGAATTTGCAGCGATGACGGCCGCTGCCGGCATGTCGCTGCTGATGCCTCACGCCGCGGATGCCGCAGTCGACGTGAAGGAAGAGGAAGTCAACATCAAGACTCCGGACGGAACTGCCGACGCGTATTTCGTTCACCCCGCCAGCGGCACCGGCGCCGGTGTCGTCGTGTGGCCCGATATACTCGGATTGCGTCCCGCGTTTCGCACGATGGGTAAACGGCTCGCCCAGGAAGGATATTCGGTCCTGGTGGTGAATCCGTTCTACCGATCGAAAAAGGCTCCGGTTATTCCGGACGGCACAAAGTTTTCCGACGGTATGCCGATCGCACGTCCTATGGCGAGCCTTCTGAACCCGACAACGCATGTCAGCGATGCCAGAGCGTTTGTCGCATGGCTTGATACTCAGCCGTCCGTCTCAAAAACCCGAAAGATCGGCACGACCGGTTACTGCATGGGGGGCCCCATCGTCATGCGCACCGCGGCAGCGATTCCCGATCGCGTCGGTGCCGGTGCCACGTTTCACGGCGGCACGTTGGCAAGCGCAGCAGACAACAGTCCGCACCTGCTCGTTCCACAAATGAAGGCGCAGTTTCTTCATTGCGTCGCTCAAAACGATGATGCGCAGAATGCGAACAACAAAGTGCTCCTGAAAAAGGCCTATGACGATGCGAAGTTGTCTGCCGAAATCGAAGTCTACAAGGCGGACCATGGCTGGTGCGCGCTCGATTCGGATCAGTACAACAAGGAGGAGGCGGAGCGAGCCCATGCTCGTCTGCTCGTACTGTTCCAAAAGGCACTGGCGTAGACACGATTTGTGAGTCGGCAATCCCGCGGCGAGCCGCGGGATTGCTGCAAACGACACTCATGCATGAAGGTCATAAAGAAGTCCGTCCTATTTAGTCCTCACCATCGCCGGCACCTGACCTTGACAACTCCTGAAGTTTGGAAATTCGGCGACAGACTTCATAATTCGTTCACGCCGAGGACGGGAGTGAGTTCGGGTTTATCGAAACTTCTCCCGACGGAGCTTCACATCCACCTCGCGTCCGATTCGTGCGACGAGGTTCGGAACGGCGAGTACATCCGCATCGGTGGTATGAAAATTCACAATGCAGGCACGAAGAACGTAGTGGCTGTCGATGACGGCGTTGGAAACAAAAATCTCGCCGCTGCGCTGCAGCCGGTCGAGCAGTTCCTGGTTGAGCGCATCGAGATAGCTTTCCGTTGGCGCATCGTGTCGCTGCGCTCTGAGGTCGAGTGGAACATAACGGAAGGTGGCGATGCTCAAGTCCTGAGTCATCAGCTGAAACTCCGGGTGACGGTCGATCGCTTCCGCCATCATTTTAGACAACCGGATATCGTCTCCAATCATTTTGCGATAGCCGGCTGCACCCACCTGCTTTAGTGCGAGCCACACTTTCAGGGCGCGAAAACCTCGCGAGTTCTGAGGTCCGTAGTCGACGTAGTTCGTGGCACTCTCCTCGAAGTGATAATACGGCGGGTGGTACGCAAACGCCGCACGGAGCAGTTCCGGATCGCGGACCAGGGCGCAACCGGCCTCAAGCGGAGCGTACAACCATTTGTGTGGATCCACGGCGACGGAATCCGCCTGACTCAGTGCTCGCAGATCCATCGACGCTTCGGGAACGCACGCCGCAAACCCGCCGTACGCGCCATCCACATGGAACCACGCCCCATACTCGTGGCAGACTTCCGCAATTTTCGGCAGGGGGTCGACCGCGCCTGTGCTGACGGATCCTGCCGTTCCGATGACAAGGCATGGGACATCTCCTGCGGCGGTGTCGGATTCCATCTGCCGGCGAAGCGCGTCAACGTCCATACGCAATTTCTGATCCGTTGCGACCCACCGGATCGATGCCGTACCAAGACCACTGCAGTCTGCGGCCTTATGAATCCAGGTGTGCGTTTCGATCGATGCATACACCCGAAGCCTGTGTCCGCCATCCTCGGCGACTCCCCGTTCGCGTACGTTCCATCTCGCTTTCGCCGCCCGCGCCGCCAGGAAACAGACTACGTTCGCCATATTGCCGCCACTAAGTAGCAGGCCACCGCAGTCCTGCGAGTAGCCGATCAGCGATGCGATCCAACGTACGGTCTGTCGCTCAATCTCCGTGGCCGCGGGAGAAAGTATCCAGGCGCCAACGTTGGGGTTCAGCGCCGAAGCGAGGAAGTCGCCGAGAATCCCGATCGGCGCCGGCGACGCAGTAATGTATCCGAAGAAACGCGGATGCCCATTGAAGAGCGAATGCTCAAACAGCAGTTTCGCGGTCTGCTCCAGCAGTTGCTCCGGTTCCATTCCCGATTCCGGTAGCGAACCATTGAGTTTCAGCGCGTCCCGCACGGACGAGGGCGATTCATCGTGGTTTACCGGACCCTGCGGCATGGATTCCAGGAGTCCGGCCACCCTGTCCACGAGAAGATGCCCAAGCTTGCGAAATGTTGCGCTGTCCATCTCGAGCGGCGCGTGCCGGCGAGCTTCACTATCCATGGGTGGACTCCTTGATTGGCGATTCCTGCGTTATGGGCGAATCCCTTCCAGGAGATCGGTCTCCCGCGTTCGACCACCATTGACGATACTGAAAACCCGATAAAACGACTGCTGTCCCCACAACGCCTCGTGATCTTCCGCAGACAAATGCTTCAACGCTTCATAGGCGGAGATCTGCGACTCGTGGCAGGAGATTGCCTGCCAGACCGTGGACCAATTGCTCCGTGTATCGATCACGCTGGTGATCTCCCACTCGGGCCAGGGCACCGCCTGCCGCTCCACGCCATCCACGGTTGAGACCAGTTTTCGGAACGCCGCCTGGTAGGCGTTCCATGTCGAGTTTGGCCAGGCGATATAATAGAACTTCGAAACCGCATGCGGTCGTGCAACACCATTCCCTGAATCTGGAAACTCCGGAAATGCCGCCGCTGTAATGGCAGCCGCGGTGAATTGAGAAATCGCGATGTGATCCGGATGCCCGTACGCGCCGTCCGGTCCGAATGTAATGACGACGTCGGGCTGCACGCGCCGGAGATGGGTCACAATAGCGGAAATTACTTCGCGTGTGTTCGCGCGGTCCAGATGTGCGTCCTTATAGTCCAGCAATGAGACTTCACGAATTCCCAGCACCGACGCGGCGGCGCGCAACTCCGCCTCCCGGATGTGCGCCAATGACGATGAGCCGGGGTGTTGCGGATCGCCGGGAGGATGTCCGTAGTAACGGCCGCCATCTCCGCGCGTGGCGGTCAACAGAAACACGTCCACGCCTTCGGACGCGTATTTTGCCAACGTACCGCCCACGCCCAGAGATTCGTCATCCGGGTGCGCCAGCACGGCCATCAGTCTTGGAGTCTTCATGGATTGATTATGCGACAGGGTGCCCAACAGGTTCTTGATCCAACGTCCGGAGTCCTTGATCGTTGTAATTGCGGTCTATGAAATGAATTGGAGGAGAAGGACGAGCCGCTCCCCTCCTGGAACAGGAGGGGTGGCCGAAGGCCGGGGTGGTAGTAAGGTCGAAATGGTTCTCTTTGATTCCAACGAACGAATGGGCGGAGAATTGTTCGATCCATCTACCTCCTGCTCCAGGAGGGGAGTTGCTCCTACCTGGATGCAATTCATTCACACCTTCCGCCCCACTCACTTCTGCGGCAACGCAAATACCATGTACTGTCCTGGCCCTGCCGCAGGAATGGGGTTAGCCGGAGCAGGTCGCGGCTGGAACACGCCCGCCCCGCCGACGGAGACGGCGATGAACTCACGGTTTCCAACCTGGTACACTGCGGGCACTCCTTCCTGCGGTCCGGGAAGTTCGAACTCCCAAACGACCTTTCCCGTGTCCTGATCGTAGGCGCGCAGTTTGCGGTCCGATGTGCTGCCCGCAAACACCAATCCCCCTGCGGTGACGACCACTCCACCTCGCGGCGCTATGCTGCCGGTGTCTTTTCCCTTATCGCCGAGCGCGGTCACACCACCATGAGGAACACGCCACAGGATATTTCCGGTGTTGAGGTCATACGCCGTCAGCTGCGACCACGGCGGCCCCATGATGGACAGTCCGCTGACGCCATCCGGTGTCGAGCCAGTTTGCATGAAGTCATAGGGCGCCTGATACTCCACGAATCCATCCGGACGATACGCACGCGGAGCCGCAGCCCCTCGCCCTGCTGTTGCCGGGGCTTCCGGTGCGCCGGCCGGCGCAGCCGCACCACCACCTCTGCCGCCGCCACCTCCACGTCCACCGCCAGCTCCACCACCTCCACCACCACCTCGGCCTCCGCCGGCGCCCGGCGGAACGATTTTCAAATACGTAGGCAATTCTTTCGAGACGATATACATCGTGCCCTTCGCCGGATCAACGGCCGAACTTCCCCAGTTGGCGCCGCCATTGTGACCCGGCAACTCGACAGTTCCTTTCATGCTTGGGGGTGTGAACAACCCTTCGTTGCGTGAATTCTGCAGCAGCTGACGGGCGGATTCCTTTTGCGCATCGGTGAGAAGCGGGTTGATGTCCTTTTCCGTGAAAGACTGGCGTGCGAATGGCGGCGGCAGCGTTGGAAACGGTTGTGTGGGCGACGAGTATTCACCCGGCACGTCCGACTGCGGCACCGGACGTTCCTCGATGGGCCATATGGGAGCACCGGTCAGTCGATTGAACACGAAAAGGAATCCGTGCTTCGAAGGCTGCGCCACGATATCGACATTCTGCCCATTGCGGCGAACCGTCAGCAGCTTCGGCGCAGTTGGAAGATCATAGTCCCAAAGATCATGATGGACCGTTTGGAAATACCATCGCATCCTGCCGGTGTTGGCGTCGAGCGCGACTAAACTGTTCGCGAAAAGATTGTTTCCCTTTCGATTGCCGCCGTAGAAGTCGTATCGCGCGGTTCCAAATGGAACAAAGACGATGCCGTTCGCTTCATCCACCGTGAACTCGCTCCAGTTGTGACCTCCGCCCGGCGCAGCTGTCAGTGTTTCAGCGGGCCATGTTTCCGATCCGGGCTCGCCCGGGCGGGGAATGCTGTGGAATGTCCAGTTCAGTTTCCCGGTTCTCACGTCATATGCGCGAACGTCGCCGGGTGTGGAATCGAAGCTCGCGCCGCTCGCCGGCAGTGAAACGATGATGGTGTCCTTGTAAATGCGTCCGGGATTGCCGCCGACATTGGCAACAGTGCGTTCGGAATCGAGCTTGGGATCGAGGCGACCGCTGTCGCCGAACGTCATGATCGTTTCGCCGTTGGTGGCGTTGATTTCTTTAATGAATCCGTTGTTGACGAACACCAGCCGCCGATCCGAACGATCCGCATTCTCCCAGTAATTCATTCCGCGGGCGCCCGTTCCACCCGGACTTGCCCACAGCTCCCTTCCCGTCGCCGCATCAAGCGCGACAATCGCTGCCGACTGTCCGGCTCTCGGAACGTACATCACATTGTCGACAACAAGGGGACTGGTCGATGAGTTTCCACCGATGGGAAACGTCCATGCGACCTGGAGCTGCTTGACGTTCGTCTTGTCGATCTGCTTCAGCGAAGAATACTGAGATGAATCGACGCCTCCTCCATAGCTCTTCCACGTATTGAATGGTCTTTGAATCGGTACCAGCAGCACTGTCGCCGTCACCAGAATTCCAGGCAATACCTTTTGAATCACGTGGGTCCTCCTCTGTCGTCCGACGAATGCGCGGAGTATACATGCTGAAAAACGCCAACGAAACTGTTCTGCGGTATGAGAAGCACTTCCGAATTGTTGTAGTCGCGGTCTTATGACCGCGCACAAC
>Ga0068864_100003463_pt1 | contig 13033 bp, 8 predicted proteins | sample KBSSwiS72_FD_66586 | JGI IMG/M metagenome (GOLD analysis project Ga0068864, IMG submission 66586) | Switchgrass rhizosphere microbial communities from Kellogg Biological Station, Michigan, USA - KBS Switchgrass S7-2 | ecosystem: Host-associated > Plants > Roots > Rhizosphere > Soil ...
AAAATGAGCAGCAGTCTTTCAAAAGGCTTGCGACGGTCATCAGCGCGAACAACGGTAAAACGGGCATCCTCGAAAACCGCGAAGCGCGCCGTTAAAGCTAAGCCTGTGTCGAAGGCGAAGGCGAAAAGAGCGACTGTCTCACGTGCGACAGCCTCCAAGGCAGCTGCGCGAAAGAGTTCCTCTAAGGCCCGACTCACCAAAAAGGCTGCATCGGCCAAACATTCGACGAAAAGCAGAAAACCGGCACCGAAAATCGCCAGCAAGAAAGCAACGGCAAAGAAGAGCGCTCCCTCAAGAGTCAAAACGACGCAAAAGGTAGCTGCCGCACGCGCAGTGCGACCCACGCCTAGGCTGACTCAGACACAACCTCCACCTCAACGACAACCCACTCAGGATGAGTCAGCAGCGCTCGTGGCCTTTGAGCGCGCCCATAAAGAATTCGTTCGTGGAAGATTTGCGGAGTCGCGCAATCAGTTTCGTATTCTGCTCGATAAGTATTCACAAGTCTCAGAAGTAGCTGCTCGTGCGCGTACCTATCTCGCAATCTCAGAGTCTCGCCTTCGTACGGAAAGTATGCTCCCGAAGGATGCAGACTCGTTGTACGACCGTGGAGTTATTGAACTGAATCGGGGTGAATATGTCGCAGCCCAGGAGATGTTCGAACGGGCGCTCAAACGTGAACCTGAGGCGGCTCATATTCATTATGGCTTAGCGGCAACCCGTGCTCGACTTGGCTCAATCGATCTGGCCTTGGAATCGCTCCAACGCGCTGTCGATTTACAGCCAAACCTGCGACTCCGCGCCCAGCACGACCACGATTTGAATCCGCTTCGAAACGATCCTGACTTCGATCGCCTTATCTTCAGCAACCCCTCTTGAGTTGATTACTCTTGAATCAACTTTCTCCTGCGAACACCATTTGCCAGATTCAGAACCTATCCTTAAGGTATTATTTCGTTGATTTGCCCCCAGAGATTCTTTAGCACGAACAAATTCCATGATTCATGGCGGTCAGAAATTAGTTGCCCTCGGTGGCGGCACCGGTCTGTCGACACTACTGGCTGGTTTGAAGCAACTGGTGGGAAGAACCGACCAGACTGTCTGGATTGATAACCTCTCAGCGATCGTGACGGTATCGGACGATGGTGGTAGTTCAGGACGATTGCGCGATGAACTGCAGATGCTTCCGCCAGGCGACATCAGAAACTGTATCGTCGCGCTTTCTGAAGACTCAAGTTTACTCTCACGTCTTTTCCGTTATCGATTTCGCGGTGACGGCGAATTGGGTGGCCACAGTTTCGGCAACCTCTTTCTAGCTGCTTTGACTGAGGTAACAGGAGACTTCACAGAGGCAATTCGTCTTTCATCGGAAGTGCTTGCCAGCAAGGGACATATCTATCCGGCAACAATCAGTGATGTTCATTTGGTTGCGGAGTTAGAAGACGGTTCGGTGGTCCACGGCGAGACACAAATAACAGCCTCTCGTATCGCAATTCGCAAACTAAGACTTGAACCAGAGCAATGTCTGCCACTACCCCAGGTCTTAAGGGCTCTGCGTCAAGCTGACGTAATAACCGTCGGGCCTGGCTCTTTGTACACAAGCATTCTGCCGGATCTGCTTGTTTCCCAGGTCGCACGAGTAATTGGAGCGAGTCACGCTGTGAAGATCTTTATAAGCAACTTAATGACTCAACCAGGCGAGACCGATGGCTACACGGCTCAGCAGCATCTGGAAACCGTAAAGCGTTACGCGCCGGAAATTCACTTCGATTTTGTGGTTGTTAACGATCGAAGAATCAGTAACGAACAAGCCGCTTTGTATGCAGCTGAAGACGCCTACCAGATTGGCATCGACGACCCTATTGACGAGGCTCTTGATCGTTCGACAGAGATCATGCGTGCTGATTTACTCGATGCCGGCGAAAAGGTTCGCCACAACTCGGAGCGTCTCGCCCAGGTTGTCATGGCTTGTTGCGAACGCGCTCTTTCGAGACCCGTGTTGACCGCCTAAATTCCGTCTACGGAGATTTTCTTTGATACAAGTCGATGAACAGCCCCAGCAGCTGAACGTCCTTATCATGGCCGCCGGCCTGGGCACGCGCATGAAATCTAACCGCGCCAAGGTTCTTCACCAACTTGGCGGCCTACCACTAATCAGCTACGTAACACACGCAGCAGAGAGTCTGCATCCACAGTCGATCGTTGTCGTGGTCGGGCATCAAGCGGATGAAGTCGAGAAAGTAGTTCGTGAGGATATTGGCGACCTCGCTGCCTTCGCGCTCCAGGCTCAACAACGCGGTACTGGCGATGCCGTGGAGGCCGCGAGGCCGCTGCTCGAAAACTCTGATTCGGTACTGGTTCTTTTATCTGGAGACGTTCCCCTCATCAAAGTTGAGACACTGACAAAACTTCTCGAACATCATCGGACGACTAAGTCGGATTGTTCAATCCTGACTGTACGTCTTGAAATTCCAACCGGCTATGGTCGCGTGCTCCGTGGTCCGGACAATTCGTTCGTTCGGATCGTCGAAGACAAGGATGCCTCGGAAGAAGAGCGTCAGGTCAGAGAGATCAACTCCGGAATCTACTGCTTTGATACCCGCAAGCTTTTCAAAGCACTTCGTTCAGTTAAGCCTGTCAACAAACAGGGTGAATATTATCTAACTGATGTACCAAGGATTCTGCTGGCGGCAGGCGGAGTGGTCACGTGTTTCCTACACACGGACGCTCGCGAAGTTTCAGGAATCAACACACGAGCGGAATTAGCTGAGTTTGAAAACTTGATGCGGCGCAACACTATTCGACGACTGATGGTCGACGCCGGCGTGACCTTTATCGATCCTTCGCATTCTTATGTGAGTGCCGAAAGTCAAATTGGTCGTGACTGCGTAATCTACCCTGGTGTTTCCATCGAAGGTAAATCAGTGCTTGGTGAAGGTTGTGTGATTCGATCTGGAACTCGCATAACGAATTCACGGCTCGGTGACAACGTCACTGTAAATGATCATTCGATCGTCGTCGATAGCGAGGTTGGGTCGAACTGTGCTGTCGGACCGTTTGCTCACTTGCGGATGAACGCAACTCTCGAAGACAAAGCGACGGTTGGTAACTTTGTAGAAGTAAAGAAGTCGCGAATCGGGCGTGGAACCAAGGCGATGCATCTTACTTATCTCGGTGATGCCACGATTGGCGAAAACACAAACATCGGAGCCGGTACCGTAACCTGTAACTACGATGGCGTACGCAAGAACGAAACGATCATCGAAGACAATGTTAAGATCGGTTCGGATACGATGTTAGTTGCTCCAGTTCGCGTGGGCGCACGTTCTGTGACTGGCGCAGGTTCTGTGGTCACGAAAGACGTGCCGCCTGATTCATTGGTGGCGGGTGTTCCTGCAGTTATTAAGAAGAGCACAAAGAAGAACTGAGCAGGGAGTTAACAAACAAACATGTGTGGAATAGTTGGTTATGTCGGCAACAAACAGGTCGTTCCCTTAATTATCGACGGCCTGCGGAAACTTGAGTATCGCGGTTACGACTCGGCGGGTATCGCTGTCGTCAACGAGGCTCACGACCTGGAAATCCGAAGGGCGGAGGGTAAGCTTCGGAACCTCGAAGAAGCGATCCGTTTAAGCCCGATCGACGGAACTTACGGAATCGGACATACGCGCTGGGCCACACATGGTCGTCCAACTGAGGAGAACGCGCATCCACACCGCGACTGTACCGGGCGTGTCGTCGTTGTTCATAACGGCATCATCGAGAACTATATTCAACTCAAAGAGCGACTACGTAAGTCGGATCATCGTTTCGTCACGGAAACTGATACCGAAATTATTGCGCATCTGATCGAGGAATATCTGAAGCACGATGAGACGTTCGAACAGGCAGTACGTTCGACCGTCGGTGAACTCCGAGGCATTTTTGCGTTGTCGATCATTAATGCCGATGAGCCCGATACTATTATCGCCGTTCGGCAAGGTCCACCAGTCGTGATCGGCCTGGGAGATCGCGAATTCTTCGTGGCCTCAGACATTCCGCCAATTCTGCAGCACACGCGCGACGTTTTCTTTTTGGGTGATGGTGAGATCGCCATCATTAACAAAGACGCTGTTCGTGTTATCGATTTCGAAGGCAATTCGGTGCAGCCGTCGATCCAGCGAATTACCTGGGATCCGATCATGGCGGAAAAGGGCGGCTTCAAGCATTTCATGCTCAAGGAAATTTACGAGCAGCCACGCTCGGTACGCGACACCGTCCAGGGACGCATCTCGCTTGACAGCGGTCAGGTGTTCCTCGACGAGATGAGTAACATTACAGAGACCGACTTCAAACGCTTCACATCGATCAAAATCGCCGCCTGTGGAACGTCATGGCACGCTGGACTCGCGGGCAAATACATGATCGAGCAGCTGGCGCGAATACCTGTTGATGTCGACTATGCGTCCGAGTTTCGTTACCGCAATCCGGTGATGGGTGAGAACGATCTGCTACTTGTGATCTCCCAGTCGGGTGAAACGGCCGACACTATTGCGGCCTTACGTGAAGCGAAGGAACTGGGAGCGAAAATCCTGGCAATCTGCAACGTGCAGGGGTCGATGATTGTGCGCGAGGCGGACGGCACGATTCTGACGCACGCAGGCCCTGAGATCGGTGTGGCTTCGACAAAAGCGTTCACGGGTCAAATGATTGCTTTATACCTGCTCGGACTCTATCTGGGACAGTTGCGAGGAGCACTCACAGAAGACGAAGCTCGATATCACGCGCAGGAGTTAGCGGAACTCCCCGTCAAACTCGAGCATCTCTTGAATGAGTCAGACGGGATCGAGGAACTTTCGAAAGAATTCTTCCGGTCAACCGACTTCCTGTACCTGGGTCGTGGAATTAACTTCCCTGTCGCCCTGGAAGGCGCGCTAAAGCTAAAAGAGATTTCTTACATCCACGCCGAGGGTTATCCTGCAGGTGAGATGAAGCACGGTCCGAACGCGTTGATCGACGAACGCCTGCCTGTTCTGTTCATCAATACACGTGAAGAAGGAAATCGCGCATCGGAATTACGCTACGAAAAAACGCATTCAAATATTGTGGAAGTGAAAGCGCGTGAGGGAATTGTTATTTCGGTTTTGACGGAAGGTGATTCGATGTCGTCGATGGTTTCAGATCACGTGATCGAAATACCGGCAGCAAGCGATTTACTCACGCCGATCCTCTCAATCATTCCGCTACAGTTGCTTGCCTATCACATTGCCGTACGACGTGGTTGTGACGTGGATCAGCCGCGCAACCTGGCGAAGTCCGTTACAGTCGAATAGCGCTAGTGCTTTTCGGCGAAGAGACCTGGCAATATTTTGATTCCCTCTTCCCATTGGGCGACTGGAGCAGGCACGCACGCTATCGAGCGCGTTCCCCATGGCCTGCGGTCAACAATCGCCCAAGGTTCGCCCCCCCAGAGACATAACGCGCAAACCAGGGGTGAAAAGGACCAACCGCAGGAAGTTTCCAGAAAAAAATTTTGCTCTAAACTAAAAACCTCTGCGACTCCTTAGACACTTGTTGGGGGCCTTGAAAATCACTTTGTTTTTTCTCTGTGCTTCTCTGTGTCTCCGTGCACTCTGTGGTGAAAAACGAGCCTTGATCTACCACGGAGTCACGGAGACACAGAGAAGCACAGAGATCAAAAACCGAGTCACAGGTCTTGAAAGGTTTTACTCAGAAAGACTCAGTCGGGAACACTACTCATAGTGACGCCCGGGAATAATCGATCAGCGTTTTGTTAACCTTTGCTCTCGCTCCAGCAACTTCTTCTTTCGCTCAATGCCCCATCTGTAACCACCAAGACTCTTATCTTCACGCACAACACGGTGACAGGGAATCACGACGGCAACCGGATTTGTCGCACAGGCACGTCCAACAGCTCGCACTGCACCGGGATTCCCCAGTGACTTCGCAACCTCGCCGTACGACATCGTCTGTCCAGCAGGAATCGTGCGCAGCTTCTCCCACACCTGTCGCTGAAACGCAGTTGCGCGAATGTCCAATGGCAAATCGAGGTGCGGGCCAGTCGTACTCAAATGCTTGAGAACGGTCGCAACCATTTTGCGCAAAGCCGAGTCTGCCCGCTCGATGTTTGCCTCAGAGAATTCACTCTTCAGAGTTCTTTCCAGTTGAGTATCTCTGTCACCCATTGTCACCGAACAAACACCTCGTTCAGTGACTGCAACCAACAACCTTCCGAGAGACGAGTCAACGATCGTGTACTTGATGTTTACGCCGCGGCCACTTCGACTGTAAGTGGCCGGCGTCATGCCAAGCTCATCTGAGGAACGCTCGTAGAGACGGCTGCTCGAGTTGAAGCCAGAATCATAAAGCGCATTTGTAACCGACTCGCCCTCCTTAATTCGCGTTCTGAAATTGCCAAATCGCTTCGCCGCCAGGTATTGCCGTGGACTAATTCCCATGATGTTCTTGAATGTACGTTGGAGATGAAACGCACTCACTCCAGTCTTCATGGCCAGGTCCGACAGTTTTACTGATTCCGAATCTGTTGAGTCGAGGTAACGGCAAACTGTCTGAACCATTTCGATCTGCGGATCGAGGATGCGCGCTCTCTTAGGCTGGCATCGCAAACACGCGCGATAGCCAGCTTGTTCGGCAGCTTCCGGCAGAGAGAAGAAACGAACACGTTCGCGGTTTGGACGACGCGAAGGACACGATGGTCGACAGTAGATACGGGTCGAGGCGACGGCGAATACAAACTGCCCGTCGTACCGCTGATCTCGTGCGACAACTACTTGCCAGAGTTCGTTCTCGTCGCCTGTGATGGAGTGATTTGATTTCAACGCAAGGCTCACCTGATTTGTCCTCCAGTATGGTTAATCGTGAGGTGATCGTAAAGCAGAGCAGCTGGAGTATCTATCCGGTTCTTGCGGTCAAAGTGGAACGGTGAGGGTGTTATATAACTGTCGTTCGTCTCCCCACGGCTTTGATCGAGAAAACAAGAAGGTGGGACCTTGTTACGAGGAGTACGCACGACTAACAGAGCGAAAAATGAACTGCATCGATGACCTCAACAAGCGTTCCTCCACTGCGTTTGTTGAAGTCGACTTCATGTGCTTAAATCGCCGTTGAAAATCGAACAAATGCAACACCCAAATACTCTCGAACTCTCGCGGTCGGCGCTCCTCATCATCGACGTGCAGGAGGCTTTTCGCGCGAGCATTAAGGACTTCGACAAGCTCGGCGCGCGAATCGCTATTGCAGCCCGGGGCGCACAACTCTTAAACCTGCCGATTATCGTCACCGAACAGTATCCGAAGGGCTTGGGACATACCGCGGCGGAAATCACTGCAGTTCTTCCCTTCGGTACCAACGTGCTTGAAAAGACCTCATTCAGTTCGTGTGGAGCGCAACAGTTTTTTTCGAAACTTCAGGAACATGAAACTAAACATGTAATCGTCGCAGGAATGGAGGCACATATTTGCGTCAACCAAACTGTGCACGATTTGCTGGCGGCTGGTTTGCACGTACACCTATTAACGGATTGCATAACCTCACGCAGAAAATCCGATCGCAAGACGGGCCTGACGAAAATGCAAGCAAGTGGCGCAATTGTGTCGTCCGTCGAAATGGCACTCTTTGAACTCATGCGTGATGCCAGGCACGAACAATTCAAGGCAGTACAAGGACTCATTAAATAGTGGAATCTGAATTTCTCTCCCATCTAAACGAACAACAACGTGAAGCTGTCAGTAATACAGAAGGGCCTCTGTTGATTCTCGCTGGCGCCGGCTCAGGTAAGACCCGAGTTATCGCGCACCGCATCGCGTACCTGATGGTTGAAAAGAGCGTGCCACCGTGGAACATCATGGCGGTCACATTCACCAACAAGGCTGCCGAGGAGATGCGACTTCGCGTTCAGCGACTGCTAAAGGATCACCAGATCGCAAGTTGGCCGCTTGTCTCCACTTTTCACAGCCTGTGTGTCCGCATACTCAGGCAGGACATCGAAAAACTAAACGACAAGTACATTCGAACATTCACGATCTACGACCAGGACGATTCTCTTCGACTGATCAAACAGTGCATGAAGGATCTTGGCTACGATGAAAAGTACCTGGGACAACGTGCCACTCAGTCAGCAATCAGTTCCGCCAAGAACCGCGGTGAGGACACTGACGCGTTTGCCGCGAGGGCTGAGTATGTCGATGAACGACGCGCAGCAATGGCTCGCGTCTATAAGACCTACGAAGAACGCTTGCACGCAAATAACGCTTTGGACTTTGACGATCTACTCATTAAAACAGTGCGCTTGTTGCGCGACGTGAATGAGGTTCGGGAGAAGTACAACAACAAGTTCAAGTACATCCTCGTCGACGAATACCAGGACACAAACTCGCTCCAGTTTGGGTTGATTAGTTTTTTAACTCAAAAGCAACAGAACATCTGTGTAGTCGGCGATGAAGATCAATCCATCTACAAATGGCGGGGCGCCGACATCTCAAACATTCTGAATTTCGAAAAGCACTTTCCCAATACGAAGACGATTAGACTCGAACAAAACTACCGCTCAACCCAGACCATTCTCGACGTGGCCGGTGCCGTAGTTAAAAACAACATCGAACGAAAAGGTAAGAATCTTTGGACTTCAAACCCCCGCGGCGAAAAAGTACGTTATTACCAGGCTCTCGACGCCGAGGCAGAGTCGCGCTGGGTTGCGAACAAGATCATCGAGCACCGACGCGAAGAGTTTGATACTCGAGCCGCTGTTTTGTATCGCACCAATTCTCAATCGCGTGTGTTTGAAGAAGCAATGCGCCGCGCGGGATTGCCTTACAACATTATCGGTGGCTTCTCATTCTACGAACGCATGGAAGTAAGGGACATCATCGCTTATTTGAAGTTGGCCCTGAATCCAAATGATTCGATTGCGCTTCAACGGGTCATCAACAGTCCGCCACGTGGAATCGGCAAACAAACTCTCGATGAGATCGAGCGTCGAGCAAAAGACTATGGCTTGTCTCTGTGGGAAACGATCGCGTTGGTAATCAAACAACCGGAGAACCTGAGTTCACGAGCGGTCAATGCCTTACGGAGTTTCCGCAGGACGGTAAGGCGACTCGGCGAAATGGCCGGAACCGATATGGGGCCAACAGAAGCAGCAGAAGCCGTCACAACTGGAATGTGGACGGTAAAAAGTGATGACGCCTTAGACGATCAGACCGCTGAACATGTGACTGATTCAGATTCGCCAGTTTCCGACATTGTTCGCGCCGCAATTCTGGATACAGGTTACGAGACTGCCTTGCGTTCGGAAAAGACTGATGAGGCTGACGGCCGGATCGAAAACCTTCAGGAACTGGTTAACGCAGCAGTTGACTACGATGAACAAGGTCTCGAAGGCTTGCGCGAGTTCATCGATCATTCCGCGCTAGTTTCAGATCAGGATGAATACAAGCGGGATGCACCTGTCACGTTAATGACTGCTCACTCGGCCAAAGGCCTTGAGTTTCCGGTTGTGTTCATCGTCGGTCTCGAAGATGGACTCTTCCCTCACTCACGATCAGCTACCGACCCGGCAGAACTCGAAGAGGAGCGACGTCTCGCATACGTGGCAATGACGCGTGCTGAACGCTTCTTGTACGTGACGCACGCGATGAAGCGTCGCGTGTACGGTGAAGAACTCGCTTCGGAACCGTCTCAGTTTCTAAACGAGATGCCGATCGATTTGATTGAGGATCTGTCGCTGGGTAAGTCGTGGCTATCGTTTGCGCGTGGCTCATCAGCAATCGATTACGAACACGGTGAGTATCGGAAGGAAACGAAAAAGTACACGGGCAAGACGTACGACAGCGTTGATTCAATCGCGGAGTTTTTCAAACAACGAAGTCAGCAGATGGGTCAGACCTCGGGCACATCGGTCAGTAGCAACAAGTGGGGCAGTAAAAAACCAAAACCTTCTGAACCGAGATCATCTGCCAGCCCCGCATCTGGCGATTTCGTGCCGGGTTCCTACGTCAGACATTCAAAGTATGGCCGTGGTCTGGTATTGAGGCGTGAAGGCGCGGGTGAATCGACGAAGTTGACTGTGAGCTTTCCCGGCTACGGACAAAAGAAACTGGTTGAAAAGTACGCGAATTTGGAAAAAGCGTAGCACAGACTTCAGTCTGTGCTGCTAAAGCCTGTGCTACGTTCAATCCGAAATTTCACAGACTGAAGTCTGTGCCACTCCTAACTCGCCGTTAGTTCCGCAACGAGGTCGTTCGCTCCGAACACTTTCTTCAGCACTTCCAACATGCCTCGCGAGTCAACTGAGATCGCTCGATTCACCGATTCGTCGTACATGAAATCGCCGACCAGCGACTGGATGTTGCCGTCGAAGATCAGACCGACGAGTTCACCATTTTTGTTGATGGTGGGTGAACCGGAGTTTCCACCAATGATGTCATTGGTCGAAACGAAATTGAACGGGGTCTTCAGGTCAATAGATGATTTCTTCTCCAACCAGCGAGGAGGCAGGTTGTAGGGAAACTCCTGCTTGAATGAGTCAGCGCGCGCGTAGAGACCTCCCAACGTCGTATACGGAGTCACCTTCTTATCATTTTCTGTGTAGCCCTGAACTGCGCCGTACGACAGTCGCAACGTGAAGGTCGCATCCGGATAGAGTTTGGTTCCCTCGGTGTCAAACAACGCTCGAGCGATTTTTCCGTAGTTCGTACGCTCAACTCCTGTCACTTCACTTTCATAGCGCTTTCTCGCTTCGCGGGCTTTCGCGTCGACCAATCGCGCAACAACGATCATTGGATCGGTTGACGCGGCGATTGCTTCGCGACCACCCTTGGCGACTTCTTTACGATATTCAACATCAGCGAGCTTAGTTCCTTCGATCAATTCATTTGCTCGTGCCTCAGGAGTCTTCCCGTCGAGCACTTGCTTAACGAGCGCGTTATCCGCGCCGAGAAGTTCAACCATGAAGCCGAGCGAATCAGCCAGTTTGAGTTTCTCAAAATCTTTGTGAATCGGAGCCGGCGAGTAAAGACCAAGCTCCAGAGAGGCGCGACGAGCATCCGTGTATTCGGGTAAGCGCTCAGCGTTTGGCTTCGCACTTTCATCTGCCAGTCTTACGAGAGCGCGCGCAAATCCAAACAGTACCGTGTTGAAGCCCCCAGACTGATCGAAGATTCTTCGGTCACGAATGTAACCTGGATAGCTTGCATGGGCTCTCGCGATCTGATCCCAGGCATCGCCGTATTTTTTCTGCCGCTCAGGATCCGCCGCGATCGATTGTCGCAACGCAGCTTCCTGCTTCATCTTCCGAGCCATCAAAGAAGAATCTTTAAGTCCGGCGATTTGTCCGCGGTAAACCTTCAAACTGTTCTGGACGCTGTTTAGTTCGTTCTGTGCCTGCCGCGTCTGTTCCTCACCCATCGCCATGTAGTTTTTCAACATAGCTTCACGACGTTCCAACATGCGAAGAATGATCGGAATGCTGGTGTCGCGTAGTTGCTGAAGATGAGCGACGGTGTCGAGACGTGAAGTCGAACCAGGATTACCGGTTACAAAAACCGGATCTCCCTCTTTGGTTCCCGTTGTCGAGAATTTGAAATAACTACCGGGATGAACTGGTTGGTCGTTTTCATAAACTCGAACCAATGACATGTCGATATTGAATCGCGGAAAGTTGAAGTTGTCCGGATCCCCACCGAAGAATGCAGCTTGAAACTCCGGTACAAAAACGAGACGAACGTCTGTGTACTTTTTGTATCGATAAAGGTTGTACAGTCCACCTTGATAAAGAGTCACTACGTCAGAACGTAGACCAGTTGCCTTGGTCGACTCACTCTCAATCGCAGAGATTTCAGCTCGACGCGCTGCAAAAGCTTCGGCATCAGTAGCGCCAGCCTTCACCGCTCCATTGACGCGACTAGTCACGTCCTCAATGCTCATGAGGATATTCACTTCAAGACTGGGCGCTTTAATTTCTTCAGCGCGCGTCCTGGCAAGAAAGCCTTCCTTCGCCAAATCTTTTTCCGGCGTACTCACTTCATTAACAACATCCTCAACGATGTGGTAGTTGGTCAGTACCAGGCCGTTTGGTGAGACAAAAGATCCTGAACCGTTTGGAAATCTGACTGAGGCCAGCTGAAGTTTTTTAAGCCAGTCGTCGGTGACTTCAAATCCATACTTCTTTTTGATCTCGGCGCGGGGAACGTTGTTGAAGGTCCACATCCCTTCGTCAGCAAGAGCCGTAATATGAATTGTTTGGAAAGTGAAGAACGACAGCAGAAGAACAGACAAAAGTTTTCTTGATTTCATTAGTATCCTCTTAAACAAAGTAGCGGGAGAAAAAGTTAGAGCGCCTGGCCGGAAAAATCGATGCCTAAGCAGTAGAAACGTAAACTCGGCAGGTGGGAATAGTCAAATTGCTGATTGCCGATTTCTGATTGCTGATTGGGAATGGTTACTTCAGAGTTTTCTATTGTCCGACTTCGCGGGCTGTTGGTTGGTTGTTTGTGTTTGGGATTTTGCGGTCACTCTGCTACCACACTGTCTGCACACATAAATCTCGGATTGTTGTGCAGTGGGTACAAGCCACAGACAACCGCAAGACGGACAAAGAATCGTTGATCCTAAAAGCCATTCATTGAACCGGATCTGTTTCTCCACCCTCATTTCAAACACCCCCTTTAGCCCGTACTCCGTGACGTTTGAACTATCTAAACGACAAACAAGGCGAATGTTTCAACAAATTGTCGCGGTTATTTGTGCCACGGAACTAAGATTAGGAAATCCGGTTGACTGAGAAGAAGTTGAGTTTGACAATCACGCAATGCCCACACGACACCAGCGACTTCCACGTATAACCAGCTTCGCTAGAGCACTTCTCGGAGAGTGGCGAAAACTTAAGCTCCCAATCAAACAAGACTCAATAGTTGTGGCAGTTTCAGGGGGCGTCGATTCTACGGCGCTCCTGCTTGCGTTAGAGGAGTTAACCAGGTGGAGAAAACTCGACCTCATCATCTATGTTGCGCATCTT
>Ga0068864_100003467_pt1 | contig 13027 bp, 12 predicted proteins | sample KBSSwiS72_FD_66586 | JGI IMG/M metagenome (GOLD analysis project Ga0068864, IMG submission 66586) | Switchgrass rhizosphere microbial communities from Kellogg Biological Station, Michigan, USA - KBS Switchgrass S7-2 | ecosystem: Host-associated > Plants > Roots > Rhizosphere > Soil ...
CAACTGAATGCGATCGTGACGCTTTCGCCCGACCTGTTGGACCGTGCCCGTGAATCTGAAGCTGCTGTGATGCGCGGCGAGAATCTCGGTGCACTGCACGGCGTCCCTGTCACCATCAAGGACACAATCGAAACAGCGAACTTACGCACAACAAGTGGCTCGAAGATTCGCAGTGCGCACATACCAACACATGATGCTCCGTCAGTTGCACGTCTGAAATCCGCCGGCGCGATCATTCTTGGAAAGACGAATGCTGCCGAAATGGCGATGGATTACACAGCTGACAATCCGGTCTTCGGGCGCACTAACCATCCCCTGGACAAAACGTTAACACCTGGTGGTTCAAGTGGTGGCGAGGCGGCTGCGATTTCGACTTTCATGTCACCCGGTGGCTTGGGTAGCGATCTAGCAGGCTCAATTCGCATACCTGCTCATTTTTGTGGCATCGCAGGATTGAAACCGACAACGGGTGGCGTGCCTTGCGGCGGGCAGTTTCCCCCCGGCACCGGACCTTACTCACTCGGCGCAGTCATCGGTCCGATGGCGAGAACAGTTTCAGACCTTCGCTGTGTTTATCGTGTGATCGCAAACGCAACGGATCAACGCGAAGAGTCACAGTCGCTGAAGGGACTAAAGGTCGCGTGGTACACGGATGATGGAATAGCGCCGGTCACAAGCGAAACCGCAGAGTGTGTAAGAACTGTTGCCTCTGTGTTGAAGGACACCAGGATCACCGCCGGGGAAGTACGACCACCACATGTTGAGAGAGCAAATGAAATCTGGCTCAACATCTTTTCGCGTGCGTCAGTAGTTCAACTCCGGAAGGTGTACACGGGGCGTGAGAACGATGGGGGCTCTTTTGTGCGTTGGCGATTGAGCACGGCCGACGATGTTCCGCCGCCAACATTGGATAGCTACATTGCCGCGTGGATGGAACGCGATCGATTGCGAGCGGAGTTAGTTGAGTGGATGAGAGACACTCCAATCCTGATTTGTCCCGTTGGTGCGACACCGGCGTATGCCCACGATACTTTGAAAGTCGAAGTGAAGGGCACAGCGATGGGGACGTTTCGCGCGTTTAGTTATTCCCAAGCGTTTAATGTATTCGATCTTCCTGTCGTGACGATTCCGGTGGGCACATCAAAGGGTGGCCTGCCGATAGGCGTACAGATTGTCGGGCGACCATTTGAGGAAGAGATGGTCCTGAAAGTGGCTGAAGCGGTGTCCGATGTGCTTAGTGTCCGATAAGCTTCAGCTTGTCGGTTTGCAACACTCAAGAATATATACTGAGGCGAAGAATTTTCAGGTAAGGAAGGGGACCATGTCCCCGCTCAGTAAGATTCTGATGAGTAGCGGGGACACGGTCCCCCTTCCCAACCTGAAAACCGATCCTATATAGTTCAGGCCCAAAGTTTCGATCATTCCGGTTCACATTTTCAGGAGTAAATTTATGGATCCCGTTGCCTCAGTCCTGCTGTTCCTGTTCTTCGGATTCATTGGCCTCGTGCTGTTGGTAGTTGCGGTCAAGACGATCCGAATCGTTCCCCAGGCCACCGTGATGCTGGTTGAACGACTCGGTAAGTTCGACAAAATCGCGAGTAGCGGACTCAATATCCTTATTCCGTTTCTCGATAGACCACGAGCCGTTTACTGGACCAATACGCGCCCCGGAGTGACCTCGATCGATTTACGCGAGCAGTACATCGATCTGCCGCCTCAGCCTGTCATCACACGAGACAACGTTACGATTCATGTCGACTCAGTTGTCTACTGGCAGATAACGGATCCCGTGAAGGCAGTGTATGAGATGAACGATTTGGTTGGCGGTATCGTGCAATTAACTATCACCGGCATGCGCGCCGTAATGGGCGACATGGATCTCGACCATACTCTTTCTCAGCGCGATCAGATCAATGCCAAGTTGCGCATCATTCTCGATGAGGCGACAGATAAGTGGGGCGTTAAGGTCACACGAGTTGACGTTAAGAACATCAACCCGCCGGAAGATGTTCGGATAACAATGGAAAAGCAGATGACAGCCGAACGTAACAGGCGTGCGCTGGTTTTGCAGGCGGAGGGTGATCGGCAAGCAGCAATAACTCGTGCGGAAGGTGAGAAGCAAGCGGCAGTCACCAGGGCAGAAGGTGAAAAGCAATCCGCCATTCTTGCCGCTGAAGGTGCCGCACAGGCCAGGTTGAGAAACGCTGAAGCAGAAGCTGAAGCGATTACTCGGGTCGCTGATGCGATGCACGAGCACGGCAACCCCGCTCAATACCTGATTACAACGCGCTACATTGAGAGCCTTCGCGACATGACGCGAACGAACAACTCGAAAGTCATCTTCATGCCGGTGGAGACCTCATCGATGTTGGCGAGCGTCGGCGCAATCAAGGAAGTCTTCTCACAAACGGGCCAGCAGAGCGGAGAAAAAGAGAATCCACCACCAACACGGCCCAAAGAATTGCCGAGATAGTGTCGATCAATGTCCTTCACTCCGGAGGAGTGCAATGTTTATAGCCAGCAAGCCATCCTCCTCCGGCTCTGTTCGGAAGAGCGGCATGACGATCCCACGTAGATTCGAACGATTGCCGCTCTTCCGAACAGAGCAGAGTTGCTGAGTCGCGTCGAGCTATAAACATCGCACTCCTCAGGAGTGAAGAAAGAACTGCTGAAGAAACAAAAACTTGAGTAAATCCCACTTCGCAAGTCACTCGCGGATTATTGCAAGAGGTTGTGGCGTGTTGGTTCTACTAAGGTGTGATATTGACCGACAAGCTGAAGCTTATCGGACATTTCCCAACCGATGTCGTGACAGGGCGGTATACTTCGAACCCTTGCTGCTTAGTTCGCTTCTAAACACTACCAGCTCCTCGACCAGCAAGCTCTCCGATTCAAATCCCAACTGCCTGTTCGCTTCCGCCAATTCGCGCGCACCGGCAGGCTTTCGAATTCGCGCAATTGTTAAGTGAGGTTTGAAGCTCCGCGCATCTTTCTCAAAACCATTTGTCGAACACTCCAGCTCAAAGCGCTGTTGTAGCTCCGACAGGCTGCCCATTTGATCATCAACTCCAATCCAAACAACACGCGGTTGACTAGCTCCCGGAAAGACCCCAGCTTTGCTAATTGAGATGGGAAATGGCTGAAAGGAAGAAGCGGTACGAGATGTAGCTGTTGAAATAAGCGGAATACGATCTTGGGAGACATTCCCAAAGAACTTAATAGTTAAGTGGATGTTCTCGATTCGACTCCAACTTGCCTGAGCTTCCGGCACAGCTGCCCGCAAATTATCAATGTGTTTCTGAAGACTGCTGCGGACAGCACCGGAAAGATCAATAGCACAGAACACTCGCCACTGCTCCATATCACTGAAACCTCACGACCCACCCTGAAAAAATTAATCACGAAGTCACCAAGACACGAGTCACTATTGTTGAACATTCTTCAATTCGTGCCTTGGTGTCTTTGTGTCTTGGCGGTTGATCTTTCTTCCATTCGAAGTTCTGACACAGTTTCTACGCGCGTGGTACGCTGTCACGGTGTCACCGCGTCACCCCGTCCCTCTCACGGTTGCAACACCAACGTCTCCTTCGCGGCCGCAGCAACAGCCGCTTCACTGAACGGAAAGACCCTCGGTGTCACAGCCTTCCAGTCATCAAGTTGATCCTTCCAATGCGGACTTGAGGGCACGCCGGATTCACCAACACTAATTCCGTGCTGCGTAAGATCCCAGTTACCCGGATCTGCAATGAATCGCATCGAGACGGCCGCGCCGACGTTTACCGTAGCGCCGATGAAACCGCCCGTGCCGTTTTGTGGGAACGGTTGAATCGTGAATTGCGCACCGATTAACGGCGCTTGTGCGAGTGGATGCGGGAAACGAGCCTTTGACATATCGCCCCATGTCCACTTCGATTCATCTGAGCCCAAACTGCGGGTCAAAGCTTTTACGGCATCGTCGTAGCACGCACGAAAGAGGTCGGCATAAGTTTTAAACCCTTTTGGTAGCCAATCCGCTGGTTGGTCTTTAATGATGCGATCGAGAGTCGTGTCGAAGTTTGACCACTGATAATTCTTAACTAACTCATCACCAAGTGCAGCTGTGAGGATTCGTGAGCGAAATGCGAGGCGCATCTGAGCGGCTATCGGGGCGACTCGCGATTCCGCATTCACGAATCCGTCCCAACTCTCAAATGAGCTCAGCACGACACCAAGCTTTTCATCAGCAGGAGTCAGTGTCGGTTTCAGTGTTTGGACTGCTTGTTTTGTGAAGAGCACCCCGGCAATTGAATAAACGTCTCCCTGGATTCGTCGGAAGTCATCCGCATTCAATTTAGGCTTTTGATTCAGCAGATCAAATATTCTGCGTGCGCGATAAGGTTGGGCCCATGAGTGAGTCAGAAAATTTGGATAGTCGGTTCCTACAATTCGTTGATTTGCTGTGACAATGATTCCCGACTGCGGATCGTAAACCTGGGGTAGCTTTTCGATTGGAACGTAACTAACCCAATCACCAGCTTCGGTTGAGCCGTCGTAGGGAACACTACCATCGCCAGACTTGCGAACCGGAACCATACCGGCCGCGTGATAACCAATATGTCCATCCACATCTGCGTAGACAATGTTCTGTGTTGGAGCGGTGAACGCTTCCAGGGCCTTGCTAAACTCTTTCCAGTTGTGTGCGCGATTTAATTGGAAAGTCGAATCGGGCTTGTTCTTAGTTGGATCAAGAGCGGTCCAGCGCAAAGCGTATCGCTTCCCATCTCGCTCAAAGACGATGGGACCATGGCGAGTTTCAGTGACATCAAGTGTGATCGTATCAAATGAAAGATCTGCGAGCCCCTTTCGGACCTTTATCTCTTCGTGGCGAATCTTCGCGTCCTGCCAGCCAGAAGGTGTCATGTACTTCTGAGAATTGTTTGGATCAAACTTTTCGAGATAAACATCCTGGACATCAGGTCCGACATTGGTAAATCCCCAGGCGATACGATCGTTGTGACCAATAACCACACCCGGAAGTCCAGGCGCTGTCACACCCGCAACACGAACACCCGGTGCTGTCAGGTGAACCATGTGCCAGATAGGCGGAGCCGTCGGAGCTAGATGTGGATCGTTTGCGAGAAGTGGTTTTCCTGAGGTCGTGTGCTTGCCACTCACGACCCAGTTGTTGCTTGCGGCAAGTCCTTCCGCATAGAAGCCGAGCTGCTCCAAAGCAGCGCGATTGATTGCTTCATCTCGGGCTAGTGCAGCCAAGGCCTCATGCGACAGTTGTGAGCCGGAGGTCTTCGCGGTTGCAGACGCGTTCCTCACTTTTGAATCAGTGCCAACGACAAGCACATCGATTGGCGATATCTCAGGCAATAGTGCAGCGCGTTTCTCTGCAGGAAGACTTGCCATAGCCTCACGCATCAAATCCAATCGCCACGTATTTGAAAGGGCCTCAAAGAAAATCTTGATGACGATCAGCGAATCGGCAGGTGTCCACGGCTTTGGCGTGTAACCCAGAATGCGAAACTCAGGTGGCAATGACTTTTGATCAAGGGTGGAGATGTAGGCATTAACGCCGGCTGCGTAAGCCTCGAGGACTGCGCGCGACTGTGGCGATGCTTGTGCGACCTCCGCTTCAACCACCTGGGAGAATCCTAAAGTTCGATGAAGTTTGTCCTGGTCAAGTGCGGGACTATTCGGAACGTTTGGCAGAACTTCTGACAATTCGCCTCGCGCGTTTCGTCGAAATAGATCCATTTGCCAGAGTCGATCCTGAGCTGTTACGTATCCTTGTGCGAAGTAGAGGTCCTCGTCGTTCTTTGCGTCTATGTAGGGAATGCCACGTTCATCGCGACGGATGGTCACGCTATCTTTCAAGCCTTTGACTTGGATTGAGGTAGCGGCTGTGCTGGTTTGACCAAAGCTAAGGCGGCACATCGCCGGCAAGAATTGGATCGCGACCGTGAACGTCAGCGCCAATATCAACAAACGTTTCATATTGAGTGACCTCGATGTTTAGGATTCAACCTCGAAAAATACTAGCACATGGCTAGAGCAGTTCTTGCGGCGTCGGAGTCAGCACGGCGCGCACCCCAAAAAGAATAACGGGGAGAATAACGTTGACCATGATTTGAGCGAGTGGTTACAATCCCGACCACATGAAGCGTCGTCAATTTACTTATGTCGGAGCCGTCGTGCTGGCGTTGATAACGCTCTCCTTCACAGCATCCGCGCAACAACGTCCACTTATCACTGAAGACGTCGACATTATTCCGCCCGGCACTTTGAGAATCGAAGCTGGTTTGGACTTTATGCAGAGCGTTAAGTATCCAGTCTCCGGTATCAACGGAGATCTGACGCGCGTCGGTGTCATCGGAGTGAACATCGGCATGGGACCCAATGTCGAATTTCAAATTGAAGGCGTTGCGCAGAATGTTTTGAGTATCAACTCTCGAGGACCTTCAGCTATTCCGTTGAACCTTGCCCCGGGTACGAACTCAACAAACGACACCGGTGACTTTACCCTTTGGGCAAAGTTCAAACTTAGAAACGAAACTGAACGTGGTCCGTCTCTCGGCTTCCGCTTTGGTGTGGGATTGCCGAACTCAAGCCAGGGAACCGGCATCGGTTTGAATCAGACCAACGCGTACGGCCAGATTTTACTTGGCAAGAAGTTTGGGCAAGACGGACGCTTTAATACGTTCGGGAATCTGGGAATTGCGATTCTTACCGCGCCGACTGAGCTGTTTTCTCAGAACGACGTATTCACTTACGGCGCAGCGGGCATCTTTCGAATCAACAAACAATTCAGCATAGCCGGGGAAGTAAATGGTCGTGCGAACACTCGCCCAGGAAACGGTCCACTTGGCACCGAGTCGCAATCTGAGGCCAGGCTGGGAATGCAGATTCGAGCGTCAGGGCTACGTTTTGATTTTGCCGGTACCAAAGGGCTGACGAGTTTCTCGCCAAATTCCGGATTCACTGTTGGAGTCACTTACGACTCACCAGCCGTTTTCGCACCAATCAAACAGTAAAAGAGAGAGCGTTGTACTTTGATCTTTGATCTTGGTACTTTGACGTCTCACTATGTTCTCGCGATTTCAAGGTACAAAGCACAAAGCTCCAAGCCCGAGGCCTTTAGTACAAAGCTCAAAGCTCATCTCTGCCCATGTATGATTGGCTCAACACCATCGCACGATGGTTACAAGGGCATGTCCTTGCGTTACCGATTTATCTCGCTGCTCCGGCGATGATCATCATTGGTGCGCTGGATTCATCTCTACTTTCGTTGCCCGAAATAAACGACTACCTGGTTGTTGGCCGATGTTTCAGACAGCCGCACGCCGTGTTTTACTTTCCGTTGTTTGCTGCGACTGGCTCGGTACTTGGTTGTTTGCTGCTCTACACGATCATGCGACGGGGCGGCCAGGCTGTTCTGAGAAAGCGTTTTAGCGTTGAAAGCATCCAAAAGGTCGAACGCGCCTATGCCAGGTTTGGTTTTTTGGCGATTGCTGTTCCGGCAATACTTCCGCCCCCACTGCCGTTCAAGATTTTTGTAGCCACAGCAGGAACCCTGGAGTATCCACGTTGGAAATTTGTACTGACCGTTATGCTGGCACGGTCATTGCGCTATTACGTGGAAGGTATCCTCGCGGTTTTCTACGGCAGGCGAGTGTTGTTATTCTTCAGGGACAACGGCGTAGTGATTATCAGCATTGTGGCGACGATTGGTCTTATTGGTTTTCTTATCTATATGTTTTTCAACCGTAATAAGAATGTGCGTCAACCGGCGCATTCTAATGACACCGATGGTTCAGATTGAAAGGATTTTGATTGAAGTCATTTATTCACCCCATTACTAAAGCACTAACTAAGGTTTCTGATTATCTCGTTACTTTTGGTCCCCTTGGTCTCTTTGCAGTCGCTTTGCTCGACTCTACTTTCGTTCCCTTACCAAGCAGCGCGGATGCGCTAATGCTCTTACTGTCAACGACGAGTCCTCGCTGGATGCCGCTCTACGCCTTTATGGCGACGGCAGGATCCGCAATCGGCTGCTGGATTCTCTATTTGATTTCCCGCAGGGCTGGCTCGCGTGCGCTTAGCAAGTTTTCCGAAGCTAAACAGAAGCGTGTAAAAGATCTGATCGAGCGATACGACATGCTATCGGTGCTTGTCGCAACGCTTCTGCCGCCGCCGTTTCCCTTCAAGCTATTTGTGATTACGGCGGGTGTGTTCCGGTTCAGTTTGGTTCGATTCATGATTGCAGTCACTGTGGGTCGCGCGTTTCGTTTTCTACTCGAGGGCTACTTTGCAGTCCGCTATGGAGCTGAAGCGAAAGTGTTGTTGGCAAGGTACTATCCCTGGATTGGTTTAGCCTTTGCAGTCGGGATTGTTCTTTTCGTAATACTGCGGAAGTTAATAAAGCGAAATACCGCCGTCGAACAGGTGATAGAGACCGCAGTGGAGCGGACGCTAGAGGCTGGGAATTAACGGTAGGGTTGGTGCAGTTCGTTTAATTTCGGGAAACTGAAATGTTCGTGCAGTCACGAGGTCTTTCACTCCGTGTTCTTCTTCGAGCTTCGTAAGCAGCAACAAAAAGATTTCGGCAGTTGCAAGGGCGTCGCTCCCAGCTCGATGTCTACTGACAATCGGGATTGAGAAATGGTCGGCAATTGTATCGAGCCGGTGGTTTCGAATATCGGGCAGCACGCGGCGAGATAGTCTTACGGTACATAGATGCGGATTTACCATCCGGTGTCCCGGGTAGACACGCGAAATTTCGTGATTAAGGAAGTTGGTATCGAAAGGCGCGTTGTGCGCGACCAACACTGAATCGCTGACGAAGTCGAGCCACTGGGGAGCAACTTCAGCAAACACCGGCGCCTGTCGAACCATATCGTTCGAAATTCCAGTTAGCGAAACTACGAAGCGAGGGATCGGAATCTCCGGATTGACGAGTTGCAAGAACTTATCGACGATCCGTCCACCACGAATGCGGTAGGCTCCGAGCTCAATTAAACGATTGGGTGGTGTTTTGGCGCCCGTGGCTTCAACATCAACTACAACAAAATCTAGTTCCTTTAGTAAACGCGTGTCCCAATTGTCACGCTGAAGCTCGATCGTATTGTTTTCGATTATTTTGAAGCGCCGATCATTTTTGATGAGGTCGGCAACTAGTAGTCCTGCCAACTCGTCGTCGATGTGAGACATTTTGAAAACAGCATCAACGATTTCGGAGGCTGCGGCGCGTCCACCAGCATCAGTTAGAAGATCGATTGTGTCCTGAACGAGTGTTGAGTCGGAAACTAAATTCGGATAATGCATTCGGGCAGCGATTGTAACACGCTCAACGAGTTTATCGAGGTGAGAATTTGACAGCAGACGAAGTAATCAACGAGTTCAAAGCAACCGATGCGTTACTGGAGGGACATTTCCAGTTGACGAGCGGTTTACACAGCACTGTCTACCTGCAATGTGCACGCGTCCTGCAGTATCCGCGGAAGGCGGAAGAATTTGCGCGAGCGATCGCAGATCAGTTCAGGGATCGCGACATTGAGCTGGTGGCGTCACCGGCGATCGGTGGAATTGTGATCGGTCATGAAGTGGCACGAGCTCTCGGTGCACGTTTCATTTGGACCGAACGTGAAGCGGGACAAATGACATTGAGGCGTGGGTTTACTATCACCGCTGGTGAAAAGACACTTGTTGTTGAAGATGTGATCACAACCGGTGGTTCGACGCGCGAAACTATTGAATGTTTACAGCGAGGAGGCGCGAATGTGCTGGGTGCGGCTTCGATCATCGATCGATCCGGTGGCCAGGCAGATGTTGGTGTTCCGAGATTTGCACTCGCGTCGCTGAGGGTCGTAGCTGTAGATCCTGCTGAGTGTGAAGCTTGTAAGATGGGCGAGCCGGTGGTTAAGCCTGGAAGTAGGTCAGTAAGTGGTCAGTAGTCAGTAATCGGTACTTTGAGCTTCGTACTTTGAACTTTGAACTTTGTACTTTGAACTTTGTACTTTGAACTTTGAGCTCTGTACGCCTTTTATTCGTACTCGCTAAGACAAAGCACCAAGATCAAAGCACAAAGCTCAAAGCACAAAGCTCAAAGCACGGGCTACTGACCAACTTCTCAATTCTTGAACTACAAACTCCTTCTTCAATACGACGGTACCGACTTTCACGGTTGGCAGATTCAGGATGGGCTGCGGACTGTGCAAGGTGAGTTGACCCGTGCCTTATCACTAATCGAAGGAAGGGAAGTGAACGTTCAGGGATCCGGCAGAACTGACGCGGGGGTACATGCGGAAGGACAAGTCGCGAACGTTGCGATTGAGCGGGCTATCAGTCCGGCCAAGCTGCGCGCTGCGATAAATGCAAACGTTGAAAAGGATGTCCGTGTGTTGGAAGTGAATGAAGTAAGCGGCGACTTTCACGCACGGTATTCGGCGACTGGAAAGACATATGTCTATCGGATTGTGAATGGCCCGGTGATTTCACCTTTCTGGGTTCGATATGCACATCAGGAGGCGAGAGCCCTTGATTTCGACAAGATGCTTTCTGCAGCCGATCTATTTCCAGGAGAACATGACTGGACTGCTTTCTCCGCGGCACAGGCCGACGTCGAAGATCGACAGCGTACGATCACACACTTGACGATATCTGAGTGCGAGGATGAGCGAGCGAGGGAACATCTTATCGAAATAAAAGTTAGTGCTGATGGTTTTCTGCGTTACATGGTCCGCTCGATTGCCGGAACACTGCTCGCGGTGGGTCGAGGCGAATTACCGATCGAGGAGGTTCGACAGGCGATCACGACAGGGGTGCGACCAAGGCTCGCAGTTACCGCGCCAGCATGTGGATTGACCCTGCTAAGGGTTCGATACGAATGAACGATTTGAATTAGTTTGGTTTTTCTCTGTGCTTCCTCCGTGTCTCTATGCTTTTGATTACGCAGACAAGAAGGTTTCTCAGATTGACAGTCATCCTCTAAGCGACAAGAATGGCCACGGTTTTCATCATCATTAATCATTCATTCAACCTACCAAAATGCTTTCTGACTTTGCTGGTGTTATCAAACAAGGAACGCGCGAAGAAACACTGTTAGCAGCAGTGGACTGGGATCGTTTGCCGCGACACGTTGCAATCATCATGGATGGCAACGGTCGTTGGGCCGGTCAGCGAGGGCAGCCGCGCATTGCCGGCCATCGCGCCGGGGTTGAAGCGGTCCGAGCCGCTGTCGACACTGGAGCTCGACTGGGATTGCAGGCACTGACCCTTTACGCATTCTCAACCGAGAACTGGAAGAGACCGCGTTATGAAGTCGACGCGCTAATGAGGATGTTGCGTCGATATCTTCGTATCGAGCTCGATGAGATTGATCGACAGAATATCAAGTTTCAAACAATCGGCCGGACTGGCGCACTGGCTGACAACGTGCGGAAGGAAATCGAACGCGCAACTGAGCGGACCGCGCAAAACAAAGGCATGATCCTGACTGTCGCGCTGAACTACGGCGGTCGCGCCGAAATCGTCGACGCTTGTCGCGCGGCCGTGAGACGCCTGATGGACGAAGGTGCGCGACCCGACGAGGTGACTGAAGATCGAATTGCGAACGAACTGTACACTCGAAACCTTCCTGATCTTGATCTGTTAGTTCGAACCAGCGGTGAATTGAGGATCTCGAATTTCCTCTTGTGGCAAAACGCTTACAGCGAGATCCACGTGACTGACACGCTTTGGCCGGACTTTCGTCGTCAGCACTTACTCGAAGCGGTACTTGATTACCAGGGACGTGATCGCCGTTTTGGCGGATTAAAGTTGGTTGCTGGTCGGAAGTGAGGAACTCGACAAGCTGAAGAGCTTCTTGCAAAAGTCAGAACGCGAACAAGGAACGTCAGGGCCTCCACTCCGGAGGAGTGCAATATTTATAGCCAGCAAGCCATCCCCCTTCGGCTCTGTTCGGAAGAGCGGCAAAGCGATTCTCTTTGATTCGAACGAAGGCCGCTCTTCCGAACAAAGCAGAGTTACTGAGTTGCTTCGAGCTATAAACATCACACTCCTCCGGAGTGAAGAAAGAACTGCTGAAAGATGCAAAAGCTTTGAGTAAATTCCACTCCGCGAGTCTCTCGTGTACTTTTGCAAGAGTCTCTGAAGCTCATCGGACATTGAATCCCGTTGGAAAAAACTAAGACCCAAAATCAACCAGCAAAGAACTCTGGACGAGCACGCTTACTCACCGCGTTCGTTGTTCTTCCGTTTCTAATTGCATCAATCCTGATCCCATGGCTCAAATGGCTCTTTGTCGCAATGGCCGGAGCCGCGATGATTCTTGGTCTGTTTGAGTTTTATGTTCTGTCGAAGCGTCTCAAAGTCAATCCGAACACCAGCGCGGGGTTTCTGGGTGCGACAGCAATCTTCGTCATTTGTTTGTTCTTCAACGACATCTCGATCAACTTATTTTTGATTCAAATCACTTTGATCGTTTTGACTGCAGGCACACTGATCGCTTCGGCATTGCGCGGAGAAGAGTTCGATAAGATGATTGCTTCCACAGGAGCGACGATTCTTGGGGTGCTCTATATCGCTCTCCTCGGCAGTCATCTGCTATCGCTTCGAGTAGGCTTTGAACAGATCAGGTCTGCACACCTCTTGTCTTTTTTCTTTCTGATACTGATGGGAGCTGACGCTGGCGCGTATTACACTGGACGGACGTTCGGCAAACACAAGTTGGCTCCAAAAATTAGCCCGGGTAAAACGTGGGAAGGAGTCGGTGGAGGAGTTGTTGCGGCTTTGGTTATGGCAACTCTTTCTCATTACTGGTTCTTTCCAGAGTTGGCTCTAAAATGGGCGCTCCCTCTTGCATTCGTCATGACAATCGTTGGCATCCTTGGCGACCTGACCGAAAGCGCACTAAAGCGCGGCGCCGGTGCAAAAGATGCGGCGAACATTTTGCCGGGTCATGGAGGAATACTCGATCGACTCGATAGCTTGCTCTTCAATGCACCGCTCATCTACTATTTTGCTCGTTTTTATTTCAGCAGTT
>Ga0068864_100003475_pt1 | contig 13010 bp, 13 predicted proteins | sample KBSSwiS72_FD_66586 | JGI IMG/M metagenome (GOLD analysis project Ga0068864, IMG submission 66586) | Switchgrass rhizosphere microbial communities from Kellogg Biological Station, Michigan, USA - KBS Switchgrass S7-2 | ecosystem: Host-associated > Plants > Roots > Rhizosphere > Soil ...
CCATGATCAGGAAGGCGTCAGCTTTTTCCGAGTATGCTCTGGACTGAATGACGTATCGACCCATCGTCTTGATGCAATCCTCGAATCGTCTTTTGTACCAGTACTCGCGCCCGAGGTAGAACAGCGCTCGGATATCTGTCGGATCGTCATAGACGCACTTCTCGAGGATGCGGAGACTGCGATTCGGATCCAGAAGATGCGCCGGACTCCAGCCGTACGTGATGCACACGTTGCCGACTTCCTCGCCGATGACGTTCGGCAGATTGTGAATGCGGTTGGTCCAGAAGATCTCCGGCGCATTCCGGAACAGCCGCGGGAATGCGTGCCATTGACGATCCCCTTCGCTATACATATTGCAGTCGACGGCGTTCAGCGCGTGCTCAACCGCCTCACGCACTGCAGCAAAGTCGTGCAGGAATTCGTCTGCGTCGATCGAGAGAATCCAGTCGCCTGTCGCCTTGCTCTTCGCATGATTGCGGGCTTCGCAGTAATTGTCATTCCACTTGTAGTCGGTGAAGACCTTGTCCGTATAGCGTCGCGCGATTTCAACCGTGCGATCCCCTTCGCGTGAGCCGGTGTCGCAGACGATGATCTCGTCCGCCTCTTTGACCGACTCCAGACAGCGGGCCAGCAGGGCCTCTTCGTTCTTCACAATCATGACGACGGAAATCTTCTTCATGCAGGCTCCTTTTCTTCCATAACTTTCATGTTCAGCCCCCGCGCCTTTGAAATAGCGGCGCTGGCAGCTCCCCATGCCGCGCTCAGTTGAGCTTTGAGTTCTGGCGGAACGCTCGTCAATGTTTGAAACTCGGACAGACTCTCGAAGGCACTGTCCACGATCTCCAGCGCCTGAAGCAAATCCGGGGCGGCGTCGATTAGTTTTGCATTCGCTATAGCTTCAGGAGGCCGACTCAGCTTTTCATTTGCGTGAATGATCTGATCGGCCTCTTTCATCGGCAGCCATTTCATGTTCTGCACGACGCAGTGACCGCCAATCGGGCCGTCCACATGATCCAGAATGGGACGAATGAAGCGATCATCGCCCATCGCGCGATATCCGGTGTTGTACGACTTGTTGAAATGCCGGTAGACGAGGTCGTAGTCCAGGCTGTTCGCAGTACAGAAGTCGTGAATGGTCTTCTCGAGCAGAACGCTCTGGCCGAATTGCATCAGGTCGATCAGCTTGCCGGCCTCGGTGTCGCGGGATGAACTGCAGGCAATCGTCTCGATGCCGAACTTCTGCAGTTCCTGACAAATTACAACGGCGTCCGGACCGCCAACGTATTTCTGAAACGTGCGGATCGATGCGGCGAGATGCGGATGGCGACCGCGGATCGGACTGTGGTGTGCGCCGAGCAGGTCCGATGTGCCAATCGGTACTGTGGAATGGATGACCGTGAAGGACGGCCGGAACATCGCCTTGTAGTCCAGAACCCATTGCTCGAAACTCTGCCACACGACATTCTCCGACCAGCCGTCTGGACGTTCAGCCTGGTACGGAATGCACACATGCATCATGTCGCAGGACACGCCGTCGCGGTCCATGTAGCCTTTTTGCGGATCGTAGCCAGCGCAACCCAGCACTTCCATCAGGGCTTTCCCGACTTCGCCGCAGCCGATTACCAGATGATTCATACCGTCGCTCCTTGGTTTCGCCTTCTCCAGAGCAAATCTATAATGAAATCATTTTGTCTATTGCCACATCATGAGAAGGCTGCCTTTTTTATCCGCGGTAGGAGGAGCCGGAGGTGGATCAATCTTGAAGCTGATCGCATTAGCGAGCCAGTTCTGTGAGGAGTTCAGCGTCGCCGTGGCATTCACCGTTCCGGCCACGGCCCGCGCCCATGAATAGGTTGTAATGACACCGCCAAACCCTCCATTTCCATCGGCAGCAGCACCGCCAATATTCATCGAAGTCACAGGAGTTGCGTCATTCATTGCCAACAGACCAGCGAATGTCAATTCGTCAGAGCCTGTGTTCACAAGTGCGCCCGTGTCCACAGATGCTGAACCACCGAAGCCAACATTAGCGGAATATATCTGCTGATCAAATACAGGCAGGCTTGATGGAGTATAGACCCAGACAATAATACGTAGGTCTGTTGCCCCTGGAACACTCAGGCTATAAGTCGGCAAGCCTATTGCCACTGAAGCGGGCAGATAGAAAAACTGACCATTGGCATCAGTCCACGGGCCAGCCTCGTTGGTTCCAGCACCATAATAGGTGGATGAGCTATCGTAAAAACTTCGCGTTAACCCAGAGGTTCCATTCCAACCGCACCACGCAACGATGAGGTCGTCTGCCGCCACTTCAGGCCCGGATAAAAGCGCGGACGCGATGTCTGCAGAGCCATAACCGCCCACGATGTTTTTGTATGTGAACACCTAAAATACCTTTCCTAGAAAAGCAGCCATGGGGATGTGCGCCCAAGTGCGCTGCTTGAACTATCAGACTCAAGTGCCGTGATCAGAGGGTGTGGATACGTGTAAGCTGTGTATCCCGGCTTTGCCGTCGCGCCATAACCGCCGTCACTCAGGATGTAATCCCGACCTTCCTGCCAGAACACGGTGTAGTCCGGTAAGGCGCAAGGATTGCCCCACGTGAAACCGGCCGCACCAAACGGAACCAGGTAGCCTGTATTTCCCCATACCCAGATTGGATCTGTGAAATCCGCAACGCCGTTGTTGCCCTGGCCCAACTGTCTCGGCGCGGGATACGTAACGTACTCGCAATGATCGGGATAAGCTCCGGGAAAAACATTATTAAGCACGTCTTGAATGGCGCGGATGGTTGCATTCATTCCAGCCTTACCATCGCCCCATGCACTTCCATGGATTCCATCATTGGTGTTGATGTAGTCCAGATAGTTGTTGTAGATGACGCCTGTTCCGCCACGAAGCCAGATTGCCCAGCCAACGTTGCAGGAATAAGATCCTCCAAAGTATGGAGACATCAGCACGCCTGTCGGCCAGCCCGGTGTATCTGTCGGGTATTCAAATGAGTTTTCATAGATATCAAAATGCCGGCATCCGTACTGGGAAGTGTCGTTGCCGTGGCTGTTGAATCCGCCGGACCAAACCAAACGATTGTGCCGCAGGACCATTCGGGCGTTGTCTGAAGCGTCCAGAATTCCATTGCAGCCGCCATTAAATAAACAGCTTTCGATGTAGACGTTCATCTCTCCCGTCGTGTCGTTAGCGCCCATCGAATCCGCTGTGGTCCATGAAGCTTGGCCTGCAACAGTAATGTCGACAGCCGTCATCAAGAAGGAGTTGTAAGACGCGTTACAAGTGATGTGCGAGAAGATCAGGTTGCCAGCAACCTTGGACTGGAACATCGTTGCGTCATCCAAAACAACCGTACAGTTGTAAAAGATAACTGGTCGCGTAACCAACCAGGTGCCGTTAATTTGAACTGGATGGATTTCGGTGGTTGCGCTGTTGCTCGCACGAAATTCAATGTCTCTAAAAATAATAAGCCCTGATGCGGATTCATTAATCGTCATCGTGACCGATCCGGGAGTTCCGGTGACATCAATGACCGTGGAGGACACACCAGCGCCTCGTGTTGGGTCAGCAGGCGCAGACGTGGATACGCCCTTGATGGTGAGGGCCTTCGAGACCGTTATCGAGCCCGCGGTCCATGTACCCGGCGATGCAGGCAACTGGATCGTGTCACCGTTGGCAGCGAAATTGATCCAGAACTGAACTTCCGTTGGCGTACAGTCCGCTGGATACCACGTATTGGGCATTGCTTGTATTTACTCCCGCGCTTTATCGGAACATTGAGACTGAGAAGAATTGATCGGTGAAGGTGGTGTAGTAACTTTGGGACAGCTATCGCGAATCGGTGTTTGCTCTCCGCCTGTTTTATCGAAACATTGAGAACATGGAGCCGACTCGGGTCGCGGCAGGTGCGCCGCCTGTAAACTCGACGGATAGGTTGGCAATAACGGTAAGGGCGCCTGGACTCACTGGATACAATCTCAGAATCGTTGAACTGAACGTTTGGGATGAGAAAGCCTGACCAGCGGGCCAAGTGACATCAGTGAGTTCGGTGTTGCTCGCGTCTTTAAACTTCAAGCCGCTGGTGGTTGTACCCGTCGTCAGATGTGTGAGAAGCGTGGTAGTGTCCTTCAAATCCCACGCGCATGTATTCGCATTGCTCGCATCTCCAGCGGCGATGCCGATGTTGTAATTTCCTGCCGATGGCAGGTCTACGCGGAACGTTAGATCACTGCCGATGCCAGCGAAATTGATACCAGCCAGCCGCACATCAATCGTGTTGTCTCGGTCTCGGGCGTCGAGATAAGTGGCAACCGTCCCCTCCCATCCCACTACCCAGCCTTGGGCTGTAGTGAACGGGTAGGCGGAATGTCCACCAGAGGACAGTACATAATCGGAGTTGGCTCCATCGGTAACGTAGCCAGAAGTCGCTCTGAAGTTGAGAATCTGTATCGCCATTATTTAGATACCTCCGGCCGCCAGCCATCCGATGGATTTACTGATGCCGTTGATGTGTGTGTGATTGAAGACGATTTCGTTTTTACGTTAACAGGAAGAAAAATTTGTTGGTTCGACGCTGAGGACTGGCCGTTACAGTCGTACCACCCAAGGCTGCGGTCAATGCTGCCATATCCACGCCAGGATCTGTGTTATCCGAGGCCATCCCTTTGTAGGGACTGCTGCCGGACAGTTCAAAATTTCCATTTGTTTCATCAATCCAGCCAATCGCGCTATGGCTAGAAACAATAAAGTCATCTGGATATCGACTGTCTAGCGGACCGTCTCCAATGATGGTGCCCGAACTGCGGTTGTCGATAATGACGTTGTTGGTTTGGGTGTTGCTTAGTACTGCGCCACCGACAAGTCCGCTCTGATCGTTGAAACCGTATTCATTGTTTGAAAGGATGTTGTCTTTAAAAACAAGGCTGTCCACGTGAGATCCCGCGCAGACGATCATGCTCCTGCCAGGGGTGGTGCTCTGTCCCGGATATGTATTGTGGGTACACGTAACCAGCGTGGCTCCGCCCAAATTGGCGAAGATCATTTCAACGCCAGACTCAATCAAATTATTGTGGAACGTGAATGGTCCGCTTCGAACACTGGTGTATTCGTTATCTTCTAAGAATGGACCTCCAATCGGGACTCCATAAATTCGATCCCAATTGACCATCCGTTTCCACCAGTTATTGCTGATAGTGACGTTGAACAATCCGGCCCACGGGAAACCGCCTGATGTTAGAGTTGAGCCTTGATTGCGGGTGGTGATGGTAAACCCACTTTGCCATCCTTCGAATGTGTTCCCATCAATCAAAAGATTTCTTGCCATTTTGACTTCGATGAAACCTTTCGGCGCATTTCCAGTATTGGTTTGCGTAGATCGTGGGCTTGTTGTTGGATCGCCGCCAGTGGCCTGCCATACTGCTTCAGTTGAGTTAAAATTCAGTACAAGTTCATTCCGTAAAATTGAAATGTCTTCATTGAGGTAGCCGTTCCATTGTGCCGGACCAGCAGCGTCCGGAGCCTGAAGGAGTGGATTGCCTCCAGCCACATTCCCCTCGTAAGATCCCCACGACTGATAGCTCACTACGGACCCCGCAATATTCGTTACTTTAGCAACTTGAAACTGGACCGCCTCGCTAGGATGTGCGGGATTCGTCGCAGGGCATGTGCCTCCCGTTACTTTGAACGCAACCAAATCACCTACTGCAAGATTCGAGATGCTGGAGAATGTTGCCGACCCTGTTCCACCGCTGTAGGTTGGGCTGGTAAGTGTTGCCGAGTTCGGCGTAAAGCCACCAGAACCACCAAAGAAAATACAGGCAAACCATGCCTCGATATAACAATTGGCAACGACGCAGCGCAGCGCGGCATTTGGAAACAATATTCCGTGGGACGCCTCAACGCCTGCTGGTGTTGGTCGATAAGAGCGATATCCAGCAATTCGGCACTGAGTTATGGTGATGTCAGAACCGTTGACATCGAATCCACGAATACACGTGGTCGTGGTGTTGTCTGGAGTGGTGGTGTCATTGGTAGCCTCACGAATCCAGCAGCGGTCGAAGGTCACATGATGTGGTCGCTCAGCATACGTCAGCGTCCCGCTGGTCGCACCGCCGATCAAAATCATTTCCTCCGTTACGGTACTACCACCTATATTCGTGATGATGAGTCCGACCAAATTGTAGTGATGTGAATTGGCTGCGCCTTCAATTGCCGGGTAGGATGTATCGGATCTCAGGATCGGCATGTACGCGGAATATGCCGAAGAGATAGGGTCTCCTTTTGCGGTGGTGGCCACTGCCGCAGGCAGTCCTACCTCACCAGCTGTATGGATGGTGATATACGAAGTCCCCGCGCCCTTATCTGGGAGAATAAAGTTGCCAGCATACGTTGCGCCAGCCGTCAGGACGATATCATCGCCAAGTGCGCAACTATTGAGTGCCGACTGGAAATTGGTTCCGTTGGTGGTGGCGTTGCCTCCAGTTGTGACGACGTAGGTGGTCATTATTTTTTAACCGATACGGTCCTTGAAAGCGTGCTGGTGTTGCCGTAAGCGTCGGTTGCGCCGGCTTCCAGGACAACCGTGAGTCCCTTGTAGGGATTTGTGTTCCAAACCAACGACAGCGTGTTCTGATCCGCGACGCTGGCCTTCACGACACCGTTTATCTTCAACGTGATTTGCTTAATCGCCGATGCGTCCGCGGCCGCGACCTGAATCGGCTGCTGCTTGGCGGTAATCACTGCGCCCGACTGGACCGGCGTCAGCGTGATCGTGGGCGGCGTGACATCGCTGGGAGCATTAGAGACTGTGATGTAGATCGGCGCTGATGTTGATGTGTTCGGCTTCGTGCTATCGCAGGCTCCATTCAACCCGGCCTTATCCGTAGCCTTTGCCGTCAGCGTATGCGGACCATCTGGAACGGTGCGGGAGTCCCAGGCGTACAAATACGTGTTGGATCCTGGCGTCGGCAGAATCTGTGGGCCGACTGCAACACCGTCAACATAGAACTGAACATAAGACACGCCGCATTCGACGTCCCCGGTTACTGCCGTTATATCGACTGCGGTTGCTCCGAAAATGGCGCTGCCGCGTATGGTCTGCGCTGAAAGCGATATCGTCAACATTGCAATCAACGCTAATGTTTTAAACATATGCTGTATCCTCCGTGTCTTCTTTTTTGACATGTGGCCGACGATGCTTCTTTTTCGGCGGGAGAGCGTCGGCGCCACGCAATTGCTTGTAGACGGTTTCATGTGACCGATTCAGCCGCCTTCCTATTTCCATAATCGGCATGTTGGCTCGGAACAGCTCAATCATCTGTTCCTGCTCTTCTCGCGTGACGCCATTGCGCTTGATAGAGCCAACGGGAAGCTGTGATCGCCACGCCGTCTGCGGCAACGGTAGTTCATCGTTCACCATTGGCCGTGGCGTCTTCACGATGCCGCGTTCCAGATGTTTCACGCGCTCCATCAAGTCCATCAGGACGTGCATGACCAAATTGAGTTCATCGGCCATATCCGCCTTAAACCCCGGTCGGCTGATTGATCAGCACCCATTTGTTCAAGGCGTTTGCAGTCACATACACGAACTCACTCACATAGAGCTTGCTCGTGCCAACGCTCAATACAATTGGAGCCGTCGCGCTCGGCCGGAAGGCTGTTCCTGACCATGTGACGGCATGCTGTGATCCTGTGGAATTTATCGAGATCACCAAGCGCTGACCGGCAGTTGGAGTCCCGGATGGAGTTTGAAATGCCGCAGTAACTGTCTGCGCACTCAATTCAAACAAGTCGGTGGTATCCACATTCGGCGTGACGACACCTGAAGACGTCGTTGACACTAGCCGAAGATTCAGATTCGCCAGGGTGCCGGTTGGACCCGTGGGACCTGTAACTCCAGCTGCACCTGCCGTACCTTGGGCACCAGCGGTTCCCTGAGCACCGGCGGTTCCCTGTGAACCTGTCGGGCCCGTTGGACCTGTAGTACCAGCTCCTGTTGGACCTGTCGCGCCGCGCGTGCCCTGCGTGCTCGCAATCAACTGCCAGCGGTTGAGTGCCGTGATCCATGCGAAGCCGAGATTGAGATACGTGGACGCTTCCGTGGTGGATGGAAGCACGATGCTTTCCTGATCGTAACCACCGGTCGCACTCGACCACGTAAGCAAGCGCGGCGTGGAGTCGTCGAGAATCTGAATCCACAACCGCTGGTTCTCAACAGGAGTACCCGCTGGAGGTGCGAATGCAGCTGCGGTGGCTTGAGCCGAGAGAATGAACGTATCGGTCGTATCCGCGTTTGGCGTCGGCACTCCGGAAGACGTCGTGGATGCCGTGCGCGGCGTGGGCGAGCCGGTCGGGCCCGTGCTGCCAGTCGGACCTGTGGGACCCGTCACACCAGTCACGCCGGTAATGCCGGTAACGCCGGTCAATGTTGCATTCGTTCCCGCCGTACCTTGCGGACCTGTCGGACCCGTGGGGCCCGTTGCGCCAGTTAGAGTGGCGTTGGTTCCAGCCGTCCCTTGAGGACCAGTCGGGCCCGTGACGCCCGCCGCACCTGCCGTACCCTGAGCACCTTGCGACCCCGCCGTTCCTTGTATCCCCGTTGGCCCCGTCGGGCCCGTTGCACCGGTCAGCGTTGCATTTGTTCCGGCGGTACCCTGTGCGCCTGTTGGCCCAGTCGGGCCTGTAACGCCAGTAACTCCCGTCGCACCTGTCGGGCCAGTGGATCCTGCGCTGACTTGAGAATTCGCCAGCAGTACCCACTTGTTCAATGAATTTGCTGTCGAGTACTGGAACCCAAGATACAAAAGCGTTGATGTGACTGTTGTCGTTGGGAACGCAACCAGCGTGGATGAATATCCTCCGGTCGCTGTCGAGAATGTCAGCGCTCGCGCGCTTCCGTTATCCGTGAGCTGAACCACTAGCCGCTGTCCGTCGCTTGGCGAACCAGACGGAGGTTGAAAGGCTCCGGTCACTCCGAGCGCAGTGAGTTCAAACTGATCGGTTGTGCTGGCATCCGGCGTAATCGTGCCCGAAGATCCCGTTGCCGTGATCCTGGTAAGCAGTGCGCCTGTCGCACCGGTCGCGCCAGTGGCTCCCGTCAGAATCGCGTTGGTGCCAGTAGGTCCGGTTACGCCTGCGCCTGTCGGGCCGGTTACTCCAGTAGGACCCGTCGGCCCTGTAACACCGGTGCTTCCACCGCCAGCTCCCGTCGGTCCGGTCGGGCCGCGCTGTGCCTGAGTACTCGCGATGCAAACCCATTTATTGAGCGCATTCGCGGTGACGTACATGAATCCGATCTCGAGATAGACGCCCGTCGTCGTCTGAGATGGGAACTGGACATCTTGCTGCGAATATCCGCCCGTCGCTGTTGAAAATGTAATCGCGCGCGACGTCCCGTTATCGACAAGCTGAAGCATCAACTTCTGCCCGGCAGTCGGAGTTCCGGCTGGTGGTTGAAATGCCGCGGTTGCCGCCTGCGCCGTCAGAATGAGCTGATCGATCGAGTCCGCGTCGGGAGTGATCGTGCCCGAAGAGGTTGTTGAAGTAACGCGCGGTAACGGAGAACCAGCGGTTCCCTGCGCGCCGGTAGGACCCGTCACTCCAGCAGATCCGGCTGTGCCTTGAGAGCCAGTGGGGCCCGTCACACCTGCAGTCCCTGTGGCGCCGGTCGGGCCGGTTGCGCCGGTGACACCGGTTGATGGCCCAGTCGGGCCGGTAACTCCCGCGCCAGTCGGCCCCGTTGCACCGCGTGCAGCCTGGCTGCTGCCAATGCAAACCCACTTGTTCAGTGAATTCGCCGTGACATACATAAACCCGATCTCAAGGTAAACGCCGGTAACTGTCTGCGTTGGGAATGGAACGTCCTGCTGTGAGTAGCCGCCTGTCGCCGTAGAGAACGTCAATGCCCGTGGCGTTCCGTTATCGACCAACTGCAATAGCAACTTCTGGCCACCCGTCGGTGTTCCAGACGGTGGTTGAAACGCGGCAGTGGCTGCCTGTGCCGTGAGCACGAACTGATCGGTGTTATCTGCGTTCGGAGTAATTGTTCCGGACGAAGTCGTGGACGCCATGCGTGGGAATGGCGTGCCTTGCGTGCCCGCGGTGCCTTGAGAGCCAGACGGTCCCGTAGGACCAGTTGGCCCTGTAACGCCCGTGCTTGGCCCTGTTGGACCGGTAATGCCGACGCCAGTCGGACCGGTAACGCCGGTGGCACCCGCGCCCGTCGGACCTGTTGGACCATTGGAAGCCTGCGAGTTTGCCAGGAGAACCCATTTGTTCAGGCCATTCGCCGTGACGTACTGAAAGCCGAGATAGAGATATGCCGATGTGACGGTGGATGTCGGGAGGGAAATTGCCTGCGCCAAATAACCGCCGGTCGCGGACGAGAACGTCAAGACGCGAGCCGTGCCATTATCCACGATCTGCAGTTGCAGTTTCTGACCTGCAGTCGGTGTACCCGATGGAGGTTGGAAGGCGCCTGTGGCTGCTTGCGCCGTCAGAATGACCTCATCATATGAAGAGGCATCCGGCGTGATCGTGCCGGAAGATGTCGTGGTTAAGACTCGCGGCAGCGTAGACCCTGCACCAGTCGGTCCTGTTGGACCTGTCGCGCCACCGCCAGCGCCAGTCGGACCGGTAGCACCACGCGCACCTGCCGTTCCAGCCGCTCCAGCGGTCCCCTGTGAACCGGTAGGACCCGTCGGACCAGCAACGCCTGTGCTTGGTCCAGTCGGACCGGTTGCGCCGCGCACGCCAGATGCGATAGCCGTCTCAATCGATTCGAGGACGTTGCGCGTGATCGAAACGAAGATGCGATCTCCGACCAGAATCGTTCGCGCCGTCGAGCTTTCAACCGCGCGCGTGATCGTGAGTACGTCGCCCACCTGATTCGTAATCGTGACGATTTCCGAGTTGGTGCTGGACGGTCTCAAGGCTGCCGGGCATATCGTTGCATTGAATGGAAACTCGGAGAACTTCGTACCATCTCCGGTAGTCACCGTTAGTGACGTTCCAGAGATTGCCGGTGAAGGAGCTACGGCCACACGGCTATCGGCAAAGTTCGGGTGTTTGTTAAATGACACGATTACTCCTTCTTATGAATGCGTGATCAGCGTCCGCAGTGGGAGAGTCCAAGAGTGAAGACACGGGCGACTTTGCACCAACCGCCAGTACCTTTTGAAACCGTCTTAAAAGCGTTCTCGTAAAAATCGCCGCGTTCTTTCTCGACCATCGCCGTTTGAGTCGCCACGGCGGTACGCTCCTTCTCGACGTCCAGTTCTCTGACGGCGAGGGCTCGCTCACGCTCTGCCAATGCTTCGCGATCGTTGATGGACTTGCGCAACAGTTCTGATTCTTTGCTGGAAAGAATCCCTTGCTCAATGCGCAGGATTCCTTCGCGGAGTTCATCTGGAGTCAATGGAAGGCTGCTGGGCGTGCTCGCGCTCGGCAACTCTTGCGCGCTCAAGCGCGAGGCGAAAACGAGCAGAAACAGCATCGTCCGGTATAGCTTGAATTTCATTTCGGATGTCGACTCCCTGTGCGGCGATTTGATTGAGGCTGTCACGTAAGGCGGTATTGAGTCCGGTGCGGGCGACCGTCAATGCTGATCGCTCTCCTTGGATCCTGGCCTCCATCGCATCCAATGACGCGCGTCTTTCTTCATTCGCTTTTCGGACTTCGGCCACTTCTTCTTCGATTTTCTTGGCGGCGTCGGCGAGTGCGCTTTTCTCGCGATCTGTTGCGCCGTGCCTGTACGCCTTTGTGACTTCGTGCTGATGCCACCATCCAAGGATTGCGACCAGCAGAACAATCGCACCGATTCTCCAGTATCGAAGGGCAAGAGCAATCATTGCTTAGCCACCTCAATCGTCCGGTTGACTGTCGTGGATTCGGTCATGTTCGTTTGTGGTGCGCCGGACTTCCATCGCGCAACCGAGTCCACCAGTGCCTGACCACCGACGGTATAAAGGGCAATTGCGGAAATCATGTACAGCGATGCAATGGCAACCTCGTTCGGCGTTGTCATCTTGCTGGTTAGCCAAACGTCGGCGAGAATACTGAGGACTCCGATGACCATGCCGACGGTCTTCCGACTGCCGAGAATGTTTTCGCGAAGCGGCAACGGTTCGTTCGCGCTCATTTGACATCCTTGTAAAAGTTGAGTCTGCCGATCTTGACTGTGCGCGTCGCGCCAATGGTCCATTTGGGAGCAGCGATAGAGTCGTCGTAGTAGTGCGTGGCACCACCAGTCGGATCGGAACCAAGTCCCTGATAGGCCGTACCCGCCGCGCTCAGGCAATCCTGGTAAGACTTATCCTCATGCGGCAGTGGGAACTTCGACGCATTCGGGTCGCCAACATTGAAGGACGAGAACTGCCACGGCTTCGTTATAACTGCAGGATATGTGCGACCCATCCAGCCCTGAAGCGCAACGCGGTTCTTCACTGTCCATGCGACGCCGAGCTTGGCGTTAAAGTCCGACTCCCCACGCGCTTCTCGCCATACGCACAGCATCAGCAGTGATAGTTCGTAAGACTGTTCAGCGGTAAACATTCAGGACTTCTCCAGTAGGTTGTCGAGCTTCTCGTCGATGCGGTCTATCGTCTTGCGAATCTCAGCCTGGCTGGATTGAATCCCGCTCACCCGCTCGTCAAGTCGCGCGATCAGGATGTTTTTCACCATGCAGTCGGCCTGATGTTCGGAAAGCTCCTTAGCGGTCTTATCGGCTAGTGCGCGAGTCTCTTTCGCCTCCGCTTCCTGTGCCGATGAATCTCTCCAGAACTTTAAGCCCGCTCCCATTAGTCCCACGACACACGCAACATATAAGGCGTCATATGACACTGCAGTCCTCCGCGCCGTAATATCCGATCATCAGACATGTGGGCTTAATTGAGACGTACTCTCAGTCGACCGGCAAGGATGGTGTACGTAGTCCCAACAGCAATTCCCTGAGCAACATCAAATGGCGAACTCATGATGAAAACTGAGCCATCCGATGACCAGAC
>Ga0068864_100003476_pt1 | contig 13009 bp, 9 predicted proteins | sample KBSSwiS72_FD_66586 | JGI IMG/M metagenome (GOLD analysis project Ga0068864, IMG submission 66586) | Switchgrass rhizosphere microbial communities from Kellogg Biological Station, Michigan, USA - KBS Switchgrass S7-2 | ecosystem: Host-associated > Plants > Roots > Rhizosphere > Soil ...
GTGACCCTGCCGCTGTTCGAACACACCTTCATCTACACGCCAAAGGCCGAAGAAGCGTTGTGAACCATCCGGTGGCTGGATTGCTGCTGGTTGTAGCAGCAATCCTTGTCACGGCCAAGCTGTTTGGGGAAGTTGCTGAACGGCTGGGCCTTCCTGCGGTCCTGGGAGAGCTGGTTGCGGGTCTGGTCCTGGGACCCGGGCTCCTCGGCGTACTCCCTGCCTCGGGGGAACCTGGCGCGGATGTCGTCAGCTTCCTCGCCGAGCTGGGGGTTATCCTCCTCCTGTTTGAAGTGGGACTCGAGACCAATCTCAAGGAGATGTTCAAGGTCGGGAGTTCGGCCACTGCCGTTGCGGTAGTCGGCATTATCGTCCCGTTCGCACTCGGGTACTTCTTCTGGCTCTATGTACCCCACGCGGCCAGCACCAGCAATGCTGATCAGCAGTCGATCGCCATTCTGATTGGTGCGGTCCTGACCGCGACTTCCGTTGGTATCACTGCGCGCGTCCTCGACGACTTGGGGTCGATACAGACTGTGGAGGCCCGAATCATTCTCGGGGCCGCGGTGATTGACGACGTTCTGGGACTCGTCATTCTGGGTGCTGTTTCGAGGCTGACCGCTGGAGGCTCGGTCTCGACCCTGGAACTACTGCGCATTCTCGCCCAGGGGATCGGTTTCCTGGTGCTCGCGGTGCTTCTCGGCGGGATGATCGTACCACGGTTGTTTGGTTGGATCGACCGGTTGAAGGTTCGCGGGGCCGTGGTGACACTCGCGATCGGCCTCACCCTGGCGCTTGCCGCGGCGGCGGACTTGGCCGGTTCGGCCCTCATCATCGGTGCCTTTGCCGCCGGCCTGATGATGAGAAATAGCGACCAGCTTCACACCATCGTCAGCGAGGGCCGTCCGGTGGCCGGCCTGTTGGCGCCCATCTTCTTCGTGACTGTAGGCGCCGGTGCCAATATTCGTCTGTTGGACCCCCGGCTTCCTGGGTCGGGCCCCATTCTGAGTCTCGCCGTCGCGCTGACGCTGATCGCGGTCGTCGGCAAAGTCGTCGCGGGCTGGGCTGCGCCATGGCAGCCCTTTCGGCGCCTCGCCGTTGGCGTTGGGATGGTTCCCCGCGGCGAAGTTGGCCTTATCTTCGCCGATGTGGGGCGCCGGACCGGCATTTTGGATACGGCCAGTTTCAGCGCGATCCTTATCGTGGTGATGGCCACCACGTTCCTCGCCCCGCTGGGCCTGAAACCGCTCTTCCGCCGCGCGCGTTGAGTCCATCGCCATGGAGTTCGAACCGACCTTCACCAAGATTCGGCCTCGCCACGAGGCCGCTCGTTGGCGCGCGGGTCTCGAGGGCACCGTCGTCTTCACCAATGGCGTCTTCGACCTGTTGCATCGTGGCCATGTCGTCTTGCTCGAGGGCGCCAGAGCCGAAGGGGATCACCTCATTGTCGGAATCAACAGCGACGCGTCGGCTCGGCGCATCAAAGGCGATGGCCATCCCGTCGTCGATCAGGATGATCGCGCCCGGCTGATCGCCGCCTTCGCCGCGGTGGATTGCGTCGTCATCTTCGACGAGGACACCCCGCTGCAGCTGATCACCGCCCTCGAGCCGGACGTTCTGGTCAAGGGATCCGACTACCGCCCGGAGACCACGGTTGGAGCCGATGTCGTCGTATCTCGGGGGGGTCGGGTCAAACACGTGGAGCTCGCCATCGACCCCCAGACCACCGGTGTCCTTTCCTCCACTTCAATAGCCGAGAGGGTTCGTGCCTCGTCCTGACGGTCGTTCTGCCGACCAGCTGCGACCAGTGGTGCTGGAGCGCCGGGTCAACCCGTATGCGGAAGGCTCCTGCCTCATCCGGATGGGAGGCACCCTGGTCCACTGCACTGCGACGGTCGAGACCGGCGCTCCGGGATGGAAGAAGGGAAGTGGTGAAGGCTGGGTCACGGCGGAGTACGCCATGCTGCCAAGGGCGACGACCGAACGTACCGAGCGTGAGCGGCGGGGACCGGGCGGCCGTACGCAGGAGATTCAGCGGCTGGTGGGACGCTCACTGCGAGCGGCCATGCGGACGATGAAGTTTGGGGAGTACACCATCCGGGTGGATTGCGATGTGCTCCAGGCCGACGGGGGGACTCGGACCGCCAGCATCACCGGCGGGTGCGTAGCGCTCCATGACGCGTGCGCCTGGCTCGCGGAACGAACCGGTCAGCCCAGTCCGTTTGGACAACTTGTCGCGGCAGTCTCGGTCGGTGTCATTGACGGCGAGCCACTGCTCGATCTCGCCTATCTCGAGGACCGAGATGCCATGGTGGATTCCAACGTCGTGATGGTCCATCCTGACCGGTTCGTAGAGGTGCAGGGGACCGGGGAGCATGGGACCTTCTCTCGTGCCGAGCTGGAGCGACTGGTCACCATGGCCGAATCGGGGATTCGCCAGCTCTTCCGAGACCAGCAGGCCGCACTGGGATCGTGAGACTGCTCGCCGCTACCCGGAGCGCGGGTAAGCAACGGGAGATACGGCGGGTTCTGGAAGCCGCGGGGCACGAGGTGATCTTCCCGGACCGGGCCGGCGTCCCCGAGACCCAGGAAGAAGACCGGCTCGAGTTAAGCGACAGTTTCGAGACCAACGCCCGCACCAAGGCGGAGTACTTCTCCCGAAAGACCTGGCTTCCTACCATCGCGGACGACTCGGGTCTCGAGGTCCTGGTGTTGGGGGGCGCTCCCGGCGCCCGCTCAAAGCGATGGGCAGGGGCTACGGGCAGTCCCTCCGAAATCGATGCCGCCAACAACGCCGAGCTGCTGAGGAGACTCGCGGGGGCAGCGGCGGAGCGCCGTCGGGCTCGCTACCGGTGCGTGCTCGTCCTGATCCGTCGGCCCGGTGCCGTCCCCGAGATCTTCCAGGGCGTGTGCGAGGGCTCCATCCTCGAGACGCCTCGGGGGACCGGTGGGTTCGGGTACGATCCCCTGTTTCTCAGCTTGGAGCTCGGCAAGAGCTTCGGCGAGGCCACCCCGGAGGAGAAGGACTCGGTGAGTCATCGTGGCCGGGCACTGCAGGCGCTGATCGCGAAGCTGGGATAACCACTCACTTCCCACAACCGTCGTCTGTCGCTCCGTGTCTCCCGTCTTCCGTCTCCTCTCTCCCTACCTTACTGTTCTCCCCCGCACCAACGGGGTGTGGCGCAGTCCGGTAGCGCGCCTGCTTTGGGAGCAGGAGGTCCCGGGTTCGAATCCCGGCGCCCCGATTCACGCTGAGTGTCAAAGAGCTGTCTAACGCTCCTCTCTCGCGTGGCCTATCTTTGAAGTGTTCCCGGGGCAGGTATCGTTCACCTCGCCAACGGGTGCATCCTCACACAATGAGTCCAGCACGGTGACCAGGCCGCGTCTCGGCCGATTCCTGCTCTATCTGGGCCTCTTCCTGATCTGGGTCGAGGCCCTCCTCGTGGACGCCTCTCATGGGATCTTCCGCTCCGACGCCTTCGCCGAGCGGGTGACGACCAGTCTCGGCAACCCCGACGTCTCGGGCTACCTGGCGGAGAAAATCACCGATGCGGTTATCGCAGAGCGGCCTAACCTGGTCGCCGTCCGGCCTATCATCGTTAGCGCCACGGGGAGCCTGGTGCAGAGCGAGCCGTTTCGGGCCGTCGCGCGCCGGGCCCTTGAGACCGCACATGCGTCGGTCTTCTCCAAGGGGAGCGAACAGGTCCTCCTCGCCGTGCCGGACGTGGGCGTCCTGCTCCGGAACGCGCTCGGCGCCAGCCCCCAACTCGCGGCCAAGATCCCCGACCAGCTCGGTACCGCGGTGGCTCGCATGGAAAAGAGCCGGGCCGGGGCGGTTCTCGCGCGGCTCCGCACCCTGTGGATCCGCGTCCGGTGGCTCACCCGGGTTCTCATTTTTGTCGGCCCGCTCGTGCTGCTCGCCGGCATCATGCTTATGCCCGATCGACGCCGGGGATTGGTCCGGGCTGGGATAGGTCTCATCGTCGTGGGCCTGCTGGTTGGGCTGCTCGTCCCCGTGGGGCGGGTGGTTGCTCTCGCGGCGGTACCGAACGACCCGGCTGCTCGGGCCGCCCTGTTCGGACTCTGGCGCGCGTACTTCCTTGGGCTCTTCAACTGGGCCGCGACATTAGCCGGCACCGGGGTGGTACTCGCGGCAGCTGGAACCTCGCTGTACGAGAGCGTGGATCCTTTCCATCGCCTGAAGACGGCACTCGACGCGGCAGTACACGCGCCTGCCTCGAGGGGTGGCCGAGCGCTCTGGGCCCTGGGCCTCGCCGTTGCGGGCACCATCGTGCTGATCTGGCCCACCAGCGTGCTGAGCGCGACCGCGGTCATGATCGGCCTGCTCCTCATCTATGCCGCGTTGCGTGAGCTGTTCCGTCTCGCCCTCGAACGGATGCCCCAGGCCGCGCAAGAGGAGACCGCGACGGGAGGCCACTATCGCCTGGGATTCATCTCGATCCTGGCCGGTGCCATCATTGCGGGGATTCTGGTCTGGTGGCAGCCGACGGCGGCGCCGCTGCGGAGCGCGATCACGACCTGCAACGGCTCTCCGGTGCTCTGCGATCGGCGCGTGAATGAGGTCGTTTTTCCCGGCGCCCACAACGCGATGTCCAACACCGGGGTCGCGGGGTGGATGTTCCCTCACCACCAACACGATCTCGCCGGGATGCTGGATGATGGGATCAGAGCGCTGGCGCTGGACATCCACTACGGCATCCAGGGCGCTGAACGAGTGAAGACCGACTTTGAGCGGGAAGGAGTCAGCCAGGAGAAGATCGAAAAGGCCATCGGGCCCGAAGGAACCGCGGCCGCCCTGCGGATCCGGGATCGGATCGTGGTGGGGGCAGGAAGCGAGCACGGGATCTACTTCTGCCACGGCTTCTGCGAGCTCGGGGCCTACTCCGTGGTGCCGACGTTCAAACAGATCCGCGACTTCATGGTGAGCCACCCCGACGAGGTGCTCATCCTCATCATCGAAGACTATGTCTCTCCCGAAGATCTCAAGAAACTGTTCGAGGACTCTGGATTGATGGAGGTGGTGGATACCGGAAGTGTTCGTCCGCCCTGGCCCACGTTGAGGGAGCTGATTCAAGCGAATCAGCGCGTGATCGTCTTCATAGAGTCCGGTCGCCCCGGCGTTCCCTGGCTGCACCCCACCCTGGGCACCATCCAGGAAACGCCGTACACCTTCCACAAACCCGAAGATTTCGCCTGCCGCCCCAACCGGGGCGGGACGGACGGCTCGCTCTTCCTGATCAATCACTGGATTGAGACCACGCCGGCACCGAAGCCCAGCATGGCGGCCCAGGTGAATGCCTACGACGCGCTCCTCGCTCGGGCCCAGCAATGCCAGAAAGAACGCGGCCGGTTGCCCAATATCATCTCGGTAGACTTCTACGACGTCGGGGACCTGTTTCGAGTAGTTCGCACCATGAACGGCCTCTCGGGCACCAAGGCGACGATGGCCACGAGACAGCCTAGCGCTCCTTGACCCAAGCAGGCCGCTGCCAGCCGGACGGGTCCCAAAGTTGGTCGGGCAACGGGACGTCGCCCTTCACCTCAGCGTAATCCTCGCGTTGCATCGTCTTGCCGTTCACGTTGAAGATCACTTCGACTGAAATCCATCCCTTGCCGAGCGGCTGGTACTTGTTGAACTGGGTTTCGAACGTGGCACCCGAACCGTCCGGCGCCGGCTCGATCATTCGCACGAAGAGCAGCCGTTCCTGATCAATCCAGAACTGAGCGGTCGTGCTGTCTCCCTGAGCCGCGCCGACGACATAGACGGGACGTCCCTGCCAGGTATCGGTCCGAAGCTTGCTCAGATCGAACCCCAGGTCCTTGAGTTTGCCGATCGTCGCGTCGGCAGGCTGGGTGTAGACATCGAAACCGAGCACCATCAGGGGATGCACGAAGCTTTTTGAACCGGCCAGCTTGCCGCCCTTGAACTGGTAGATCGAATCGTTGCGGAACAGAATGGTGCGGCCACTGTCGATCGGTGCAACATCGATGCGCAAGGCGCCCGGGATCTTCGCCGCCTCGTACCAGGTTTCGACCTTCCCGGTTTGCGGAAAGCTCGTGGTCTGCACGAAGGTCAGCGTCTTGTACCATTTGCCGGCGTACCGTTGCTGCATGGCCTGAATGAGCTGCTCGCCGTTCGTCGGTGGAAGCATCAGCAGGGTGGAGGCGGTGAAGGCAATCAGGAGCACGATACCTCCGGGGGTTGTATGGTCATTTGTCACAGTCACGGGGTGCTGCCTGTACGTTCGAAACGGGTGGTCGGTTTCCTCGACAGCAAACACTGGTTGAGTCTATCTTCCCTGCTACTAGTGATGGGTGCAGGCGGCCTCAACCGCTGCGGGTATAGATGACTATGGTTCCATCCTCGCCTAGCTGGGCGTGCAGGCTCTTGTTCGTCCTCTTTCTGGCCTGCGGACTCTTGGCCGGCTGCAGTGATTCAAACCCTTCGTCAGTCTCACTTCCTCCCCCGGTTGGGAGCATCGCTCCCAGTTCGCCTACCACGCAGAGTGCTCCGGTAGGAACCGAGGTTCCGAGCCTTCCCTCGGTCACGGTCGAGGATACCAATCAGGCCCCCTTGGCTGGCGTGACCGTTGCCTTCGCGGTAACCGCCGGTGGGGGCACTGTTACCGGTGCTTCTCAAGTTACCGACGCGAGTGGCAAGGCGACGGTCGGAGAGTGGGTGCTCGGTCCCAGTGCCGGCACCAACATGTTGACTGCTTCGGTCGCCGGCGCGGGAGTCCCCGGTAACCCCGTCACCTTCACGGCGACCGGGACCGGTGGACCCGCCCCCGACACTGCCGTGGTCCGGTTCGCGACCTTCTGGGGTGGGACCGACGAGGATCAGGTCCGGGACCTGGCGACCGACGCCCAGGGCAACATCTATGCGGTCGGCGGCACCGCGAGCAACGATTTCCCCACCACACCGGGTGCCTTCGACCGAACCCACGACGATAGCCCCAACGGGACGGTGAAGCACTACGATGTATTCGTCAGCAAGTTCGACTCGACCGGTACACTCATCTGGTCGACCCTACTGGGCGGACCGGGCTACGACCGGGCCTATGCGGTTGAGGTGGATGCGCAGGGTTTCGTGTACATCGGAGGTCGGGCTGGAACCGGGTTCCCGGTCACGCCTGGTGCGGCTCAGACCGTCTTCCGGGGCGGTGGGGTGGCCTTGTATGGCGAGGAGGATGGTTTCGTCTGCAAGTTGCAACCGGACGGGTCGGCCCTCGTCTTCTGCACCTACTTCGGAACCAACGATTTCAACATCGTGCGGGATATCGATATCGATCCGCAGGGCAACGTCTATATCGCCTCCTCGGCCGAGCTCGACTTCCCGGCGAGCGACACCTACTTCAACGGCAGCTACCAGCCCACGCGCAAGGCGGGACTGGACTGCGTCATCGCGAAGCTCAATGCCTCGGGCTCGAGTTTCGCCTGGGCGACCTGGATCGGTGGCAGCGGGGAGGACGGAACTCAACCCAGCGTGCGGGTTGATGGCCAGGGCAACGTCTGGTACATCGGTGGTGTTGATAGTCCGAACATGCCACTGGTGAATCCGACCCAGGCCACGATAGGTGGGGGAGTGGACGACTATCTCGCCAAGCTCTCGCCTGACGGCCGCCAGCTCCTGTTTGCTACCTACCTCGGTGGCTCGGGACAGGAGGGCTCCGAGACCCACAACCTTGCGGTGAATCGCGGGACTGGCGACGTCTATGTCGGGTCGGCTTCCTCCTCGACCGATCTTCCCGTAACGGCCAACGCGCTCCAGCCGGGGCCGGGTGGAGGTGGCAGGGACGGGCTGCTGGCGCGTTACAGCAATTCGGGAACGCTCCTCTCCCTGACCTACATGGGAGGAAGCGATACCGATCGGTTCGAAGGAATTCTGGTCGGCAGCAACGGCAACGTCTTCGTGTCGGGCATCGGCCAGGACATCTACGGCACCGTGGGCCCCTCAGGACCGCTCGGCAATGAGGATGCTGCTGGCCTGATCCTGTCACCCACCTTGGGACAGGTCATTTTTGGGATTCGTCTCGGCGGGACCGACAGCGACAATGGCAGGGCGGTAGCGCCAATGCCGGACGGAGGGTTCGTGATGGGTGGCATCGCATCCAGCAGCGATTTCCCCATCCGCGATTCTCAGCAGTCCCAATATGGCGGGAGCACGAGCGACGGCTGGCTCGGCCGCTTCATCCCTCGCTGAGATAGAGCCGCAGGAGGTATAATCAGCGATTCACCCCTCGGGCGGCATCCAGCGCTGGCCTGGAGCCGCTGGCGGGTTATCACGCTCTAAGTCGCGCACAGATTGCGGGCATGGTGGGGCATAGATGAAGCGGCTTCTGTTTGCGAACCCATCGAGCCAGTTCGGCCATTGGCTGATCGTTACCAGCACGATCCTCGCTGCCTGCGGCTCTCCAGACGACAAGGGTCTCTCCCCCAAGCCGACACCTGCTACAGTCGCTGCCGCCTCACCAACCAGCCAGTCCTCCCTCGTAAAGACCGAGGTCGCTGCCCCCCCCGCAATAATGGTACGGGACCAAAAGAACGATCCCGTGCCGGGGATAGAAGTCACCTTCGCGGTGACTCAGGGAAGCGGCACCATTATTGGAGCGAACCAGACCACGGACGCAAATGGTGAGGCCAGGGCTACCTCCTGGACCCTGGGTCCCACCGCAGGCCCCAATGTGGTGACCGCATCCATCGCGGGCAGCGGGATCAATGGCAACCCGGTGACTTTCATCGCGACCGGCACCTTGCCGACCCCCTCTTCCATCGTAGCGGTGACAGCCACGACCCAAACCGCGGAAGTCGGACAGGCGGTGGCGGCGCCTCCCTCGGTCATGGTGCTCGACGGCAACCAGCAGCCCTTCGTCGGGGCGGTCGTGGTCTTTGCGGTGACCGCGGGTGGAGGTCTGGTCATTGGGGCTTCACAGACCACGGACGCCAACGGTCGCGCGACTGCCGATTCGTGGACTCTTGGCCTGGTGCCGGGCAACAACAGCCTCACCGCGACGGTTGCCGGCGCGGTCATTACCGGCAACCCGGTCACCTTCAGTGCCACCGGCACAGCTCCCGGACCTGCCAGCATTACCCCGGTTTCTCCGATCGTGCAGAGCGCACCGCAGGGGAACGCCGTAGCGGTTCCGCCTTCGGTCGTCGTCCTCGACGACCACCGGGAGCCGGTTGCGGGAGCCAATGTGGTCTTCGCGGTCACGGCGGGCGGTGGACAGATCACCGGCGAGACTCAGACCACTGACGCCAATGGAGCGGCAACCGTGCAATCCTGGACCCTGGGTCCGGCGACCGGCATCAATACCGTCGAGGCGCAAGTCACCGGATCGGGGATAACCGGCAACCCGGTCATCTTCCTGGCGACGGCGGTTCCTACGAGCGACTCGAGTATCGCCGCGAATTCGCCGACCACGCAGAGCGCCCTCGAGGGAACGGCGGTGGCGACGCCTCCCTCGGTGATGGTGCGGGACAAGAACGGGAATCAGCTCCCGGGAGTGACAGTCACCTTCGCCGTCACCTCGGGTGGCGGTACGGTAACCGCCGGAAACCAGACCACCAATGCGAGTGGGATCGCTACCGTGGGCCAATGGGTTCTCGGGCCCGATCTGGGAATCAATACCATGACGGCGTCGGCGGCAGGATCCGGCTTCGTGGGAAACCCGGTCACCTTTGCCGCGACCGGGACGTCGCCAGCCAGCGTCGCGGCTATCTCGGCTATTAACCAGAGCGGGATTGTGGCGACTGCTGTGGCCTCGCCACCCTCGGTCATCGTCAAGGACGCCAATCAAGTCGGGGTCGCCGGGGTGACGGTAACCTTCGCGGTCACCGCTGGTGGAGGTTCGGTGACCGGAGCCTCGACTACAACTGATGCGTTCGGCGTGGCCAGTGCCTCGGCCTGGGTGCTCGGAACCTCGGCGGGTCAGAATACTCTCACGGCCGCGGTCACCGGATCTGGCATCAGCGGAAATCCCATCACCTTCAACGCGATAGGTACCGGGTCGGCGCCGGCCAGCATCGCGGCTGCATCGGTGACCAGTCAAAGCGCGGAAGCTGGCACGGCAGTTTTGCATCCGCCGGCAGTGATCGTGTCGGATGCCAAACAGCAGCCGGTTCCTGGAGTCGTTGTGGTCTTCGCGATCACGACGGGAGGAGGGACCGTGGCGGGGGCCTCGCAGACCGCGGATTCAACCGGGAAAGTTACGCTTACCGAATGGACTCTCGGGTCGGTTCCGGGAACCAACACGCTCACCGCCACAGTCGCGGGTTCGGGGATCACCGGCAATCCGGTCACCTTTACCGCAACAGGAACCCCCCCGGTCCCCGACAGCGTGGCGGCGACGTCGCCGACCCGTCAACGCGCAATGGTCGGAACCGCGGTTCCGGTTCCACCGTCGATCATCGTCCTCGACCACAACAAGCAGGGTGTCGCCGATGTCACCGTCCGCTTCGCCGTCACCGTGGGTGCCGGGAGTGTTTCTAAGGCGACCCAGACTACGGACGCGAATGGGCGGGCTACGGCCGGTTCCTGGGTCCTGGGCCCGGCCCCCGGGGTGAACACCTTGACCGCGACCATCACCGGCTCGGGGATCACCGGAAACCCCGTGACCTTCAGCGCGACTGGCACCGCTGTCCCCGATACTGCGGTGGTAAGGTGGGCGACTTTCTGGGGTGGGACGGATGAGGATCAGGTGCGGGATCTCGCGACCGATGCCCGGGGCAATATCTACGCTGTCGGCGGCACGGCCAGCAACGATTTCCCGACTACGCCCGGGGCCTTCGACCGGACCCACGACGACAGCCCTAACGGGACCGTGAAGCACTACGATGTGTTCGTGACCAAGTTCGACTCCACCGGAAAGCTGATCTGGTCGACCTTGCTCGGCGGCCCCGGCTACGACCGGGCTTACGCCGTTGAAGTGGATGCGCAGGGGTTTGTGTACATCGCGGGCAGGGCAGGAGTCGGGTTCCCCGTCACCTCAGGAGCGGCGCAGACCACATTCCAGGGTGGTGCGGTACCGCTTTACGGCGAGGAAGACGGCTTCGTGTGCAAGCTGCGCCCAGACGGTAGTGCACCGGTCTATTGCACCTACTTCGGCACCACCGACTACAACATCGTCCGCGATATCGATATCGACCAAAATGGAGCGGTCTATATCGCCTCATCGACGACGGTGGAATTCCCTCCGAGCGATACCTATTTCCAGGGCACCTACCAGCCCTCCAAGAAGCCAGGTCTCGACTGCGTCGTGGCGAAGCTGAATACCTCGGGTAGCGCGTTCGTATGGGCCACCTACCTCGGAGGCGCCCGCGACGATGGCACTCAGCCGAGCGTGCGGGTCGATGGGCAGGGCAATGTGTGGTACATCGGGGGGGTGGAGAGTCCAAATATGCCGTTGGTGAACCCCACGCAGTCCAAGCTTGGCGGTGGGGTGGATGACTATCTCGCCAAGTTCTCGCCGGACGGCCGGCAGCTCCTGTTTGCTACCTACCTCGGTGGCTCGGGACAGGAGGGCTCCGAGACCCACAACCTCGCGGTGAACCGCGCCACCGGAGACATTTATGTCGGCTCGGCCACCTCGTCCACTGATCTGTCCGTCACCGCGAACGCACTGCAATCAGGGCCGGGTGGCGGCGGGCGGGACGGACTCATCGCACGCTATAGCAACGCCGGTGACCTCTTGTCGCTGTCCTATGTGGGCGGACCGGGGATCGATCGCTTCGAGGGAATCCTGGTTGGTACCAACGGCAGTGTGTATCTGGCGGGGATCGGCTTGGATACTTACAGCACGGTTGGTCCCTCCGGTCCGCTCGGGAATGAGGACGCCTCCGGGCTCATCCTCTCTCCCACCCTGGGCCAGGTGTTGTTCGGGATCCGGCTCGGCGGCACCGACTCCGACAATGGACGGGCGGTGGCCCCGATGCCGGACGGAGGCTTTGTGATCGGCGGCATCGCGTCGAGCCCCGACTTCCCCGTTCGACAGGCGCAGCAGTCGCAGTACGGCGGGAGCACCAGCGACGGATTGATCGCCCGCATCATTCCCCGTTGATAACGCTCGCTGCTTGCCGGTCTCACGCCGGCCATCCATCGTCCTGCGGGTGAGAACCCCGGCCCGACTCTTCTGGCGCGCGATTCGGCTTCGCTGCCCCAACTGTGGCGCAGGACAGCTTTTCGAATCCTGGTTCAGGATACGGACGCGCTGCCCGCGGTGCGGGCTTGTGACCGAGCGGCGAGAGGAGGGTTATCAGGTCGGTGCGTACATGTTCAACATCGTCGCGTCCGAGCTGATCTTTGCCGCGATGTTTCTGGGGGTGCTGTGGTACACCTGGCCCGAGCCACCCTGGATGATGCTGCAGATTGTCGGAGTGAGTGTCATGATCCTCGCTCCGTTCCTCTTTTATCCCTTTTCCAAGACGCTGTTCCTGGCGTTTGACCTGGCCTTCCGACCGGCGAGCCACGACGAGTTAGTCTAGACCGGCCTCGAGTCTCTACTATCTTCCTACCACTCGCGCCGCGTGGTTTTAGCGGACTTTGCCGGCGCCCGTAGCTCAGTTGGATAGAGCATCAGCCTTCTAAGCTGAGGGTCGCAGGTTCGAATCCTGCCGGGCGCATCAGTCCTTTCTCCACTCCAGCATTGACCTTCGCCTCCCGCATTTTCCCGCGCGCCACCGACGTGCGAGTCCTACTCGGGCTCGGCCTGCCGGTCATTGTGGTCCAGGTGGGCATGATGGCTATGGGTGTGGTGGACACCATCATGGTGGGACACCTCAATCCCCAGGCCCTCGCCGCTGTGGCTCTAGGGAATCTCTACTTCTTCGCTGTCGCCATTTTCGGGATGGGCGTGCTCATGGCGCTCGACCCGGTCGTGGCTCAGGCGGTTGGCGCCGGCGACCACGAAGCCGCCGCTCGTGGAGTCCAGCGCGGGGTGATCCTCGCGGCGTTGCTCTGTCTACCGGCCTCCGCGATGCTTCTTCCGGCGGA
>Ga0068864_100003478_pt1 | contig 13008 bp, 6 predicted proteins | sample KBSSwiS72_FD_66586 | JGI IMG/M metagenome (GOLD analysis project Ga0068864, IMG submission 66586) | Switchgrass rhizosphere microbial communities from Kellogg Biological Station, Michigan, USA - KBS Switchgrass S7-2 | ecosystem: Host-associated > Plants > Roots > Rhizosphere > Soil ...
TGCGCTCGAGCGGCTCGGCCGCAGCAAGGAAGCCGCAGAGCATTTCGCGCGCGTCGAGCAGGCGCAGCGGCAGGCGCTGGCTGACCAACGCCGCGAGCTGTCCGCCGCCGTACTGAAGCAAGAGGCGACGTTGCGCACCGCCGAGGGCCGATTCGACGACGCCATCGCCCTGTACGAGAAGGCTCTTGCAGTCGAATCGGATCCCGTCGTGTACAGACGCCTTGCCGATCTGTACGCGAAAGTGGGACGCCCCCTGGATGCGGCACGCGCGAGAGCGTTGTCCGAAAAGGCGCAACGGTGAATCGTCTGGCCTATGCGGTCCTCGCTGTCGTGCTCGTGAGCGGAGCCAACGCGAGTCCGCCTGAAGGCGGACCCCACGTCGTGTTCACGGACGCGACCCGCGAGGCCGGCATCGACTTCCGCCACGTCAACGGCGCGAGTCCCGACAAGCATCTGGTCGAAACGATGGGCTCCGGGGGGCTGTTTTTCGACTATGACGATGATGGGTGGATCGATCTGTTCCTCGTCGACGGAGGCTCGTTTGCCGATCGGGATGTCGCGCGTCGCGCACGGCACCGGCTGTTCAGGAACCGCGGCAATGGCACCTTCCAGGACGTCACCGCGCAGTCCGGGATCGAACACCGCGATTACGGGATGGGCGCGTGCGCGGGCGATTACGACAACGATGGCCGCGTCGATCTCTACGTGACGAACGTCGGGCCGAACACGCTGTACCGCAACGCCGGCGGCGGCAGGTTCACCGATGTCACCCAGGTCGCCCGCGTCGGTTCTCCGCTGTGGAGCACGGGATGCGCCTTTGCGGATCTCGACAAGGACGGCGACCTCGATCTCTTCGTCACCAACTACGTGACCGCCGACCCTTCAAAGAACCCGTACTGCGGAAACGCCAGCCTGAACGCACGCGGCTACTGTCATCCGCTCAACTTCGACCCGCTGCCGAACGTCGTCTACCGCAACGACGGCAACGGGACGTTCACCGATGTCAGCCAGGAATCCGGCGTGGCGGCGTTTCGCGGCAACGGACTCGGCGTCGTCATCGCGGACTTCGACGATGACGGCTGGCCGGAGGTGTTCGTCGCAAACGACTCCATGCCGAACTTCCTGTTCCGCCGCAGCGGGCAGTGGCGCTCCGGACAGTGGCGCTTCGAGGAGTTCGCGCTTCGTGCCGGCGTCGCGGTGGCGGGCGACGGAAAGGCACGCGCCGGAATGGGCACCGACGTTGGCGACTACGACGGCGACGGGCATCTCGACCTCGTCGTCACCAATCTCGATTTCCAGATGTTTAGCCTGTTTCGAGGCCTCGGCCGGTTGTTCGCGTACGCGACCCCCGAGAGCGGCGTCGGACCCGCCACGCTGCCCTTCGTCGGTTTTGGCGTCGTCTTCTTTGACTTCGACAACGACATGCAGCTCGACCTGGCGTTTGCCAACGGGCACCTGATGGACAACCCTCTCCTCAGGCGCGCGGGATCGACCTACGGCCAGCGGAACCTGTTGTTTCGCAACATCGCGCCGCGCCGGTTCGCCGACGTCACCGGGTCCGCAGGCGCCGGGTTCACGCTCGAAAAGGTCAGTCGCGGCCTGGCCGCCGGCGACATCGACAACGACGGAGATCTGGACCTGCTGGTCACGAACAACGGTCAGAGCGCGGATCTGATTCGCAACGACGGCGACCACGGCTACGCGCTGCTGGTCCGCCTCGTGGGAACGCAGAGCAACCGCGACGGCATCGGCGCGCGACTGCGCCTGACGACGGGGACCCGTACGCAGATTCGCGAAGTCAAAGCCGGCTCGAGCTATCTCGGACAGAACGATCTGCGCCAGCACTTCGGGCTGGGAACGAATCAACGCGTCGATCGGCTCGAGGTGCAGTGGCCGAGCGGCCGGAGCGACGTGGTTCCCAACGTATCAGCCAACCAGATCATCACGATTCGCGAAGGTGACGGGATCGTCCGGGCCTCGCCGTTCACGCGCTAGCCCCGCACGCGTGCTTATCGCGAGCGGCGCGACGCCTCGAGCCGCACGCCCCCTCCCTCGCGCGCCACATAGAAGCGGTCCACGCTCAGCGAATCAGCAGTTTCGCTGTCGCCGTTTGGCCACCGGATGGTGAGCCGATCCACCTTCGTCGCCGCGCCAAGGCCGAAGTGCGCCCGCATGTCGTTGTGCGACATGTAGCTCCCGCCGCTCCGGACTTCTACGGTCTGCCGCCGCGCGCCGGTCTCGATTACGACCTTCGCGCCAATCGCCGACCGATTGCTACGCACACCCTCCAGCCGCAGGGTGATCCAGTGGCCGCCGGTCGAGTCGTTGCGCAGCAGTAACGGACGGCCGTCGATGACGGACACCAGAGTGTCGATGTCGCCGTCGTTATCGACATCGCCGAACGCGGCGCCGCGGCTCGACTGCTCGAGGAGCAGTGGTCCGCCGACCTCCGTCGTGATCTGGCGGAACGTACTGCGACCGACGTTTCGCAGGAGCAGGTTGCGCTGACGATACGTACTCGTGCCGGTCCGCTCAACGTCGGGATACACGTGACCGTTGGCGATGAAGAGGTCGAGCAGGCCGTCGTTGTCCACGTCGACGAACCCGACGCCCCATCCGAGGTACGGCCCCATCGTGGCGGTCAGACCGGACCGGAGACTGGAATCCACGAACAAGGCGTCACCCTGGTTGAGATAGAGCGAGGTGTAGTCCTTCGAGAAATTGGTCTTCACGAGGTCGAGGCGGCCGTCCCCGTTGACGTCTCCGGCATCGACGCCCATCCCTGCCTGCTCGCGCCCATCGGCGCTGACCGCCAGGCCTGATTGCAGCGCGCGCTCACTGAACGTCCCGTCGCGCCGGTTCTGGAAGAACAGATTCGGTGTCGAATCGTTGGCGACGTAAATGTCCGGCCAGCCGTCGTCGTCGAGATCGCTGAACAGGACACCGAACCCGTAATATCCGGGCTCCACGGTATTGGTGGCCTTCGTCACGTCGGTAAACGTGCCGTTTCCTTCGTTGCGATACAGCGCGTCGGGCTCGCCCGGCAGGCCGCGCGGGCCGCAGGACACGTCGATGTTCTCGTAGCGGCAGCTTGACCGCATGCCGCGCTTCGGCACCTTGCCGGGCACGAACCTGACGAAGTTGGCAACGAACAGATCGACGTCGCCGTCGCGATCGTAATCGCCGAATGCGCAGCCGGTGCTCCATCGGGGATCGCGCGCCTGCGTGGTGGCCACGAACGAGCGCCCATCGATGTTGCGCCACAGCACATTGGGACCGTACGCCGTGACGTAAAAGTCCTCGAAGCCGTCGTTGTCGTAATCGGCCACGCAGACACCCGAGCCCCAGCCGGGTCTGGTGAGGCCGGCTGCCGCCGTCACGTCGGTAAACCGGTCACCGTCGTTGCGATACAGCGCAACCATTGGATGATCCGTCGCCTTCGTGAGCGTGGACCCGTTGACGAGCAGTGCGTCGAGATCGCCGTCGTTGTCGTAATCGAAGAGCGCGACGCCGTTGCCGATGGACTCGACGATGAAATCCTTCGACGGGTTCCCCGAGATGTTGAGGAAGGAGGCCAGGCCCGTTGAGCCCGCGACGTCGGTGAACCTGATCGTCGATCCCTGCGCGGCGTGGGGGGGATCGGTGCCCAGCGCGAACAGCCCGACAATCGTCAGTGCGCCGATGACTCGGGCCATAAGATCGAGGCAGAGTCTATATGCCTGGAGTTTAAGTTGTAAAATACGTGTAAAATCTCTCGCGTTCAGGTGCTCCCGTGACGTGGCACCTCCTGAAATGCTCTCAAAACGCCCATTCATCGGCGTGTTCTTCGCAGTCTCGCTGGTTCTCCACGCCAGTCTGGCAACGGCCCAGAAGACCGACTTCTTCGATTCGCTCACTGCCTTTCACTCGGCGCTGCTCGGGCGTTATGGGGATGAAGGGCCACTCGCTGCCGCGGCCCTGGATCGTATGGCGGCCATTCTGGTCGCCTGGCAGCAATCGCAGATCGTGGAGGAGGAGACGCTCAGTCGGGGAAGCGAACCCGCCGAACGTGCTCGCTTCTACGCCTCGCAGGGTCGATTCGATGAGGCGACGCGTGCGATCGCAGCGGCGATCGCGGCGGCGCCCGATCGCTCGGCTCCCCGCGTGTTTTCTGGGCTCCTTCAGGAGGCGACGGGCCGTCGTGCCGAAGCCGCCGACACGTTTGCGGCCGCGAGCCGGGCAGACCGAACGGATCCCGTGGCCGCCTATCTGGCCGCTTCGCGCCTGTCGTCCGAGGCGCCGGAACAGCTTCAGTTGACGGCCGCGGTCCTGGCGGCCGCGACGCGCGAGCCCGGCGCGCCCGGGCCGTTCATGCAACTTGAACTCATTCCTGATTCGGCGGCGCGCACCCCCGTCTTTGCGCCGGCGCACTATGCCGAGGCCTTTGCCCTGCTCAGCAGCCGTCGATTCCGCGAAGCGATCGAGCAATTCCGGGCTGCTCTCAAAACCGACCCGTTGCTCAGCGACCGGGCGCACCTGAATCCTGACGTGCGGGCGGGAGCCGCGGCAATGCGCGAGAACCGCACCGCCGCGGCGATCGAGTACCTCGAGGCTGCGGTTGCGACGCTTGCGGAGTCGTCAGAGGCGCATCGCCTGCTCGGTCTTGCCTACCGCGCCGGGGCCAGGCGCCAGGACGGCATCCGTCACCTTCGCGACGCTGTCCGGCTCGCACCGCACGACGAGCGCGCGGGGGTCGCGCTCGGTGCCATGCTCACCGAGGCGGGCAACCTGACGGACGCAGAGCGTGTCTTGCGTCAGACGATCGAGGCGGTGCCAGCGTCCGGCGTCGCGCGCTGGTCGCTCGCCGTCGTCTACGATCTGGAGAACCGTGGCCTTGACGCCCGGTCAACGCTCGAGGAGGTGGTGGCACTTCCCATCATCGCCGGCAAGGCCGCGGTCCACTGGCGAATTGCCCAGCTCGCGCACCGCCATCAGGACTATGAAGTTGTCATCGACGCGCTGGCGCAGCGCGCACGGCTGCTGCCGAACGAGCCCGGGGCGCACAAGGATCTCGGGTTCGCCTTCTTTCGTATCGGGCGCGGCGACGAGGCGTTGACGGAATTCCTGATGACGCTGTTCCTCGGCGGCGAGGACGCCGAGACGGTCAGCGCCATCGGTCGGATTCATCTTGCCGCGGAGCGGTTCGATGCCGCGGAACGCACCCTGCGCCGCGCGGTCGCGCTGAGTCCGACGAACCCACAGGCGCGCTACGCGCTCGGCAACACGCTGATCCGGACGGGGAAGACCTCCGAAGGCATGGAGCACCTCAGGGAGTTCGAACGCCTCCGCTCGTCTGCGCGCGACGACCAGCGCCGCGAATTCGAAGATCCGTCTCCCTCGACACGATAAAACAAAAAAAGAGAGCCTGGACCCCCGCGGGTTCCAGGCCCTTGGCCGTCGCAAGCTGCGTGGGACCTGCGCCGGCTGTCTTGGTGTTGTCCGTGTTCCTCTTCGCGTCCTTCGTGGGACGGGGCCGACCTGAAAGGTCGGCCCTACCTTTCGCGTCCTTCGCGCTTAGAAGTCGAGCTGGATTGACAGACGCACGAACCGCGGGCTTAGCAACTCGGTTGCCTGCCCCCATTTCTCGACGGCCGGCGTCGCCGGGTTGTCAACGGCGTCGAAGTTGTTTTCGTAACCCCTGATCGCGTCGTTGTTGAACAGGTTGTAGACATCGACGCCGACGTTGAGGCGCTTGCTGGCGAAGCGGACGTTCTTCGCGAGCTTCAGGTCGAAGATGGTGTAGCCCTCGCCGTACAGCTCACCGGTGTTCAACAAATCCACCGTATAGGCCGTTGCGGTCGTGGTACCTGTCGCGACGAAACAACCCACACCTGGGGTACCGGCCGGGCACGGCGCCGTTGCCCGTGCAGCGCTGCTCGGCGCCCACGTCACCTGGTCTTTGGTAAACGTGTGGTTCGCGCTCCGCGCTACGCCTGGCCGCCACTGGAACACCGTGCTCACGAGCACATCTGCCCAGGGCTTGTTCGGCAGAATCGTGTAGGCGGCGGTGCCTCGAACGTTCGTATCCCACCGCCTGAACGGGTTGCATGCCGGCGTCACGCCATCGTGCTGCTTGACGTCCGGGCCGTCGAGCGAGGTGTGGCACAGGTCACGCACGGAGCGACCCGTGCTGGTGCCGCCATTGATGCGCAGGCCGCGAAGGCCCCATTTGTCGGTGCCGCGCCACACGAAGTTGGTGTCGACGCCGTTCCAGGTGTACTGCAGTTCGTCCATGATCGTCACCGCCGACCCCGGGGTGAAAAAGAACGCCGCATTCGGGTTCGCCAGTCCACGAATGACGTATCCGCCGCCACCCGGCAGCAGAGGATTGCTTGGCGCCACGGCACTGAAGAAGCTGTAGTTCGCGGAGGTGAAATTCAGGAAGCCGTCCTGGCACGCCTGCGTGTCCTGAGTGCCGTTGAACCGATCGCAGCCGATCCCGAGCTGATCTGTGACCGTCAGGTTCGAGTAACTCCTGCGGTTGTAGGTCACCTCGGCGGAGAAGCGCGGAAGGAGCTCGTGCTGAATGCCGAGGCCGAACTGCCACTCGGAGCGACGCTTGCCCCATCCGTCCAGCAGGTTATCGCCGTAGGTGTCGCAGTACGCCTGCACGGCCGCCGGGATGCCCTTTTCTGTGCGTCCGCACTGCGTCGTGGCCAGACCAATGGGCTGGCCTGACTCATCCAGGCTGAGCGGGTCGCGACCGTACCGCGTGGCGTCCGGGAATGGGAAGGTCAAAAACGGATTTGGCCCGGCGCAGATATCCCCGCCCGATGCGCTGAGGTCCTGCGCGTTGAAATTCAGCAGGTCACAGTCCACTCTGCGGTCGCCGTCCACATCCGTCCAGGAACGGACGTACTCGTTGACCGCACGCTGCGCAGGATTGGCGTCGGCATAGATGCCGTTAATTGCCGCACCCGCCAGATACTTGCCCATGTTCCACTTGATCGACGTCTTGCCGGTGCCGAAGATGTCCCACGCCGCCCCCCACCGCGGGGTCAAATCGTTGTAGGAGACGCCGTCAGTGTCTGGCGTGCAGTAACTGTTCTTCCCGGCGGACGTGCCGCCGACCTGAATGGGCACATACGGCTCGGTCCCATTGCCGCCAATGCACGTTCCCGGGTAGTGGCTCGTCGCACGGTCGTAGCGGATCGCGCCGCTCAACGTGAGCCGCTTCAGCGTCCACTGATCCTGTACGTAGAATCCGCTATAGGCCACCCGGTTTTCGATGGCGGCCTTCCCCGTGTTGATATTGACTCGCGAGGGCACGGGCCGCATCGCCTGGTTGTACGGGTCGCTCGGGTAATAGAGGCTCGTGTTGCCACAGGTTGACGCCGCAGGCGTAACGGCGTTGTAACAGCCCACCGCGGGCGTGTCGTATCGATACTCCAGGCGCGTGTTGCCGGTGCCGTTGCGCCGGGTCTGCGCGAAGTAGCCGCCGTCGTATCCGAACTTGGCGTTGTGCTGGCCGGTGACAAAGGAGATCGAGGCGCGCGGGCGCAAGTCGTTGAGGTTCCGCGACTCGGCAAGGCCGCCGATGCCGTCGGAAATCGGTCCCGACGGCAGGCCAAGGAAACGGAAATCCGTGGCATTAAGCGCGCCTGTCGCATCCATGCCGACGGTCGTTCCGAATTCGTTCACCCAGGGAATGTCCTGATTGCTGTGGAAATAGCGGTGATGAGAAAAGTCGTAGAGCTGCCGGTTCACGGACAGACCCGCTTCGAGCAGGATGACGTTCGTCAGCGGATTCGTCCACGACGCCTGCATCAGCCGGGCGGGATGCACCTGACCCGACCACCAGCCGTCTCGCGACGTAAAGGCCGCCACGGCGCCGTCACACGGATCCTGACAGGTCAGCCCCTCGTCCCAGAAGAAGTTGACCTTGTTCTTCTGCGTGGCCTGCAACGTGAGGCGCACATTGGCGTTGCGCGTCATGTTCATCAGTTGCAGCGGCTCTTTCGACCGATCCGCCTGGTAGTTCTGGCCCCAGATGCCGGCGTTCTTGTTGTCCCAGATGCGGTCGGTCGGGTGGCTCCACGAGTTCTTCTGCCAGGCACGCGCCACCGAGAAGAACCACAGGCGGTCGCGCTTGATCGGTCCGCCATACGCCCCCGACGTGTCGTAGTCGCGAATGAGCGGATAGCCGCTGTTGATCGTGGGATAACTGGCGGTGTTCGTGGAGAACCACGAACCTGTGAAGAAGTTCCCTTGACGCACTTTACCGTCCGTGCCAAACGCCCCTTGCGTGTAGGTCCCGAAATAGTTGCCGGCGAATTTATTGCCGCCGGTGCGCGGAACGATATTGATCGACGCGCCGCCGGTTTCCGATTCTCCCAGTGCCCCGGAGATCTGCACGTTGACTTCCTGGGCGTTCGCGACGTCGGCGACATAGCCGCCGGTCATCCCCATGATCCCGGCGCCACCCCCGGTGTTGATGATCGTCCCATCCACCATGACGCGACCCTGACCGAGGGAGTCGTCGGCGAGCGTGTCCGCGGGGGCGAAGGCGCCTGTTGGCTGGGTATCAGCATGCGCGCCCAGGTTGTAGATGTTGTTGTTACACCAGACGCCGACGCCGCCCACGCAGTCCGCGCCCAGACCGGTCGGGGTGAGCCCCGGCGTCAGGGTCAGGATGCTGCGGATGTTGCGCGTCGTTGGCAGATCGCGAATGTCCTCGCCCGCGAACGTCGAGACCTGCCGCGCGTTCTGCACGTCTACGGTTGGCGCCTCGGCGATAACGGTCACCGTTTCCGAACGCTGGCCAACGGCCATCGTCGCGTTCACTGGCGCCGTGAAACCGGTCGTCAGCACGACACCATTCTGCTGCTGCTTGGTGAATCCTTCGAGCGTGAAGCCCACCGAGTAGGTGCCGACAGGCAGGTTGATGATTCGATACTGTCCGCTGGCGTCTGTCGTTGACGAGCGGACTTTTTCAATAAGCGCCGGGCTGGTGACTTCAACCAGGACGCCGGGCATGACCGCGCCCTGCGCGTCTCGAACGGTGCCGGCGATCTGGCCTTGTTGTGCAAGGGCTGATATCGGTAAAAGGATCACGAACGCAGCGACCATCAGGATCGCTTTCACGCAGCGTTGCATCTTTCCTCCTCGCGGGAAGGAGACTCCCCGGGGTGACGCCATTGACCGTGCTCGGAAGAATCGAGTGCGTGTCGCAGGGCAGGGTTAGCCCAGCAGCCACGCGGTCACGTATTTACGCCCCGCGTCACAAACTGTCAACAAAATTGTTAACTATCCGTAAAATCATTGTAAAAGCAGTGTGCTGAACAACTTGGCAAAAGGGTTTTGAGAAGAATGCGTCCCGTGTGGGTCGGTGTGACCGTGCTCCTGTCGATCGGCCTTGTCGCGCTTCCCGACCGGGCATCCGCACAGCCAACGGCCTTCGTTCAAGCCCTTTTCGACCTGACGGATGCTCTCGAAGGGACCTACGGGGATGAGGGACCCCGCGTCCGGCCGGCGATCGATCGGATGTCCGCCGCGCTCGCGCAGTGGGATCGGGAGATTGAAGCAGCCGCTGCTGGCGTGCGTGCGGCAGTGCAGGATGCGGCGTCCATCGATCGACGCATGGCACTGGCCCGGATGTATGCGGACCGCGGACGTTTCGCCGACGCGTTGTCGGAGCTTGACGCGTCCCGCGCGCTACAACCGCGGCGAGCGGACGTGCTCGTGCTGCGCGGGCTTGTCCTGCACGAATCGGGAAAGCCCGGCGAAGCGATCGAGGCATTTCGAACCGCGCAAGCGGTCGAGCCAGGCAACCCTGTCATCGCGTACTACCTCTTCCGTGACGCGTTGATCGTTGGCAACACCGCAGAAGCGCGCCACGCTGGCGATACCCTGACTGCCGCGTATCCGCGATTGACGACTCAACCGGGCGGGAAGCATACGCCGTTCACGCGCATCGGGCTTCTGCAATCCGCTGCGGCCGGTCCACCGCTCGTTCCACTCGCCGCCTACAGCGCCGCCTTCCGCCTCGTTATGCGGCGGGAATACGAAAAGGCGACCGAGGAATTCCGGAAGGCGGCGGCGGCCGATCCGTTGATTGCCGATCCTGCGGCCGGTTCGACCGCGACGCTTCGCGCCGTCGAAGCGCTCCGACGGGGCCGTTTCGACGAGGCACGAGGGCAGATCGAACAGGCTGGGACTCTTGCGGGCTCGTCCGAGGCGCGTCGCGTTCTCGGCCTCATCTACTGGGCAGATTCGAAATACGACAGGAGCATTGCCGAGCTCAATGAAGCGGTCCGCCGATCTCCGCTTAACGAACGGGCGCGACTGGCACTGTCACGTGTCCTCAGTACCGCGGGTCGGGACGCTGACGCGGTGGCGGCGATTCAAGAGACCCTGACTGTGCTGCCCGAGTCAGCGCTCGCGCACTGGTGGTTGGCGTCGTTGTACGAGCGTATGAACCGTTTTGCCGATGCGCGGGCGGAGTCCGAGCAGGCGGCCGCAGCAGCGATCGCCGGCGAGAGTCAGTTGTATGGCTCCATCGGTCGGCTCGCGTCCGGCGCCGCGGACTTGCCGGGAACGATCGACGCGTTTGCGCGTGCCGTCAGCGCGAATCCCAATGACGGGGCAATGCATCGGTTCCTGGCGGAAACCCTGGCGCAGCAGGACAGGGCCGACGATGCGCTGGCGGAGTTCATCGCCGCCCTCCTCATCGATTCGCGAGATGCGGAAGCGTATGACGGTATCGGACGGGTGCACCTGAATGCCGGCCGCCTCGCTGACGCGGTCAACGCCCTGCAGCACGCCACCGACATCGACCCCTCACACAGTGAGACCACTTACGCGCTTGCGACCGCCCTGGCACGACTCGGCCGTACCGACGAAGCTGCGCAGCAGTTCGCACGGGTCGAACAGCAGCAGCGCCAGATCCTCGCGGATCGGCGTCGCACCCTGTCCTCTGATGTACTGAAAGAAGAAGCTGCACTGCGCGTCGCGGAAGGCAAGTTCGACCTCGCCATCGCGCTCTATGAGAAGGCCGCGGGAGTCGGCTCCGATCCTGACGTCTACAGCCGGCTGGCGGATTTGTACGCCAGAGTGGGGCGCGCGGCCGACGCCGCGCGCGCTCGAGCGATGTACGAAAAGGCGCGGCAAAGTGGTCAATCAGGAAGTGCGCGGTGAAGCGATGGCTTCATCCGCTCGTCGCGCTGCTGATGACCGCCGCCGTCAACAGCAACGTGGTCACCGGTCAGAAATACACGCCTGATGGTTCAACCACCGCCCGGTTCACCGAGATCACGCGAGAAGCGGGCGTCGACTTCCACCACATCAACGGCGCCAGCCCGGACAAGCACCTCATCGAAACGATCGGATCGGGCGGGCTGTTCTTCGATTATGACAACGACGGATGGATTGACATCTTCCTCGTGGACGGCGGTTCGGTCGCCGATCCCGCCGTCGCCCGACAGGCTCGCCATCGCGTGCTGCACAACCGGGGCAACGGCACGTTCGAAGACGTCACAGCACGATCCGGCATTCGTCATCACGACTACGGCATGGGGGCCTGCTCTGGTGACTATGACAATGACGGGCTGGTTGATCTGTACGTCACGAGCTTTGGTCCGAACACGCTGTATCGCAATGCCGGAAACGGGACGTTTACGGACGTCACCCGCACGGCGCGCGTCGGCTCGCCGCTGTGGAGCACGAGTTGCGCGTTCGCGGATCTCGACAAGGACGGCGATCTCGATCTGTTCGTGACGAATTACGTGGCCGACGACGGAAAGCAGAGCCCGTTTTGCGGCAACGCACGTCTGAAAATCCGCTTCCACTGTCATCCGTTGAACTTCGATCCACTTCCGAACATCGTCTATCGCAATGACGGTAACGGCACGTTCACGGACGTGAGCGTTGAGTCAGGCGTGGCGGCGGTGAAAGGGAATGGCCTCGGCGTCGTGGTCGCCGATTACGACGATGACGGGTGGCCCGACGTGTTCGTGGCCAACGACAGCGTGCCGAACTTTCTGTTTCAGCGGACCGGGAACTGGAAATACGAGGACGTCGCGTTGCGCGCCGGGGTCGCGGTGGCGAGCGACGGCAAGCCACGCGCCGGGATGGGCGTTGACGCCGCCGACTATGACGGGGATGGAGTGCTCGATCTGGTCGTGACCAACCTTGACTTCCAGATGTACAGCCTCTTTCGCGGACTTGGCGGCCGTCTGTTCGCGTACGCGACGCCTGAAAGCGGTATCGGAGCAGTCACCTTGCCGTTCGTCGGGTTTGGCGCGGTGTTCTTCGACTTCGACCACGACATGCAGCTCGATCTGGCCTTTGCCGACGGGCACATCATGGACAATGCGCCGCAGTTCCGGGCCGGCGCGACCTACGCGCAGCGAAACCTGCTGTTCCGCAACCTCGGGTCACGGCGCTTTGCCGACGTGACGGCCAACGCCGGCGCAGGCTTCGCGCTCGAGAAAGTCGGGCGAGGTCTCTTCGCCGGCGACATCGACAATGACGGGGATCTCGATCTGCTCGTCACCAACAGCGGCCAGACGGCAGACCTGCTTCGCAACGACAGCGACCACGGCAACGCGATCCTGGTGCGGTTGATCGGGAAGCAGAGCAACCGTGACGGTGTCGGGGCCCGGCTGCGCCTGACGACGGGAACGCGCACGCAGATGCGCGAGGTGAAGGCGGGCTCCAGCTATCTCGGTCAAAACGACATGCGCCAGCACTTCGGGCTTGGAACGAATCAACGCGCCGACCGGCTCGAAATCCGGTGGCCGAGCGGTCGCGTCGATGTCCTGCCGGGCGTAGTCGCCAATCAGATCATTACGATCCGAGAGGGAGAGGGACTAATCAAACAAGTGGCAACTTACAAGTGACGACTTGACAAGTAAGTTGCAAGTTGAAAACTTACTTGTCACTTGAAAGTTGGCACTTGTTACTTGCCTCGTTCCATCTCCACATCGGTGTCTCGCCACTCTTGAGGCGAACGCCTCCCATCCAGCGATC
>Ga0068864_100003483_pt1 | contig 13006 bp, 12 predicted proteins | sample KBSSwiS72_FD_66586 | JGI IMG/M metagenome (GOLD analysis project Ga0068864, IMG submission 66586) | Switchgrass rhizosphere microbial communities from Kellogg Biological Station, Michigan, USA - KBS Switchgrass S7-2 | ecosystem: Host-associated > Plants > Roots > Rhizosphere > Soil ...
GCGGTTGCCACGGGGATGGCTGCATTCATTCAGTTCGAATCGTTCACCATGGCTCTGCTCGTCGCCGGTGTGTCGATGGCGATCGCGACGGTCATCGGCACGTTCGTGACCACGTGGATGACCGGAAGGATTGCCAAGATGAACGCCGCGGGCGTCTTCATCTCGCTGCTGTTCTGGGGTTGGCTTTGGGGAATCTGGGGCGTGCTGCTCAGCATCCCGATCATAGTGATCGTGAAAGTCGTGTCGCAGCACGTCGAGCAGCTGCAGCCCGTCGCGGAATTGCTCGGAGAATGAGCATTCCTGGAAACGAAAGCGAATCAGTGGTCGCGGATGACGCGGCCCTCGGCAAAGGCGCAGTGGAACAGCGGCGGCGTGAAGCATTGCTGAAGACCGGCGCGCTCCAAAACGCGATCCTTACGAGTGCGAAATTCTCGATCATCGCGACCGACGAGAAGGGCATCATCCAGGTGTTCAACCTGGGAGCGGAGCGGATGCTGGGCTACGTCGCTTCGGAAGTGGTCAACAGGATCACTCCCAGCGACATCCATGATCCCTACGAGGTGGTCGAGCGAGCGCGGGCGTTGAGCGTCGAGCTCGGCGCAACGATCGCTCCGGGATTCGAGGCATTGGCGTTCAAGGCTTCGCGCGGCCTCGAAGACAGCTACGAATTGACCTATATCCGGAAGGACGGCACCCGGTTTCCCGCCGTCGTGTCGATCACGGCGCTGCGCGACGATGATGGCGACCTGATCGGCTACCTCTTGATAGGCACCGATAATTCGGTGCGCAAGCAGTTCGAGCTGGAGCTGAAGACCGCGATGATTCTCGCCGAGAAGGCAAACCTCGCGAAGTCGGATTTCCTGGCCAGCATGAGCCACGAGCTGCGCACGCCGCTCGGCGCGATCCTCGGGTTCGCGCAGCTCATGGAATCGGGCTCGCCAAACGCCTCGCAGATTCGAAGCATCGACCAGATTCTGAAGGCCGGCTGGTATCTCCTGGAGCTGATCAACGAAGTGCTCGATCTTGCATTGATCGAATCGGGCAAGCTGTCGCTGTCGCTCGAAGCCATATCGCTGACCGAGATCATGCGCGAATGCAAGTCGATGATGGAGCCGCAGGCGCAGAAGCGCGGCATCGGCATTACGTTCCCGCCGGTCGACGTCTCCTACTACGTCAAAGCGGACCGGACGCGGCTCAAGCAGATCGTCATCAACCTGCTGTCCAACGCAATCAAATACAACCGGGCGGGCGGAACCGTGACCGTGCGGCTTGTCAGCCATTCCGCAAAGGTGATTCGCATCACCGTCGCCGACGCGGGCGACGGATTGTCGCCCGACAAGTTGGCGCAGCTCTTTCAGCCATTCAACCGGCTTGGGCGCGAGGGAAGTGTCGAGGAGGGAACCGGCATCGGTCTCGTCGTTTGCAAGCGACTCATAGAGCTGATGGGTGGCGTCATCGGTGTGGAGAGCACGGTGGGCAGCGGCAGCGTGTTCTGGATCGAGCTCGGCCTCGCGCCCGAACCGCAGCGGTTCACCGCCGCGTCCGCGAAACCTGTCGCGCCAGTTTCGACGCAGCTCGGTGGAGACCACCTCTACACCCTGCTTTATGTCGAGGACAACAACGCGATGCTGATGCTGGTCGAGGATCTCCTCCGCCGCCGGCCGGATATTCGACTCTTGACCGCGGGCGATGGCACTCGGGGTCTCGAAATCGCGCGCGCGTCCCGGCCGGACGTCATCCTGATGGACATCAATCTGCCCGGCATCAGCGGCATCGATGCGCTGCGAATCCTGGCGGACGACTTCAGGACCGCCCACATTCCCGTCATCGCGCTCAGTGCCAACGCGATTCCCGCCGATATTGCAAAGGGTCTGCACGCGGGATTTTTCCGTTATCTCACCAAACCGATCAGGATCGACGAGTTCATGGATACAATCGACGTGGCGCTGAAACATGCGAAGGCGAAATCCGTCCCATCCGTTGAGGCAGGAGAAACATGATGATCGGTCCGGCGGACATTCTCGGCGCCAGCATCCTGATCGTCGACGACCAGGAATCCAATGTCGTCCTGTTCCGGGAGCTGCTGAGCGAGGCCGGCTACACGCGCATTGCCTCGACGACGAATCCGCGCGAGGTTTGCGCGCTGCATCGCACGAATCGCTACGACCTCATCCTGCTCGACTTGCACATGGCCGGCATGGATGGCTTCCAGGTGATGGAAGATCTCAAGTCTGCGGATGCAGACACTTATCTGCCGATTCTCGTAATCACCGCCGAGCCGGGTCACAAGCTGCGCGCGCTGCAGGCCGGCGCCAAGGACTTCGTCAGCAGGCCGTTCGATCTCGTCGAGGTCCGGACGCGGATCCACAACATGCTCGAGGTGCGCCTGCTATACCGGAAGCTCGAAAGCTACAACAAGGTTCTGGAACAAACCGTGCAAGAGCGCACCGCGGAGCTCCGCGCAAGCGAGGCCCGCTATCGCAGCCTGACCGAGCTTGCCTCCGATTGGTACTGGGAGCAGGACGACGCGGGGACGTTCACCAAAGTGTCCGGTCCGGCGCTGGAAATGCTCGGCATTCGTGTCGATCCGTCCACAGGGGAAACGAGCGTTGCCCAGGCGGCAGGCTGGGACGAGTCGGAGCGTGAATCGCTGCAGACGATCATTGCCGCGCGAAAGCCATTCCTCGATTTCGTCGTCAACCGCGTCGGCACCGATGGTTCCCGACAGAGGTATCAGGTGAGCGGGGAGCCCATGTTCAACGCGCTCTGCCGGTTCATCGGATACCGCGGGATCGGCGTCGAAATCGCCGTAAAGCCATAAAGCGCGGCCATGTCGTCTTCCGCTCATCCGAGTCAAAACCATATTCTTGCGGCTTTGCCCGCCGACGAATTCGAGCGTGTGGCTGCACATCTGGAACTCGTCGAGCTGCGGCTCGGCGAAATGCTCTACGAGCCGGGCGGCCAGCTGCAGCATGGATATTTCCCTACGACCGCGATCGTGTCGCTGTACTCCGTCACGGAGTCCGGCGCATCGGCCGAATCGGCAGGCGTCGGCAAGGAAGGTGTCGTCGGCATCTCGCTCTTCATGGGCGGGAACACGACGTCGAGCTCGGCAGTCGTGCAGACCGCAGGGTGCGCTTACCGACTCGACCGGCGCCTGCTGATGCAGGAGTTCAATCGTGGTGGCCTGATGCAACGACTGCTGCTGCGCTACACCCAGGCTCTGATCACCCAGATGAGCCAGTCGACGATCTGCAACCGCCACCATTCGGTTGAACAGCAGCTGTGTCGCTGGCTCCTGTTGACGCTCGATCGATTGCCGTCGAATCAGCTGGTCATGACGCAGGAGCTGATCGCCGGCATGCTCGGCGTGCGCAGGGAAGCGATTACGGAGGCCGCCGGAAATCTGCAGCGGGCGGGATTCATAAGTTATCGCCGCGGCCACATTTCGGTGACGGAGCGCTCGGGGTTGGAAGCCGGAGCTTGCGAGTGCTATGCGGTCGTCAAGAAGGAATTGGACCGCTTGATGTCCGATGTTCGGTATCGCCAGGGCTCCGGTGCATCGCCGTCCGAGCAATCGGCGGTTGCCTGACGCGAGAACATGTCACTTCCCCGGAACGCGACCATCGCCGGCCCGGGATCCATCGCGCGTCGTGACCGCGAGCACGCGCGTCGGATCGAACAATGGGAGCTCTGGCTCACGCCCCAGGATGAGATCGGCCACGAGCGGACCGATGCACGGGCCGATCGTGTATCCGCCACGGACGCACGCAAGCACGTAGGCATTCGGCACCCCGGGTAACACGCCCGCGAGCGGATAGTGATCCGCGACCGACGCTTCGAAGCCGGTCCAGCTCCGCAGCACGCGGGTGTGGGCGAGCGCTGGTACGGCAAAGCGCGCGAGTCGAAGATTCTGCAACAGTGTCTCGCCGTCCACTTCGCCGCGACCGGTCGCGGGCGATCCCCGACCTTGCCATCCACCGCCAATCAGGTAACTGCCATTGGCCTTCTGCTTCAGCGTCAGAAGACCGGTGGCGTGGCCGATCGCGGCGTGCAGTCGGCGTGGGCCGGGCTCGGTGACGCTGACCGTGTTCACGCGGACGTTGATGGGCAGCGTGACGCCGAGCATCGCCGCGACGGACGCGGTCCAGGCGCCGCTCGCGATCAGCAACCGACGTGCGTCGATCGGGCCGCCGGGCGTCGCCACCCGAAAGCCGTCACCGCCGGCATCGATCGAGCGTGCCAACGTGTGTTCGTGCAGGTGGACGTTCGCTGCACGCAAGAGCCCACGCAGGTAGGGACCGGTGCGTGTCGAATCGGCATAGCCATCGGCAGCACAATAGCTCGCGCCAACCACACGATCGGATAGCGCTGGCTCGCGGGCTCGCGCTTCGGCCGGCGACACGAGCTCGATCGGCGCGCCAGCGTCCCGCTTCTTCGTCATGCGCTCTTCGAGCAGCGCCTGCTCGCTCGCGGTGAACGCGAGCGTGTAGCCACCCGTACGCTTGAAGCCCACTGCCTCGCCGGCCTCCCGCCACCATTCGTATCCGCGCAGCGCATACCGCATCAGTCCCACGCGCTTGATCTGCAGCGACAGCGTTCCGGCGTTGACGCCCGAGGCGCCACTGCCCGCGACGTCGCGCTCGACGACGATGACGCGCATGCCGCCCTGAGCGGCGCGCAGTGCAGCGGTGGCGCCCATGATTCCCGCGCCGATCACGAGCAGATCGTAGCGGTTCGCGGAAGTTGCGCTCACGTCAATCGCGCCGATTCAAAGGGGTGACGGAACGGGCATCGGCAACGCGTCGTAGTCGAACGTTCCCGCGAGCGCGTCCAAATCGACCGGCCGCAGCGGGGGCCGGCCGGTGGCCTGACCGATATCGGTGCGGGTGCGGCCAGTGCGTATCGCGATCAGGCGCGCCGCCGTATCCTCGCACAGGCGACCGCCGCAAGGTCCCATCCCGCAGCGGGTTGCGGACTTGAGATCGTTGATCGTCGCGCAGCCGTCGTCGATCGCGCCGTCCAGCACACGGCGTGAAAGGCGCTCGCATTGGCAGACGATGACGTCGGCAGGGATCGACGCGATGGCGCCGTCACCGACGCTCGCGAGCTGCGTCATCGCTGTGCCGAAGCGCGCCGCGCGCACGCTCCCTCGCTTTTTCCCTCGCGCTCCTCGCGCATTCGCGTCCATCCGGCCCAGATCGCGGGCGACGGCAGATGCAGCGATGCGCCCCTGCAGCGGCGCGGCTGCGGCGCCGGTCACGCCTGCACCATCGCCGGCGGCGTACAGCCCAGGCAAGTCGCATCGCTGGTCCGCGTCGACGATCACGTGCCATCCCCCACGCGCGGGATCGAACGCGTGCGCGGCGCCGGCAAGACGCGTGACGTCGGTCGCCGGCATGAGGCCGAAACCGCAGCAGACGGCGTCGCAGAGGAGCTCGGTGCTCGCGACTTCCGCGTGAGGATGCCCGTCACGGCCGATTGGAGCCGCCACGGCGCGCAGCGAGCGCGTGTCGCCGTCAACCGTACGGAGAATGTGTCCATGCAGCATCGGCACGCCATGGCTTCGCATCGTTCGTATCCAGCCGATGCCGCGCGCGACGAGATCGGGACGCGAAACGAGGTCCCGGGCATGAGCGAACCAGTCGCCGCGCGCATTTGCATCGACGATCGCGGCAACGCGCCCGCCGCCTTCGATGATCGCCTTCGCGACCACCAGAAGGAGCGGACCCACGCCCGCGACGACGACGTTGCGGCCCGGCAGGATGCGCTGCGCCTTGATGAGGACCGTGGCAGCGGCGAGACCGATCACGCCGGGGCGCTCCCAACCGGCGAACGGCACGTGTCGTTCCTGCGCCCCGGTCGCGACGATGAGTGCGGCGGCGTGGACCGTTCGCGGTCCCTCGGGACCAAGGGCGTGCACACGCCATTCGTCGTCGACGCGCTCGACGTGCCAAACTCGATGGCAGAAGTGCCGCTCGATGTTCGCGTCGGCAACCGTGCTTCGGAGCCGGTCGCCTTCGGCGCGATCGCGATCCGCACGCACCGGTGCGATGCCCGGGACCGCGCGATAGACCTGGCCGCCGGCAATGGGCTGTTCGTCGAGCAGCGCGACGCGCAGGCCGAGCGCCGACGCTTCGATCGCAGCCGCTGCACCCGCAGGGCCGGCGCCCAGAACCGCGACGTCGCAGGACCCGGCCGGCCCTGCATGCGGAGATGCGCTCACCCGTAGTCGCGAGGAGAGTCAGGGACGACTGCGGACGTCGAGCCCGGCGCGGACCGTGGTGCGGCACGCCTCGACTCGGACACCGTCGACCGAGACCGTGCACTGCTGGCAGACGCCCATCGCGCAAAAGAGAGCGCGCACGGGCGGACCGTCGCCATCGCCGGCAGGCAAGGCGCGGATACCGGAGGCCCAAAGCGCGGCGGCGACACTTTCGCCTTCATACGCATCGACCCCGCATCCGTCGAACTGGAAGCGAATCGGTGCGCCGCGGTGCACGTTGCGAGTGATGCGCAAATCGGAGTTGCTCATCGCGAAGAGTCGACGAGCTCGCGCTCAGTGCCAAGGTGTGAGGCCTTCCGTGAACGAGTCATGCAGGCGCCGCGCTTGGGGAGGCGGCCACGCTCGACCCGCGGAGCCCCAGCATGGCGCGCGCCTCGGCTACCGTCGCGATGCGGCCGCCCAGGCTTTCGACGATGCGCACACCTTTCTCGACGAGCTGCGCATTGCCCGGCGCGAGCACGCCGCGATCGAGGTGAACCGTGTCCTCCATGCCGATCCGCACGTGTCCGCCCAGCAGGAAGGACTGAGCGAGCATCGGGAACGCAAGCTTGCCGATGCCGAATGCGGTCCACTCCGCATCGCGAGGCAGGCGCGACGCGAAATACATCATCGTCTGCGGATCGGCCATCGCGCCGTAGCGCACGCCGAGCACGATCTGCCACATGAGCGGGGGCCGGAGGATGCCGCGCTCGACGAAGCCGAGTGCAAGCTGCAGGTCGCCGCTGTCGAAGATCTCGATTTCGGGGACGACAGCTGCCGCAAGCACGCGTTGCGCCATGATCTCGAGGTTGCGCGGCGTGTTGATCACCACCGCGGTGCCGGAATACATCGTGTTGAAGTCGAGTGTGCACACCTCGGGTCGCAGGCGTTCGACGTGTGCGACTCGCAGCTCCGGCCGCATCAGCGTGCTGCCGGCGGCGGCGACTTTCGGGTCGTCGTCGGACGGCACGAAGCGCCCGCCCTCTCCGGTGGAGAGGTTGAGGATCACATCGCAGCCGGCGTCGCGGATCCGCCCGACGATCTCGTCGAACAGCTCCGCCCGCGTGGTGCCGCGGCCGGTCTCGGGATCGCGCGCGTGCAGATGAACGATGGCCGCACCCGCGCGCGCCGCTTCGACGGCGGATGATGCAATCTCGGCGGGCGTTACCGGCAGCGCTGGATTCTGCTCGCGCTTCGTTTGGTTGCCGGTGACGGCACAGGTCAGGATCGTCGCGCGGGCCATCGCATTCTCCGCAATGTTCGGTCGTCAGTTCCTGCCGGCGTCCACGCGCAGGCGCTCGCCGGTGATGGAGGCCGAAGCGGGGCTCGCGAGAAACAACGCAGCGGCGGCGACCTCCTCGGGCTCCACCCAGCGGCGCAGCGACGCCTTGTCGGTGTAAGTGCGGATGATCTGGTCCGCGCTCTTGGCTTCCGCCTTGGCGCGGGCCGCGATCACGCGCTGCATCAGCGCGCCGTTGACTGCGCCGGGGCAGAGCGCGTTCACGCGGATACCGTCGACGCCGACTTCTTGCGATACCGCGTCGGTGATCCCGAGCACCGCATACTTGCTCGCGGTGTACGCGCTGCGCATCGGTTGGCCGCGCAGGCCCATCAGCGACGACATGTTGATGATCGATCCGCCGCCGCGCGTCTTCATCCGCGGCACGGCCTGCTTGATGCACAGCAGCGTGCCGCGAACGTTGATCGCCATCGTCTCGTCCCACGCGGCGAGGTCCATATCGACGGCGCGCGTCACCGGACCCGTCACGCCGGCGTTGTTGACGAGAACGTCCGGCCCGCCTGCACCGGCATCGAGGGCGGCAAAAAGCGCTGTGACCGAAGCTTCGTCGCTCACGTCCGCAGCGATCGCCTCGACGCCGAGCTCCTTGGCGACGGTAGCGAGCCGAGCAGCGTTGCGCCCCGCGATGATCACCCGTGCCCCCGCGCCGGCGAAGGCGCGCGCGATGGAAGCGCCGATTCCGGTACCCCCTCCCGTGATCAGCGCGATCTTGTCCTGTAGAGGTTTTTGGGCGGCGGCCATCGCGTCAATGCTGTCGTGGGTCACCGAAGCAGTCCACGCGTCGTCAGTGTCTTGCGGACTTTCTCGAGGTCGGCACCCGCCAGCGGCATCACCGGCTCGCGCGGCACGCCGGCGGGCTGGCCCAGGAGGTTGAGCGCGGCCTTCAGCGCGGCGGGCCACGTGCCGGTTCCCATCATCATCTCGTACACCGCGGTGAGCTGATAGTGCACGCGCGCGAGCTCGGGCGAGGGCGCCGCGCGCGCCAGCGGAATGATCTTGCTTGCCATGGGTCCGAGAAGCTCGGGTCCGCTGGCGATGTAGCCGTGCGCACCCAGCGCGAGCGCCGGGATCATGAAATGGCAGGGCCCCACCATGATCGCGAGCCGCTCGCGAAAGCGCTCGATCAGGTGAGTGTGATGGAAGAAGTCGCGACTCGCTTCCTTGATGCCCACGATCGGAGCGACGTTCATGATGGCGTCGAGATCGTCGAGCGACAGATCGATGCCGCTGCGGCGCGGCGAGTTGTAGGCGATGATCGGGATGTCGACGGCGTGCGCGAGAGCCGCGAACCGACGCGTCAGCTCGTCGCGGGAAGCTTTCAGTACATAAGGCTGCGGAAGCACCAGCAATCCGCTCGCACCGGCTTCGACGACGGCTTGCGCGTAGCGGATCGTCTGCGCGGCGCTCGGAGCGGATACGCCCGTGACGATCGGAATGCGACCGGCGGCGCGATCGACCGCGAGGCGGGTGAGGTGCTTGCGCTCGTCGAGGTCGAGATTCCAGCTCTCTCCGTTGTCGCCCGCCACGCAGATCGCTTCCGCACCCAGGCCGATGAGCCATTCGACCAGAGCGCCGAATGCGTCCTCGACGATCGCACCGTCGGCCGCGAACGGCGTGACGATCGCGGGTACGAATCCTTTCAGGGTGTGGCGAGTGAGCGCTTCTCCGGCGCCGCGTTTGTCGGAAACGGGATTCATTGCGTCTGTTCCTCCGTGGCCTTCAGGATGCTGCCCAAGTCGGCCGTATAGATCGCACCGGTTTGCGCTTCCACGATCGCGAGACGGCGGCTGTCCGGATTCCAGGCGACCGAGGTGGTCCAAAGACCGCCCGGTGTGTGAATGCGCGCGACAGGGTCGCCCAACGGATTGAACACCCACGCACGGCCCGCCTGACCGTGCGCAACTGCGACGAAACCGTCGGCGTTAACCGCAAGTCCGTCGGGACCGAGCCCGCCGGAAAGTTGCACCCACAACCCGACCATCGGGTACACCGGATCGGGCGCGTCCGCGAGCAGCCGCCACACGGCATTGGCGCGCGTCACCGCGAGATAGACGAAGCGACCATCCGGGCTCAGCGCGACGCCGTTGGGATAGGGAACGTTCGCGAGCACCACGTCGGGCGGCGATGTGAGCGTGCGCAGGCGGAGCAGTCGACCGGTTGGATCCGAGAGGCTGCTGCGTCCGGGATCCGTGAACCACAAATCGCCGTTGGTCGCGCGTGTGATGTCACCCAAGCCGCGAAAGCGCTCGGAGTTCACGCCTTCGCACATGGACGTAACGGTGCCGCTTCCGGGATCGAAGCGCGTCAACCCGTGCCGGTAGTCGGTGACGGCGAACGTTCCATCCGGCAAGCACGCGAGGCCATGGGGCTGACCGTCGCCTTGGTGCGCGAGCGTCCATCGGCCGCTTCGATCAATGCGGAATATGCGTCCATAAGGAACGTCGACGCACCAGAGGTTGCCGTCAGCGTCGTACGCCGGTCCTTCGAGAAACGAATGGAGCTTCTGCCCCGGACGCGTCACGCGCACCCACTCGTTCGGCTCGCCGCGGTAATGGAGCGACGCCGGCAAGGCGGCGAACACTTCGGCGTTCAAGTCGACGCATGCGAGCACGTGGCCTTGTACCGCGCGTTGATTCGTCAGTCAACAGATGCTTTAATGGCCGCCCGTGAGTTCAGTGCTGCATCGAAGCATATCGACCACGCCAGCGCTGGCCGCGGCGGGCGACGGCTGCTACCTGATGGACAGCGAAGGACGCCGCTATCTCGATGCGTCGGGCGGGGCCGCGGTGTCGAGCCTCGGCCATTCGCAGCCCGACGTGATCGCCGCGATCCAGCGACAGGTTGCGCAGATGCCGTATGCGCACTCGTCGTTCTTCACGAACGATCCGGTCGAGCGGCTTGCCGCGAGGCTCGTTGCGCTTGCGCCTGCCGGTTTCGGCGCCGGGCGCGTCGCGTTCGTCGGAAGCGGCTCCGAAGCGATGGAGGTGGCGCTCAAGCTCGCCCGCCAGCACTTCGTGGAGCACGGGGAGATGCAACGAGCACATTTCATCGCCCGGCGGATGAGCTACCACGGCAACACGCTCGGCGCGCTGTCCGTGGGCGGCCACTTCCAGCGACGCGCGATCTACGCACCGATGCTGATGCCGGTGACGCACGTCGCCCCGTGCTATGCCTATCGTTTCCGGAGGGCAGAGGAATCCGAAGCGGCGTACGGTCGCCGCGTCGCCGACGAGCTCGACGCGGAAATACGACGAATAGGCCCCGAACGCGTGGCCGCCTTCGTCGCCGAGCCTGTCGTCGGTGCGACGCTGGGATGCGTTCCGGCAGTCGACGGTTACTTCTCGCGCATTCGCGAGATCTGCGACGCTCACGGAGTGCTCTTCATTGCCGACGAGGTGATGTGCGGCATGGGACGCACCGGATCGATGTTCGCGGTCGAGCACGATCGCGTATGTCCGGACATCGTCACGCTCGGCAAGGGTCTCGGCGCCGGCTACCTGCCGATCGGCGCGACGATGGCGAGCGAGCGCGTGCTGAAGCCGCTCGAGCAGGGGACCGGTGCGCTCGCCAACGGTCATACCTACATGAATCACGCGGTGGCGTGCGCCGGCGCACTCGCAGTGCTCGATTGCGTCGAGCGCGATCGACTGCTCGAGAACGTTCGCTTACAGGGGACGCGCCTGCGTGCGTCGCTCGTCGAGCGCTTCGGCGGTCACGAGCACGTCGGCGACATCCGTGGGCGCGGTCTGTTCCTCGCGTTGGAGCTGGTCGAGGACCGCGGCGCCCGACGTCCATTTCCGCGCTCGCGCAAGCTTGCTGAATCGATTCGCACGGCGGCGATGGCGCGCGGACTCATCTGTTATCCGTCGAGCGGAACCGCTGACGGAGAGAACGGCGATCACGTGCTGCTCGCGCCGCCCTACATCGTGAACGATCGTGAAATCGGCGAGATCGTCGACAAGCTGGACGCCGCGCTTACCGCGGTCCTCGAGGAGATGCCATGAGAGTCGCAACTGCACTGAAAATGCTCGCCATCGCGATCGTGTGCATCGCCGTTGGCGACGAAGCCGCCGGGCAAGCATGGCCCAGCAAGCCGATCCATTTGATCTCGCCGTTTTCGACCGGGAGCACCGTCGACCTTCACGCGCGCCTGATCGCGGGCCCGTTGTCGGAAATCCTGGGACAACCGGTCGTCGTCGAGGACAAGGCCGGGGCAGGTGGCGCGATCGGTCTCGACGCAGTCGCCAAGGCTCCGCCGGACGGCTATCTGATCGCGATCGCGACGACGGGTCCGATGACGATCAACCCTTACCTCATCGGCTCGACGGTGCCGTACGACCCGAACAAGGATTTCGCTCCGATCGGGCAATACGGAATCGGTCCCAACGTGATCGTCATCAACGCCAACGTGCCCGCCAAAACGCTGCCGGAGCTGATCGCGCTCGCGAAGGCAAAGCCGGGAACGATCAGCTACGCATCGTCCAGCGGCATCGGCAGCACGGCGCATTTGGCAGGAGAGTTGCTGGGATCGGTCGCCGGCATCGACATCGTGCACATTCCCTATAAAGGCAACGCCGAAGGCGTCACCGCGCTGCTCGCCAATCAAGTGCAGATGGCGATTTCCGGGCTGCCGCCGATGATCGCGCATATCCAGTCCGGCAGATTGCGCCCGCTGGCGGTGACGGGGCCGACGCGCATGGCACAGTTGCCGGACGTTCCAACAGTGACCGAGATTGGCTTCAAGGAAATCGATGTCTCGTCGTGGTATGGCGTGGTCGCGCCTCCCGGCACGCCGCCGGAGATCGTCGCCAAGCTCGCCGACGCGTTCGCGAAGGCCATCGCTCGACCGGAAGTCCGCGACCGTTTTCTCGCGACCGGCACCGACCCGTACGTAACTTCGCCCAAGCAGTTCGCCGAACTGATCCGCAGCGACGGCGTGCGCTGGGCGGCGGTGATCAAGAAAGCTCAGGTCAGAGCCGAGTAGTCGTACGGTTGCATCGCTGACCGGCAGGCTCGTATAAATACCGCTACCGATTGGCCGACGCTGCGGTTACGGCCTTGCGGATTTCGCGCAGCTTCGCCTTCAGTCGCAGCTCATTGTCGAGGCCGACGCGCACCAGGATTTTCTGGCCTGCCGACAACTCGGCCAGGGCGGGGTCGGAAAATTCGAATACGACTTTCGGCTGCGTCAGGTGAATCGGAGCTTTGGGCTCGGGAGCGGCGAGCAGATGGTCGATGACATCGACCAGGCGATCGTTGAAGTATCCAGCGGGATATCCGAGATCGGCGTACGCCTGCTGGAACAGGGGATACATTCGAAAATAGAATCCCGCCAGCCGATTGGTGTCGATCGCTTCCGCTGCGTTGACATAAGCAATGTAGCGATTTGCGTTCTCTCCGCCGATCGAAAATTCGCCGGCTCCGCTCGCCGTGGCCAGCAG
>Ga0068864_100003485_pt1 | contig 13002 bp, 11 predicted proteins | sample KBSSwiS72_FD_66586 | JGI IMG/M metagenome (GOLD analysis project Ga0068864, IMG submission 66586) | Switchgrass rhizosphere microbial communities from Kellogg Biological Station, Michigan, USA - KBS Switchgrass S7-2 | ecosystem: Host-associated > Plants > Roots > Rhizosphere > Soil ...
CGCGGTGTTGAGTGCCATCGGTGTTCATCGCCGCCGCACTCAACCTCGGCATGTTCGGGGTCTCGATCGTACGGGCTTGTGGCTTGGAGAGGCTGTAGCGGACGGCGCGGTATTCCCCTGAAGAGCTCAGTCCGACTGTTGCCCCGTCGCGCCACTCTTGTTGGGCAGCTCGGGCGCGCACTAGCTCTCCCCCGCTTTCCAGAGATGAGCCTGCTTCTCGGGAGACGTCGCGCCGCGATTTTCTGCAAACTTAGTTCCGACCGCGGTGGCCGAGCCTTCGGCTCGGAAGACTTCCCTTCAATCAACGCGTAGGTTCGAGGCGGGGGTGGCACTGTAAGATTCCGCCGAGCTGTCTTGAGTGCCGTGGCGCAGGCGCGCAGCAGGCAGTCGGCCGGCTCGTGGATCGAGGGGCATCTACCGCTAACACGGATGAGCAGTCTGCGCCTGACTACCTCGAAAAGTGTTGCAGATCCTTCTCGTTTTCCAGGCAGACAAATTCGAGGAGCTCAGTGTCCGCCAGCAGTTGCTGTTGCAGCGTCACCGTCCAGGGGCGGGTGTACGCCTTGGAGTCGTCGATCGTGACCTCGATGACGAGCGAGCCGAACGTCGGTCGTCGAAACCTCTCGGTGAGCTTAGCGGCATCCGTGAGCACGTCCCCTTGAACATCGAGCCACAACCCATCCCGTAGACCGTTGGTGTCGACGACGAGCGTATCGCCGTCCCAGTGACCGGTTGAATAGCCGTACCAGCTTGGATTGGGATCTGTTGGCAAGGGTCGTCCGTCGGTGAAGATCTGCCGATAGCTGAAATCGCGCTCGTTGAGGATCACGAGCAAGCCGGGCGTCTGGACAATTTTTCGAGGGTCCAGGTACGTGTGCGCGAGCAGCGGACCCAAAGGGAGACAGCGCGACGAGGGTAGGTCTTTCCAGTTGTCGGCAAGACGCTGCGCGGCAAGCGCGCGCGCCCATGGCTGATACGGCAAGCCGCCTTCTAGCCCGTGGCCGATGTCACGCTGGAACGGCGAGATGTTAATCGGGCCCTGTTCCGCGTCTATCTGTTCTCGTCGGATCGCCCAGAGTCCAGAGAGGTTCGGTTTGCCATCGGCAGTGCGCGGCGGCGGCGCGCCGAAATCCGGTCTTCCGTCGGAAAGGCGAGGGATTCCCGCCGTCGGATACTTCAGCCACTGCGCAGCCGCTGAAGCCGACAGAAAGATCCCGAGGGCAACGACGATCGCTAGTCGTTCGAGCGAACCCGTGCGCATGGAGACCTCCAGTCACGCCGGTTGTTGCTGCCAGACCTCGAGTCCAACCGATTCCACGCCCTGGGCTCGTTGGTCTGCTCCGTAGCTCTATCAGGAAGGGCCGTAGTCTAAACGAACATGAGATCGAGAAGAGGGTCGCCCTCCCCGATCGAGCGCTGATCGCAGCCGAGTGGACCCGGTTCGTGGATCGAGATCGCGAGGGCGTCGATCAGGGACCATATCGGCGAGGTGCGGGTCGGCCGGCGAAGCGGTAGGCCGCGGAGCGAGTGCCGTAGTCAACCGAAAATCGCGGCATGGCGTCTCCCGAAAAGAGCCCCTCTCGTTCGCGTGAAGTAATGTACGCCGGATCATGGACAAGTTTCCGAGCCGACGCCTGACAACCCCACCTCAGTGACTTCGTTTTCATTAACCACGCGATAGGTGTCGCGTCTGCTGCTGACGCCTATGTCGCAAGCACGACATCCTACGATTCCTTCGCTGTTCAATTCTTGCTTAGCCGCTCGGTCGAATTGTGCCTGAAGGCGTTCGCTAGCGACGTTGGAGCAAGTGAGGCGAAGCTCCGCGCGCTTAGCCACGATCTCTCGGCGACCTTGGCGTGCGCGCATGAAACGGCCTGACGGATTGTCGTCGAACGGCGACAAAGCGAAAATTAGACACCTTAGCGCGCCTACCGATTGGTGTCCGAAGACGCTCTTCGTGCGGTGCGTGACTTAGGTTCAGTTGTTGGGCTTCAGTAATGACCCGGCGGATGGCGTCGGTTGGAATGTCGAGGGCGGCGGGGGCGTGTGATGTGCGCGCCGCCGCCTAGGCCGCCGCGCCGCGCCAGAGCCGAGCGGCCGAAGGGCGGCGGCGCACGTCAGCGAGCCAACTGCCTAGCCACGGTGCGTCCCCCCGCGAGGGCACTTCAGACGCACGGCCGGTTGCACTTCGTGTGACCCGTCAAGCATCAGGTCCCTCCATTCCGAGCGCGGGCAGCAGCCTGCGCAGCTTCGCCCGAGCATGGAACATGCGAGTCTTGACGGTGTTGATCGGGCAGCCGGCAATGGCCGCAATCTCTTCGTAAGAGCAGCCGTCGAAGTAAGTCAGCTCGACCACTGCTCGCTGCTCGGGTGAGAGTCGATCTAGGCCTTGTTGCAGGACGCGCCGCAAGTCGCCGTCGCCGCTGGGTTCCGAAGGGACCTCGGAATGCTCGATCCAACTGTCGAAGTCAACGCCCTTGAAACGGGACGTCCAACGCGACGACGTTGCGCGAAGCTTCAAGGCTTTGCGATAGGCGATGCCCATGATCCAGGTCCTAACCTTCGAGCGCCCAGTAAAGGAAGCGCCGTTTCGCCAAACAACCAACATGACGTCGTTGACGCCTTCCTGAGCGAGGTCGTGCAGGCCGACGATCCTGCCGATGAAGCGCCGGAGCGGGTGGTAATAGGCTTCATAGAGCACCTGGAACGCATCGCGATCACCCTCAGTGATCCGGTTCAACAGCAGTCGATCGGACTCGTCGCTCGAGAGTTTGCCTACATCCGGGCGAGGTTGTCGCTCTCGATCGATCGCCGTTGATTTCATCGCTAGCTCTACGGTCTGAAGTTGACTGCGGACATGCGCGACGGCGTGTAGCGCGCGCTCGGGCGAGCTTCGTAAGGTCGCGCAGTCAGCCGCACTCAGTTCCACGAGTGTCATAGGATCGGTAATCACGATCGTTTCCTCTTTCATTCAGGGCGCGCCGCCGTGCGTGCCGAATCGAAGACCGACGGCCTTACGCCCTGCGCTATCGCAGGCCGCCTCGCCCGGCTCTCTCGCCCGGCTCCCACTTAGGGTCTGCGCGGCAGCAAAGGCGCGGCATTTTGGCGATTCGCTGCGGGAGATCCTGCGGATTTCGCCCCTTTTTCCTCCAAGAAATCTCCTTTAATTGTCGTTACTATCGGCAACCTTGGAGGCGTCGCAGTGCCGCCCCGCCCCGCGGCGGGACCCGCTCGTAATCGAGAGACGTCCGTCATGACCGTTGGTAAACCGTTTGCGCTCGGGGACTGGTTTATTGACCCTGCGACGGGAACATTGACCGGCGCGGCCGGGCAGCGGCGGCTTACTCCCAAGCTCATGGATTTGCTCCTGGCGCTCGCGCGTCGCGAGGGTGGCGTCGCGACCCGCGATGAGCTGCTGCGCGAGGTTTGGGGCGAGCGTAGTACGGTCTCCGACGAGCCCCTCACCCGCGCGATCGCCGAATTAAGAAAGACTCTTGGCGACGACCGCGGCGACCCGTGCTACATCGAGACTATTCCGAAGCGTGGCTATCGCTTGATCGCGTCGGTCGGCACGCCGCCCCCGCCCTCGACGCGTGCGGTCACGCTGCCTAACGCATCTGCCGTGCCGGACACGTCGGCGCCGAGGTCGACGCCCGCGGCAGCCAACCCGACGGCGAGACTCGCGATGCGTAGCTGGCGCCTGGTTGCGATCGGGTTCGCGGCTGCCGTACTCGTCGCGGTCGTAGTGCTAGCCCCGGAAACCGTGCGGCCGCCGCCTACGACGCTGCTGCATGCCGCGCCGCCAATCAGTGTCGCAGTCCTGCCTTTCCAAGACCTGAGCCCGACGTCCAACCGTCAATATGTCGCAGACGGCGTGCAAGAGGCGATCATCGGGCGATTGAGCGGCATCCGGGGCCTACGTGTCGCTCCGCGTGCTTCGGTCGCGCAGTACCGGCATGCGGGCGACGCGCCGCGCGCGGCCGCTTCCCAATTCAAAGCCGACGTCGTGATGGAAGGGACGGTGCGCTACGACGACCAAGGCGTGCACGTGAGCACGCAGCTCGTCGATGCCGTCACGAACACGAAAGTGTGGGAAGAAGCGCTCGATCGCCCGTTTACGGTCGAAAACCTTTTCGATATCCAGACCGAGATCGTCGATCTAGTCACAGCTCGGCTCGCGCGCTCGTTGTCTGTTGAGGAACCTGGACGCACCGCGGCGCTGCCGACCTCTAGCCTGCCCGCCTACGAAGCGTTCTTGCTCGGCAAGTATCACTATCGGCGGCGCCAACCCGGTGACATCCAAATTGCGATCGAACAATTCCAGATTGCGGTCAACGCCGACGGCGGCTTCGCCGACGCTTGGGATTGGCTGGCTTTCGCCTGGGTCAATGCCGGCGCTGAGCTCGGCTGGACGACGCCGGCGCGAGCGTTCCCACGTGCACGTGCCGCAGCGCTCCGCGCGCTCGAGCTTGATCCGAAGCTTGCGACATCCCGCGCGGTGCTGGGCTACCTGCGTGCGGTGTACGACTGGGATTGGCAGCCGGGCCTGGCGGAGCTCGAGCGAGCCGTCGCCGCCGCCCCGCATGAGAGCGGCACTGTATTCGGCTGCGCCTACGTCCTCTCGTTGCTCGGCCGCCACGATGAAGCGATCGCGCTCGTGACCGATCTCGCCGCGGCGTTGCCCGAGGACGGCCGCATGGAGCAGCAGGTCGCGGAGCGCCTCATCGACGCAGGCCGCTATGGGGAAGCAACCCGAGCCGCGAGTCAAGCGCTAGAGGCTGGAGCGGAGCCGGGACAGGTCCGGCAGCTGCTCGGTGTCGCAGCAGTGGGCGCGGGCGAGCTCGAAACGGCGATCTCCGAGTTCCAGAACGCGATGCTGCTCCAACAACACGCGCCGCAGGCCGTCGGCTACCTCGCCGCTACCTACGCGCTCGCAGGGCGTCGCGACGAAGCCCGCGCTCTGCTCGGCGAGCTCGAGGCGCGCGCGAGCGCCGAGCAGCTCGACGACGTCATGCTCGCGCGCATCTACCTCGCACTCCGCGACCGCGATCGCGCGCTCGGGCTGCTCGAGGAAGCGGCGGAGTTGCGCCTGCAGGATGTGTGCGACATATCTAACGACCCATTCTTCGCCACGCTGCGCGGCGATGAACGATTCACGGCACTGGTTGGGCGCATGCATTTGGGGTCGGACCCGCGCGCCTAATCGGCAGTGAACCCGCGCCGCCAAGGGTAGGCTCCCGGGCCGAGCACGCGCACCTCGCGCGACAAAGTCTCTGTCGCTCGCGTGATTGAGCGTGCGCTCTGGAAGTCGCCGGCACTTCTCTCGTCCGCACTGCAGACCAGATCGCCTTCTCAACCGGCGTGAGCAATGTCGTATAAGGCTGGAGTGCCAATTGACACGTAATGCGAGCTATGCGCGACCGATGCAGATTATGAGGCGATTCTCGTCGTTTCTTTTGCGCGCCTAATTGTCGGCAACGAATCAACGTCGGAGGTCTTCCGTGGTTACCAATAGGATTGAGTACTCGGAGTCAGTCGCATCTCTCCTCAAACAGAGCACGCCCGAGGCGCAACTAGGCCTGTTGTTCGTTCGTTTCGCCGAAGCTTTGCTACAACCGAATGGTGAAGGTATCGACAACGTCGTTACCGCAGATGCACGGTTCCACGAACTTGAGGCAGCAGGCCTACCGCCTGGTCCACTAGGGTTCAAGGCTTTCCGGAAGCAGATCAATGCCGCGTTTCCAGATGAGAGCGTGTTTATCGTCGCGATGCGCTTTCCGGAACCAAGCATCATTGAAACAGAACTCGCGTGTACCGCGACTCATCGCGGGGAACTCATGGGCATTCCTGCAACGGGGAAGCAAGTCCGTTTCACCATTCACACGCGCAACCGCTTCGAGAATGAACGGATGGCAGAGCGGTGGGATCGCATGGATGTTGCCGCCTTGCTGGCAGAGCTGAAGAGTTAGTGTTTCGCCAGCCGTCCGCCCAAGCAGTTGCAGCGGACGGCCATGGGCCTAACCCAACTCGGAGCGCCGAGACTTGACGCTAAGGCGCGAAATCAACCGTCGTCGTCTGTCCGATGACCAGGTCGGCGTTCTTCCCTGCAGTGAACTTCACCGCGGCGGTCGTATCATCGACCGTCGGATCGTCGACGTCGCAAGTCAACGCCACAGAGTATGGCGTCGGCAGCGCGGTCGTGCCGCCCGGCAGCGCGCCCACCGCATAACGGTACCGGCCGACCGCCTCGCTATAGAGCACACGCGCGGCAGCGGTCACGGGCGAGCCGTCGTAGAAGTCATCGGGCGTCGTGTTGTGGTTCGCATAAACATAGACCGCGCAGCCCGTCTCCGTGGTCGTGCCCGTGTACGCCATGCCGCCCTGCCCGCTCAGAACGTCTGCGTTCACCTCGCCCGCGATCGTTCCGACTTCCGCGCTGTCCTCGATCCTCGCGGTCGGTCGCAGCATGTAGCCGCTTGGGTCTGTAACCAGGGATCTCTTCAGGTCCACGTCGACTGCTAGCGCCAGGCCGCCACTCCCGACCTCGAACGTGCGGTTCAGCTTGAAGCCGCGGCCTGAGTTGTTGTCGGTCGTCTCGCAGCTCGGGCAGCGCAGTGCGTGCTGACCGCCGAGGTTGTCGAGCACGTACGATTTGTCCGTGAAGTGCAGACGGATCCAAGTGATTCGGCCGACCGGCACTTGTAGGCTTTCCGCGAGCGCGACCGTGAGAGCGCCGCCGAGCGCGTTGAGCCGCACCGGCGGCACGGGGCCCGTGCCGTCCCAGACGCCCGTGATGCAATGTGTCGCCGGCCGAACCTGGGCGGGCAGCGGCTTGTAGTCGAGTACGACCTCTTCCTGCCCCGCGTAGTGCACCGTGATGCGCGTGAAGTCCACGCAGACGCGATCGATTGCTGTGCTATTGATAGGAGCATCGGTGACGCTCAGCGAGAGCGGCGCGGTCGCTCCCGAGCCGCCGCCACCACCACCGCAGCCCCCGATAGCGGTTGCCGCGATGACGCCAAGTGCCGCACTTGCGATGTTCTTCATGCGCCGCCTCCCTGCGATCGGTGGTCTGTACGTTAGGTGAGCGGCCCAGGTTCAGGTGAGACTCAAGTCACACTCTTCTGGATTCGTGTCGTCACGACGTGCGCGCCGGCCGAATTGGCACCAACTGCACATTGACTTGGGACCGCCACCACAATTCGTTGGAACCGTTTCGCTGCTCGATCGTGTAATGCAGTTCCATTGGCTCGCCGCCCGCTGAAATCGATTCGTGGCCATGGTCGCCCGAAAAGACGAGCGATTCAGGTAACCAATAACTGGGAATGGAGGCCAACGCCGATGGCCAGCAAGTTGTTTTTGAGAAAGATCAAGTAGAGTCGCTCAGTCGCGGTGCCCTCGACGGCAATCGCCGTGCGCATTGAGTGCTCGTCAACTTCGCCGCTACTCGTCGCGAAACCGCTGCGAATTCTCGGGATCACACGCGGAACCGGGCGAGAGATCCGGCCTGTGATCCCACATCGCCGTGTAAGTCGCCGGGGCCGTGAGGTACTCGGGATCCTCGACCGTAAGCTCGTAGCGCAGCTGCAACCGATCGGCGGTCAACGTCAGCCGCTCGATCAGGTGCTTACCACTGCCAGACGGGACTCCAAAGCCGATACCCATTCGGTGCGGCGTGAACGCGACCGTATCGATCATCAGCGCGTCGCCGTCCCATCGGCCGATCGAATGCCCGAACAGTGACGGCTCGACGTTCGCCGGATGCTCGGCAAGATCGAGGTAGATAGTGCGTGTTGCATCGTTGCCGTCGGAGTCGATCTTCATCACGACGCGGTCGTCGCGCACGTCGATGGTCCGCAGCATCGCCAGCATCGTAACCATCGGCAGCGGTATCGGGGTGCATCCAAGAGTTAGCTGAGATCGCCCGCTGACGACCTCCGCGACCGCGGCGCGTGCTTTGTCGCTGAGGGGCCAGCCGCGCACGGTGTTCATGAGCAGCACCTCACTGGGCTTCGGCGCCCAATTGCCGGCGAGTCCGGTCGCGGGCACCGTCGCGATCGGTGGACGACTGCTGCGGCCGCCGCGAAGTGGGTACAGATTGCCGTCGCTCGTCGTGATATCCATGCCGAGCACGGTGCCGTTGCCCCGCCGATTCGGGAACGCGTGGATCACGACCGGTGATCCGAGTGTCAGCACTTCGCGGGTGAGACCGGTCGCCTGCGCCAGCGAAATCGAGACCGCCTCCACTTGCTGGAGAACGCGCTGTCCATTTGGGCCCGCGGTCTCGAGGGTCAAATAGATATGCGGGTTCGCCCAGTCGACCTTCGTGAGCGTGCCTTCGAGGGTGACTGGGGCGCCGGTCATGTCATAGACCGACGCGCTGTGGTGGGCCAGCGCAGTACTCGCCATGAACACGCCGAGGACGCCAAGAAATTCGAATCTAAGCATCCGCATGCCTCCATCCGGCGGGAATGCGCAACGGATTTTACGACAGCGGCAGCCGCCGCAGTATGTGTTCAAGGTCCGCCGCCACTGATGGCGAGGCGTGCGGTCTGAAGCGCCCCCCGCGCGCTTTGGAGCAAACGATGATTTTCACGCGGCAGTTCTACCCATGGGCGCTGGGTGGTACGTTGGTGCGCGGCAACCATTCCTTCGGAAGGTGCGGCGCCCCCGTAGCGGAGCCTGGTCCTTCGGGAGTCGGCAGAGCCGTGCCCGCTTGAGATGTCTGTTCGACAAGTAGGCCAAAGGCACCTGCAACTGCCGCACTGGCAAGAACGCCCCGCCGGGTCGAGGACGACGAATTCTTGGACATGGCAAGTCTCCTGGTTGATGTGACCTGCTGAGCACGGACCATTGCACTACGCGCCCCACGCTGGGCTCTATTGCACAAGGTATTCGGATCACCGGCGCGCGTATTCCGTGAAACGTAGTGCTTCAGCGTCACCATCGTGTGGCACGAGAACCGCACTTGGCGTCGTTCCCCCGCCGCATGGCGTAGCGGGCGTGTACATGCCAGCTACGGGGTCATGCTTGAATCGGCATATCGCCGCGCGTAACGGCGAGTGCCCCGGCGTGCCGAACTGTCACGGTACCGGACTTGCGCGAGCTCGCCAAACACAACACGGTGTGTTCCCGACGGACAGGGTTACCGCTTACGTCGACGGTCGCGGCCGTGCGCAAGCGCACGGAGGCCGTCAGATGCCAGTTTGGGGCGATGTCTTATCGCAGTGTTCTCGTCCATGCCGAGAGCCTAGATCACCGCCCGCGCCACTTCTGTGGGCAAATCCTGGGACGAAGCCATGCTCCCGACGTCCGAATACCGGTTCGCCGACGGCATTCCCGTCATGCTCCCGCAGCCGACAGCGATGGGAATCGTCGATGACCCGCGCCGCTGAGACGCAGCAGTTCCTGCAAGCAGTTTGCAAGAAGCCCTGCGTTTCCCCCCGACCGAACGTCGACACGCCACCCGATGCGTCGCTGAAGGCGCGGCATGGACGGTGCATATCCCCCGCCGCGTAATGGAATCGATCTTTTCTCGCAAGGAGACAGCGAATGGCAACAGCACGTAACGAAGTCGAGAAGCAGAAACTAATGACGGGCCTATTCAACGATCGGGAGAGCGCTGAAAGCGCGTACAACGCTCTCTCGTCGCGCGGCTACAGCGAAAAGGACATCAACCTCGTGATGTCTGACGACACGCGCAAGAAACACTTCTCCGGCCCGGGCGCTCAGGAAACCGAGCTCGGCAACAAAGCGGCCAAAGGCGCTGGTGTCGGCGGAGCGGTGGGCGGCACGGTTGTGGGCATCGCGGCCGCGGTCGCTGCGATCGGCTCGAATCTCGTCATTCCGGGCCTCGGTCTGGTGATCGCGGGTCCGCTCGCGGCCGGTTTGGCGGGCGCGGGTGCCGGCGCAGGCGCCGGCGGTCTGATCGGCGCGCTCGTCGGTTGGAACATCCCCGAGGAACGCGTGAAGCAATACGAGACCGGTCTCAAGAACGGCGGAATTCTGATGGGCGTGACTCCCCGCACGGCCGACGATGCGAGGTATTTGGAGAGAGAATGGAAGAACTACGACGGCGAGCAGATCCGGCGATAACGACGCGAGCGCGGCTCACCGGTCGAGACTGCGTCGGGCTGTCCGGGCGCACCCGCCCGCGATTCGCGGCGCCGATCGCGTGCGGTGGCGGATAGAGCGCTCAGAAAGACGACGTAGGAACTGACCCGTATCCCCAAGGACACTGACCCGCTTCGGCGGGTCTTTTTTGTCGGGGAGGCTTTCACTGCCCCCATCAGATCAGGTTGCGCCGCGCGGAAGCGCATGTCGCGAGGGCACGCTACTTGCACTCCGACATGCAACCGGCAATTCGCTGGCGATCCTCTCTCCCTTCAAGGAAAGCGTATGAACTTCATTGTGTGGTTAATCGTAGGCGGTCTCTTGGGCTGGGTAGCGAGCATGATCATGGGTACCAATGATCGGCAAGGTATCGTGCTCAACGTCGTGGTCGGCATCGTCGGCGCGGCGTTGGGCGGCTTCCTGCTCGCGCCGATGCTCGGCACCGGAACCATCAACCAGGGCGACCTCAGCATGAGCTCGCTCGTCGTGTCGCTGCTCGGTGCTCTCATCTTGCTCGCGATCGTAGGGTTCTTCCGTCGGCGCCGGAGGGTTTGACGCGCGCGACGGGTGCACGAATCGAACGTTGAATCATGGCGCGCGGCGGTTGGGTAGGCACCCACTCGTCGCGTGACCTACCACCCTCCGACGACCGCCGCGTGACATGCTGGCGGCTCGAGACGGCGTCCACCTCTTACCTACAAGGAGTCTTAGTCATGGATCGACAAACGCTGAAGGAACTCATTCTTCAATCGCTCGAGCACGAGCGCGGCGGCGTGAACGTCTACAGCGCCGCCATCGACGCCGCGATGAACGAAGACCTCCGCGAAGAATGGTCGAAATACCTCAAGCAGACGCGCCGGCACGTGCAGATCCTGGAAAGCGTGTGCAAGAAGTTCGAGATCGACGCGGAAAGCGCGTCACCGGGCCGCAAGATCGTTCATGACTTGGGCGCGGCGCTCGTGACCGCGGTGCGCGAGGCGCGGAGCGCCGGAAATCCCGCCGCGGCACAGATCGTCGCCGCCGAGTGCGTCACGCTGGCCGAGACGAAGGACCACGCAGACTGGGAATTGCTTACGCAGTGCGCGGCAGAGCTCTCGGGCGAGCAGCAGGTTGCCCTCGGTCAAGCATGCGAGGAAGTGGAGGACCAGGAGGACGAGCACCTCTATCACACGAAGGGCTGGGCACGCGAGCTCTGGCTCGACTCGCTTGGGTTGAAAGCCGTGCTTCCGCCGCCCGAGGAGCAAAAACACGTCAAGACCGCGATCGGCGCCGCTCTCGCGGAGCAAGAGAGTGAGCGCACGCGTTGACGCGTCCGTTCGCGCGCCTGCTCCCGCTGATCCCGCTATCAATAAGGTGATGCATGTCCAAGAAACGCAAGTCCAGCGCTCCTGACTCACGCGGCTCGAAAAAGACCACCGCGGCGCGCAGGGCTCAGACGTCGTCACGGACGACGACGAGCGGTCCGTCGCGACGTTCGAGCGTCGTGCGCGACGCCGCAAGCGCGAAGATGGCCGCGACCGAGCTGGTCGCAGAGGCTTTCCCGTTCAACGCGGCGAAACCGAGCGAGTATGGCAAGGCTGCTCTAGCACCGCAGACCGGTCAGAGCGTCGAGCCGCCGGACCCCAGCGTCGGCTCAAGCACCCTCTCCGAGCGCAACTCCACGCCAAAGACTGGCAAGCCCGCCGCAACGGGCACCAACCCGACGAACGACCCGCTAGAGCGCGTCCGCGTCGACTCTTCGGGCCGAGCGCTCACCACCAATCAAGGCGTCAAGATCGCGGACAACCAGAACTCGCTGAAGGCGGGGCTGCGTGGTCCCACGCTGCTCGAGGACTTCATCCTCCGCGAGAAGATCACGCACTTCGATCACGAACGCATCCCGGAGCGCATCGTGCACGCCCGCGGCTCGGCGGCGCACGGCTTTTTCGAGTGCTACGAGCCGCTCGCGGACCTGACGCGCGCATCGCTGTTCGCCGAGACTGGCAAACGCACGCCAGTCTTCGTGCGTTTTTCGACCGTCGCGGGCGAGCGCGGCTCCACCGACACCGCGCGCGACGTACGCGGGTTCGCCGTGAAGTTCTACACGGACGAAGGTAATTGGGACCTCGTCGGCAACAACATCCCGGTGTTCTTCATCCAGGACGCGATGAAGTTTCCGGACTTGGTCCATGCCGTGAAGCCCGAGCCGCACCATGCCATGCCGCAAGCCGCGTCCGCGCACGACACCTTCTGGGACTTCGTGTCGCTGATGCCGGAATCGACGCACATGCTGATGTGGGTGATGTCAGATCGCGCGATACCGCGCAGCTACAGAATGATGCAGGGCTTCGGCGTGCATACGTTTCGCTTCGTGAACGCCGAAGGCGAGTCGCAGTTCGTAAAGTTTCACTGGTCGCCGAAGGCCGGCACGCACTCGCTCGTGTGGGACGAGGCGGTAAAGATTTCCGGCGCCGACCCCGATTTCCACCGGCGCGATCTGTGGGAGGCCATCGAGGCAGGTGCGTATCCGGAATGGGAGCTCGCGGTGCAGGTTTTCGGCGAGCGGGAGGCCGACAAATTCAGCTTCGACGTGCTCGACGCCACGAAGATCGTTCCGGAGGAGCTCGTGCCGTTGCGGCGCATCGGCCGGATGGTGCTGGACCGTAACCCCGACAATTTCTTCGCTGAGACAGAGCAGGTCGCGTTCTGCACCGCGCACATCGTGCCGGGCGTCGACTTCAGCAACGATCCGCTGCTCGCGGGCCGCATTCACTCGTACGTCGACACGCAGATCACGCGGCTCGGCGGGCCGAACTTCCACGAGATCCCGATCAACGCGCCCATAGCGAATGTGCACAACAATCAGCGCGACGGTATGCACCGCCAGGCGATCGCGCGCGGCCGCGTCGC
>Ga0068864_100003487_pt1 | contig 13001 bp, 10 predicted proteins | sample KBSSwiS72_FD_66586 | JGI IMG/M metagenome (GOLD analysis project Ga0068864, IMG submission 66586) | Switchgrass rhizosphere microbial communities from Kellogg Biological Station, Michigan, USA - KBS Switchgrass S7-2 | ecosystem: Host-associated > Plants > Roots > Rhizosphere > Soil ...
GGACGCCCATTCGCTGAGGCCTCGGCGGCGAGCGCGTGGTGTGAGCCGCCGTGTCTGGTCGAGAGCGGTCGCTCGCCATCGCACCCCGCAAGCGGAAAGCGGATGCAAGCCTGCCGCTGCGTTGGAGCGGTACTCCCAATCGCAGCTCCGGGGTCGCCATTGCCCGTGCCCGGCCAAGATATTTCTCTCTGGCCTGCGGATGAACTGAGTGATTTCTGCAGCCAGACAGCCGATCCGTCCACGGCCTGATCACTGGCCGTAGCGCTGGCACCTGTCCTGCGTTACCTAGAGAGTAGATCATTGGTTCTCCGTCTCAGGAAGAGGTCCAGGCAGTGGGCGACAGAGTTTGTATCGAAGGGCCGCAGTCTAACGCTCGCTTCGTATTGCTTTGTGAGCACGCCTCCCGTCACATTCCGGAGCGCCTGTGTGCCCTTGGTCTGGAACCGCACATCGGGAGTGCGCATGTCGCCTGGGATATCGGAGCTCTGGCCGTAGCGCAGCGACTGGCGGCGATACTCGAATGTCCGCTAATCTACCCCACCACGTCACGACTGGTCATCGATTGCAATCGGCCGCTGGATCACCCGGGCCTCATTGTCACCGAAACCGAATTTGGCCCAGTGCCCGGAAATCTCGATCTGCCTCCCGACGAACGGGAGCGGCGGATCGCCGAAATACACCGCCCTTTCCATCAGGCCGTCGATGATATTCTGGCGCGACGGAGGGCACGCGATATTCCCACCGCGCTCATCTCGATTCACAGTTTCACGCCTATTTTCCGTGGCTGCGCGCGACCCTCGCATTTCGGCCTGATTTACGACCGCGATTCCCGATTGGCGCTGCAACTGCACTCCGCCCTGATTGCCGCAGATGAGATCGAGGTCGGGCTGAACCAGCCCTACTCCCCGCCGGACGGAGTCTATTACGGCCTGACGCGCCACGGCGAGGCGAACGGCCTTCCTTGCGTGATGATAGAGATCCGCGACGATCTGATCCGCACGTCCGCCAGCCAGGAGAGGGTGGCGCTCAATCTTGCCAGCGCCCTTGCCTCCGCCGAAGGAGCCATCGACAGCATGTCCCCACCCCGGTCTCGCGAGACGGCCCGATGACGGCAACCGCCGACAGCATCATGGCTCTTGTGGCGGGCCGATCGCCGGCGGTCGCGAAGGTCGGCCTGTTCGATATGGACGGTGTTCTTCGCGGCAAGTTCATGGCTGCCGACAAGCTGCGCTCAGCGCTCGACAAGGGCTTCGGCTTCTGCGACGTCGTCCTCGGCTGGGATTTGCACGACCGGCTCTACGACAACGTCGACTATACAGGCTGGCATACCGCCTACCCGGATGCGCAGGTTCGGCTGCTGCCCGAGACGATGCGGAAGATCCCCTTCGAGGACGGGCTGCCCCTCATCCTCGGCGAATTCACAGGGGCGGCCGAGAGCATCTGTCCGCGCGGCTTGCTGCGGCGCGTGCTCTCGCGAGCTTCCGATATGGGGTTCGCGGTCAAGGCCGCCGCCGAATTCGAGTTCTTCGTGTTCGAAGAGACGCCGCGATCCATCCGCCAGAAAAACTATCAGAACCTCCAGCCGATCACGCCCGGAAACTTCGGCTATTCGCTGCTGCGCTCGGGCGTGCATGCGGATTTTTACCAGGACCTTCTGACCCTCTGCGCCGACATGCAGATCGAGATCGAGAGCCTCCACACCGAAACCGGACCCGGCGTGATCGAGGCCGCAATCGGGGTCGACGACGCGCTGGCGGCAGCCGACAAGGCCGCGCTGTTCAAGACCTTCGCCAAGATCCTCTGCCAACGCCGGGGCTGGATGGCGACCTTCATGGCCAAATGGTCCCCCGATTGGCCCGGCCAGTCCGGCCATCTCCATATGTCACTGCTCGACAGCACCTCCGGCGCCCCCGCCTTCTTCAGCGAGGAGGGAGAGAACGGCCTGTCGCAGACGATGCGCTGGTTCGTCGGCGGCCAGCAGCAGCTCATGCCCGAGCTGCTCGCCATGGTGGCGTGTACTGTCAACAGCTACACGCGGCTGGTGCCGGACTTCTGGGCGCCGACCCAGGCGAACTGGGGCTATGAAAACCGCACCTGCGCGCTGCGTATAATCGGCGGTTCTGCAGCAGCGCAGCGCGTCGAATATCGGATCGCAGCAGCGGACATAAACCCCTATATCGCGCTCGCGGCCGCCATAGGTTCGGGCCTGTGGGGTATCGAGCACAGGATCGAGCCCGATGCGCCGGTCCAAGGCAACGCCTATGAAGCCGAGCCCGCCGCCGCGCGTGCTCTCCCGCAGACGCTGTGGGATGCCGCCCAACGCCTCAAGGCATCCGGTCCGGCGCGTGCGCTGTTCGGCGACGCATTCGTCGATCACTATGCGGCGACACGCGAATGGGAAGAGCGCGAGGCGCGCAAGGCCGTCACCGACTGGCAGCTCGCCCGCTATTTCGAGGCGATCTGAAATATGACCACGGATCTCATCTGCATCTCGCCGATCGACGGCCGCGAATATTGCCGGCGGCCGCTTGCGAGCGACACAGAGATTGACGCCATTCTAGACCACGCCCGCGCCGCCCAGCGGCTATGGGCCGAAACGAAGCTGGCGGATCGCGCCCGGTTGATCCTCGCTTTCCTCGAAGCCCTGTCGGCCAGCAATGACGAGATCGTGCCCGAACTCGCCTGGCAAATGGGCCGCCCGGTCCGCGACGGCGGCGAAATCCGCTCCTTGCGCGAACGGATCGAGGCGATGGTCGACCTGGCCGAAGCGTCGCTGGCGCCGGAGAGCCCACCCGCCCGCAAGGGCTTCACCCGCGTGGTCCAGCGCGCTCCTGTGGGACTAGTCCTCGTGATTGCGCCCTGGAACTACCCTTATCTCACGGCCGCCAACACGATCGTGCCCGCCCTACTCGCCGGCAACGCCGTGATCCTGAAGCATTCGGCGCAGACCCTGCTCGCGGGCGAACGCTTCGCCCAGGCATTCGCACAGGCCGGTTTGCCCGACGGACTCTTCGCCAATGTCGCCATATCCCATGACGATGTCGCGCGCCTGCTGGGTTCCGGGAAGATCAACCATGCGACCTTCACCGGCTCTGTCCCCGGGGGCCGGGCGATCCAGCGCGCGGCGGCGGAAAGCTTCACCTCCCTCACCCTCGAGCTTGGCGGCAAGGACGCTGCCTATGTCCGCGCCGATGCGGACCTTGACCAGGCGGTAGCAGACCTCGTCGACGGGGCTTTTTACAATGCGGGCCAATCCTGCTGCGGCATCGAGCGCATCTATGTCGATCAGGCGATCTGGGGGCCCTTCATCGATGGCTTCGTCGAAACCACGCGCCGTTACCGGCTCGGTAATCCTCTGGACCCATCGACGACGCTTGGACCAATGGTGGGCGTCCGCTTCGCCGATCTTGTCCGCGAGCAGGTCGCCGAAGCGCAGGCGAAAGGCGCCCGCGCCTGCATCGCAGAGCACGAATATCCGGAAAGCCGCCCGGGAACGGCCTATCTCATGCCGCAGGTCCTGATCGACGTCGATCATGGGATGCAGGTGATGCGCGAGGAGAGCTTCGGCCCCGTTGTCGGGATCATGCCGGTCGGCTCCGACGAGCAGGCGGTGACACTGATGAACGACTCCCGCTATGGCCTCACGGGCTCGATCTGGACGCGCGACACCGCCGCCGCCGGGCAGCTGGCATCCCGCATCGAGGCCGGCACCGTCTTCTTGAACCGCTGCGACTATATCGACCCCGCGCTCGCGTGGACCGGAGTCAAGGACAGCGGTCTCGGCGCGTCGCTGGGACGATATGGCTTCGACGCGGTCACGCGCCCGCATTCCTATTATTTCCGGGAATTCTGAATGACGCCCCTGCCCCATGCCAACTGGAATTATCCCACGGCGATCCGCTTTGGTGCGGGCCGCATTCGGGAACTGCCTGAACTTTGCCGCCAGCTCGGCTTGTGCCGCCCCCTTGTCGTTACCGATCCCACACTTGCGGCGCTGCCGATCGTCCACGGAGCCATCGCTCATCTGGAGGCGGCCGGCATAGCGACCGCCGTCTTTTGCGACCTGCACGCCAATCCTGTCGGGTCTGATATAGCGGCAGGCGTTACAGCCTATCACAGCGGGAACCATGACGGCGTGATCGCCTTCGGCGGCGGCAGCGCGCTCGATTGCGGCAAGGTCATCGCCTTCATGTCCGGCCAGACGCGGCCATTATGGGATTTCGAGGATATCGACGATTGGTGGACCCGCGCCGACCCGCAGGGCATCGCCCCCGTCATCGCCGTGCCCACGACCGCCGGAACCGGCTCGGAAGTGGGCCGCGCCGGCGTGATCCTGGACGAGGCCGCGCATATCAAACGGATTATCTTTCACCCGAAGATGATGCCCGCCGCCGTCATTGCCGATCCGGAGCTTACCGTCGGCCTTCCCGCGGCGGTTACGGCGGCGACCGGCATGGATGCGCTGTCGCACTGTCTCGAAGCCTATTGCGCGCCCGGCTTCCATCCGATGGCGGACGGCATCGCACTCGAAGGCATGCGGCTGATCCACGACTGGCTGCCACGGGCCTTTCACCATGGCGACGACCTTGAAGCGCGCGGTCGGATGCTGGTCGCGGCGTCGATGGGTGCAACCGCCTTCCAGAAAGGCCTCGGCGGAATGCATGCACTCTCGCATCCGATCGGCGCGCTTTGCGGCACCCACCATGGCCTGACCAACGCCGTACTCATGCCTTATGTCCTGCAGTTCAACCGGCCTGCGATCGAAGATCGGCTGGGCCGGGCTGCGGCCTATCTCGGTCTCGGCGCGTCATTCAGCACCTTTCTGGCTTGGGTGCTCGATCTTCGATGCGAGCTAGGGATTCCGCACACTCTGACGGAAATCGGCGTGGCGCCTGATCTCTTTGCCCAGCTTGCCAGCTTGGCTGCGGTAGATCCTTCGGCAGCCGGAAACCCGATAAAATTTGATGCCGCTGCCGCTAGTTCTGTTCTAGCAACGGCCCACCACGGTCAACTGTGACAATCCACACTCATGCGTCGTCGTCCTGCGCAGTCCATTCGGCGAGATTGGGCTCCTGCCCGATCAGGGCAAGACCATGGGCGATGGAGGTCAGTTCCTGGCCGCTGACGATCTTGTGCGCGCCGAAGCGCGCTTCGAACAACCGGCGCACGGCCGGGATCAACGACGATCCGCCCGTCAGGAAGACATGGTCGATCCGGTCCGCGTCCAGTCCGGCCTTGGTCAGCGCCGTGTCGACCGTCTCCGCAATGCGCGCGAGATCTGGCGCTATCCAGCGTTCGAATTCATTGCGCTCAACCTCAGCGTCGACCGTCAGGCCATTGCTCTCAAAGCGGAAACAGGCGCGATCGTCACGCGAAAGCGCGCGCTTGAGCCGGCCGACGGCCTCGTAGAGCAGGTATCCCAACTCATGCTCGACCACAGCGATCATGCGGCCGATCGCGGTCGGATTGGTGGCGCTCCGCTGCAAGCGGGCGAGTTCTTCCAATGTCCTGCGGTTACGCATCAGCGCGAGCCGGGACCAGTCGCCAAAGTCGGCAAAATGCCCGGCGGGGATCTCCAGCACCTTGTCGAACGAGCGATACGTGCCGCCCTTCCCTAGCATCGGCAACACCAGGTGATCCATTATCCGATAATCGAAGCGGTCCCCCGCTATGCCGATGCCGGCCGAACCCAGTGGGATGCAGCGCCGCGCCGCGCCAGGCGCCTCGATCCGCACGATCGAGAAGTCGCTGGTGCCACCACCAAAGTCCGCCACCAGCAACGTCGCAGGATCGGTCAGGCGCGACGCGAAGCTGAAGGCCGCGCCCAGCGGCTCATAGATATAATGGATCTCCTGCCCCAGCGGCTCGAACATCGCATCATATCGCGCTCGGGCCAGCGCCGCGTCAGGCCGCGCGCCGACATAGCGCACGGGCCGTCCGACCACGATGCGATCGGGCAGATCCCGCAGGGGCGCGCCGCCGTGCCGGCGCAGATGATCGAGGAAGATGCCGCCCAGTTCCTCGAAGCGCGGGCGCTTTTCGAAGATCGTGGCATGCTCGAAGCCGGGATTGGCGGCGACCGACTTAAAGGATTGCAGGAAACGGCTCCCCTGCGGAAACTCCAGAAATTCGGCGATCGCCCAGGGCCCCGCCTCATGGGCGAGGCGGCCGCGTGCGCCTTCCTCCTGCCAGAAACATAGGGCCGATCGAAACACCGGGCCGGTGCCGTCGCGCGCGTCGAAATCGACAAGCGAGGCTTGCCCATCGCTCCCACCCATCGCCACGACCGAATTGGTCGTGCCGAAGTCAATGCCGATGGAGCGCATGGCGAGCGTATCACGGGTCATGCTGGATCCTCGTGGCGAGGGAAAGCGGCCGGCGCCTATGGCAGGGCTGAACCGCACACGCAACTACGCTTCGGCGAATACCCCCCGATCGGTTCCGCGCGCTGGAAGAGCGCTTCCGAACCCTCCGCCGCCCGGCGTCTTGATGATGAACAGGTCGCCTGGTTCCATCTGTGCCGACACCGTCGGTGCAAGCTCTTCGACGGTGCCGTTTGCGCGGACGATTCTATTGACGCCAGGCAGTGCATCCTCACCGCCTGCGAGGCCGGCCGGAGGTACCAAGCGCCGGTTCGATAATATGCTAGCGTTCATGGCCGCGCGAAACCGCATGTGTCGCTCCACCCCGTCGCCGCCTTTGTGCCTTCCACCGCCGCCCGACCCATGGCGGATGGCAAAACGTTCCAGCAAGACCGGATAGCGCGTCTCGAGTATCTCCGGATCAGTAAGGCGACTGTTGGTCATGTGGGTCTGCACCGCGCTCGCGCCGTCAAAATCCGGCCCCGCACCGGCACCGCCAGCAATCGTCTCATAATATTGGATGCGCTCGTCGCCGAAGGTGAAATTGTTCATGGTTCCCTGGCTCGGCGCCAGCGCACCGCAAGCGGCGAAGAGCGCGTCAGTTATCACCTGGCTGGTCTCGACATTGCCGGCGACGACGGCTGCGGGATGAAGCGGGTTGAGCATTGAACCCTCCGGCACCTGCAAGGTGATTGGGCGCAGGCAGCCGTCATTCATGGGTATGGCGTCGTCTATCATCGTGCGGAAAACATAGAGGGTCGCGGCACGGCAGATGCTGTGCGGGGCGTTGAAATTGTTCGGCTGTTGAGGGCTGGTGCCGGCAAAATCGATAACGGCGGAGCGTGCGACGGGATCCACCTTCACCGTGACCGACACCTGTGCGCCATTGTCCATGCGATAGGTAAATTTGCCATCCTTGAGGCCTGAGATCAGGCGACGAACCGACTCCTCGGCATTGGCCATGACATGGGACATATAGGCGTCGACAACATCGCGGCCATAGTCGGCAGCCACGCGGTGAAGCTCCTGTGCTCCCCGTGCGCAGGCGGCGATCTGCGCCTTGATGTCGGCGACGTTGCGGTCGGGATCGCGTGCCGGCCACTTGCCCGAGGCGAGCAGCGCGCGGAAGTCGGCTTCGCAAAAACGGCCGGCGTCGACCAGCAGCGCATTGTCAATGAGGACGCCTTCCTCATGCACGCTGCGGCTCTCGGGCGGCATCGACCCCGGCGTGATTCCGCCGATATCCGCATGATGCCCGCGCGTTGCGACAAACCAAGCGGGTTCCGCGTCGCCCGCCACGAAGACAGGCATGACAACCGTGATATCGGGAAGATGCGTTCCCCCGCGATAAGGCGCATTGAGCACATAGGCATCGCCCGGCTTCATGCCGCGTCCATCGCGGCGCTGTCCCCGCGCCTCGATGATGGTGCGGATGCTGTCGCCCATCGAGCCGAGGTGAACAGGGATATGCGGCGCATTGGCGATCAGGTCGCCCTGGTGGTTGAACAGCGCGCAGGAGAAATCCAGCCGTTCCTTGATGTTAACCGACGCAGCGCTGTTCTGGAGGGCAACCCCCATTTCCTCGGCGATCGCCACGAACAGATTGTTGAAGATCTCGAGCATGATCGGGTCGACGCTGGTGCCCCTAGCAGGCGCGGATAGGCGGGGTTCGACCCGCGCGAGGATCAGATTGTCCAGGGCATCGATCGCCGCCGACCAGCCGGGCTCGACCACGGTCGTGGCGGACGGATCGATGATGAGCGCCGGACCGGCGATGACGGTGCCGGGCCTAAGCCCGTCCCGCTGCCAGATCGGGCGCTCGGCATCGCCCTCTGGCTGTGGCGGATCGGCCGCCTCGCACCCGGCCATGGCGCTGGCCATCATTTGCTCCGTCGGTGCGGCCGCCACTGCCTCCGCGATCGCGGTTTCGGTCACGATCCCTATCTCTTCGGCCGCAAAGCCGAAGCGCTGCCGATGAAGGTCTTCGAAGGTCGCGCGCATGGTCGCGGGGTCGGTGACCGCGATCTCGATGCTGCTATCGCTGCCCTCGTAGCGCAGGGCGGCGCGGTGGTGGATTACGATGGTGTCGGCGACAACACCGCGCGCCGTCAGCGCCGCGCGCGCTTCCCTGCCCAGGTCCGCAAGCAACGTTTCCAGTGCAACTAGCCTATCCAGGGGTTGTCTCAGGCTCTGCTGGCGCAGCTCGATCATGTCGGCAAGTCCCATGCCATAAGCGGACAGAACACCGGCCAGCGGATGGATCATGATGCGGTCAATGCCCAACACGTCGGCGACCAGGCAGGCATGCTGCCCTCCCGCACCGCCGAAGCAGGCAAGCGTGTAGCGGGTGACGTCATGACCGCGGGCGACGGAAATCTGCTTGATCGCGTTCGCCATGTTGTCGACCGCGATCCGCACAAAGCCCTCGGCTACCTCGCGCGGCGTCGGCTGGAGCCCCATGGCCTGTCCTATCTCCCCCGCCAGCGCTCTGAACCGCCGCGCGACCAGCGCCGCGTCGATCGGCAGATCCCCATCAGGGCCGAACAGGGCGGGGAAATATTCGGCGCGGATCTTGCCCAGCATGACGTTGCAGTCGGTGATGGTGAGCGGACCGCCCCGGCGGTAGCAGGCAGGGCCGGGCACGGCGCCGGCGGACTGAGGGCCGACGCGAAGACGGGCACCATCGAACCGGCAGATCGATCCCCCTCCGGCTGCGACGGTGTGGATTTCCAGCATCGGTGCGCGCACCCGCACGCCCGCGACCATCTTCTCGCTGCTTCGCTCATAGCTGCCCGCGAAATGGGACACATCGGTCGACGTGCCGCCCATGTCGAAGCCGATGACGCGATCGAAGCCTGCTTGCCGCGCCGTACGCGCCATGCCGATGATGCCGCCGGCCGGGCCCGAGAGTATGGCGTCCTTTCCGTGAAAGGACTGGGCATCGGTGAGGCCGCCGTTCGATTGCATGAAGAGGAGCCGGGCCTCTCCGCCGAGCGCGTCTGTTAATTGGTCGACATAGCCTCGCAGCACTGGCGAGAGATAGGCATCAACCACGCACGTGTCGCCGCGGCTGACCAGCTTGATAAGGGGCGCCACCTTGTGGCCGACCGAAATCTGGCTGAATCCGATGGCCTTGCCGATCGCCGCCAGCCTGCATTCATGATCCGTCCAGCGCCAGCCGTGCATCAGTATGATGGCGAGCGCCCGGTACCCCTCGCCATAGGCGGACTGCAACTCGGACCGCGCCCTATCCTCGTCGAGCGGCCGAAGCACCGCCCCTTCGGCGGTCATGCGTTCGTCGATCTCGACAACACGGCTGTAGAGCGGTTCGGGCAGGACGATGTTGCGCGCAAAAATGTCCGGCCGTGACTGGTAACCGATCCGGAGCGCGTCGCCAAAGCCGCGCGTAATGGCGAGCACCACCCGCTCGCCCCGTCTTTCAAGCAGGGCATTGGTGGCGACGGTCGTGCCCATCTTCACGACTTCTATCGGGCCGCCTCCATGCTCCTTCAGTATGGCGCGAATGCCCGCCACCGCCGCATCTGCATAATGTTCGGGATTGTCGGAAAGTAGTTTGCGGACGATGATGGCCCCATCGGGTGATCGCGCGACGATGTCGGTGAACGTCCCGCCACGATCAATCGAGAAATGCCATCCACCTGTCATAGCCCAAGAATAGCGCCTCGACGTCACCATTGTAGAGCGGGATTTCGGTGAGATCGAAGATTGTGATCTCAACGCCGTCGGGCAGCGAGGTCGACGGCCGGGCGGAGCAACCGCAGACTGCCGGCAAAGCCAACGACGGAAGGGTCCATTATGTGGTGGCCAGGATTGGCTCCGCAGCCATGGCGACAGGAGGGTTGGGCACAACCAACGCGATGCGCCGCAAGAATTTATCCATTTTGGATATATTGCTTGGCGCGAGCAGCGAAGGACAATCATGTTGAAGGCGCAAATGCGCGACGACACCCGATGGCGCGCCGTGACGATCTGCAACGTGTCTTCGCGTGGCCTGATGACGAAGTGTTCGGCTCCGCCAGCGAAGGGAGCTTACATTGAGCTCCGTTTAAGTGCAGCGGGTGGCGCATTGCTCGCCAAATCAATTGATCAGGGTGGAGCGCGCTGCCGTTAGGGGTGCGAGGGCACCGGATCAGACATGCCTGTTGCCGAAGCACTGGCAGATGCCATCGAATGCGCATCCCGATGAAATGAGCGCAAGACACTGCCTTGACCGCAACCTGGGCGGAAGGCTGAATCCCCAATCGCGCAGGCAAAATACAGTTTCCGATCTGAGATGGGGCCTGTTCATTCCTGCGGCGGTGTTTCAACGTGACACGCTCCGCCCTTGGGATACTGAACTCTTGTCTCGACTCTCCCTAGGACTGGGAATAGCTTGCCTTTGAAGCCGGGGAGCGGTGACTATGACGAGGCGAGCCCGTTGGTTCACAGCTATTGGATTAATATGCTTGGCCATAAGTGGTCTCGCAGGCTACAAAGCGTATGTAACGGTCGTTTCTGCGCCGGCACCGACAGCGCTAGGTGCCGGCGTTGACCCCAGCAACATTATAAACGTGCAGTTGCTTCATTTACAGGTGTTTGGCCTCAAGTTGTCTGTGCTGTCATTCATTATGCTTGTTCTGGCATTCATCATGTTTCGTGTTTCGGGTATACTCGGTGTGTTTGAAGAATACGACGCGCGCGCTAGCGAGGCTTCGGAATCGTCAAACCAAATTCCGCGCCATGATTGATTGCCGCGTCCACGAGGAATTTCAAGAAACCTTGCCGTTATCCTGAGGAACGAGGAGAGCGGACAAGGAAATGAAGAGTTTCCACCAGAATCTCTGCAATAAACTATTGAATATATGCCAACCGTCATTATCCCCTTCTGATCGACGGCGAGGCGCGCCGGAACGGCTGAGGTGGGCGGAAATCGGAATATGCCAATCTGGCCGTAGGTGGACTGTGTGCTCGTGGATGCTAGTCTTCAAGAGTGAACGTCCGACCCGTCTCAGACGTTCAGGCGTTTTCGACTACGGTCCGAAACCGGTCGGACACTCATATCCGGGGAGTCAGTTCAATCTGGTCGAGCTGAAGTGGAAAGCTTGGAAGGCGATCGGTGTGAGCCTACGTGTCCCATATACCTTTTCGGTTTCACCTTCGAAGGGATTAAAGGTTTGCCAGATGCTGCGCCGATCGCTTGCCTTCGGCGCTCGCAGCCATGCATCGAACACATGATCGACGCCGGGGAAGTGCGATCCGCCTGGTGAGAAACAATTAATGCTGATTCAATCGGCGGCACCTCAGTTCATTTTAGTCAATATTAACCATGTCCGTTTTGGGTTCTATACTTATAATCAGCAGATTTTGAAGAAATGGGGCAAGATGATACTCTGCACATATAAATATGTGAGAGGGCTTGAAAGGCGATTCGCGTGTCAGCGCGGCTTTGACCCGCTTTAGGAGGCAATCATGCGCATTCGCCAACTACTCAGATCGCTGTTCCTGGCCTTTCTCTTCTTGTCTCCTCTCGCCGCATCAGCCGCGAGCAAAAAACTTCCGGCGGCCGGGGCTGATCCAGCCAGAGTCTCCATCTCAGGGCTATCATCCGGCGCGTTCATGGCGGTTCAATATGACGTGGCCTTTTCCGCCAGCACCATCGGCGTCGGCGTGGTGGCGGGTGGGCCCTACAACTGCGTCTATGTGAATTTGGGTGGAATTTACACCTGCATGCAAGGCTTGCCCAGCGGACAGGCATCCTATGAGGCGGCTGTCGGATTTGCCGCGCTCGATCAGGTCGACCCGGTCAGCAATATTGTCGGGCAGAAAATCTATCTGTTCAGCGGCACCAAGGATCCCGTCGTCCGACAATCCGTGATGGACGCCGTGCGGGACTTTTATCGCGCGGCGCAGGTGCCCGCGACCAACATCCAGTATGTCAACGGGACCACGGCAGGGCACGCGTTCATTTCGGACGACTTCGGAAGTGGCTGTGACATGACGCAGGCTCCATTCGTCAATGAATGTACAGTCGGCGGTAGGCTCTACGATCAGCCGGCGGCCATACTCACGCAGATCTATGGGCCGTTGAAACCGAAGGCCACAACCTTGTCGGCGCAGCCGATCGCTTTCGATCAGACGCGATTCGCCGGCGCTCTGAGCGGTATGGCACCGTCGGGCTATGTCTATATCCCCGCCAGCTGCCAGCTTAGCGCCGCCAAATGCGCCGTGCACGTGGTCTTTCATGGCTGTGTCCAGAGCGCCGACGCGGTAGGGGACGCTGTCTATGGCAAGCTCGGCTACAATGAGTGGGCCGACACGAACGGGATCATCATCCTGTATCCACAGGTCAACAAGAGCATATTCCCTTATAATCCCAAGGGCTGCTGGGATTGGTGGGGTTATAGCGGGCTCAATTTCCAGACCAAGGGCGGCTCTCAGCTCTCGGCGGTTCACGCGATGGTGCAACGGCTGATCAGCCAATAGATCCGGGATCTACCATGGAGGCACTCTAACCCGTCGTATTCAGCACAGCGTCGTTTCCGAGCGCAGCGGGGCTTGGCGAGCCATGGCCGGGCAATCAGGCCGAGCGTATGCGCTGCGTCTTTTTCACCGCGGATGTTCGGGAGGTTTGCGGGGTTT
>Ga0068864_100003488_pt1 | contig 13001 bp, 10 predicted proteins | sample KBSSwiS72_FD_66586 | JGI IMG/M metagenome (GOLD analysis project Ga0068864, IMG submission 66586) | Switchgrass rhizosphere microbial communities from Kellogg Biological Station, Michigan, USA - KBS Switchgrass S7-2 | ecosystem: Host-associated > Plants > Roots > Rhizosphere > Soil ...
CCCCGCCCTTGGCCATCAGCGTCACCGCGTCCTGCAGGTTGGCCACGCTGCCGTCGTGGAAGTAGGGCACCGACCGCGCCACGTCGCGCAGCGTCGGCGTCTTGAAGGCGCCGGTGTCCTTCTCTTCCTTCGTCACCGTGAAACGGCCGACGTCCGAGGGTTTGCCGTCCACGACGCCGATGCCCACGTTGTGATACGAGAGGTCGGTGAAGAGCAGGCCGCGATGACAGTTGTTGCACTTCGCGTCCTGGAACGTCTGCCAGCCACGCTTGGCCGCATCGCTCATCGCCGACGCGTCGCCGCCGGTGAAGCGGTCGTACGGCGTGTCCTTGCTGATGATCGTGCGCATGTAGGTGGCGAGCGCCTGGGTGACGTTCTTCTCGTCGGCCGGGCCGCCGAACACCTTCTTGAACTGCGCCGTGTAGCTCGGCACCGCGTTGATCTTCGCGATCACCGCGTCCTGCACCTTGTCGACCATCGGGTCCTTGGCGCCCATGTTGGCGAGCTTCCACGCCGCCAGCGCCTGCCCTTCGAGCGTCTTCGCGCGCCCGTCCCAGTACCACTCGGTGTGGTAGCCGATGTTCCACAGCGTCGGCGTGTTGCGCGGCAGCGGCATGCCGGTGTTGGCGTTCGTGTTCTTCACCAGCCCGTCGGTGAGCCCCTTCTCATTGACGTGACAGCCGTAGCACGAGCGATCGCCCTTGCCCGACAGCCGCTTGTCGAACCACAGCTGCCACCCGAGCGTGGCCTTGTCCACGCTCATCGGGTTGTCCGCGGGGATCGCCATCGGTCCGATGAGAGCGTTCGGCGCGTAGTTGGCCGGGTCGGACGGCAGCGTCAGCGGCTCCGGCGCCGGGGGTGCCGGCGGCTCAACCGGCTTGCTCGAGCAGGCCGCGACGATCAGGCCAGAACAGAGAACGGTTGACGTGTTGGCCAGTGCGGTCCGCAAGCGCATCGCGCCCTCCAGCAGAATCCGACAAACCGGCTCGAGGCCGGTTCGCAGGGGACGCGCGATTATATTCCGTGCCGCTGGCGTCGACTGAGACCGATGACGCCGAGCGAACACACGACGCTCAGCGCGGCGCCGGCAAGGATGAGCGTCTCTCTCGCCGGCAGTGGCGCTTCGGTGGCGGTTTCGATCACGCGCTCGATGCCGACGCCCAGCACGGCGATGCCAAGGTAGAGCGGCAGATGGGCATAGCTCCACACGTGAAAGCGCGCGGCGTCGCCCATCGTCCGGACCATCCGGTGGGCCGTCGCGTCCACGCCGTCGAAGTAGGCCCACCAGATCGCGAACACCGTGGCGATGCCGCCAATCGCCGCCGACGCCGCGCGCAGGCTCCAGTATTCCTGGTGCCCCATGCCCGCCATCACCGCCGCCATCGATTCGCCGATCAGGATGATGCTGAACAGCCCGAATCGTTCCGGCAGGTGCGCGGCGTCGTGCGGCACGTTCACGAGGTGCCGAGTCGTCAGCAGCGGCGTCCCGACGTCGATGGTCAACGCCACCGCCCAGACGAGGAATCGTACCGGCGTGTCGAGGAAGGCCGAGGCGAGCCACAAGACCGCCGCCGCGCCGCACGCCGACGCATAGCGTGTGGTCAAGGCTCGCGCCCGGCGCACGCGCCGCGCGCGCAGGAACTGGCCCGCGAGCACCAGCCGCATCACCGAGTACGCGGCGGCAAAGCCCGCCGAGTCGCGGCTGTCGAGCGCGCCGGTGGCGTTGACGGCCATCACGGCGACGAGGAAGAGCTGTAGCGCCGTGAGGGCGCGCTGCACCACGTCGTCGGTGTCGAAACGGGTGGAGAACGTGGTGTGCCCGAGCCAGGCCCACCAGATCAGGACGAACAGCAGGCCGAACCGCATCAGTCCCGCCGGCGAGTAGTCGTCGCGCAGGTGGGTACCCGCCTGCGCCACCGCCGCCACGAAGACGAGGTCGAAGAAGAGCTCGAGCCACGTCACCTTGCGCCCGCGCTCGAGGCCGTGCTCGGAGCGCAGGGCGACGGGAAGGACCAGGGCTCTCACACGATGTGCCGGCCGCCGTCGACGCGGACTGTCTCGCCGGTGATGAAGTCGGTCTCGATGAGCGCCGTCACCGCTTTGGCGATCTCGATTTCGCCACCCCATCGGCCCACCGGTGTTGCCTTGGCCACCGCCTCGACCTCGGCGGGATCCATGTCGGGCGGCGCCAGGATGGGCCCCGGCGCGATGGCGTTGACGAGAATCTGATCGCCGGCGAGCTCGAGCGCCAGCGCTTCGGTGAGCGCGATGATGCCGGCTTTGGCCACGTAATACGACGTGAAGCCGTGGTACGCGGGTCGCCCGCTGCGCGCGAGCCAGTCCGCGAAGTTCACGATGCGGCCGCCGCCGGTGCGGCGCATCACCGGGATGGCGGCCTTCGCGCACAGGAACGCCGACTTCAGGTTCACCGACAGGTCGCGATCGAAGTCTGCTTCGGTGAGCGCGTCGAACGGCTTGCTGCCGTACACCGACGCCATGTTCACCAGCACGTCCAGACGTCCGAACTCCTTGTCGGCGGCGGCCACGAGGGCGGCGCAGTCAGCGCCCTTCGACACGTCGGCCATCACCGCAATCGCGCGTCGCCCGCGTTGCTGCACGTCGGCGACGGTGTCGTCGGCCTCGGCCTTCGACCCGCGGTAGGAGAGCACGAGGTCGGCCCCGCGGCTGGCGAGATGTTGCGCGACGATGCGCCCGATGCGCCTGCCGCCGGTGATGATGACAACTCGATTGATGAGGTCCATGCGATATGACCTGAGATGCCGCCGAACGAGGGGCGGTTTCCTACGGGAGGTTGAGCGTGGCCGCCAGCGCGACGGCGGCCAGTGCGAGGACGAAGAGGACGCCGCAGAGAGGGATGCAGAAACGGAGCCAGCGCGAGAACGGGACACCGGCGAGCGCCAGGATCGCCATGAGCGCGCCGTCGGTCGGCAGGAAGTTGCCGACGACGCCCGGGCCGAATGCGACGGCGGTGACCGTGACCTGCCGCGAGAGCCCCAGGAGATCCGACAGCGGCACGAGGATGGGCATCGTCAATGTCACGCGGCCCGAACTGCTCGGCACCGGCAACGTGAGCAGCGACTGCACGATCGAGATGCCCATCGCGAAGAACGTGACCGGCAGCTTCGCCAGGGGGGTCACGAGGAAATTGATGATGGTGTCGACGATGTGACCCTGGTCGAGCACGATGAACACGCCGCGGGCGACGCCGATCATCAGCACCGCGTAGCTCATCGAACCGAAGCCGTCGACGAAGGCCATGCACGTGCCCTCGATGCCGAGTCCGCCGATCACACCCGCCACGATGCCGAGGCCGAAGAACACTCCCGCCATCTGTTCGAAGCCCCAGCCGAACTGGATGACGCCGAAGATGAAGATGGCAAAACCGGCGCCGGTTGCGGCGAGCACCGCGGCGTGGCGGCGGCTCAACGCCTGATCTGGAACGTCGCTCGCCGACGGGGTGGTCTTGGTGCGCCGGGCGTGCCGGATCGTGCCCCACGCCCAGATGGCAATCGCCAGCACCATCACCGGCAGGCGGAATTCCCATCCGGAGAGCAGAGGCACTTCCGCGAATCGCTGTGCGATCCCGACGTTGAAGGGGTTCAACGGGCTGAAGGCGCTGCCGATCCCCGCGGCGCCCAGGCTCATCGACACCGCGGTGAGGCCGTCGAAGCCGACCCCGCGCGACAGCGCCATGAGCACCGGCATCATGGCGATGATCTCTTCCCACATCCCTTCGGCGGCGCCGCCGAGGCCGAACGCCGCGCAGGCCACCGGAATGATGAGGAGCTCGCGACGCCGCAGCCGCGACGCCATCCAGCCGACGCCGCCGCGCAGGGCGCCGGTCTTGTCCACGACGCTGACCGCCGCCCCGGACATGAACACCATCACCAGCACGCCCGCCGCGTCGATGAACCCCTTGGGCACGGCGACGAGCGCGTCGAACGGGCTGATGGGGCTCTGCGCAATGTGGTGAAACGAGCCCGCCACCACGACCTTGCGGTTGATGGTGGGGTCGTCGCGGCGCTCGAACTGCCCGGCAGGAACGACATAGGTGAGGCCGGCGGCAATGAGCACGCACGCCAGCAGCAGGGCCAGGGGGTGTCGCATCGGGGCGTCGCGGCAGTGTAACCAGTTCGACGCCCGTAACGCGCGGGAATTCCAAGGCATCGAAGGGCGCAGGAAGGACGGCCCGACCCGCCATGACCCTCGCGACCGCGCAACTGCTCGTCAACGTGCTTGGAGGCTATGCGGCCGCAGGCATCGTCTTCGCGGCGTTCTTCCTCTGGCGCGGGATCGGCCGTTTGGACCCGGCGGCGGCGCACGCCACGTGGGGATTCCGCGCGCTGGTGTTTCCAGGGGTGGTGGTCTTCTGGCCGCTGTTCGCGTGGCGCCTGACGCGCCGAAGCCGGGACGCGAAGGCGGGTCCGCGGGCGCGGCACCGCGTCGAGGTCCTTCGATGATCCGTCCGCTCCGCCGCGCGCACGGGACGATCGCCGTACTGCTGGCGGTGGCGCTGCCCCTCATCGTGGCGGCGGCGCTGGCCGCGCGCCGCCCGTGGTGAGGCGCCGTGAGCCAGACATATCGCGCGGTGGGCTGGAACCGGCAGAAGCGCCGGTACGACGCGACCCTCGCCGCCGGCGCCGGCGCGTATCTCCTGATCTTCCTGGCGGGCGGCTCGGCGCTCGATCCCGAAGCCACGATCGAAACGCTCGTCATCCGCGCGTGCGGAACGGCGGCCCTCTTCCTGCTGCACGTGGTGCTGTCGATCGGCCCGCTCTGCCGCCTCGATCGCCGTTTCCTGCCGCTGCTCTACAACCGCCGCCACCTCGGCGTCACCACGTTCCTCCTCGCCGCGGTGCACGGTGTGTTCGCGCTCGTGCAGTTCCACGCGCTCGGCGACGTCACGCCGCTGGCGAGCGTGCTCGTCACCAGCCGGAGCTATGTGTCGCTGACGGACTTTCCGTTCCAGCAGCTCGGGCTCGGGGCGCTCGCCATCCTCTTCATGATGGCGGCGACGAGCCATGACTTCTGGCTGCGCACGTTGAGCGCGCCGGTGTGGAAGACACTGCACATGTTCGTCTACCTCGCCTACGCGCTCGTGATTGCGCACGTCTCGCTCGGGGCGCTGCAGGCCGAGCGCAGCCCCGTGCTGCCGATCGTCCTCGTGACCGGCATCGTCCTCGTGACAGGACTGCACGTGGTTGCCGCCGCGCGCGAACGAGCGGGCGACGTGGAGCGGGCGGCGCCCTCGCTCGTGGACGTGTGCGGCGTCGACGAGATTCCAGACTCCCGCGCGAAGACGGTGTGCGTGTCGGGCGAACGGGTCGCCGTCTTCAAGTACGACGGGCGCATCTCGGCGGTGTCGAACGTGTGCCGTCACCAGAATGGCCCGCTCGGCGAGGGCAAGATCGTCGGCGGCTGCATCGTGTGCCCGTGGCACGGCTATGAATACAAACCAGCCGACGGCTGCGCGCCGCCGCCATTCACCGAGAAGCTGCCGACGTTCGCGGTGACGGTCGTGAACGGCCGCGTGCTCGTGAATCCGACGCCGAACCCGCCGGGTACTTACGTGGAGCCCGCACGCGCTTTTGTAGAGGCGCACCTTTAGGTGCGTCTGCAGGCGGGAGCCGGGAGCCGGGAGCCGGGAGCCGGGAGCCGGGAGCCGGGAGCCATGAGACCAATCGACGACTTCTACATCGGCTACCAGCCGGTCATGGCCGCGACTCTTGCGCGGAGCGCCCGCGTGGCGGCCGTGCTGTTACTGGCGGTGGCAACCTTGCTGCCCGTCCTGCTGATTGCGGCGCAGGGACGCGCGGCCAGCGGCGTCTTCGAGTTCGGCCGCACCCGTACCGTCGAAGGACGCCTGACCGAATTCCCGTATCCAGCGCTCGACGTGGATGGCCCCACCCCGGCGTTCTACTGGCTCGTGGGCCCCGGCAAGCACGGGGCGGCCGGGCTCGTGCGCGGCCTCGACGGCCGAAGGGTGCGCGTTCACGGAACGCTCATCGAACGCGACGGAGAAAAGATGCTGCAGGTCGTCCCACGCGAAATCGAAACCGTCGCCGCACCGGACGAGACGAAATCGTCAGCCACTGTGCGGATTCGCACAGTCACTGTGACGGGCGAGCTCGTCGACAGCAAATGTCATCTGGGAGTGATGAAGCCGGGGGAGGGGCCGCTGCATCGCGACTGCGCGGTGCGCTGCCTGCTCGGTGCCGTCCCTCCGATGATTTCCGTGCGTGGCACGCACGAGCGGTTTGCCCTCGTACGGTCCGATCTTCGGCCGTTTTTCTCAGACTTCCCGTCGCTCGCCGGACGGCCGCTCGTGGTGCGCGGCACGCTCGTGAGTCAGGGCGCGCGCAGATTTCTGGCGGTGGAGCTCGACGACATCGAATTCGTCCGTTGATCGCTCTCAACTTTCCGTTCGATCGCGTCGATACCTCCGTTACAGACAGTGAACACTAGCGAGGCTCCGCCGCGACTCGCGCACGGAGGCTCCGCCTCGCTAGGGCAGCGTTCAATTGCCCGCGCTCCGCGCGGGCGGTTGGCGAACGTGAGGAGGACGACGATGCAGCGCCGGACGATCGTTTCCCTGGTGACCCTTCAGTTGGTGGTTGCGTGTGGGTTCGCGGTCGCCGCCGCGGACGGCAAGCGTCCTTCATCCGCTCACGCCTCCGTCGCGCCGGCGCCCGCGCCGTCCACGGTCGGCGAGGCCGGCAAGCCCGGCGACGACCTGACGCTTCGCATGACGCCGCGCTTCGTCAGCGCTCCCGGATATCTCCGCAGCCTGATTCGCGTCCTGCCCAACGCCGACAACCGTCTGATGCGCGTCGAGATCGATTCCGACAGCTACTACCGGAGCAGCGAGATTCAGCTCGACGGCGCGTCGGCGCCGATGAGCCACTTCATGGATTGGAAGGAAGTGCCGGCCGGCAAGTACGACCTGATCGTGACGGTCATTGGCCAGTCTGGGACACGCGTCGTGCGCCGCCTCAACTTCCAGGTGCTCGGGATTTCAGATAACGAGCAGTAGCAAGACCGCCCGCGGCTGCCGGGGTATGCCCGGAGCCAAGGGCGTACACGCGAACGGCCCCACGCGCAGATGTCGCCTGGGGCCGTTTGTCTTTAGCCGAGGGCCGGGAGCCGGGAGCCTACGGCGATACTCCCTGGCAGAGTGAGACCACGCAGATCGAGTTGATGTTGCGGTCCACCGGCGGCGTCTTCATGCCGCGCTCGGCCATCATCTTGCGAATGAGCGCCGCGGTTTCGGGCCGCGCGATCGCCGACTGCACACCCACGCGCACCAGCCCTTCGGCGTAATCGACCGCCTGCCAGGTGGCGCCGGCGGCAATCGACCCCACCTTGTCGGTGTCGCGGCTGCCGTGGTCGTGCTGATCCAGTTTGGCGCCGCGCTCCACGAGCAGCTGCACCACGTCGCTGCGCCCCTTCAGTGCCGCGCCCATCAGCGCGGTCCGCCCCTCCACGTTCGCGTGGTTCGGATCGAGGCCGAGGTCGAGCAGCATCCGCATCGCCTCGAGGTTCTCCTTCGCCGAACGCTCGTAGGTGACGCCCTCCACCCAGCCGATGCCGGCGCTGGCCGTCAGTGCGTTGTCGCCGTTGACGGTCGTGGCCTTCGGGTCCGCGCCGCGCTCGAGCAGCAGCTTCATCAGCACGGTGTCGCTCGACTGCGCCGCACGGATGAACGGCGTGGCGCCGTCCTCCCAGAACCACTGCATCGTGAAGATGGTGCGGGTGAGCGTGTTCTCCTTCACCGGCGTGTTCGGCTTGGCGCCCTTGTCGAGCAGCGCCGTGATGATCTCGAGGTGATCGAGGTCCGGCTTCGGCACCGGATAGTCGCCGCCCTCGATGTTGCGGTTGTCGGTGGCGATGTAGAGCGGCGTCCAGCCGCCCTTGTTCGCGACGTTCGGATCCGCGCCACGCTCGAGCAGGAGCATCGCGAGCTTGTAGTTGCGGTTGTTGATCGCCGTGAGCAGCGGCGACCAGCCGTACTCGGTCGTCTGGTTCACGTTGGCGCCGCCGTCGAGCAGCGCCTTCGCCGACTCGAGGTCGCCCTCGCGCGCTGCGAAGGTGAGCGCGGTGAGACCGCCGCCGCCGCTCCCGACCAGACCGGCGAACACCACTTCGTTGTCGTCGTCCGACTGCACGGCCGCCGCGGCCGCTCCGGCACCAGCACCGCCACCGGCCGCACCAGCGCCCGCGCCGCGTGCGCGCCCTGCTGCCGCCGGCTGCGCCGCCGCTGCGGGCTGTCCGGCGCCGCGACCGCGATTCCCCTGATTGGCGATCGGCTGGCCGTCCGGGCCGATGGCCTGCCCGAGCCCGCGCTGACCGCCGAGCTCGCGCCCTTCCTTCTGTTCGACGGCAAGCTGCTCTTCGTAGGTACGCCCGGCGTCGGCCGCGCGCTTCCGGCGGGCCTGCGCCAGATCGACCGTCCGCGTGTTCACACGGTTGGCCATGTAGTTACGAGGAAGCCCGGCACCCGCGGATTTGACCGCCGGGTCGGCACCCGAGGTCAGGAGGATCTTCACGGCCTCCGGATGGCGCTGCTCGGCGGCCCACATCAGCGCGGTGGTGCCGCGCAGCTTCTCGCGCGCGTTCACGTCCGCGCCCGCCTCGATGAGCAGCTTCACCGCCTGCGGGTTGCCGTTGCGCGCCGCGAACATGACGGTGCTCTCGCCGTTGGCGCCGAGCTCCTTGGCGTCGGCGCCCGCCTTGAGCAGCCGGTCGATCATGGCCGGGTTGCCGTAGAGCGCCGCCATCATGAGCGGCGTCATCCCCACCCGGTTGGCGGCCTTCACGTTGGCGTTGGCGCGCAGGAGCAGGTCGGTCAACGCGAGGTCGTCGCGGTACACCGCCCAGTGCAGCGCGGTGCCGCCGTCCACTTGCGGCGCGTTCACGTCGGCCTTCTGCGCGAGGAGCTTCTGCACCGCCGCCGCATCGCCGTTCATCGCGGCGTCGGCGACCGGGCTCTTCGTCGCCGCTGCCGCGCCAGCGGCAAGGATGGCGAGCAGCGCGGCACCAGCGAACGCACGAACCCTCATGTACTCTCCTGCGATCGAAGTCGAGGGCGGTCTTCCGCCTTCGCTGACGCTACGGCGGACAAGTCAGACCGCCCTGATGCGCCTTACGTGAATTTCGGCAGCGGGCCGGTGCTGTCGCCCTGCTTCTCGACGTCGATGCCGTACAGCTTGAGGACGCTCACCAGCAGGTTCCCCGTCGGCACCGTCTTGCGCTCGTAGTTGATGTGCCGATTGCCTTTGAGCTTGCCGTTCAGGCCACCCACCAGCATGTGCGCCACGTCGTAGTGCTGGTGCTGGTTCGAGTTGCCCATGTTCGTGCCGTACATGATGAGCGACCGGTCCAGCAGGTTGCCGTCGCCGTCCGGAATCGACTTCAGCTCCTCGGCCAGGTAGCCGAGCGTCGATACGTGATAGCGATTGAGCTGGGCGTAGCGCCGCACCTGCACCGGGTCGTCCTGGTGGTGCGAGCCGCCGTGGAAGCTCACGCTGGTGCCGCCTTCGGGGAAGAGCGGCGACTTCGGGAACGGATAGGCGCGGCTCGTCAGATCCCGCGCGCCGAGCAGCGTGGCCACGCGCGTGATGTCGGCCTTGAATGCGAGCGCCAGGAGCTTGGTGTGCAGCCGCACGTGCTCGTCGAACTGCTCCGGAATGCCGGGCGGCAGGTCGAGCGTCGGCACGTCGCCCGACGCCTTGGCCGCCAGCTGAATGCGGCGCTCGATCTCACGGATCTCTTCGGTGAACTGATTCACCGTCCGCACGTCCGACGCGCCAAGCTGTCCGCGCAGCGATCCGAGCTCCTTGGTGAGCGCGTCGAGGATGCTGCGGCTCTGCTTCATGCGCTGGGCACGCACTTCCGGCGTGGCGCCGCTGCCGAACAGGCGCTCGAAGACGACCTGCGGGTTGAGCTCCATCGGAAGCGGGCTGGTGCGCGGCACCGTTTCCATGTCCGGCGTCGGCAACTCGACCCACGAGATCGAATTCGTGTACGAGCAGCTGTAGCCTTCGCCGCAGTTGCTCGAGCTCGAGTTCGGATCTTCGACCGCGAGCTGCAGCGACGGCAGCAGCGTGTCCTGCCCGATCTTGCGGGCGATCATCTGATCGATCGTGGCGCTGCCCACCGTGGCGTCCGAGCCGGCCGTCTTGCGCGGCTTGATGCCGGTGAGATACGCGGCCGCCACCCAGTGATCGGACCCGGTGGTGCCCTCGGGCGGCTCGGCCGACTGAGACCACAGCCCGGTGAAGAGCGTGGTCTGGTCCTTGTACTTCTCGAGCGACTCGAGGATGTAGGGCAGCTTCTCCGGCAGCTTCCCCTCTTCCTTCGGTTCCCAGTACCCCGGGGCCATCCCGTGCGGATAGAAGACGCCGACGAAGCGCGGTATCGGCGCCGCGGCGGTCTGCGCCAGCGCGGTGGACGCCGGGATCATCGACTCGAGCAGCGGCAGGGCGAGCGTGACGCCCGCGCCCTGCAGGAAGGTGCGCCGCGGAATGTGCTTCTTGGTGATGAACATCAGTTGACTCCCTTACCCGGGGCAGTGACCGACGCCGTGGTCGACGTGGGGGCCGGTCCCGTCTTCGTATTCATCTGGAACGGACGGCTCTTGACGACGCTGAGCACCAGCGCCGAGAACCGATCACCGTTGCCATCCGCTTCGCGGGCGATCGAGCGCACGAGCGGCATGTCCTGATATTCCACGCCGCGTCCGAGGCCGTAGACGAGCAGCTTCTCGGACGCCACTTCGACGAACTGGTGCGAGTAGTTCTTCAGAATCCACTCGCGCAGGGTCTTCGGCCCGTCCACCTGCGAGTTGTCGTACACCGTGGACTTCGGATCGACCGGCTGGTTCTCGTCCGTGGTGCGCCAGAGGCCAATGCCGTCGAAGTTCTCGAGCGCGAAGCCGATCGGGTCCATCAGACGGTGGCACTGCGTGCAGTCCGAACGCACGCGGTGCGTCTCCATCTTGTGGCGCATCGTCGGTTCCTTCGCGTTCGGGTCCGCCGGGCGGGGCGGCAGCGGCGGCACGTCCGGCGGCGGGTTCGGCGGGCTCATGCCGAGCACGTTGCCCATGATCCACTTGCCGCGCGTGACCGGCGACGTGCGCTCCGGCTTCGACGTGGTGGCGAGGAAGGCGCCCTTGCCGAGCAGCCCCTTGCGCGCCTCCATGTCGGGCCCGAGTGTGACCTTGCGGAACTGGCTGCCCGTGATGTTCGGGATGCCGTAGTGCTTGGCCAGCCGCTCGTTCACGAACGTGTAGTCGGCGCTCAGCAGATCGACGATGCTGCGATCCTCGCGGATGATCGAGTCGAAGAGCAGCTCGACTTCGCGGCGCATCGCCTGGCGCAGCGGATCGTCGAAGTCCGGGTAGATGAGCGGCAGCGGCGACGTCGCATCCAGCCCGCGCAGGTTCAGCCACTGGCCCGCGAAGTTCACGGCCAGCGCTTCGGCGCGCGGGTCCTTCAGCATGCGCTTCACCTGCGTCTCGAGCACCGCCGGCGTGCGCAGACGGCCCTGGCTCGCCACGCGCAGCAGCTCCTCGTCCGGCGAGGTGCTCCAGAGGAAGAACGAGAGGCGCGACGCCAGATCGAGATCGCTGATGCGGTACGCCTGGCCCGCCTTCACCGCGGCCGGCTCTTCCTCGATGCGGTAGATGAACTGCGGCGACGCCAGCACGCGCGCCAGCACCATCTCCACGCCGGCGTCGAAGTTCTTCTCCTTGCGGCCCGCGTCGTAGAACGTCATCAGATCGTTCACGTCGGTGGCGGTTGCGGGACGGCGATATGCGTTCGTCGCGAGCTTGGTGACGATGCGGCGCGCGCAGGCCGTTTCTTCCGCCGCCGTCTTCGGTGTGCACACGAACACCTTGTGGCGGCTCGGCGAGTCCACCGCCTGCGTGGCCTGGAACGGACCTTCGATGCGGATGGTGCCGATGTGCGGGAAGAACGTGTAGCCGGGCGTCGGGCCCGTCTGCAGCGTGTCGCGCATGAAGTGCTTGTCGAGGTCCAGCAGCGGCGCGAAGTTGGTGGCCAGGAACGTGGCGCCGATGTTGTGGGTGCCTGCGGTGGTCTTGAACTTGACGCGCATCGGGGTGCCGCCGCGGCCGCCGAAGAAAGCTTCCGGTCCGGCCTGCCCGCCGCGTTCGGCGGGGCGCTGCGCCTGACGGCCCGGGCCGCAGTTGGCCGCGGCCTGGCGGCCGCCGCCCACCCAGTCCACGAGCGACAGCCGATCGCCGTCGAGCAGCATCTCGATGCGCTCGCACGGCACCGACCCGAACCCGGTGGGCGACATGTTGTCGCCGAAGATCGGCGTCACCGTCATCTGGTACTCGCCGTCGGACGGGAAGAGATGCGGCACCACGAGGCCGCCGCGCGTGCCGAACGGCATGCCTTCGAGGTGGTAGTCCTGCGACGTGTCCTCACGCGTGCGATAGACCGCGAGCGTCGGCTGCTCGGGATAGCCGAGCGCCAGACGGCTGATCTTCTGCGCCGCGGACACGTACGCCTCGACGAGCGTGGAGGAGAGGCCCAGTGCGCCGGCGATGTTGTCGAAGCCCGACGTCGAGTCGTCGGACGGCAGGTACTTGGCGGCGTCGATCGGCAGATCCAGCAGATCCCGGACGACGTTGGCGTACTCGGTGCGGTTCAAGCGGTGCAGCCCGGGCGCCGGCGTGAACGGCACGGCCGCGGCGTCGAGCTCCTGCTCGAACGACGTGATCATCGTGTTGTACGCGGCGGGCTCGGGACGCTTCATGCCGGCCGGCGGCATCATGCCGGCGCGGAGCTTGCGCACGATCAGCTCCCACGTCTTGGCGTCGTGCGCCACGTTCGCGGGGTCGAGTGTGTCGAGGGCCAGCTTGCGCGCCGAGTCCATGCCCGCGGCCTTGGCCCGTTCGCTATGACAGGCCATGCAGTACTGGGTGAGGAACGCCTTCTGGTCGGCGTCCGAAA
>Ga0068864_100003489_pt1 | contig 12999 bp, 10 predicted proteins | sample KBSSwiS72_FD_66586 | JGI IMG/M metagenome (GOLD analysis project Ga0068864, IMG submission 66586) | Switchgrass rhizosphere microbial communities from Kellogg Biological Station, Michigan, USA - KBS Switchgrass S7-2 | ecosystem: Host-associated > Plants > Roots > Rhizosphere > Soil ...
GAACGGCCATTCAGCGTCGCGGACGCGTGGTGCCCACCGCGGCGGTAGTCGACGTCCTCGACGCGGCCGAACACCAGCGCCTTGAGCTCACCCGACCGCGTGTTGATCTGTGCGCCGGTGAGAGACTGCTGGTTCTCGATTTGCCTGAAGACGACCGGGTAGACGTTACCCACTGTCATGTTCGTCTCGCGGGTGTCGTCGTTGGCGCGCGCCATCACGAACAGCTTTCCGGTGTCCAGATCGCCGATGGAGTTGCCGACGTAAAGCGCGAGCTGGCCGCCCGAGGCGCCGGAGTCGTCATCACCGATCACGACGACGGTCTTGCCGGGGTACGCCGTGGCGGGCAGGGACAGTGCCTGTTCCGCGCTCCAACGGCCGAATGCGGTGAGTGGGCGCGAGGTGTTGGTCGAACCTAACGGGTCCGCCGCTCGGATCATGGACTCCACGCTGCTCTCGCCGGCGGTGATGAAGAGCGGGCCGAAGCCCTGGACTGCCGGCGTGGCGAGCGTGGCCGAGCAGAGGCGCGATGTCCCGTTGTCGGAGTTGATGAGGTATTCGCCGGCCTGCGGGCGGAAGTGCTTGTCGAGCGTGATGCGGGAGACCGCGAAGTTGTCTTCGTTGTTCACGACGAGTGTGTACGACTCGTCGGCGTTCCGCCACAGGCCGGCGCCGTCCGACGATCCGCCGAAGACGAAGTTCGGCGATCCCTTCAGCTTGTCGTCGCTGCTCAGCAGCGAGTACACCTGTACCCCGGCCATCACGTTCTTCACGAGCGCGGGCGTGACCGAGTAGTTGTCGAACAGTACGTGACCACCGTTGTTGTCGTCCTTCTCGAGACTCGGGCCGGCGGCCGACGGGGTCAGCGTCTGGTCCGGCGTGCAGCCCACGAAGAGCCCAAGTCCACCAACAGCGCCTAACGAGCCGAGTTTCACCAGCGTTCGCAATCGCATGCGTCCTCCGTGACGGCACGGGCAAGGCATCCCGCGCGAGTGGGTGAGAGGCCGCATGATCGACGTGCCAAAACACGGACCCCCAACCGTCGGGTCTCGGCTTGGTAACGGGTCTGTCAGTCAGAGGCTGGAGCTGTACATTTGCGCCACAACGGCAGACGCCATGGCCACAACCCCACAAGTGGATACGCTGCTCGCGTCGCCCGAGCCATCCGTTCGCTACAAGGTCCGCGTCGGCGTGCTGGGCGAGAGCGAATCGTCACGGACCATTCGTTCCCTGCGTCGAGACATTCGCGCGTCGCCGCGAGTTGCCGCATTGCTCGCGGGGCGCGCGGGCGATGGGCGACTGTTGCGCGGGTCGGGCGTCTACCAGAAATGGCAGGGTGCGCACTGGGTGATGGCCGCGCTCGCCGATCTCGGGTATCCACCCGGCGACCGCGACCTCGTGCCAATGCGCGATCAGCTGCTCGACGCGTGGCTCGCGCCGGAGTTCTACGACGAGTTCGACTGCCCGAGCAAGGCGAAGGCGTATTCGCGGCGCGGCGTGCCCGTGATGCGTGGCCGTTACCGGCGCTGCGCGTCACAGCAGGGCAACGCGCTCTACGCCATCGTGACTCTCGGTCTCGCCGACGAACGCACCGAGGCGCTCGTCGAACGGCTTCTGCACTGGCAGTGGCCCGACGGTGGATGGAATTGCGACAAGGATCCGGGCGCGGACTCCTCATCGTTCATGGAAACCCTGACACCGCTCCGCGGGCTGGCCGCTTTCGCGCGTCACTCGGGCGAAGCGAGAGTCGCCGACGCCGTTAGGCGCGCCGCGAATATCTTCCTCGAGCGCCAGCTATACAAGCGCCGGTCGACCGGCACGGTCATCCGTGGCGAGTTCGTTCAACTTCATTACCCGCTCTACTGGCATTACGACATTCTCGGCGGGTTGAAGGTGATGGCCGAAGCGGGGTTCATTCGCGACCCGCGATGTGGTGCCGCGCTCGAGCTGCTCGCTGGCAAGCGGCTGCCGGATGGCGGCTTCCCGGCCGAAGCGCGCCACTACAAGGTCACCGGCAGGATCGAGCTGGGCGCCGACGCCGTCGATTGGGGAGGCACGAGCAAGCGCGTCGCGAACCCATGGGTGACGGCGGATGCGCTGAGCGTGCTCACCGCGGCTGGAAGCGTGCCTGCCTGACAGCAAGAACCTTTGTGCGGCGGACGACCTCCGTGGAAAAGAACTCGGCTCGTTGGGAGACAATTCTCTTCGGGTGTCCTAGAACTTGACCCGCAGCGTCACGTCGACGCTGCTCGGCGCGAGGATGATGTACCGCGGTACGCCATCGCTCACGTCGCCCGTCGGATACGCGTGACGGTCGAGCAGGTTTCGACCCGTGATGACCACCGTCGTCCGCCCCGCCCACGACGCGACGTCGCGTGCGCGATCGCCGAACAGCGTCACGCCCGCGTCCAGGATGTAGAACGCTGCCGCCGTGAGCCGCTCATCCCCCGTCGGCGCGAGGAAGCTGCGCGACTGGTAGCGGCCATCCGCGTTGAGCGCGAGCCACGGCGTCGCGTGCCACGTCGCGCGATGGCCACCGATGAATTCGGGCGTCAGAATCGGTTGGACGTCCGTGTACGTCGTACCCGTAGCCTCATCGAGATAGCTGTCGATGCGGTTCCTGCTCACCGTCGCATTGAGGCCGAGATCGAAGGTCCGCGTCACGGTCCACTGCACGTCGGCCTCCGCGCCGCGCCGGTAGCTCCGCCCGACGTTCGCGCGCAGCTCGTAGCCTAACGGCGTCGTGGCACCCGTGCGCGCGATCTCGTCCCGGAACTGCATGTCGTAGAAGCCAGCCGAGAGCACCACCGGGCCCCGCGTGATCTGCGCGCCGAGCTCGAGGTCGTTCACATGCTCCGGCTTGACGCGCGTGAGGGGCAGGAGCGCCGGCGCGTCATCCGGCGTCACGTCGTCCGCGCCGGCGAAGAGATCGGTGCGGGTTGGCTCGCGCCCTGTCGTCCCGAACGATCCATACAGGAGAAGCCCGTTGGCCGCCCGAACCGTCAGCCCCGCCTTCGGGTTGACGAAGCTCCATCGCTGGCTCGCCTCGCTCAGCCCGTAGCCCTCCGTCGGCGTGTAGCGGAACTCCGCCGTGCGCACCTGCAGGTCACCGTAGAGCGTCACGACGCCTAACGCGACACTCGCCTTGGCGAACGCGCTCGCCTCCGACTTGTAGCCCGTGTTCGAGTACGGTGCATACTCGAGGTCCGGGCGCCCGTCGAATTCGTGATCCTTCGAGTACGTCATGGCGTGGGCGCCGGCATCGAGCGTGAGATCGCCGCGCGTCGCGTGCGCCGCCGCAATGAGCCCGCCCCATCGAGAGCTGGACCGATAACGCAGCGGTTCTTCCACCCCGGACGGATAGTCGTAGTAACCGCGCGTATCGAACCCGTACGCTGTGAGCCCCGCCGACGCGCTCGGAGAGAGCAGGCGAGTGTAGTTCACGGTTGCAAAGCTCTCGCGGTAATGGTCGCCGACGCCGTCGAGCGGGTTGTTACGCGGGTCGACGCGCAGCACGCTGTCAGGAACCGCGGTGTACGCCTGGCCGTTCTGCTCGAGGCCAGTCGATACCATGACCTTCACGATATCGCGGTCGCCGAAGTAGCCGCCGCTCACGAGTCCACCATTCGCCGCGTTGGACGCGCCACGTCGGTAGCCGTCGGACCGCAGGCCGGAGAATCGTCCCGAGAACGCCCAGCGACTTGGCATGAGCCCGGTCTCGAGCTCCAGCGTTCCCCGCGCGGCGCCGAACGATCCGCCGCCTAACTGCAGCGCAGCGCCTTTTTCCGAGCCGGTGAGCGACCGCGACGCGAGGTTGAGCGAGCCGCCATACGCCGCCTGACCGTAGCTGCTCGTGCCGACACCGCGCTGCAGCTGCGCGCTCTCGATCGAGCTCGTGAGGTCGGGGAAATCGGCGAAGTAGATCTGCTGATCTTCCGGCTCGTTGAGCGGCACGCCGTCGAACGTGATGTTGATGCGGGACTGGTCGATGCCACGCAGCCGGAAGTACGAGTAGTTGGAGAGCGAGCCGCTTTCGGAGTAGGCCGTCACCGACGGCGCGCTCCTGAGCGACAGAGGCACGTCTTGCCCGGCGTAGTCGCGCGCGAGCCGAGGACGCTCGAGCGTCGTCTGCGCATACGGCGCGTCAGCGCTCGCGCGCGTCGTCGTGATCGTGAGCCCTTCCAGCGACTGCGCCCGGCGCGTGCTGTCGCGCGCGGCCGAATCCGCGGCGGTCGGTGTGCGCGGCGTCTGCGCAGTGGCGCTCGCGGCGAGCACGAGGGCCGCGAATGCGCCGACAGAATGAAGTCGACGAGATGACACGGTAAACCGTCAGGTTCGGGTCGGTCGACCGAGCCGTCCCTGGCGGGCGCACGGACGCTGGGCGCGTGGCAGGCACGTGCGCACGACGGCGCGCATCGCGCGCCCCAACTCGTGGCATTCGCTCACTCGCGACTCCCTACGCCGGTACGAACCGGATCAGGTTCTACGGGACTCTCTCAGCCTCTTGTGCCGTAGATCGGCACAGGCACCCCGGTCGAGTATCTGAAGTCTAGCGCGGCACCGGGGCTTCGGAAACCGATGACTGACAACAAGACCGACTACCGAGAACTCATGAGTGGACAGACCCCTCTGACGGCCAGTGGAATCGCTCTGCTAGCTTCTTTGCTGTGACAGCAGAACGGACTCGCACCCAGGTCGCCATCATCGGCGCCGGACCGGCCGGGCTCACGCTCGGCCACCTGCTCCATTGTTCCGGCATCGACTCGATCATCATCGAGCACCGCGACCGCGCGTACGTCGAGCGACGGCAGCGCGCAGGCGTGCTCGAGCAGGGCACCGTCGATCTCTTTCGCTCGATCGGCGTCGGCGAGCGGATGGACCGCGAAGGACTCATTCACCACGGCATCCACCTGCAGTTCGACGGCGAGCGGCATCGCCTCGCGCTCACCGAGCTCGCCGGTGGCCGCTCGATCACAGTGTACGGGCAGCATGAGGTCGTGAAGGATCTGATAGCCGCGCGACTCGCTACCGGACGTGAGATCTGCTTCGAGGCCGACGACGTCACCCTGCATGATGTCGACTCCGAGCGGCCTCGTGTTCGCTATCGCTGCGAGGGTTCCGCGAGAGAGATCGAGTGTGACCTGATAGCCGGGTGCGACGGATCGCACGGCGTCTCTCGCGCCGTGATCCCACAGGACGCGTATCGCGTGTTCGAGCGAGCCTACCCGTTCGCGTGGCTCGGGATTCTCGCCGCGGTGCCGCCGTCGCTCGATGAGCTGATCTACGCGCATCACGACCGCGGCTTCGCGCTCCACAGCATGCGGACGCCCTCGATCACTCGGCTCTATGTGCAGTGTGCGCCTGACGACCCGCTCGACGCGTGGCCCGACGACCGCGTCTGGGCCGAGCTGCGCGCACGTCTCGGGACCTCGAATGGGTGGACGCTCGAATCCGGGCCGGTGCTGGAGAAGGGCATCACCACCATGCGCAGCTCCGTGATGGAGCCGATGCAGTGGGGGCGACTGTTCATCGCCGGCGATGCCGCGCACGTCGTCCCTCCCACGGGCGCCAAGGGGATGAACCTCGCCGTGTCGGACGTTCGGGCACTCGGCACGGCGATAGCCGAGTGGTATCGTACGGGCGAACGGTCTTTGCTCGACCGGTATTCGCGCACGTGCCTCGAGCGAGTCTGGCGCGCGGAACACTTCTCCTGGTGGATGACCTCGATGCTGCATCGGGTTCCGGACGCCGACGCCTTTCACACCAAGCTGCAGCTCGCCCAGTTGCGGTACACCGTCGAGTCACGAGCGGCGGCCACGAGCCTGGCCGAGAATTACGTCGGGTACGAGCATGCCTAACGAACCATCCGACGCTGGCGCACGCTTCGACGCCGGGATGCAGGTGCGCCGCGCGGTCCTGGGAGCGGATTACGTCGACCGCGTGATGGCGGCGCAGACCGAGTTCGACGCGCCGTTTCAGCGCTTCGTGGCCGAGATGGCATGGGGGTCCGTGTGGGCGCGAGAGGAGCTCGACCTCAGGACGCGAAGTCTCATCACGATCGCGCTGCTGGCCGCGTTAGGTCGCTGGGAGCAGCTCGAGCAGCACATCCGCGCGACCCGGAACACCGGCGCGACGCCGGAGGAGCTTCGCGAGGCGCTGCTGCACGTAGCGGTCTACGCCGGCGTCCCTGCTGCCAATACCGCCTTTGCGCTTGCGCGGCGCGTTCTCGCGGAGGGTGAGCCACCGGCGACGAACCCAACCGGCACCCCGCCATGATCACCACGATCGGCGAGATCGTGCGCGGTGACGCCACCGTCTTTCCGCCGTATCTGTACGCCGCGTACCGGTCGACGGTGCGCCGCGCGCCGCGTCTGCCGCTCGTCGAAGTGCCGCTCACTGCATCCGAGCTCACGCGATCCCGCCTGGACGTGAGCCGCGTGACCGACGAAGACGCCGACCTCACCCGCAACGCCGGCACCGGTGGCGAGGCGTTGGGTCAGCGGATCATCGTCACGGGTCGGGTGATGGACGAACATGGACTGCCGGTACCCGGCGCGCTGCTCGAGGTGTGGCAGGCGAACGCCGCGGGCCGCTACGTCCACAAGCGCGACGACTGGCCGGGGCCGCTCGATCCCAATTTTCTCGGGATTGGTCGCTGCCTAACGGCCGCCGCCGGCGAATACCGGTTCCTGACGGTGCGACCGGGCGCATACCCCTGGGGCAATCACGAGAACGCGTGGCGGCCCGCCCACATTCACTTCTCCGTGCTCGCGCCGTCGTGGTCCCAGCGACTCGTCACGCAGATGTACTTTCCGGACGACCCACTGCTCGCGCTCGATCCAATTCTCAATGCCGTACCCGAAGGCGCGCGATCGCGGCTCGTCGCGATGTACGCTCACGACGTAACGGAGCCGCACTGGGCGCTCGGCTGGCGTTGGGACATCGTGCTCGCCGGGCCTCGCGCCACCGCGTTCGAGGCACGAGAGCAGAGCGCCGCGTGAGCGTGCTTCCCGTCACGCCGTCCCAGACGGTCGGACCGTTCTTTCACGACTGTCTGCTGCGCGAGGACCGTTGTGAGGGGCCGGCCAGCGACGACGGTGGCGCGCAGATCCGCGTCGAAGGCCGAGTCATCGACGGCGATGGCGCTGCGGTACCGGACGCCGTGATCGAGGTGTGGCACGCCGCCGGCTTCGCGCGCATCGGCACGGATGCGGAGGGACGGTTCTCGTTCTCAACGACGCGGCCGAAACGCGTCGAGTTCGAGCGCGGTACGATGCAGGCGCCACACCTCTCCATCGCGGTATTCGCGCGCGGGCTCATGAACCATCTATTCACCCGCATCTACTTCGACGACGACCCGTCGACCGAGAGCGATCCGATCCTCCGTCTCGTGCCTGAAGTGCGGCGCACCACGCTGATCGCGACACGCGATCCCGGTGAGAGCCTGACGCCGCTCTATCGATTCGACGTTGTGCTCCAGGGCGTGAGCGAGACCGTGTTCTTCGACTTCAGGTCGCCCGCCTCGTGAGCGCGTCGACCGTCGGCGAAGGCGAGCGGATATTCAGCACCGGCGCGCACGTCGCCCACATCCTCCGCTTCGAGGAGGGCCTCGCGCGGGCGGAAGCGCGCGCCGGGATCATCCCTAACGAGGCGGCCAGTGCGATCGCCGACACATGCCGCGTCGATCTGTTCGACCTGGCGACGCTCGAGCGTGACGGATTGCATGCCGGCACGCTCGCGATTCCGCTCGTGCAGCAATTGATCGCCCGCGTTCCCGTCCCGGCCAGGCCGTACGTGCACTGGGGCGCAACCAGCCAGGACGCGATCGATACGGCGCGCGTCCTGCAGATGCGCGAAGGGCTCGACGTCCTCGTCGCGGACCTCGTCGGCGCAAGCGACGTTCTCGCGACGCTTGCCGAGTCCCATCGACTGTCTGTGATGCCGGGACGCACACTGCTGCAGCAGGCGGTGCCTATCACGTTCGGGCTGAAGGCCGCCCGCTGGCTCGGCGCGGTGTCACGTCAGATCACAGGGCTGCGAGCGCTCCGTCACGACGCGCTCGTCCTCCAATTCGGCGGTGCCGCCGGAACGCTCGCCGCGCTCGGCAAACACGGGCAGGAGGTGGCCGAGCTGCTCGCCGCCGAGCTCGCGCTGCCGCTGCCGGATCTGCCGTGGCACGCGGAGCGCGACCGCCCGGCGCGCGTGGTTGCGGCGTTAGGCGTCACGGCCGGCATCATCGCGAAGGTCGCGCGCGACCTCGTGCTGATGGCGCAGACGGAAGTGGCCGAGCTGGCGGAAGGTGCGGCGCCAGGGAAGGGAACGTCGTCGGCGATGCCGCAGAAGCGAAACCCGGTCGACGCGACAAACGCCATTGCCGCCGCCCAGCTCGCGATCGGAACCGTCCCGGTCGTCCTCTCCGCCATGGCGCAGGAGCACGAACGCGGTGCCGGCGGGTGGCAGACGGAATGGACGGCTATCCCCGACGCTTTCCGGCACACGATGCGCGCCGCGATGCATCTGCGGTGCTCGCTCGACGCGCTCGACGTGCGGGCGGATCGCATGCGCGTGAATCTCGAGGAGGCGTCCGGGACGTTGATGGCCGAGTCGCTGTCGACGGCGCTCGCGGCACACGTGGGTCGGCCCGAGGCGATGCGACTGACGGCCAATGTCGTGGAGCAGGCGTTCCGTGCGCGGATGACTCTGCGCGAAGCGGTGAGTCGCGACACGCACGTGTCGGCGCTCCTCCAGGGGTGGGAGCTCGATCGCGCACTCGATCCGGCCGCCTACCTCGGCAGCACGAACGCGCTCATCGACCGCGCGCTGCGCTCGTGGCGCGAGGTGCGAGAGGCGAGCGCCGAATGATCCGCGGTGCCGTTGGCGACACGGGGATCGCGTATCGCGTCGATGGCGCGCACGACGGTCCCGCGCTCGTGTTCAGCAACTCGCTGGGCACGGACCATCGGTTGTGGGACAGGCAGATGGATGCGGTGACGCCACGCTTTCGCGTTGTGCGATACGAGGCGTGTGGTCACGGCGTCTCCGATCTACCTCGGCGTCCTGTGACGATCGAGCGGCTCGCGCAGGGTCTCACGACGCTGCTCGATCATCTCGAGATCGAGCGCGCCGTGGTCTGCGGGTGTTCGCTCGGAGGCGTGATCGCGTTGTGGCTAGCCGTGCACCGTCCGGAACGCCTAACGGGAGCGGTGCTCGCGAATACCGGTGCGAAGATCGGCACGAACGAGAGTTGGGATGCGCGGATCGCGGCGGTGCGCGATGGTGGAACCGCCGCGGTGCGAGATCAGGTCGTCGGCCGCTTTCTCACGCCGGAATTTCGGTCGCGCGATCCCAAAACCACGGCGATGATCGCGGAGATGATCGAGGCGACGAGCGACGAGGGGTATATCGCCGCGTGCGAGGCGCTGCGGGCCACGGACCTTCGCGCGGATGCGAGCACGGTTCGTGTGCCCGTGCTGATCGTTGGGAGCGAGCGCGATCAGTCGACGCCGCCGGACCTCTCGCGCGAGCTGCACGCGTCGATCGACGGCAGTGAGCTCGTCATGATCGCGGATGCCGCGCATCTCTCGAACGTCGAGCAGGCCGCGTCATTCAACGCGGCGTTGCTGAGATTCCTCGTCGCTATCTAGTTCAAGGGGAGTTGCAAGGGGAGTTTCAAGGGGTCAGAGCCCTTGATTCGGTTGGATCAAGGGCTCTGACCCCTTGAAACCCCTTGAAACTCCCTTGAAACTCAGCGCACGAAGCGGAACAGAGCGTAATGGTCGGAGCCGTCCGTGAGCCCGAGCTCGAAGGTGCCGCATTTGCCGGCCAAGGCCTTGTCGGTCTTCCAGACATAGGTGTACTGCTGGCTCGCCGGATCGTAGGTGAGCCCGGCCGGGCTCGTGGTCGTGGCCTCGATGTCATCCTGCGGGTCGCTGGCGTCGCAGGGCTCACTCACGAACTTGGGATAGCCGGTTCGGAAGATGGCGAGCCCCAGGTTGCTGCCGAGAGTGAACTTGACCGGGATCGCGGTTCCCGCCTTGGCGCGGTTCACGACGTCGTCGTTAGGCCCCGGGTTGTCCACCGGCTGGAAGAAGCCGGTGAAGGGGAAGAGCGTGACCTGGCGCTCGAAGGCGCCCACGTCGATGCGGCCGCCGCTGACGCGCGCGAAGCCAGTCCCGCGCTGGTCAGTGGCGAGCGGCGGCGTGAAGGCGTTCGGGTCGAACGCCGGGTTTCCCTTGTCGGAGGCCGCGCTGCCGGCGAGGAGCGCGTGCGTGTTGGTGGGGCCGCCGTTGTTGGCCAGCGCCCCGAGCTTGAGCACCGCCGGGTCCATGATGCCCGTCTGGTCGCCGGTCTGGTTGAACTCCAGCGTGAAGTCGACGTTGCCGCCCGCCCCGCCAACCACGTTGTAGCCCAGGCTGCGGAAGCGGGTGGCCGTCTGATTGTTGGCCACGTCGTTAGGCGTGATGCCGTCAGTGGTGTTGCTTGCGACGATGCTACCCTCCACGTCGGTGCGGGTCGCCCCATCGCCATAGGACCAGAGACCGCCGCCGAGGGCCTGGTTCGCGGTGACGGTGCTGTGGAGGACGCGCGTCAGTCCGTTGTAGTTCGTCACGCCGCCGCCCGCGTCGGCCGTGTTGCCGGAGATAGTGCTGTTGAGGATGGTAGTGGACGACGAGCTCAAGTCGCCGTTCGTCTCGGAGAAGATCCCTCCACCATATCCGGACGCGTGGTTGCCGGAGACGGTACTCTCGACGACGGTTAGGGTGCCGCCCTCGTTGTCGATGCCGCCGCCGTCGACCGCGCTGTTGCCCGCGACGGTGCAGCGACTGAGGGTCAGGGTGCCGGAGTTCGCGATGCCGCCACCGAGGCTGCCGACAACCTTGCCGCCGGTGACAGTGAGCCCTGTGAGGGCGACCGGCCCGACGCCGGAATTGACGTCGAACACTCGGCCGGCGTCGTTGCCGCTCACCGCCAGGCTGCGCGCCCCGGGTCCGGTGATCGTTAGGCTCTTGTCGATCTCCAGCTGGCCCGCCGTCAAAGTGACCGTGCCGGTCACGTCCGGGCCGAAGGTGATCGTGGCGCCCGGCGACGCGAAGGCGATCGCCTCGCGCAGCGTGCAGCCATCGCCAGCGCCAGCGTCGTCACAGGTGCCGTCGCCAGGATCGCCGGTGTTCGTGACCACCGGGCCCGTAGCGATCTGGACGAAACTGGGCCGCCCGGGCCGCGCTGGTCCGGTCGGCTGCGGCGTGTCAGTGCAGGCGACGAGGCCGGCGAGCGCGGCGAGCGCGCGGGCGGAGCGTACAGAGGGTACAGGGCGTCTGGCCATTGCGGTCTCCATCGGCGAAGGGCGCCGCGACGTGCGACGCCTATCTATGGAGGTCGACAAATGGCCGGCGATCGGCTCACGACCGCAGCTCCGGCAAGATGCTAGGAATCCGGTTCAGCCAGCGACCGGCGCCGGCCTTCGAGAAAATCCCGCTCAGCCTCGTTCTCGGTGAGCGCAATCGCAGCGCCGTACGCGAGCGACGCCTCCGCTCTTCGGCCCACCCGACGCAACAGGTCGGCGCGGATGGCGTGGTACAGTCGATAACCATCCAAATCCAGACGGTCGACCAGAGCGAGCGCCGGTTCCGGCCCATCCACTTCGGCGATCGCCACCGCGCGATTCAACGCCACCACCGGACTCGGCGCGATCGCCAGATGTCGGTCGTAGAGCGCGACGATCTGACGCCAATCGGTGGCCTGGGCCCGCGGCGCGTCGCTGTGCACCGCGCTTATCGCCGCCTGAATCTGGTACGGGCCGGGCTCGTTGCGGGCGAGGCACTGCCTAACGATCGATTGACCTTCCGCGATGAGCCGGCGATCCCACAGCCGACGGTCCTGATCCGCCAGCAGTACGACCGCGCCCTCAGGGGTCGTGCGCGCCGCCCGGCGCGACTCGAGGAGCAGCATGAGGGCGAGCAGCCCTTGCACCTCGGGCTCGTCAGGCAACAGCTCCGCGAGGAGCCGGCCGAGCCGGATGGCGTCGGCGCACAGGTCCGCACGAATGAGGCGATCGCCCGAGCTCGCAGCGTACCCTTCGTTGAAGATGAGATAGACCACGGCCAGGACGGCTCGCAGCCGGCCAGGCAGCTCCGAAGCGTTAGGCACGCGGTACGGAATCCGCGCGTCGCGGATCTTCCCCTTGGCGCGCACCAGCCGCTGCGCCATCGTCGCTTCGGGCACCAGAAACGCCCGCGCAATCTCCGGCGTCGTAAGCCCGCCGAGCAGGCGCAGCGTGAGCGCGACCTGGACGTTGGTGGCCAGCGCTGGATGGCAGCAGGTGAAAATCAGTCGCAGCTGGTCGTCGCGCACGGCACTCCTCTCCTCCATCATCTCCAGCTCGCCCGCATCGTGCAGCCGCACGGCCTCGGCGTGACGGTCGTCGCGGGTCGACTCGCGACGAAACCGGTCGATCGCGCGGTTGCGAGCCGTCGTGATGATCCACGCGGCGGGGTTCGGCGGCACTCCCGCGCTCGGCCATCGCTCCACGGCCGAGGCGAACGCGTCCTGGACCGCTTCCTCGGCGGTGTCGATGTCGCCGCAGGCGCGAACCAGCACCGACACGGCGCGACCATAGTGCTCGCGAAAAACGCGCTCGATCTCGGATGACGGTACGTCGGTCACGGCCGCGTCAGCGTGCTCCGTCGTCGTGGAAGGGACGCACCTCCACCGGAAGCGTTGTCGCCTCCGCCAGCTTGGCCCCCCATTCCAGCGCCGAGTCGAGATCGGGCGCGTTGATGATCGTGAACCCGCCGAGGTGCTCCTTGCTTTCCACGAACGGTCCGTCGGTCATGAGCGTCTCGCCGTCCTTCACGCGAACGACCGTCGCCGTGGTCGCTGGATGCAGGCCGCCGGCGAACACCCAGCTGCCCGACGCCTTGAGCTGCCGATTCAACGCCGCGAGGTCCTCCATGATCGGGCCGAGCACTTCGGGCGGCGGGATCGGGCCGTCGGGCTGGTAGA
>Ga0068864_100003492_pt1 | contig 12991 bp, 16 predicted proteins | sample KBSSwiS72_FD_66586 | JGI IMG/M metagenome (GOLD analysis project Ga0068864, IMG submission 66586) | Switchgrass rhizosphere microbial communities from Kellogg Biological Station, Michigan, USA - KBS Switchgrass S7-2 | ecosystem: Host-associated > Plants > Roots > Rhizosphere > Soil ...
ACCAAGACTGATGGACCCGCGGATTATGAAGCCGTCCACAAGATTCAGGCTGGCTACAAGATCACGCCTCTGTCGCGGTGGGGAAAAGAGCCAGAGCCAGTAACGGTGAAGATTGATCCCAACGTCGATATGAGTACCCCACCCAAGAAGCAGGTCGATACAATGCCCGCAGGCAAGTTCTTCGCCTATGCAGCAGAACTGCTCAAGCTCCATTCGCCGCACATTACCGACCAACCGATCATCGTGGAGCTTAGGAAGATTGGTTTTGAGGCGGGCAAGAGCTTCGATCTTGGTAAAGCCGATCCCACGGTGAAGAAGGCGCTTGAGAATGTGCCGGAGGACGCCCAGAAGCTCATGGCTTGGAAGGTCCCGACCCTCGCTCGTGTTGTGAATTATTGGTCGATGAACACGGACACGATGGGCGTCTATGGGAACTATTATCTAAAGCGTGCCATCGTCAGCCAACTCGGCCTTGGCGCGAATCTACCCGAGGATGCGATCTACCCGCTCAACCTGAGCGACAGCGAAGGCCAGCCACTCGACGGCGCAAACAAATACACAATCCATTTCGACAAGGGCGCAACGCCCCCCGTCAATGCTTTCTGGTCGATCACGCTCTATGATCCAGAAGGTTTCCAAGTCGCAAACACGCTCAATCGCTTCGCTGTCTCAAGCTGGATGCCATTCAGCTACAATCCCGACGGCTCGCTCGATCTTTACTTCCAGAACGAACGCCCCGGAAACCACAAGGAAGCAAACTGGCTACCGGCTCCAAAGGGGCCTTTTAACCTGACCATGCGCCTCTACGCACCGCGAGGGGATTCATTGACGGGGAAGTGGAACCCGCCGCCAGTTGTGAAAATCCCGGAGCTGCCCAGCTTGACGGTGCAATGAGCTATTTGCGCAGAGTCCGCTTTGGGTCATTTGCAGACATTGAGGTCTTCGCCATCAAAGTCTGCTTTGCGCTCAAAAGCAGACATTCCCCAACACGGTTTTCAGGTCCGCTAAGTGCCATAAGCGGACAAAAGCCCGTGAGTTTATGAGTTCCGAAAATGGGGCTTAGGATGTCCCATATTACTCTCCAACTCTAGCGGGCTTTGTTATTTGGTATGACCAGAGGCCGCTCATTGAGATTGACCACTAGGATGAGCGGCTGGGTCCATAGGATGGCTTCATTCAGACTTTCGTCTTCTGGCATCATCCCCAAGCGCGCCTGAGGTCGCGGCCTGGAATATCAAGCCGCATCGAAACCGATGACGCCGAAAGCGAAAGGACACGCCATGTGGGCACTGGTGATTTTCACATTCGCAACAAGCAGCGTAGCATCCGCCACCGTGACAACGTTGGAATTCAACACGCAGCAGCTTTGTCTAATGGCCGTTCGAGAACTCAAGAATCTAACGGATCCTGTGGTTACTCAGGGTGTCGCTAGATACAAGGTCCTCGGGACCTGCGTTCAGACCAGTGAAGTGGTGAAGAAATGACACTTCTCGACTACGCTTTGGCTCGTGTGTTGGTGAGGGCTTTCCGAGCGTGCGAAACTTCGATCGGAAGCTCGCCTCTGGCCGAGAGAAGCAGGCGGATGATCACACTCGCTAACTCCAAGTTCGAGTACCACCCCGACCCAGAGGGTCGTGCACTCCGACACTTGATCACTTAAGGCAACTTTTAGCGGCCTTAAGGCAGCCGAACTTAGATCCCAAGCCACCCAGATTCGGTTTCTCTATCTTCGTTATGAGCTGAAATCGCGGGTCAATCGGCTCTCCAGGCGGTCAAGAAGTTTCCTCGGTACTCGGGCAGCGCCCCTTGAGAACTGCGTGGAAGGGGGTAATCAGCCGCGCGCACAAAACTCGCTCAAAATCAATAGTTGTAGTGCACGAAAATTGCACAATAATTCCACAAAAGGGCGATTCGGAAGGTACGGTCGGGGGGCCATATCTGAATGGATGCGCTCAACGAGCTCGGCCGGGGCGTTGACCAAGGGCGCCTGCTTACTCGCTTCTGGCGATCGGCCTCGACATTCTGGACGGGCAAGTGGGCCCCCTTAGCCTGGGGCTTAACTGCGTTCCTGGTATTTCTCGCTATTGCCGAGCTGCTGGTCCAATACCGGCTGAATGTTTGGAATCGCAATTTCTTTGACTCGCTCGAGCGCCGCGATGCCGCCGGGTTATGGACTCAGGCCCAGCTTTTCGTGCCACTTGCTTTGGTAAGCTTATTGCTCGCTGCGACTGCGGTATGGGGACGCATGACGACGCAGCGCAAATGGCGTGAGTCGACCACGCGTCAACTGCTGGGTTACTGGCTTGCCAAGGAACATTTTCGGCGGCTGCACCATCTCGTCAATGGGTCAGGCAATCCCGAGTATCGTCTCACCGAAGATCTTCGCATAGCAACTGACGATCCGATCGATCTAGGGTTTTCCTTCCTGTCATCGCTGATGTCGTCGGTCACCTTTTTAGTCGTGCTGTGGAGCCTCGGCGGCAGCCTGGACGTTCGACTGTTCGGTTATGCTTGGGTGATCCCGGCCTATCTCGTCATCGGGGTCATCGCCTATTCAGCCATCTTTACCAGTCTCATGATCCTCGTGGGGCGAAACCTGACGACCGCGATCGAGAATAAGAATCAGGGTGAGGCAGAGTTCAGATCGGCGGCAGATCGGTTGCGTCGGGATGGTGACCGTGGCTTGCACGCAAACGAGAGGACAGAGCGCAAGGTGTTATGGCTCTCGCTGCGGAAAGTGCTCGTCGTGTGGCGCGAGCTCTTGTGGCAGCTCGTTCGCATAACCCTCGTGTCACACGGCAATTTCGTAGTAGCGCCGGTGATGGGCCTCTTACTTTGCGTGCCCAAGTATGTCGCCGGAACCATGACGCTCGGCGAGATGACGCAGGCCGCTGCTGCATTCGTCATTGTGCAACACGCTTTCAACTGGGTCGTAGACAACTATGGGCGCCTCGCCAATTGGCGCTCTTCGGTCAACCGAGTGGCCAAGCTACTTATCGCTCTCGATACGCTGGACACGATCGACCGCAGCTCGGAAGTGCAAAGACTTATGGATTCGGCGAGCAAGCCTCAGCGCACTCGTATCGTCGCTGCCGTTCGCACCATCAAACTGCCAACACCCATCTATATCGGTCCGAACCGATTCACTCGGCCCGCCTGAGTGGGGGCAGGCTGTCGGCGCTCGCGGCTTAGCCGTGTTGATTTAATCAAATCGGCGAACCAGGTATACGAGGCCTTGGGAATGCGCCTTTGTGTCGGGTAGTCGACATAGACAAGCCCGAAGCGCACACCATAGCCTGAGCCCCATTCGAAATTGTCGAGCAGCGACCAGACAAAATATCCGCGGACGTCGGCACCACGGGCCATCGCCTCTTTGACCGCGTTGATGTAATTTGTGAGGAACTCGACACGCTTCGGATCCTCGACGGTGCCGTTCTCCGCCTGCTGATCCTGTGAGCCATACCCGTTCTCCGTCACATAGATCGGCAGGCTGTAACGATCGCTGACGCCTATCAGGGTGTCGCGGAAGGCCTCGGGGTGAATTGGCCAGTTGATGGGCGTTCGCTCGATCTCTGGCGGATGCGGGCCGAAACCGAAGCCGAGATCGTTGTCCTCGGTCTGTGCATAGATTGGCGAATAGTGATTGAGCCCAAACCAGTCGATGGGACGACAGATGCGGGCGAGATCGCCGGGCTCCATGTAGCGCTCCATCGCGTCGGCAATGAGCGTGGGGTATGCGCCCAGAATCTGCGGATCCGGGTGAGCTTGGTTCCAGTAGGTAGCGAACAATGCCGCGGCGTTCTCATGAGCCGCCGATGAGGGAATAATCGGCTGGTAGTTGTGAATCGCTCCGATCGAAGCGTGGGGTACATGGGCACGAAGCACATCGACGCCCGCGCCATGAGCGAGATTCACGTAATGCACGGCTTTCTGCAAGGGAACCGTGCCAGCGGAGTGTCCGGGAGCAGACTCCCCGAAGCCGTAACCGAAGATCGTGAACACCGAAAACTCGTTGAACGTGGCCCAGCGCTTTACGCGGTCGCCATAGCGGCGCGCTACAAGTGTGGCGTAATCGGCGAACCAACCGGCGCTGTCGCGCACCAGCCAGCCGCCATGGTCGTCGAGCGCTTGCGGTAAGTCCCAGTGATAGAGGCAGATCCAAGGCTCGATGTTTGCTTCGAGCAGCGCATCGATGAGCCGATCATAGAAATCGAGTCCGGTCTTGTTTGGCTTGCCGCGTCCAAGGGGAAGGACTCGCGGCCATGCAATAGAGAAGCGATAGGCGTCTATGCCTAGATCGCGCATAAGCGCCACGTCTTCCTCAAAGCGATTGTAGTGATCGCAGGCAACGTCGCCCGTGTCCTTATTCTGGCAGCGGCCGGCTGCGCCGAACGTATCCCAGATGCTGGGGCCACGGCCGCCTTCTTTCGTTGCGCCTTCGATTTGGAAGCTCGAGGTCGACACACCCCACACGAATTCCGGTGGCCAGGTGCCAACTTGTCCCTTGGATTGCATTTTGGCCGTTTCCTCTGACATGTCGCCGTTGCTCGAACGAGGGGTTCAGTCCTCTTCTTTTTAAGGCACGCCCGTCATGAAGCTCGAATAAGGGATGAACGTTGTTGGCAGCACGCTGGATGTCACGAGGCTGTCGCAACGAGCAACAAAGGCGAAGCGTACTATGGAGATGCGACGATTTCTGGCAAGCCCTACCCTGCTGGATGCGAGCTAATCAAGCTTAGAGTGCCAGGGAAACGCAGTCGCGCATCGCTTTAATCCGCAGGGTAACGCAGAAAGCCTGGGTGCGGGGTAGACACGCCAGGGCTGAAGTTTGGCGCGTACGTTGATGTCCGCTATGGGTCATTAGCGGACAAAGTGCCAAGCCCGCGCCATGTCCGACTAACCCCCAAAAGCGGACCTGCCGTTGGTCCGCTCAAAGAGTCTGCTTTTGTGCCAATAACGGACATTTTCCTTAACGAGTTACCACCGGAAGGTCACACCCATGATTGGCCCGTGTTGCACCATGTCGATGCCGTTCTTTCCGAATTTGCCATTCTCGCTGAAATCCACTGACAGCGCGCGATAGCCGATCACCGCATGGAGCGGGGTGCCTATGCAGGTTGTGTCGAAGCCATAGGTACCGACCACCTGCCAAGAGAAGTCGCTGCTGACACCGAAACCACCAAAGTCGGCTTCAAGGCCAAGCTCTTTAGAAGGCCCCATCTCATGGCGTATACGGAACCCCACAAAGGGATCGACCCATTCAAGATCTCCGCTCGGCGCAAATGCCACAGCCTTTGACACATCTACTTGCACCGTTTTTGACAGGGCAATGTCTTGGCCCGACCCGAATCGCCGATCGATCACATGCTGCAACAGCTAGGCCCTACGTGAATTGAGTCGGAAACCGCGGTCGCGAACGATTTGCGTCAGCACATCGCGGGGCTCGAAGGTCGCTGAAGCGGCAACGTCGGCGGTGAAATTGCCCTTCAGACTGACCGAGGTGTCAACGTTCTGGTTCCAGTAACGAGCTCCCGCCAGCAGTTCCAGCCCCGTGCGTGACGAGTGGCCGAACCAATGTGCGACTTCTAATCCAGCGCCGGATTGGACGATGACCGATTGATAGTCGAGCTGTGCGTGACCCTTGATGTGCAGGTTGGCGTCGACACTCACGCCCACCCCGAGGGCAAGTCTAGCGCATGCTATGCCTCCTCGTCTCTTCAGAACCTCAGCCGAGAGGCAACGCCGGCTGCCATCGACCTTAAAACCTCATCGTTGCGCCTATCACCGGTCCGTAGATGACGTTGTCCCATTCAAATCTGGATCGGCCAGAACCCGAAAAATCCGCCGACAATGCGCGGAATCCAACGTAGCCATCGACGGGGATGCCATGGATCACACAGAGCGGTGAGTTATAGGTGGCAATGGCTTGCCATGAGAATTGGCTGCCGGCGCCGAAGCCACCAACATCGCCGCGGAGCTCGATCGCCTGGCCAGGCGCCAGCTGCTGCCGTATGCGCGCCCCGACGAACGGATCGACCCAATCGATACCACCGGATTTCGCAAGCGCGCGGCTTCCGGATATCGTGATATCGCCGGCACCCCCCAGCGTCAGCGTCGTCGTCAGGTCAGCGGAGACATCTATGTCTTGGTGCCACCAGCGTGCGCCGGCAAGAAGGTCGAAGGCCGTGGAACCAGGGGAACCTTGCCTGCCTTGAGATCAGACCGTGTAAGCACCGCCCGCTTCGACGATTGCTAAACTGTAGTCAACGTCGATATCGGCGCCAAATGTCGCGGCCGCTCTCCTGCCGTGGAACGTCCTGCTGAAGCCTCCCGAGCCGGTGACATCTCCCCAAACGATGTCGTTGAATAAGCTCAGCGGGCCACGGCGGCCCTCCGCATGGCTCATCCACGCCGGCACGATAACGGGCCAGTCGAGATGGTCGATGAGCTGCGGGGTCGACCGACACATCTAAGGTGCGGCCTTTGACCACCACGTCCCCGGTCATCCACGGGAGCCAAAGATAAGGCGTAAAACTGAACTGCCATTGGCTGGGTGGCGGCGCAGGGACGGCTAACTGTGCAGGCGGCGATGGTCCGAGGTCGGCGCTCGCGGCGGGACCGATGCCCTGGCTGGGTTCATCACCGGCGTCGTGCCTTATCACTGGACCCAGGTCGTCAACATCAAGCGCGATCCGTTCGAGACTTCGATTGGTGAGTTTGATAAGACGCTTATGGGTGTAGGCGGCGCCCTCGCTGGACCGGTCACCGCCTACCAGTATGATTGGAACATGCTACCAATCGGTCTGGGAATCAATCAAGCAAAGTCATCTACACTTCGACGCTGACAGCGACGAGGAGGCTGAGGTCCGCCGCGAGCTGGTCGAGATCGCTCGCATAAATGGTGTGAGTGATCCAGAGACGTTGAAAGATATCTTGTTAGCTAGCATGCAAGCATCAGGCGCGCCGCAACGTTATCCTGGAGATTGAGCTGAGGACGCACGCGAGTGGTGTTCTGTGCCCACCTTAACCTTCGCTGATAAGGCTCCTATATGGCTGTTCGCGGCAATACCGGGGGCTGAGGCACCTAAAGACCAATCTTGCGAGAATCCAAGCCAAAGTTCGCGAATTGGCGCTCCGGCAAGTTCCATGGATGGCGTCCAATTGCCTTCGAGCTGCGATTCGAAACGGGCTACGAGGAAGCGCGCGAGTGGCTTCACGGGGCAGCCGCTCAAGATGAGTTTGAACGCCTGTGCCAAAGTGCTCGCGAAGCCAAGAATGAGGCGGCTTGAGCTCAAGTTTTCTGTGAGTTCCGACCGGCGCGGCTATTGCACTGCACTTGGCACACTAGTGCGCCGCATGAAGACGCGCCGGGCGAGAATTGCTAAAATCCCCTTCAACTAAGCGGACAATAGTCGGTGGGGCGTGGGAGCCGAGAGCACTGGGGACTTCTCGGCGGTTCTCCGGAGGTGCTAGGCTATGCCCTTCGAAGCTTATTCAGCTTACTTTCGGGCCGAGGAGCTCGGCGTTTTAGCCGCTGCCTATGACGCAGCCTGGCAGGACTTGTGGACTGAGAGACTTACCCTCGGCGCTGAGCAAACTTTGGTCCTCAAAAAGAATCTCGCGCAAATCATTCTTGCTTCCGCGTGCAACGGAAAACGAGACGTCGACCAACTGAAAGAGATTGCCCTGCGCGGAGTATCAAGGCGAAGGGAACCTCGCTATAGACGAGACAATCGCCGCTGATTTGATCTTACTCTTGATCTAAGGTGACGTAGGACGGTTTGCGGCGATTGGCCGAACATTAGCAGTCTGCCAAGCTCTGACTGCGGCAAAAATCTTCTCGGCAATTAGTCTTTGAGCTTCCGCTTGGGCGTGCGTGCCGCCAAAGCGATGGCCGCAATCCTTAGCGATATGACGCGACGCGCTTCGAAGCCGAGCAGCTATGTCAGATGCCAACCCAATCCAAGATTGAGTCATCCGTCATGACGCGAAGTCGATCGTTGAGTGGCGTTGTGACTGTCGAGAGCCTCTGCTCGCGAGGCCATATCCCGGTATTCGTTAGCTGTGTCCAACAACCGAATGCGCTCATCATAGCGTCCTGCAGTGAGAGCCATTCGAACACACAAATCAGCCTGACGATGATAGTACTCTGAACGCGACATCCCCCTATCCCCCGCTACTCTAACCCCTTTGAGCGAAGTTACTGGCTAGTTTCGAACCGCGAAAGTTGGCAAGCAGCGGTGAGCAACGAAATTCTACGCACGTGACTTAGGTGCAACAAAGGGGGTTAGGGTATTCGCCATACTATGAGTCTTCGGACAACCCGATGCTCGGGCATGCAAGGCCAACCGAACTGTGGCGTTTTGATCACTCGCAGACTTTATTGCTTGGCTAGAGAGGCGTGACCCAAAATTGCCAAGTTAGATCACTAGAATCAGTTTTACATGGGGGACTTCGCCAACGGGAGCAGCGTCGCGACTGCCGGCGGAACCCTGGCAGACCGGGGGGCATAGTCATGCCGCATCGCAACGCCACCTTCACAATTGATTTTGGTTCGTGGCAACACAACACGCCCAGAGCGGACCCGCTCTGGCGCTCGTGGTGCAAATCACCAATTTGGAAGTCGATCAGAAGGCACAGGCTCGCCGAGGAACCGCTGTGTCGGCAGTGTGCGATTGAAGGTCGAACTGTGGTTGCAAGCCACGTGGATCACGTCGATCCGCATCGCGGTCAGTGGTTACTGTTTTTCAAATATGAGAATACCCAGAGCCTATGCCCTCACCACCACAACAGGCACAAACAACACGGGAAGCGTGCATCTGATTACGAAAAGCTAGTGGCGACCCATTTCAGGGACAGTCGTGCCCGATCTTAAGCTGTATAGCGATGAGCAGTTGAGAAAACTGGCTATTTCGGAATTGGGGACCGAAAGAGGGCGATCGCGGAGGAATCCTAGGAAGACGCCAGGAAGAGAGGCGGTAGAAGTGGCTGGCCCGCGATGTCCCCCTCGCCAGCTTGTGAAGGTCAAAAGCAGACCCCAAACTGGGTGAGCACAATGTCCGCTAAGTACCAATAGCAACCATCCTAGGTTAGGAAAGCTGTTGGTCAGCGCCGCATCTGCCTCGTCAGTGTGCCACTTGGAACGAAAGCATCTCCGCCGAACCAGAGCCATAAGCCGTGGGTACGGAAATGCGATAGGGTAGATAAAGTTTGGTGCTCGGCAGAGGTACGAGCCAGACCTCGATCGCGTCGCTGTGCGAAGACATGTATTTGATGGCGCGATTGTCCGGACGAAAACCCGAGATGGCGATAAATTTCACCCCGCACACCGACGCGAGACCCGAGTAGCTGTTAGACGTTTTTGGTTCAATTCGAGTCTGCTGCCTAGGCTTGAGCACAAGGTCAAACCGAAGCTTGCCGTCGAACACTGGTATGGTTTCGTTGCACACCGTCAAGTCCCCTTCAGAAAGATTGGGACGCAGTCTAAGGAAGGCTCCAGTCATAGGATCGAGCACGCCGCGAAGCTGCTCTCTTGTGACGGGAATGTTCTTGGGGTTAGGTCGCTTGTTTGGCGAGGTCGAGACGCCTGAAACAGCGCCTCCAAAGAATGAAATGCGCACATCTCCGCGTTTATCACCACCCGAATAGCTCAGGGTGTACAGCGAGGGGCGCGGACCTGACTTGCCGATTTGCCCAGAGCTCGTCGTATCGCCGCTCCACTCATAGATCAGTCCGCCCATTACCGAAAATCGGCCGTCCCCTTTCATTTCGTATTCGGAGTTCTGGATGGTGATCACGAGACGAACATCGCCGAAATTCAGCCCAGCCCAGTAGACACCGTAATTCGCCGTGATCTGTGTTGTGGCGCGACCAACATCCTCCGCCAAGGCTCCGCCGCTCACCAGACACGCAGCCGCCATATGAACGGCGAAAAACACGAGAGCATTTTTACTCGGGGAGAAACTCATTGTTACAAGTAAAGAGTACCCAAACACGGCGATGAACTGAGCCGGGGGCCGAAGGGTATCGCGCCCGCCGCTGTTGGCTTCACTCAAAAACAAGAATAAGTCCGCTTTTGGTCATTAGCGGACATGTCGGGTTGCATAAAAAGCATCTGCTTCACCGCTGAAAGCAGATAGTCTGCGGGCGACGAAAGAGTCAGCTATGGGCCGCTAGCTGACATGTGAATCCGAGGGGCCGGCACGCTCATCACCTCATCATTGACAGGCAAAATCCAGTTGAATCGAACCCCCGCAGTAGGTCATTACCGGTAAGCCTGCGATTGGGCCCACCCTTGGCACGGCGCCGATCCCAAGAGTAGAATCGGGTGATATTGCAGCTTCCCCCAGTGTTTCAGCACCATGTTTTGGTACGTGAACTCTAATCAGGGCATCGACACCAGGGACGGTCGCAGCCTCGATACCGCCTTCAGACGCATCCTTCATGCGATCCATGTGGCAGGACCCGAGGACACCATTATCATTGTGCCGGGCGTCTATGATCAGGACCTAGCTAAGCGCATCGGAGAGGCTCGCTCGGGAGGTGTGAGTGTGACAGTTGCCGGGAGCGAGACGCCAACGTAGACAGGCTTTGCCGTTCGGTTGCGGAAGCCTCGCATCATGATGGGCTGAGCCATGCCGACTTATCAATATCGTTGCGAGAAATGCGAAAAAGGGTTCGAGCGCACCGAGACCATCTCCGAGCATGCCGAGGTGAACCGCAATGCCCGAAGTGTGGGAGCAAAAAGGGTCACCTTCGTGCCGGGCCGTGTTTTTGTGGTGACATCCAAGAAGAGCTAAAAGACTCCGAGGAACTCTGGTCCTCAGCAGCTGGCTCGGATCGCATGGATAGACAGCATACCGAAGCCGCCAGGACCACCACCGGGGCCGCCGCCTCGGCCGGAGCCACCGCCGCCACCGCCATCACCATTCGATGTAAGCCGGACATGCTTTTCATTTCGCGCAATGTGACGCTGCTTTTTGGGTGAGTGCCACTGTTGACCACCGCGCAAGCGCAACGGCACCTTCGGGGGTAAGCTGATAAAGGCTCGCCTGCCCTCGATATCGCCATACACGCCCGCGATTGCGAATTTTTTCCACGCGATAATGAACAATGTCGCCGGATCGCACCGCTTTTAGTCGCAAAGCGAACTTGAACGCTGCTGATCATAACGTTTGCTTATGACCCACAGCAGACCTTGCCGCTGGACAGAACGCTCGGTCTAGGAGCGTACGAGGACCAATGTCGGCCGCGAGAGCGTTGACATGTTCGCGCAAGGCGTCCGGCAGGATCTCTAGGTCACGTTTTACCAAGGGTCCTTGCGGTCCCAGTGCAAGACTGAGGCGTCCGGGCATAGCTCAGCGAAGTAACATTGGCCGCCGACCACTGAATTTGGAGTGCGTGCCGCTTTGCAGCTGCATACGATCGCGCCAAGCTCGCCCTTGTCGCACTCAGCTTCCGACTTGCAGCTACCAGAGTTTCTCATTTCGCTGCAGTCGCTCGCGCCGATGCAGGCACATCTGATTCCCTCACCGGGCGTCTGGAAACAGTTAAACTCAGCCCCTGCGCCCATGCTCCCAGCGAGCGACGCTATCATGAGAGTCAGAATGAGATTCGCATGTCGCCCTACATCCAACAGCGTGATTTTAGTGGAGGAACTCAGTGATATTGTGGCGGAGGATCAACGCTAGCTGGCGGCTGGTGCGACCTGATCGCGGTTCAAGGCATCGGCTTTGGTCGCGCACTTTTTTGCTGAGCCATTCTTTTGTGAGTTGCCTGGGGATTACGTGTAGGCAATGGTACTGCTTCGCTTTGCCCCGCTGAGACGCGAACAGGTTTTGGCTTCGGTTTCGAAAAGTTCGTGACGCTTCCGTCTTTTTCTGACGCACGAAACGCTGAGTCTCCTAAGGGGGGCTGAGTGCTTGTCGCAGTAGCCCGCGTGACGAGATCAATTGATGCGAGAAGAACCAGCACGATTATAAAACCCGCTGCGATTCTAAGAGGCCGTATGTGGTTCAAGAGGACGCCCAAATCGCCCATAAAATTGGATATGCGGCGAGGGTGATTGTGTGAGGGTAGGTGGAGGACAAGAAAGCGCTCGGCCTCTGGAACGAGCCACCTAGCAGTGGCGAACAGCCGGTGAGCGCATCCTTTGCAGGAGCGTTTTAGTGCCCAACCTAAAGCAACGGCCAGATTGGCCAAAAAGATTCGGTATCGGCGCCGGAGTTGCCCACTCGGGCTAGGTTCTGCCTCGATGTACTCTTCGAGTGTCATTTCCAAGAAAGCCTGGCCTCAAACTCTTGCAGAGCAGTTAAAGCGGTAGATGCCGATAAGCCGAACCCGCCCGCCGACTGTTTCGCGGCCGAAATCTCGCCTGCGTTTGCCGGACGATGGCGTTGACCTGAACGGTCTATAAGAACTTGTTAGGAGGTGCGCTTTTAGGCTGTTCGCGTGGGCAACCTACTCACCAGAAACGTCGCCCTGTTAGTAGTCGCGCTCGCATCAGGTCTCGCGCTCGGTGCGATGGCAGAGCGCGCATACGATATTGTTTTGATCGTAACTTGGCTTGCTGGCTCTTAATGGCGTCGTGCCTTTGAACAGCTTCCGGTAGGGTTCGCACCCTGGAAGGGGCACGCGAAATGACAATCATTGGGGGAACCCTCATGGAATTGTCATGATGACTCGCTGCGTCGACTCGCTATGACGACGGAAGAGGAGAACTTCCAATGTTGGCTAGAGAAGAATTGGGATCGGCCTCTTTCGGACGAGGTGGAGCGGCTACAAGACGAGCTGAAACGCTTAGAGATCATGCATGAAGCCGCCATCCGTCGCCTTCAATGGGTCGAATCAGAATGGCGGAGCTTGCTCCGCAAAGCGTTCCTAGTGTGCCTGGGGTTGGTGGCTTTACTGCTCTGGTACATGAACAGCTACTCAGAAATGAGAGCTGCGCTCAACGTGGCGTGCGCATTCATCGCGAGTGAGGCGAGCGCGA
>Ga0068864_100003495_pt1 | contig 12987 bp, 8 predicted proteins | sample KBSSwiS72_FD_66586 | JGI IMG/M metagenome (GOLD analysis project Ga0068864, IMG submission 66586) | Switchgrass rhizosphere microbial communities from Kellogg Biological Station, Michigan, USA - KBS Switchgrass S7-2 | ecosystem: Host-associated > Plants > Roots > Rhizosphere > Soil ...
GGAGCTGCGTTTGGCGACGTAACCACGAGAGTTCCAGTTGTAGTCAGATTGCCAGCTCCCTGGCAGTTGGCGCCCCTGTTGGCAGTGACGGTGAAGTTATACGTGCCAGGCTGCGTTCTGCCGGCAATGGGACCGGTGTTTGTTGTGGTGATCGCTAATGCTGAGGATACATTTGCGGTTGTCATGGTGAGGGTGTTTGGCGTGAAAGTAGCCGTGGTTCCTACTGGAGCAGTTCCAGTGTACGCAAAACCCATTGTGATAGTGCAGGCATCATTGTTACCGCCCTTGACGACGGTTGCCGTGTAGTTAGCGGTGTTTCCTGGTGTGACAGACACACTGCCGGGGCTCAACGTAACGCTCTGAGGGTTAGCATCGGTAAACGTGGTCTGCGCACTTCGACCAGAAGTCAATCCTCTCGCACCGACGATGAACTTCATATCCAAGTCATAGTCCATCACCAGGTAGGTGCCGGCGAAATTACCGTCAGCATCCGCAACGATGTCGAAGCCCCTTTCCTGTGGCGTGTGCGGATCTTCGTGGATCTTGAGACGAACGGTTTCGCCCGGCTGGAAGCCACGGCCGCTAATCTTCGCAATGTCACCTGGCGAGTAGTCCATGAAGTCGGTCGTAATCGATGCCGGCGAACTCCCCAGCACTGCACTCGAGCTGAGCACTGCGCCACTGCTGTTCACGCCGCCAAGCACCAGCGCCTGTCCGTTCAACTCAGTAATCGTGTGGCCCGAGCGATCGAGCAACGCATCGCCCTGGCCGTTGTGGAAAAGCGCGGCGCGCGTTTGCGAACTGAGAACCTGACCGGAAAGTCCAACACAGGGATCGCTTTCCGGAAGCACGTGTGCATAAGCACCAAAGCCTTCAAAAACCGGATCGTAGATCTCCATCGACCCGTCGTTGTTGCCGCCGATGATCTGAACCTTGCCGTCAAACAAAACGCGCAGGTGCGCCCGCATGCGAGACACTTTCAACTCGTTGCCGATAGTCCAAAATGCCGAAGCCGGAGTGTCGAAGATTTCTCCTGAGGTCAGCTCGTTGCCATTCGCATCGCGTCCGCCGACAACCAACACGCGTCCATCCTGTAACAACGCCGCCGAGTGCATCGAACGTACAACGCCGAGACTGCCCGCCGCCGAAAACGTTCCCGCTGACGGATCGAAGACTTCCGCTGTTCCACCAGAATCACCGCCGGCGATCAGCACATGGCCGTTTGCGAGCAGCGTCGCGCTGTGTCCTGCACGCGCGGTGCTCATCGATGGACCACTTGTGAAAGCACCAGAAGCGGGATCGAAGATCTCCGTAGAAGCGAGCGCCGCTCCGTTTCGTCCACCTGCGATCAGCACGCGGCCGTCGGCGAGTAACGTCGCCGAGTGATCCGCGCGCGCAGTGCCCATGTTTGCCGCTGCTGAAAACGTTGCCGAAGCAGGATCGTAAAGCTCAGTTTGATTCAGTACGCCGCTGCTGTTGTCGCCACCGGCAATCAACACACGGCCGTCTGCAAGCCGCGTCGCGGTGTGGCCGCGACGCTCTACCGACGTTGTCGCGCTATCAACTGCCGCTGCGGCGAATGTAGGAGACGCCGAATGCGCATGTGTGTCGGACGTCTGACTATCGCTGACGATCGCAAACAGTCTCTGACCGAGCGAGCTGGCAAACGAAGTAGAAGACAAAACCATCGCTGAGCCGGCGATTAAAACCAGCAGCGCGAGGTGAATTGTTCGGGTGGAAAGGAAACGAAGAGAGGTCGGGCGTTTCGGGGCTATCATGTCGTCAAAAACTCCTGGGTGGAAGGTGAAATACTTACCCTGACGGGCGTGATGCTCCGTTTGCACAGATCAACACGCCAGCCAGAGCGCTGGGCACCGCAATTTACGCTATGACAAAACTTCTGGAATGAGGATGTTCCCGCACGTGGCCCCAATTCCTTCGCGCGAGAGATGAAGAACAACTCCGCGAGACTTACAGTTTCGTGTGCATCGTGCTGCAATCATCGGGCCAGAATGCAGGCGTGGCTTTACGGATCAAGAACCTCAACGGTGTATAGAACTTAGATAAGAGATGTGAAGGGGAAACGCGGTTGATCAAAGCAAACGAGTGCTCACTGGCGAGCAGTTGAGCAGAGTGAGCCACAAAAAGGCACATAAGGCACAAAAGTCTGATTAATATCTTTTGAGCTTTATGTGCCTTTTTGTGGCTGAAAATAAGAGGGCTCAGACTCCTGCCGAGCCCTCTGTGGAAGGTCCGGTCGGGAAGATTACCAGGAACCGCCCTCTCAATAACCAGTCCCCAGTGAATCCTTCGGTACCTTCCAAAACGCAGAAACCTGGTCTGGGCTTACATCCAGGCCTGCGTGTGCAAATGTTCTCTTCGACAGACTTTATGCAGATAACGGCTTAGTAGAGGCCGTGTGGGTGCGGGGCGATTCGATCAGACCTTGAACTACCTGGGCTACCTGCGACAAAGGCTTTGGTTTACGCAAAAAAGCATCGGCTCCGGCGCGACGTGCTTCGGCTTCCGCTTCGGGCGATCCGTAGGACGTGAGTACCACAATGCGCGTGTCAGGATTTTGGTCATGGACCAGCTTGATGATGTCGATGCCATCCGGATGCTTTGCCACTCCCAAACGCAAATCCTGAATTATCACCTTGTAGTTGGTTTCCTTGATCAGCCCCTCGGCTTCTTCCATCTCCCGCGCTGTGTCGACCTTAAAACCGTGCTGCGAAAAATAGTCACTCATGGAGAAGCAGATCGACTCTTCGTCATCAACCACGAGCAAGTTTCCCGAGCCGGGGTCCACGCGATTCGTGACTGCTGTTGTTTCTTCCCGGCCACTTAAGAGCTGTTTGAGGCGGCCGGATACGGTTTTGAGTTTCAGCATCGAGTCGCGTAAGTAGGCTTATAATTACTGTCAATCTTCGCAATAAGTACGGATTCGAGGGAGAAGGTTTTCCCGACGCTTCTCCCTCGAACCTTTCCCACCCCTATGGGAACGTACCCGACCACAGAGTGGCCGGTGCCGCAAAAATGGCGGTTGAGTATGTAAGTCTCAGGTTGTTCAAATCGCATATTGAGAGGCTCGTCAAAATCAATAGGAGTGGACATTAGGGATTATGAAGTTGTTACAAAATAGTGACAACGGAGGTCTTTGCTCATTTGTATAGCAGTAATTTCGAGTTTTTTGCCGATGGTCCATGGCAGATTTATGCCATTTTCGGTTCGTGGTTTTTAACAATGCTTGACACGGTTGTCTTTTGATTGTTAAGTTGCCAATTGCAGCAGGCTTGAACGCGCCTGCGGGTTTTTTGAAGCAAGTACCTGAAACGATAAAGGCACACCTCGTGTGAACGAGGGCCGCAAAGCCAACGGAGGTCGGAAGTCGCGACCTGGCTGGGTTACCGAAAGCAGGAGAAGCATCCCGCCGTAGGTCAATACCTTTGTAGTTGCCTGGGTGCTTTCCTTCTCGACGATCCCGCCCTTTAGAAACTCAAAAGCTTAAGCACAGTGCCTTTCACTCAGCCGAAGTCTGTCCGGCTCGATGTCTTGTTTCCTGAGCATCGCCCCAAGTCCTCAGCAAAGCCGATACGACGGTTAACCCGACACATTCAGAGAGGATGAGCGATGAAGAAGACGGTTTTTGCGGTTGGTTTCTCAGCCCTGATAGTTTTGGCTCTCACGTTTCCTTTCACTCGAGCCACGGCGCAAAAAGACAGACGGTTTCGCGCACTGCCAGCCAATAACGAACCGTTTGTGCCCGGACGCGTATTGGTGAAGTTTCGTTCGAACGTTGGGTTGGACCATGCGCGACAGATCGTCGCGTCGCTCGGGACCAGGGAAGCTGACACCCTGCCGCAGATCGGTTTAATTGTTTTGGATCTACCCGACCAGGCAGATGAGGCCGCTTTCGCACATGCACTAGCGTCCCGACCAGACGTCGAGTTTGCCGAGTTGGATCGCATTTTGAAACCCGCTGAGGTCACTCCGAACGATCCCTGGTTCGTAAACTGGGAATGGCATTTGAGAAAAATTGCTGCTCCTACTGCCTGGACTACAACGACGGGTAAAGACACCGTAATCATTGCCATCCTCGATATGGGAATAAACGGAAACCATGAGGATCTTGCGTCAAAGATGGTTCCAGGATGGAACGTCTACAACAATACTTCAGATACAAGTGACACCGGTGGTCATGGAACTACGGTTGCCGGTACGGCTGCGGCACTTAGTAATAATGGTACCGGCGTAGCCTCGGTGTGTTGGGGTTGTAAGATCATGCCTGTCAGAATTTCGGACTCTACCGGCAGCGCAACATACTCCAGTATCGCTAGTGGCTTAAATTGGGCGGCCGATCATGGTGCCCGCGTCGCAAATGTAAGCTACGCTCCACTCAACAACAGCTCAAGCGTAACAAGCGCCGCGAACTATTTCAGGAGCAAGGGCGGTATTGTGACCGTCGCAGCGGGAAACGAAGGAACGTTCGACTCATCTGCAAACAACCCGTCGATGATAACTGTGACCGCTACTAACACCTCCGACCAGCTATATGCGTGGTCCAACACTGGTAACACCATCGACCTTTCCGCGCCGGGCAATGTTTATACAACTGACATGTCAGGTGGTTATAGTGCTGGGGGAGGCACCTCTTACTCGGCCCCCATTGTTGCCGGAGTCGCTGGTCTCCTGTTTTCGATAAATCCGAATCTGACTGCGGATCAGGTAGAGAACATCCTGAAGAGTTCCGCGGACGATCTAGGTCCGTCGGGCCAGGATTCCAGTTACGGCTTTGGACGTGTCAATGCTGCTAGAGCCGTAGCTATGGCCGCCGGACCAGCACCTGCCGATGTAACGGCGCCATCAATTGCAATTACGTCTCCTCAAATGGGGGCAATGGTATCCGGAGTCATCCCTGTCTCATTACAAGCGACGGACAATGTCGCCGTAACCTCCGTAACACTTAGTATTGATGGATTCATGGTTGGTACTGACGTTGTTGCTCCCTATACGTTTGCTGTAGATACAACTGCGATGGCTGGTGGGTCTCACAATATTGCAGCTAGTGCGACTGATGCCGCTGGAAACGTAAGCTACGCGTCGACCTCGATTAACGTTTTTCTTGACACTGTTTCTCCAACAGTAAGTATTACCTCACCCACGGAAGGCTCCAAGGTGTCAGGAAACATTAGTGTGTTGGTAAAAGCAACTGACAATGTTTCGGTTTCCCGCGTTGAGTTTTACGTCGATGGCGCCTTGCAATCAACGTCGACAGCAAGTCCGTTTTCAATGAATTGGAATACGAGGAAAGTGAAAGCGGGTACACACACACTTCAATGCAAAGCCTATGATTCTGTTGGTAATCTGGCGTGGTCTCCGTCTGTCCGCGTCTCGAAATAGCTGCTTTTGATTTGAAGTTCAGCAAAAAAGAAGCCCCGTCTAACGACGAGGCTTCTTTCGTTCGTGCCGCGGATTGAGTTACGGCGCAAAGGTACGGGCGCATGGTTGAACTGGAATTACTGGTCCACCATTATTCAGCTTGTCGAGACAGTTCTTTCGTGCCTCTTGAGCCGCCCTATTGGGATCACCGGCGAGGGTTACGCCATCATTGCATAATCCCGTGCCGGTCGCATTTGAAGCATCGGCGACCAACTCGTTAATGGTCTTGCCTGAGCATTGATCAAATGCGTTTCCATCAACTGAACCAAACGCGATGTTGAGTTTCATTGCAGCGAGCTGCGCAGAAAGCATGTAGGCCATATTGGTGGCTTTTGCTCCCAACAACCAGGTTCGAAAATCCGCGTAAGCCGTCGCGAATGTTCCAGCTGGTACGGTGTACGCAGAGCCGTCCGCTCTTCGGAGACAAGCAGAATTAAGTAACGTGCGCCAAGCTGGATCGTTAGCCGCAAGGATCGCCTGGCCATTCTGGTTGGACCAGAATCCAAGTGTCAGTCCGCCGCTGGGAACCCTGCAATAGTTACCAAACTCCAACTTGAGGTGACTGTTTTCCGTCACGTTAGCGTTTAAGGTTTTCGGTGTCGAGGCGAACCAGTTGGTTTGTACGGGAGTTCCTTCCGTCACTGTATATGGTCCCGGGGTTAGATTGGTCCAGGTAACACATCCTCCATCAGTGAACAGTGTGGCCATGTTGGGAATCGCACCATCAAGTGGATCGATTGTCATGGGCCACCCATTGAGAGGTTGCTCTCCATCATTGGCGCCGTTTGCGTTAAAGTCATAAAACTTGCATGCGTCTAAGGCGCCTTTAGGAGATGGTTGAGGTGTCGGGCATGCGCCATTCTCCGAACCGATTACGTTGCCGGCTGAGTCGACGATTGCAAAGCCGCCTGGGCCGTTACCACTAGAATCAGGGATCAGGTCGTTGTTTGTGAGATCAAATCCGTTTTGACCTGCGGTTGCGTAAGCGACGATAGTAGTATCGCATGCGCCAGTCTCCGGAACGGTCCATGTGAATATAATCTTAAAGTCTCCGTCGATAGTCCCACAGCGAATCGTATTACCGAAAATACTGCTTTGGATCTGTACGGCGACCTCGCCTGCGGCGCAACCGGCAGTGCCAGTCACGGCATCGGTAGCATGTAGTATGGTGCCCGTGATTGTGTCACCAGCCTGGGTCTTCCAGTGCGTATTGTTGAGCACTTCCCCCGTATGTGGGCCACTTCCTGTAGGTTGGGCCAGCGAACCTGCGCCCTGCACGACTACCGTTGACGAAGCGGTCCGAGTATTGAGGAACAGCGTCAATACCACAAAAACTGCGAGGCTCCCCATGAGCACTCGAGGAGCATTTCTACTCCACCAAGAACTTTTGATTGTCTTATTCATAAGATAACTCTCCTTCTTTCACCGGTGTTCGTTCCGGTTGGAAAACCCAAATCCACCGGAAGAACCCGGGAGGGGCTTGGGGGTTGAGGGACTAAAACCGGGACCTATCGTCGGGGCGCTCTTGTGGGAGTTCCTTTCCGGTTTCAGTGGTTCAAAGAACCTGGCAATATTGCAAAAAGCAGCTACCACGGCACAGCTTGCCCATGGTCTGCTTGCAGAGAAGTCAACGCCTTTAACTTGGATCAGATATAAGAAGTGCAGCACGTACGATCCGCTGACGAGGCGAGAACAACGATTCTGGGCGTGCCTATCCGGTCGGGAGTCAAGGCGTATCCCTCACAGTTAGTAATGCTTTTGAATTATGAAGACATTGCAAAATACTTACAACGGAGGTGAGTGCCGATTCTTGGGGCAGGATTATAGATTTCTCAGCAGATGCTGATGGCAGGTTTGGACCACATGGGCAAGGCGTTTACTGGCAGCATGCTGCCAATAACGGACGCTGGCATCACCTGTTCAAAGCTTCACAGAAGTTGCCCGTATTTTTCGATGGCAGAATGATGCCACGAACTGTAGCCGCGAATTTACATGAGATCGTAGTTTGTAAACCGCGGGGGACAACTGCTCGCGCGAACTGCGAAAACATTAAGGAATGATTGAATTGCCGGTCGTGCTCGACGAATGGTCCAACTCTAAAACCGGACCAATTTGTAAACTGCGTGCTACAAAAATTAGTTTTATCTGAGCGCGACTGGATCATTTGTAGTACATGCACAAATGGCACACGCCTTGTTCGAGAGCTTCATGGCCCAGGAGGATTGGGCCCGCATAGGCGATGGTTGCGTGTTTTGGAGTAAGTGTGTATGGTGCGTTTTGTCGAACGGCACCAGCGCTGGAGTGAATGTTTAGCGGCTAAAGATCATTCGCACGAAGCGCAACCCCTCTCAACAAAAAACTCGCTAACGACTAAGGATTGATTGACCTGGTCACAGTCTTAGTCTGTTTGGGCGCCAATCAGTTGTTCGTCTCACCGAAGATCTATTCGCCCGCTCATAAGTATTTTTCCGGAGGTTAACGATGAGGAATTTCTTGATCAAGTGTACGTTTGTGTTGGTAGTTTTCGCACTGGTCGCGGTGCCGTTATTCGCTCAGAAGGGCAAGGGTGGTGGTGGTTCGACTGGTTGTGCGACGGTTGCGGTGCCGACCGTGAGCGCTTCTTCGGCACTGACAGGTAGCAGCGTGGGTGTGTTTAGTAGAGTCACCAATTGCTCGTTTGGTAAGGCAAGGTATACGGTGGTGGTGTCGGCCGTGTCGAGTTGTGGTGAGGAAACAGTGATCGCTTCCAACCTGATCAGCTTTAATGGCGGCGAGAGCAAGTTGATCTCCGTGCCGTACGTGGTTGCACCTGATACTTGCAAAGGCGGCAGTTCGGTGTTTGTGAACGTCTACGCAGGCAGCACGTTATTGGCCAGCCAGTCCACGCCGCTGATGATTCAGTAGCTGTTCGAATATACGCCGAAGGCGTTGGCTAATTTCAGCCCAGGGTTGGAGCGCAGCGTAGCGACAACCCTGGGTTTGCTATTGTATTTCGTAACTAACCCTGAAAGGGTTCGCCTCGGTAGGAACCCCTTCAGGGTTATATTGAGGGTTTATGCATTGATCCCAGGGTTGTCGCTGCGCTCCAACCCTGGGCTGAAATTAGCCAACGCCTTCGGCGTTAATGCTGGAATTAGGCACCGCCTTCGGTGTTAACTTCGGAAACGAAAGGGTCGTTCTCGAAAGAACGACCCTTTCTCTCTGGCCCCCCTCAGTTGAAACTGCCGCCACGAAGGTAGGCGAGAGTTTCTGTTAAGGAGCAGCATCCGCCGCGCATAAGCCGACGTTCTTCGACTTGATGCTCGAGCAGCTTGTGTTCCCGTTGGTTACGGTTACCGTGTACGTTCCCGGTTTGTTGACGGTTATCGTGTCACTAGCGGCGCCGGAAACAATTCCGCCGGATGGACCGACCCACGAGAATGTGGTGCCTGGTCCACCTCCTGCCGACACCACCGCTGTCAGTTGCAGAGTGGTCCCACCGTTAGCAGCATTACAAGAAACATCCGCGATAGTGACCACAGGATTTTGATCCAATGTGAGCACCACCGAATCCGCTGCGCCAGTACATCCTGCACCCGTTGCGGGGTTCGTGATTGTTTGGGTCAGCGTGGCCGTACCAAAGCCCTTAAGGGTAATGCTCGGATTGGCCGCGTTCACGTTGGAGATCAGCACTGCTGCACCTGTCGTGTTGTTAGTGACTGACCACGTGCGAGTACCGCCTGCCGGCACTGTCGATGTCGCGTCAGACAAAGAAAAGACGTGCGATGGATCTGTCTCGCAAGCCTGTTTGTCTGCGCCGGCATTCGACGCCGGATTCTGGCTCAGTGTCAGTGTCACGGTGTCTTCTGCAGTTACGCAGCTTGGACCAGTGGTGGGATTGCTGACGAACAGTTTCAATGTTACTGAGCCGAACCCGTTTAGCGTGACCGCCGGATCTTCGGCGTGAGTGTCAGAGATCTGCACGGCAGCTCCGGTTGAGTTACTGTCGACAGACCACGTGATCGTTCCCGGAGGCGCGCCCGTCACTGTCGCCGCCATATTGAAGACGTGCGGCGCCGTGTCGCAGACGCTCTGATCGGTTCCGGCATTCGCCGTCGGATTCGGAGACACCACCACTGTTTCGGAGTCAGTATCAGATGCGCTTGAGCCCCCGAACGTTCCTGTTACCGTCACGGTGTTCGTGTGTGTACCTACCGATAACACCCGGTTACAGGTAAACGTTTGCTGGTCGGTGCCACCAGGCGCATTGTCGTTCGGCTGTAGCGTAAAGTGCGTTGGCTGGCCCAACGGCAATGCTGAAAGCGGCATGCAAGTCGGGACATCGATGTCATCCGCCGTGCTCACTGTTTCGTTATCGTCAACCAGCGTGACGTCCAACGCGACGCCACTGGTGTTGTGAGGTACATAGGTGTAGGTGGTTGAATGCCCGTCACACACGGCGTTGTTATCGGCGGTTTTGCTGACTTCGATCGCAGCGCAGGTATTGAACTGGCCCAATGCGAAGTCCTTAAGAGTCGCGGTAACACTTGCCGAGCTGCGGGTCTCAACCATGAAGCTCGAGAAGCAGGCACCCGCCAGCGCCGGGAAAGCGTCGAGATTGATGGCGCCTTCAAAGAATGCGTTGACCGGTATCGGGCCGCCGGGGCTGCCTCCCTTGGGAGTGTAGTTAAATGCCGGACAAGAACCGGGTATGTTCTGTGGGACACCGTTGGATATGGAAAAAACACTGCCGATCGGCGCCGTAGCGGTAATATCGTTGAGTGTGCCGCCCGATTCCGATCCACCTGAGCCGACCCATTCAAATACTTTCGCTGTAGCGATCGCGCCGCCGTTTGTGAATTCGATGAGTATGAGTATGTCACCAAGCTGATGTGACGACAGCGCATCGGCGGCGAGTGGACCTTCTCTGAACCGGCCATCAGCCGCTGCGAAAACTGAATCTCTGAAAAACCAGAAACCGATGAAGGCCGTGCCGCTGTTGTCGAAACGATCGGCGCCGAAAGCAAGGATTGTGTCCCCGGAAGGTGTGCCGAGGTACTTGGCTGCGTACGCGTTGATGATCTCGTCCTTATCCGGAACAGAGCCATTCTTGTGTCTCCACGAACCGATCTGTTCCGGATCCTTCGATCCGCCTCCGGTAAAGATCGATGTGCCGAGACCGTCGTGTATCACTCCGGTTTTGACGAGGGCGTTGCCACCGTCGCAGTTCAGCGTGTCCCAATCGTCGGGTGTTGGGCCTGGCGTAGCATCGGTAATATTTCCGTCGAGCTCGATGACGCTGGTGATGGGATCGGTTCCGGTTGGAGTCGGGGCAGCAGTTGCTGGTCTAAAGGGAAGCGCCGTTTTCAAATCGGTGATCCTGGCGCTTGTTAAATTAAGGGACGTAGTGGCGAGGGTTGCGATGAACAAGAGGCTCAGCACGATTACGCCCATAACACATTTCCAAAAACTGTATTTCCCTGGTTTATTAGTCACGGGAGTCCTCCTAGTTAAACTGCCAGGTCTCCAGAAGACAGCGACTATCGAGAGCACCTCTGGGCAAAGCTCGTTTGGATAGCAACAATTGAAGACACTGGTAGTCGGGATTTCATTGAGGTTGTCAACTTCATGAGGGAGAAATTCGGGCTATCCGGTTACGACGCTAAGTAGGTTGGGAAAGCGTTCGCTTACGGACGGTAGGAATTACTCCAGGTGTCAAAAACTGCGCTCCAGCCGCACTGGAACGCGTGTCACTGAGTTGGTGGAAGAATATTCAGCTTGTCGTCGAGCTACAAGGGGGAAGGATGCCAATTTTGCGGGCAGGTTTATTGATTTTTTTTCAGCGGTGACGAAGCAAATTTCTAGGGGCAGAAAGTGGCTGGCAGAGATAGCGCAGGTCGTGTCCTCTTAACCACAAAGGCACAAAGACACAAACATGAAAACTCATTTGTGGCTTAGTGTCTTTGTGGTTAAAGATTACTCAGGCATTTTGGCGAGCTTGTTGGCGAAGGCGTAGATTACGAGCTCGAGGCGATCGGAGACGCCGAGCTTTCCGTAGATTGAGCTGAGATGGTGCGTGACGGTGACATGACTGATGAAGAGACGTTCGGCAATCTGTCTGTTCTTCAGTCCTTCTGCGATCAGAGCGATCACCTGTCGCTCGCGCTCTGTCAACGATGCGATCTTCCGCGTTCGCGGATCGACTGTCTCTTTCTCCTGACTGGACATTTGAAAGATCAGATTGCCCAAAGTGATCCGGTCGAGCCAGGCTTCACCTTTGTAGACTTTCTCAATCGCTTTTAGCAGCAGGTCGGCGGCGTCTTCTTTCAATACCACGCCCATGGCCCCGTTTTGTGCGGCTTTTTGGTGCATCGCCGAATCGCGCTGGCCAGTTAAAACGAGAATTCGCGCATCCTTTGCTGCTTCGCGCAGTTGAGGAATGAAAGAGAGCGCGCTATCCCCTTCCAATTCCAAATTGAGAATGATCAGGTCGGTAGGTTCGCGGGCGATAATGTCCAGGGCTTCCGAACGAGTGCCGGCCATGGCGACCACTTTCGTGCCGGGATGATTTTCGATCAACATACGAAGACCTTCACGTACGATCAGTTGATCGTCAATTATTAAAATCCTGATTTTTATCGGCGCCGGCTCCATACTTCCCGAACTCGGTAGTGGCAGAGGACGTGAGCAGTGGTTTGATTATGGGGTGATTGGATGGGAGCCACAATGAGGGACTTTGCCTTTTTGAGTGGCAGGTTTCTGCTAATAGATTAGCGCCGATAGGATCGGGATGACCTGTTTCCAACGTGAATGTGAGGTCCGGTGGCAACTCCGGGAATCGGGGCGCGAAAGACCAAAAACGGTATCGCTTCGGCGCGCAGGTAATTTACCAACGCACGACCTTCAACGCTGTCGGGGTGAAGATTAACGTCCATGCCGTTGCGATGATCTAATCCCCAGCGCGTATGTAGATCTGACTGGCCGAACGCCGACAGCGGCAATGGTTTATTGAATTTGGTGAGGAAGAAAGCCTTGACCTTGCCGGCTTCGGATAACCGCCACTTACCGGGATTCTTCTCGGCTGGTACAGCGGCTTCGTTTTCAGATTTTGGAAACTCGATGCGCAGGACGCGAGCGCGATCGAGAAACGTTGACATGTTGCCCTGCTTGTACCAGTAACCGCCGTCACGTTCGAAGACTTCGTCGACCAGCATTGAGGAACCGCTGGCCATAACGATGGTTGGTCTCTCGTCGATTGGTTGCTCTTTCTTGTCCGCGTCCTGTGCGTAGACACATGAGAAGCTGAGTAACAGAAAGAATAATAAAGACACTGGGCTAAAGCCCAGTGAGAATGAAACTGACTTTTGAGACTTAATCCGCGACTTATCTGTCATTGCCAGGTAATGCCTTAGTTTGAAAATTCGATCGCATTTACGCCGAAGGCGTTCGCTAATTTGAGCCCAGGGTTCGAGCTTGCGAGAACCCTGGGATCATTACATCTAAGGCATTCTAACCCTGAAAGGGTTCGCCAACCGCCGAACCCTTTCAGGGTTTAATAACAATTTTTTA
>Ga0068864_100003505_pt1 | contig 12970 bp, 15 predicted proteins | sample KBSSwiS72_FD_66586 | JGI IMG/M metagenome (GOLD analysis project Ga0068864, IMG submission 66586) | Switchgrass rhizosphere microbial communities from Kellogg Biological Station, Michigan, USA - KBS Switchgrass S7-2 | ecosystem: Host-associated > Plants > Roots > Rhizosphere > Soil ...
GCTTCGAGGAAGACGACGCGGACCGCCTGATCGGTGTTGCCCTGCTCGACGCCGGCGACGATGTCCTGCTCGCCACCCGCCAGGGCAAGGCCATCCGCTTCGCCGCCGACGAGGTCCGCGAGTTCACCAGCCGGACCTCCACCGGGGTGCGCGGCATGACGCTCAAGGACGACGACGAAGTCATCTCGCTGTCGATCCTGCACCGTGTCGGCGCCACCAGCGAGGAGCGCGAAGATTACCTGAAGTTCGCGCCATGGAAGCCTGAAAAGGAGGGAGAACCTTCGCTCGCCGCAGAGCGCATGGCCGAACTCGCGGCCCGCGAGCAATTCATCCTGACCGTCTGCGCCAACGGGTACGGCAAGCTCTCTTCCGCTTACGAATATCGGAGAACCGGTCGCGGTGGCCAAGGCATCACCAATATCGACAACATCGCCCGCAACGGCCCGGTGGTGGCCAGCTTCCCGACCGTCCAGGCCGATCAGCTGATGCTGGTGACCGACCAGGCCAAGCTGATCCGCCTGCCGCTCGAAACTCTCCGGGTCATCGGCCGTGGCTCTGCAGGCGTCCGGCTGTTCAACGTGGCGGACGGCGAACACGTCGTCAGCGCCGTCCGCCTCGCCGAAGAGGAAGCCAACGGGGAAGACGCCGGCAGGGATGACGCGGTCGAGTGACCCGGCCCACTGTCGCCTACAAGATCCTGACCAGCCCGCAGCTGGCGGAGCTGCTCGCCGGCAGCTTCGCCGGCGCTCCGGTTGATCTGGCCGATGGCTACATCCACCTTTCTACCGCCGATCAGGTCCACGGCACGCTTGAGAAGCATTTCGCTGGTCAGGACGACCTGCACATCGCCGCCATCGACCTGACTTCACTGGGGGACGCGCTGAAGTGGGAGGTTTCGCGCGGCGGCGCCCTGTTTCCCCATCTCTATGCCAGATTGCCGCTTTCGGCGGTGATCGCGCACCAGGCCGCAGAGTATCAGGACGGCGTGCTCTCGCTGCCGTCCCCTGACGGGCGGACTTGAGCCCGCCTGGTCGTCGCCGTCAAGGTCGCCAGACCGCACGCAGATACAAAAAAGCCCCCGCACAGCGAGGGCCTTTCCGTTTATCGGGTCGAAGATTTCAGATGCCGGCGATGGCCTGATCGACCAGGATCTTGTCCGCCCCGGCATCGTGGCGAGCGGCGATGAGACCGCGAGCGGCCACCGTTGCGGCCTCCGCAGCCTTGTTGCGAAGCTCGGCGATGGCGCCGCGCTCTGCCGCCTCGATCTTGTCCGAGGCCATCTTCTCCCGACGGGCGATCACCTCGGTGGTGTCGGTCTCGGCCTTGGCGACGATGGCATCGGCCTCGTGGCGGGCGTGGGCGATCATGTCGGCCGCTTCACGTTCGGCGTTGGCGATGCGGTTGGCATATTCCTGGCGCAACGCCTCGGCTTCGGCACGCAGGGCCTTGGCCTCTTCGAGTTGCTTGCGGATCTCGGCGATGCCGGAATCCAGCCCCTTGGCCATGGTCGACGGCACCTTGGCAACGAACGCGATGACGATCAGCGTCGCCATGGATGCGGCGACGAGGAAGCCGGGGCTCATGATCCCGAACAGCATCGGTTCGGCGGCTTCATGGGCTTCCGGAGCGCCGGCGGCGAGCATGACGAGAGTGGCGAGATCAGCCATGGAGCGCCTCCTTGACGGCGGCACCGGCGGCGACCGCATCGACGTTGACGCCGGCCAGGCGGGCGACGATGTCGCTGGCAGCCTGGGTGGCGATCGCCTCGATCTCGCCCAGCGCGCCCTGACGGGCAGTGGCGATGCGAGCGTCAGCCTCGGCGATGCGGGCATCGATCCTGGTGCCCGCTTCAGCCAGGCGCTGCTCGGTCGCCCGGGCAGCATCGGCCTTGGCCTTGGCAATCAGCGACTGGGCTTCGGCCCGCTGGTTGGCTGCGGCGGCCTTCCAGGCCTCTTCCTGGCTGTTGGCGGCAGCGCGGGCAGCCTCGGCGGCAGCCAGGTCGCCGGCAATCTGCCGGTCACGCGCGTCAACCGTCGCCATGACCTTGGGGACCATGCCCTTGCCGATGACGAAGAAGACGAATCCGAAGAAGATCAGCGACCAGAATATCTGGCTCGCGTAAGTCGCGGACAATTGCGCGATTTGAGGCATGGTTCAGGTCCGAAGCTGCGAGTGATCGCTCGTCGATCGCGATCACACATGAAAATGAACTTGCCGCAGGAATTCTGGCATTCGTGCCGGTCGGCGGCGTACCGCCGACCGGCGCAAACCCGGAAATCAGGCGACGAAGATCAGGATCATCGCGACGACGAACGAGAGCAGGCCGAGAAGTTCCGCGGCGGCGAAGCCGATGAACAGGCGGCCCTGCTGACCGTCGGCGGCGCCGGGGTTGCGCAGCGCGCTCTCGAGGAACGAACCGAAGACGTTACCCACGCCGATGGCGGCCATGCCGGCGCCGATGGCAGCGAGACCGGCACCGATGAGCTTGGCGCTTGCAGGTTCCATTTCGATAACTCCTGATTTTCCCGTGGTTTGGGGATTGGGTTAAAAGGTCTTAGTGAAGGTTTTCGGCGTCGTTGAGATACAGCGAGGTCAACAGCGCGAAGACGTAGGCCTGGATGCCGGCAACGAGCACTTCGAGCGCGCAGATCGCCACCATCAGCACGAAGCTGGGAATGCCGATGACCGCGCCCCAGCCGAAGCCGGAATTGCCCGAGGAGATGACGAAGCTCGACAGCACTTCCAGAAGCACGTGGCCGGCCATCATCGCAACGAACAGTCGCAGCGCAAGGCTGAACGGACGGACGAGGAAAGAGACAAGCTCGATCACCGGGATCAGCCACATCAGCCACAGCGGCGTGCCATGCGGCACGAACAGCGAGAAGAAGTGCAGGCCATGGCGCCAGAAGCCGACGATCAGCACGATCGCGAACGACATGATCGCGAGCACGCCGGTCACCGAGAAGTGGCTGGTGAAGGTGAAGGGGTGGACACCGACCAGGCCCAGCGGCAGCAGGCCGAGGACGTTGGCGAACAGGATGAACATGAACAGCGAGAAGATGTAAGGCACATACTTCTTGCCGGCCGGGCCGATGTTGGCGGCGAGCAGGCTGTCGATGAAGCCGGTCATGCTCTCGACCGCCATCTGCCAGCGGCCGGGAACGAGCTGGCGCTTCAGGCCGCCCTGCACGAAGATGAACAGCACGACGGCGGTGATCGCCATCCACAGGGCCGAATTGGTGAAGGGGATATGGTAGCCCGCGATCTGCCAGTTCTCCGTGCCGAACAACGGCTCGATCGAGAACTGGTGCATCGGGTCGACTCTGCCCTGTTCGGCTGCCACGTGTTCGCCTCGCTGCTTAAGTCATGCGCACCGGCACCCCTGCCCCTCGCCAGAGGGTCAATCGGGACGCCGGGTCGAAATCCGGATGATGTTCCTGAAGGAGACGACGATCCCGAGGGACATCACCACCAACAGACCCCAGTGCTTGTGGTTGCCCATGACCCAGTCAATGACCCAGCCGACGAACGCACCACCACCGATCCCCCCGAGCAATTCGGCCAGGACGCGGTTGCCGAGGCGATAGTTCGCATCTGCTTCCCCGCCTGCCGCCGGCTTGTTGCGCTGATCTTCCCGCTCGCGCGCGGCCTTGAGCCGTGCTTCGAGCGCGTCGATCCGCGCGTCCTCGCCAGCGAGGTCCCGTGCGGGCTGCTCTTCGCTTCCGCCATTGTCGGTGCTCATGGGTGTCCCCCCGTTCGCATGACCGGCCTTGGGCAAGAGCTGCCCGCCAGAGGCACCGGCCCCTTAGGCGGGGGGCGGAATCGAGTCAACGGGCTAAGGCGCGAGATGCCCCGGCATTGCTCGGGGAATGTCGGGCCAGAATTACGGGCAGCGGGAATCGCGCAGGGGCGCGCCGGCGCCGCGGGTCTGCCAGCCACCGGTCGGGGTCATGTATTTCTCGCCAGGCTCGGTCTGGGCAATGAGCTTGCAGCCGCTGGTAAAGGCATATTCCTCCACCGTGGCATGCTGCGCCTGGGCGCGTTCAGCATAGACGGCGCGGCGCTTGATGTTGACGTCCTCGACCACGCGACGCAGGTCCGGCGATGCGGCGCCGACGATGCCGATATAGCCGTCCGGCTTTTCCCCGATCTGGCCGGCGGCGCGCGCGGCGGCATAGGCGGGATCGCGCTGGGCCAGCGCCGGAGTTGCCAGCGCGGAAGCGATCAGGGCCGCAGCGATCAGCGTGCATTTTCCAGACATCAGAAGATATCCTTGTGGTCTTCGATGGTCTTGCCGGCGTCGGCCGCCAAGCGATAGACCACTTCCTGCTTGATGTTGATGTTGAGCTCGATGACGATCGGCTTGTCGGGCGCGTTGACGGTGATGCAGCCGCCAAGCAGCCCTCCCGCCATTCCGCCTGCCATTCCGGCCATCATTGTCGTTCTCCACCGTTTGCTCACCCCGACCCCCGCCAATGCCTTGCGCCTCGTCGGCGTTGTTGCAGCCCGGGAGGCCGTGGTCAATTTCAGACACTTCATGGACGAGGCTCGCTTGCTGGAGGCTGAATGGTGGCGGCCGGTGAGGGCGTGGTGAGCGCCGGCTGGGCGATCGGGCGGCCAAACGCGTCGATCAGGCCGAGCGCGCGCGGATCGGCGAGGTAGTTGGGGTCGTAGAACGACTTGAACGAAGAAACGAGCTGGAAGAACGGCGCGCGGATGTTGACGTCGAAGCGGATCGGCAGGTTGGCCAGTTGCCGCGTGACGAAGTTCTTCTTCGCCCCGTTTCCCTGGGTCACTCCGCCCATCGACACGCGGGTGACGAGTTCGCCGGCCAGCGGTCCGTCCATGCCGATGGTCATCCGCTTGTAGTTCAGCGAACGCAGGGTCTGGAAGGCGAAGTTCGCCATCGGCGAGAGATCCTTGTAGGACAGTTCGCCGACATAGGAGACGCTGCCGCCGGGCGCCCGCGAGGCCAGGCTCCCGCCTTCGATCCAGCCGCCGTTCTGGTCGAACCGCAGCGGCAACTGCCCGTCGAAATTGCCGGTCGCGGCGAGGTTCGAGATATCCATCCGTTCGATGAACCGGGCGGCGCTGATCCCCGTCACCTTGAGCACGTAGCGCCGGGTCTCGGCGATGCCCAAGGTCATCCGCGTCGGCAGCAGTTCCAGGCGTCCGTCCAGAAACGGCCAGTGGGCACCCTCGATGGCCAGCACATGGTTGTCGCCGCCGAGCAGCGCGAATGTGAGCACACCGTCGTTGGCTTCGATACCGGGATTGATGCTGGCGATCTTCAGCGTCTGTTGCGGGGCGGTGACGAGGCCGAGCAGATCGCTGAACTCGACCGTGCCAGCGATGCCCCTGGCAGGGCCGAAGGCCGCCGCGAGGTCCAGGGAATCAGTCCCGAACCTGCCCCGGCTCGTCACCCGGCCATCGGTCCAGTCGATTTCGCCCGAGCCGCGTACGGTTCCGGCGACATTGGCCACGACACCCAGCGCCAGCGGCGTCAGGGTGTCGGGCTGCATGGCCTTGTCGAACAGGATCCCGGGCACGGCCAGTGCGGCCCGGCCATTGCCGCTGGCGAGATCATGCCCGATCGCGATGTTCGCCACGGCCCGGCCGCTTGCCGGCTCGCGCAGGTCCGCCCTGGCCGTGATCCGGCCGTCGACCAGCGAGAGAGTGCCGTCGCGTGAAACGAGCGGATTGAAGCGTGGTGCTGTGGAATCGCGGTCGCTGACCTGGAACGCCAGCTCGCCGAGGTCCAGACGTCCACGCGCGTAACGCCACGGCCCGGCCAGCCCGGTCACATCCAGCGGAACCGCGGCCAGCCGCACTTCGCCTCCCGTCAGCGTCCCCGCTATCGCGCCGTCGCGGCTGGTCCCAAGTCCGGCCGAAAGCCCGGTCAAGGCAAACCGAGACATCTCCGCGCCGCTCCCCAGCCCGATTGCCAGACGGCCCGCTACCAGCCGCCCGGGCCAGGCGAAGCCCACCGGGCCGCCGCCGATCGTCACCGGGCTGCCGCCGAGCGTGCCGGCAAGGTCCAGCTCGCGGACTCCGGCTGCCGCCCGGACCCCGCCTGATCCGACCGCGAGAATCGGCCGCCCCTGCGCCGGACACAGCGTGAGACCGCGTTGCCGCAAGGTCAGGCTGGCCAGCCGCAGCGCAGTGAACCGCAACGGCAGGCACTGCCGCCACAAGGCCAGCCGGCCGCCGGAACCCTTGCCCGCCGCCGACCAGTCGCCGACAATCGGCACTGCCAGGTCTTGCGCCACGCCACCGCCGGGGAGCGGGCCGCTGGCCACCAGTTCGCCGGCAAAGCCGATCCGGCCGTCGCGCCGCACGGTCACCGCCAGTGTCGGGATCGCCAGCCGCGAATCACCGGCACGATAATCGGCCATGGCGAGCCGCGCCCGCAGCGTGCCATCGCCATCGCTGCCCCACTTGCCGGAGAGCGCCGGCATCCCGGGTCCACCGGTGCGCAGCGCGCCAGCGACCCGCCAGCGCCCTTCAGCATCGTTGGCCAGCCCGAAGCGGGAGACCGACAGCAGCGTTTCCCCGCCGTCCGAGACGATCTGCGCACTGGGAAGGACGACGCCGAAGGTCGTTCCACGCCCGTGCACCTGGTAACTCCCGGCAAGGCGGCTGCTGCCACCCTCGCTCACCATCGCGCGAGCCAGTTGCCCGATCAATGCCCCGGCGGGGCTGCCGGCGGCGGCGGCCGAAGCGCGGTCGAGCGCGCGAGTCATCGCCGGGCCGGGCAGGAAGCGCATGCCGCTGACCTTGCCTTCGGCACGAAAACCGGCCGCCCTCGTCCCCTGCAGCACGCCCTCGACGCCGAGCCGGCCCGCAGCGAGGTAGGGACCGGCGATACCGCTGAGGCCGAGATCGTAGCGTGCCGCGACAGTGCCGCCATTCAGCGCCAGCCCCACGGTTCCCCCGGCACGCGTCGCACGCACCGTTGCCGTCGCCAACCCCGCGCCGTCGATCCGGAGATCGGCCTCGCCCCCGTCGAACGACGGTGCCAGGCGGGCGGAGAGGTCAATCCGCGCCGTGTCGAATCTGGCCACTCCGCAATCGAGCCCCGCAATACGCACCGGCCCCGCCACCGCCGGCCGTTCGCCGGTCACCCGCAGGGTGCCGGCAAACACCGCCTTCTCCGTCCCGCATGATCCACCGCGCAATCCCGGCCAGGACAGGCCGAGCGCGCCGGCAAATCCGTCGCGCAACGGCCCGGAGCCGGACAGCGCCACTGCCACGTGGCCGGATTCGGTGGCGAGCGTGGCCCTGCCGTCAACCACGGTCAGCGCAATGTCCGGCAGGCGGAACGGGCCCGCCGATGGACCGCTGGCAAGCACGTCGAGGCTGCCCAGGCTCAGCTTCCCTCCCCGCAGGCTTGCGGACAGCCGCGGCCGTTCGAGCCGGAGGCCGAGTACGGCCGGCAGTCCCCGGCGGACTCCGGTGGCGACGACGACGCGGGCGACCGTCAGGTCCGGCCGGAGCGGATCGCCGATCACCACGTCACGCAGGATTTGCTGCCCTGGTGCGATCGATTCGATCCGGTATTTTGCCGGCAAACCGAGCCGGGCCAATTCACCCGCCACCAGATAGCCGGCGATCGGCTCGCGGCCGGTCCATGCCAGGCCCAGTGCCACCGCGATCGCCATTGCCGTTCCTGCCAGCCAGCGCGGCCGCAGCAAGGCGCGGGCCGGTGGCGCCGGCGCATTTTCCGCCAAGTTTTCGGCTTCGCCCGCTTCGCCCATCGCCCCACCCTTGCGCGCCTGCCCGCGAAAGGCAATGCTACGTAGAAATCCCCGGACCGTGCATCGTTCCACCCGAACGCGGCATGAACCGGCCGTGGGGGGCGTGCAGGTGGGCAAAGTGCAATTTTCCGATGGGCAAGGCGCGATGCCCCTCGCCGAGCCGGCGGCCCGGCAAAAGCCGATTGACCCCGCCACGGATACCACCGGCCATCGCGCCCGGCTGCGCAAGCGGATGCTGGAGGGTGGGGTGGATGCCCTGGGCGACCACGAGATCGTCGAATACCTGCTGACGACGGCGATACCCCGGCGTGACGTCAAGCCGCTGGCCCGCTCCCTGCTGGCCCGCTTCGGCGGCCTTCCCGGGGTGTTCAACGCCGATCCCCGGGCGCTCGCCCGCCACCCCGGCATGGGCGAAGCGAGTGCTGCGGCGTTGCGCATCGTCGCCATCGCCGCCCGCCGCTTCGCCCGCGCCGGCATTGCCGGGCAGCCGCTGCTTGCCAGCTGGTCCGCCTTGATCGACTATCTGGCGATCGACATGGCGCACCTCTCCGTCGAACGCGTCCGCGTGCTTTACCTCGACGCGCGAAACCGCCTGATTGCCGACGAACAGGTTTCCGAAGGCACGACCAACGAGGCTGCAGTCCATCCCCGCGAGGTCATCCGCCGTGCACTCGATCTCGGCGCCTCGGCGCTGATCCTGGTCCACAATCATCCGTCCGGATCGCCCCAGCCCAGTCGGGCCGACATCCAGATCACACACCGCATCGCCGAGGCCGGCCAGCATCTCGGCATCGTCGTCCACGATCACGTTATCATCGCGCGCGAGGGCCACGTCAGCCTCAAGGCAAAGGGTCTGCTCTGAGCCGCTCCCTCTTGCCACGCGCTCCCCCTGCCCCTAGCGGCGCTCCCGCACATCGAATTTGCAGGAGCTGCCCATGGTCCCCCGCTACGCCCGACCCGCGATGACCGCGATCTGGGAACCGGAAGCCCGCTATCGCATCTGGTTCGAGATCGAAGCCCATGCGACCGAGAAGCTGGCCCATCTGGGTGTCGTGCCGGCCAGTGCGGCCAAGGCCCTGTGGGACTGGTGGGCGAAGGACCCGGCGATCGACGTCGCGGCGATCGACGCGATCGAGGCGGTGACCAAGCACGACGTCATCGCGTTCCTGGACTGGGTGGCGCAGCAAGTGGGGCCGGAAGCCCGTTTCATGCACCAGGGCATGACCAGCTCCGATGTGCTCGACACCACGCTCGCCGTGCAGCTCGCCCGCGCTGCTGACATCCTGCTGGCCGATCTCGACGCGCTGCTGGCCGCGATCAGGCGCCGCGCGCTGGAGCACAAGTATACCCCTACCATCGGCCGCAGCCATGGCATTCATGCCGAGCCGACCACTTTCGGCAAGAAGCTGGCCGAGGCTTATGCCGAATTCGCCCGCTGCAAGACGCGCCTTGTCGCCGCCCGCGCGGAAATCGCCACTTGCGCCATCTCGGGCGCGGTCGGCACGTTCGCCAACATCGACCCGGCGGTCGAGGAGTACGTCGCGGACAAGCTGGGATTGACCCCCGAGCCGGTCTCCACCCAGGTCATTCCGCGCGACCGCCACGCCATGTTCTTCGCCACGCTCGGCGTCATCGCCAGCTCCATCGAGCGCCTGGCCATCGAGATCCGTCACCTCCAGCGCACCGAAGTGCTGGAAGCCGAGGAATACTTCTCGCCGGGCCAGAAGGGCTCCTCGGCGATGCCGCACAAGCGCAACCCGGTGCTCACCGAGAACCTGACCGGCCTGGCCCGCATGGTCCGCTCCGCCGTCACCCCGGCGCTGGAGAACGTCGCCCTGTGGCACGAGCGGGACATCTCCCACTCCTCGGTCGAGCGGTTCATCGGCCCGGATGCGACGATCACGCTCGACTTCGCCCTCGCCCGGCTGACCGGCGTGGTCGACAAGCTCGTCATCTACCCCGAGCGCATGCAAAAGAACCTCGACCGCATGGGCGGCCTGGTCCACTCGCAGCGGGTGCTGCTCGCCCTCACCCAGGCCGGCCTGACCCGCGACGATTCCTACCGCCTCGTGCAGAAGAACGCGATGAAGGTCTGGGAATCGGACGGCCAGCTCTCGCTGCTCGAACTGCTCAAGGCCGATCCGGAAGTCTCCGCCGCCCTGTCCGCCCAGGCGCTCGAGGACAAGTTCAACCTAGATTACCACTTCAAGGCCGTGGACCACATTTTCCAGCGCGTTTTCGGCGAGTAGGGGGCACGCTTCCCATTGCCCGCCAACCTGTCTAGGCTGACGTCTCACGCGGGAGAGGGTTTCCAGCCATGCACGTGATCCGCACGCTCCTCTGGGTGGTCCTCACCGCCCTTGTCGTCGCCTTCGTGGCGATGAACTGGCTGTTCGTGCCGGTGAATTTCTGGCCGCTGGAAAACCGCTACCTGCATTTCGAATGGCCGGTGGGGGTCGTCGCGCTGGTGTTCTACCTGCTCGGCGCGATCCCGGTCTGGCTGGTGGCCAAGGCCGCGCGCTGGCGCCTGCAGCGCCGCATCGCCACACTGGAGAACGCTGCCCGCGCGATCGCGCCCTTGCCCGTCACCGCCACAGAACCCGCCGCCACGCCCGAAACGCCGGAAACCTGACGCAATGAACCACAATCCGCTTTACCTTGCCCTCGATCTCCCGCGCCTGGATGCGGCCTTGGCGCTGGCGCAGAAGGTCAAGGGCCATGTCGGCGGCCTCAAGCTCGGCCTGGAATTCTTCTGCGCCCATGGCCACCACGGCGTCCACGAGATCGCCCATGTCGGCCTGCCGATCTTCCTCGACCTCAAGCTGCACGACATCCCCAACACGGTGGCTGCCGCCATGCAGTCGATCCACGTGCTCGAACCGGCGATCGTCACCGTCCACGCTTCCGGTGGCCGGGCGATGATGGAGGATGCCAAGGCCGCCGCCGGCGAACGCTGCAAGGTCGTCGCCGTCACCGTGCTGACCAGCCTCGACGATGGCGACCTCGCGCAGACCGGGGTCGGCGGCTCGGCGCACGACCAGGCCCTGCGCCTGGCCGAGCTCGCCCATTCGGCTGGTCTCGATGGCATCGTCTGCTCCGGCCACGAAGTCGGCGCGATCCGCAGGCAATGGAAGGACGGCTTCTTCATTGTCCCCGGCCTTCGCCTGGCGGAAAGGGGCAACGGGGCCGCGCTCGCCGACCAGAAGCGGACCGTCACCCCCCGGGAGGCGCGCGATGCCGGCGCCAGCGTGCTGGTGATCGGCCGGCCGATCAGCCGGGCGGAAGATCCTGTCGCCGCCGCGCGCGCGATCGAGGCGACGCTCTGACTTCGTTCAGCACAGTGCAATCAGGGATGAACGAAGTCGGTTTTCCCGCATTCTGGGAGACATGATGATGAAGCCTTCCGCCCTCCTGCTCGCCGCCGCCGCCATGCTGCCGCTGTCCGCCCACGCTGCCGAACCGGCCCAGCCCGCCCCCGGCAATGCCCTGCTTACCATCTCGGCCGAAGGCAAGTCCGCCCGCGCGCCGGACATTGCCCAGTTCTCCGCCGGCGTGACGTCGATGGGCAAGACCGCCGGACAGGCCATGGCCGCCAATGCCGCGGCGATGTCGCGGGTCGTCGCCGCGCTCAAGGCAGCCGGCGTCGCACCGCGCGATATCCAGACCTCCAACCTTTCGCTCAGCCCCTCGTTCGAGGATGGCCCCCGGCCGGACAACAAGCCGCCGCGCATCGTCGGCTACCAGGCGAGCAACACCGTCGCCGTGCGTGCGCGCGACCTCGCCAGGCTGGGCACGATCATCGATTCGCTGGTTACCGCCGGCGCCAATCAGGTCAACGGCCCGGATTTCGGCCTGGACCAGCCGGACGCGGCGATGGACGAAGCCCGCAGCGCGGCGATGAAGGCGGCGCGTGCCCGTGCCGACCTTTATTCCAGGGCCGCCGGCCTCAAGGTTCTGCGAGTCCTGTCGATCAGCGAATCGGGCGGCTACATGCCGCAGCCGCGCGTGTTCATGACGGCCAAGGCAATGGATGCCGCTGCCGCCAGCCCGGTCGAATCCGGCGAGGTCGCGACCAACGTCACCGTCAACGTCCAATACGAACTGGCGCCCTGAGGGGCACCGCGCCGGTCATTCCGGGCCGGCGGTCGCCTTCATCCGGGCGCGCGCCTTGTTGCGCGCGCCGGGTGCGGGAACGATGCCGGCGACCTTGCCCAGGCCGAAGCGCGGCATATTGCCGTAGATCGTCTCGTAGGCGCCCGGCTCGACGCACCAGGTCTCGTGAAAGATGCCCACCGCCTCGCCCTGGTTGGCCTTGCGGTAGAATTCCTTCCACGCCGGGAGATGGCGCCGGTTGCGGTCCGTCGCATAGGCTTCAAGGTGATCGAACGAGCGCCAGTATTGCAGGAAGATCAGGGTCCTGAACCCGCCCAGCAGTTGCTCGCCGCCGAGATAGCCGCTCTCCGGGTCGGCGCTCAGTTCGGCGATCATCGGCCCCATCGCGCGGGCGACCGGCAGCCACTTGTCGATCCGCCACAGATTGTTGACCCGCATGCCGATCATGAACACCGTCACCGGCCCGGCATGGTCGGCGGTGAAGCGACCGGCATTTATCGGCGTGGACATCGCACAAGACCCTCGTTACCCGCCGGCCCATAGATCATTTCGCGCCATCCGGGAATCCGCCGTGCCCATTCCGCCCTCGATCAAGATCTGCGGCGTCACCACCCCGTCCGTGGTGGAAGCGGCCATCGGGGCGCGGGCCGATCATGTCGGCTTCGTCTTTTTCCCTCGCTCGCCCCGGGCGGTGACCCCGCGCGAGGCAGCCAGCCTGGCCGAACGCGCCGGCGACCGCATCGGCAGGGTCGGCCTGTTCGTCGATCCGACAGACGGCGAACTGGCGGAAGCCACTGCGGCGGCTCGGCTCGACGCGATCCAGCTCCACGGCAGCGAAACCCCTGCACGCGCCGCCGCCGTCCGTGTCCAGTTCGGGCTGCCGGTGTGGAAGGCGGTCCCGGTCGCCAGTCCTGCCGACGTGGCCGCCGCCGTCCGCTATGCCGATGCGGTCGATCTGGTCCTGTTCGATGCCAGGACACCGGGTGGCACGCTGCCCGGCGGCATGGGGCTCTCGTTCGACTGGACGCTGCTTCAGGCGTGGAAAGCGCCGGTTGCCTGGGGCCTCGCCGGCGGGCTCGATCCCGACAACGTTGCAGAAG
>Ga0068864_100003507_pt1 | contig 12967 bp, 8 predicted proteins | sample KBSSwiS72_FD_66586 | JGI IMG/M metagenome (GOLD analysis project Ga0068864, IMG submission 66586) | Switchgrass rhizosphere microbial communities from Kellogg Biological Station, Michigan, USA - KBS Switchgrass S7-2 | ecosystem: Host-associated > Plants > Roots > Rhizosphere > Soil ...
GCGTGCACCCGCAGGTACCGGCGAGACAAAGCGAACACGATTCAACCCGTAGTTGATGCCCATGCGGACACCACCTATCGACATGGTCATCTTTGCGAGTTCGCTCAACAACGACAGCGTCAAGAACCCATGTGCGATTGTGGTCTGAAACGGTGATTCACGCGCCGCGCGTTCAGAATCGAGATGGATCCACTGCCGATCTTCCGTGGCTTCGGCGAATTGGTTAATACGCTCCTGCGGAACTTCAAGCCAATCACTAACGCCAACTTCTTTGCCCACGTAATTCGCTAGTTCCGCGACGTTAGCGATTTGCTTTTGCAAGCCACTACTCCTTCCAAATGGCTCCCAGTCCAGCATCCCAGAGTCGTTTGTTGAAGGCGGGAATATCTTTGTCGGCGATTTCGTTACCTCGCGCTTTCAACGTTGTCCATTGGCCATTCAATTCCTTCATGCGATCAAGGGAAGGTTGATTGACTCGAGGGATATCACTCTCTGTCTGATTGATGAGGAACAGATAGTTGGCAGTGAACTTGTTCGGGAAGTTCTCGACATCATCGTAGGCCTTTGACTTACGCTGCACCATATCCTCGTCCCAGGCTTTCATCTTCTTTACGAGTGTTTCGCCGTCCTTTTTGATCGCGGCGTATTTATCACCAGTTGGGAGTGAACTGAGTAGCGATTCCAGCTGTTGCTGTTTCTGATAGAGGCTATTGATCATCTTGTGCATGGTGATCAATTCGGTCTCCATGCTCAACATCGTCTGGTGATATTCAGTGTACGTCGCAGGCGTTGTTGGGTAGAGCGGATTAGGAAGTATCTCGGCGTCAGTTGCGACGGTTTGGCCCAACATTTTCAATGTCAGGCTATATTTTCCCGGAGGAGCCTTGTGTGACAGGAAGCTCCCTTCGATACGAACACCTGGAACGCCGGGCATCGTTGTATATCGCATGTCCCAAACAAATCTGTTGAGACCTTTTGCTTTCGATAACACCGGGTCTGGCCGTGGGCCATTTTCAGAACGCACACTTTTTTCATCCGCCTTCGACGAGTAGGTGCGCACGATGGTTCCCGCCGAGTCTTTGATCTCCAGCGAAATCTCGTCAGTCTTTTTAAGCTCGGGCAGTTGGTAGTAGATAACGACGCCCGTTGCCGGATTGACACCGCGGAATCCGTTCGCACCTGTAAACTCCGGATTTGACGAATCCAACTCACTGGATCCATTTACGAGGTAAGCACTATCAGGCTTAAAGATCGCGAACGAAGGCGAGTCCTTCTTGTACTGTCGAATAACACTCAGATCATCCAGTATCCAATAAGCCCGTCCCGAAGTGGCTGCTATCAGATTGCCCTTGTACACACGCAGATCGGTTATAGGGGTGATGGGGAGGTTCAACTGAAACGGCGACCAGTCTGCCCCACCATTCCATGAAACAAAAAGTCCGAGTTCAGTACCCGCAAACAATAGATCCTTACGCACGTTATCTTCGCGCACGACTCTGGTAAAAGCGTCGGCAGGCAAACCGTTGGTAATCTTTGTCCAGCTGTTTCCGTAATCAGTGGTTTTGTAGAGACCAGGAGTGTGGTCGTTGAACTTATAACGAGTCGTTGCGATGTAAGCAGTTGCTTTATCAAACGGCGATACTTCGATCGCATTGATCAGGCATTCCTGTAGACCCTGTGGAGTTACGTTTTTCCAATTGGCGCCGCCATCGCGAGTCAGAGAAACATATCCATCGTCACTGCCTGTCCAAATCACACCCTTTTCGAGAGGCGACTCCATTATGTAAGTCAACGTGCCATAGTTTTCGGCTCCTACTTCTTCGTTGGTGTATGGGCCGCCGCCTTTGCCTTGTTTCTCCTTTTCATTACGCGTGAGATCAGGTGAGGCTTCTTTCCACGTCTTACCCATGTCGCTCGTCTTCAGCAGGTATTGTGAACCGTGGTAGAAAGTGGTTGGTTCCCATTTGCTCCAAATGATTGGTGAGTTCCAGTTGAAACGATACTTAATGTCTTTCGCATCCATCGCAAGATACTGAATGGGCGCTGCCATTACATTAGTGCTAGCCTGTGCTTTAACGTCGAGGACCTCAATCGTCCCTTGATAACTGTCGCCCATCACATACTTTGGATCATCGGGATCGAATGCCAGAAAAGCACTTTCACCGCCCGCGGAAGATGTCCAACTTGCCGGACCAATGCCACCACTGCCTAACTCACGACTCGCAATCGTCACCGAGGTGTTGTCCTGTTGTCCTCCGTAAATCCGATAAGGAAACTGATTGTCTACGTTGATGCGATAGAACTGCGCAGTCGGCATGTTGCTCTGAACGCTCCAGCTTTTTCCGCCGTTGAAGCTTATTGCCGAACCGCCGTCGTTGGAGATGATGAAATTGCTGGAGTCGTTGGGGTTGATCCAGAGATCGTGAAAGTCGCCATGCGTTCCCGATAGCGTTTCCCAGGTTTTGCCGCCATCGGCCGAACGCATTGCAGACGCACTCATTACATAGATGGTGTTTTCATTCTTCGGATCGATAAACAGTTCAATGTAGTACCAGGCACGCTGCAAAAGGCGATGATCATTCGTCACCCGAGTCCACTTCTTGCCGCTGTTGGTTGAGACAAACAGTCCGCCGGTTTCTTTATCGGAATCACCCTCGATCAATGCGTATACTTTTTCAGGATTCGATCGGCTCACCGCGATCGCCATCTTACCCATCTCTTCAGGCAGACCCTCTTTTAGTTTTTCCCACGTATCACCACCATTGGTCGATTTATATAGTCCGCTGCCGGGACCGCCGCTAATAACTTTCCACGGCAGCCTGCCATGTTCCCACATCGCCGCGTAAAGGATTCGCGGGTTCGTCATATCCATGGATAACTCAGCCGCTCCAGTCTTATCGTCGACAAACAAGACGTTCTTCCAGGTCACGCCGCCGTCAGTCGATTTGAAGACTCCTCTTTGCTGCGTGTGGCTATACAAAGCTCCCTGCGCAGCGACTAAGACTATGTTGGGATCTTTAGGATCGATCACGATGCGCGAGATGTGTTGAGTAAGCTCCAGGCCGATCCTTTTCCATGTCTTACCTGCGTCGGTTGATTTGTAGACACCATCTCCGCCGTGAGTCATAACACCACGTACAGCGTGCTCACCCATCCCAACGTAGACGACGTTTGGATCGCTTTCGGCAACGGCCACCGCTCCAACGGAGCCGGTCTTGAAGTAGCCATCAGAAATATTTCTCCAGCCGATCCCCATGTCGTCTGTTTTCCAGAGACCGCCACCGGTTGTTCCCATGTAATAGGTTTTCGGATCTCCGACGACGCCACAGGCAGCGACGGCGCGGCCACCGCGAAATGGTCCGATTGAGCGCCACTTCACTGCTTTGAACATCGTGTTGTAGTCGTCGGTGGCAGTGGTTGTCTGTGAAGTTTGCGCGCAGACAGTGGACACAAATAAGCACAAGGCAAGCAGGGGAAGTAGACTTTTCGGCATTTGGAGAGTCCTCATCGGAGAAGATTTGCGGCAGATAATACACTAAGGGCTTCTGATGTCCGATATGCTTTAGCTTCTCGAGAAAGTAATTTTGGAAGACTCAAGCCGACAAGCTAAAGCATATCGGACATCAGGAAACCTTGACACACTTTCCGCCACCGTGTTACCTGAGCACCACTTTGCCCCGTTACCTCGTCATCGCCACCTTGTTGTTGCTCGTAACTTCCACGACGTTAAGCGTTGAGGAAACAACTCGCATCGGATTCTCACGCGCTAACATCGCCAGGCTCAAGCCACTCGAATCAAAGTTGGTAGATACCGTTCGTCCTGAGAACTGTCGCCGCGAACACCGTATTTTCACTTTGAAACCGCACATGGCTGGATCAGTTCGCAATTATGAGCTGGCTCAATATGTAGCAAAGCAATGGCGCGAGTATGGACTCGAAGATGTTGAACTCATCGAGCACCCTGTTTACCTTCCCTGGCCCACTCGCTATGAAGCGACACTGGTCGACTCAAAAGAAAAGCTTTCACTCAAAGAAGAAGGCATACCGCAAGACAAGGATTCGTATTCCGACGATGTCGGGATCTCGTACTGCGCTTATTCTGCTGACGTCGATGTGACTGCGCCCGTTGTTTATGTCAACAGTGGAAATCCTGAGGATTACGATCTGCTCGCACAACGCGGCGTAGACGTGCGCGGCAAGATCGCTCTTGCGCGTTATTCAGTGCCCTACAGTTATCGCGGCTTTAAAGCGCAGACTGCTCAGAAGCGCGGTGTGGCTGCGTTAATTCTTTATTCTGACCCTGCGGACGACGGATTCAAGAAAGGCAAAGTTTATCCACAGGGTCCGTGGGGTCCGGAGAGTCATCTGCAAAGAGGCGGCATTGTTTACGACTTCAATCTGCCGGGCGATCCACGTACGCCCGGCTGGGCTTCAGTTCCGGGCGGTCGTTTTCTTCCAGCGGAAACTGCAGTCTCGATGCCGACGGTTGCAGCGGCACCAATGTCTTACAAAGATGCTCGACGTCTTCTCGAAAAAATGACTGGTCCGGCAGTGCCGAAGGAATGGCAGGGAGGATTGCCTTTCACGTACCATCTTGGCCCAACCTCCGACAAACTTCATCTCGTCATCGAGAACGATAAGAAAGTGCGATCGATCTGGAACGTGATCGGCCGTTTGCGTGGATCGGAACGACCGGATGAATGGGTTGTGCTCGGCAATCATCGCGACGCATGGGTTTATGGCGGCGTTGATCCAAGCAGCGGCAGTGCAACGTTGATGGAAACTGCGCGTGCGTTCGGTGAGCTAAAGCGTAGCGGCTGGAAACCAAAACGAACACTCATTTTTGCGTCGTGGGATGCGGAGGAGTTTACGCTGACAGGAAGCACTGAGTGGGGCGAACTCGAAGCCGATCGATTGAAGGCGGGCGCGCTTGCTTACCTGAATGTTGACAGCTCGTCTTCTGGAAATTCGTTTACTGCCGCGGCAGTTCCCGCGTTGGCAGGATTTCTGCGAGATGTCGCACGCGACGTTCCCGATCCACGCGGTGGTTCGATCTACGATGCCTGGTCTCGCCAGACCAAAACCTTGAAAGAGCCGACGGTCACTACACGACTTGGATCGGGTTCAGACTACACGGTGTTTCTCAATTTTCTCGGAGTGCCGGTCGCCGACCTTACGTTTGATGGTCCTTATGGGGTCTATCACTCAGTCTACGATAGTTTCAACTGGGTCGATCGCGTAGGCGATCCCGGCTACCGCTACCATGCGGCGATGGCGCGTTACTGGGCCGTCGCTGGTTTAGAACTCGCTGAGTGTGATTACGTTCCTCTCGACTATGCAGCCTATGCGCAGGAGGTTGGGAAATACATTGACGAGACGGAACAGCTTGCCCGCAAACTAAACGTGGAAGTGGATCTAATGCCGGCGCGCAACGCGACAAAGGAGTGGGAGAAAAACGGCCGGGCAGCACTTGAAGCTGCTCGCAAAGCTGTCAATGCAGGAAACTCGGCAGATGCAGAACGTGTGCACGGCCAGCTTATGAAAGTTGAGCGAGAGTTGTTGGATGAAGATGGACTGGCTGGTCGTCCGTGGTTCAAACATCTTATCTACGCCCCGCGTCCTACTTATAAAGCCATAGTATTGCCGGCACTGACCGAAGCAATTGAAGCCCGTGATCAGGCGCGGGCGAAAGTTGAAGTTGAGCGATTAACTCGCGCCTTGAATAGAGCGGCTACTGCACTTGGGTCGGGCAATTGAGACCCTTATGCTGGGAGCGCAGGCGTCCTCGCCTGCTGATTGCCTATCATTAACGCGGGTGGTAAGCGGCAGGCGGGGACGCCTGCGCTCCCAGCATTCAATTCAACTCGACTACTACTTCATACAAAAACTGTAGCGCGAATCCTACATTCTCCAGTGAAACCCTCTCATCATCTCCGTGTGAGCGATTGAGTTCATTGTCATCCAGTTTGAAAGGTTCGAAGCCGTAAGCCGTAATACCCAACGGCCGGAACTTCGCGCTGTCTGTTGAACTCGTCAGCATCGTCGGGATTACAGGAACACCAGGATCACGTCGCGCCGCCACTTTACGGATAGCGTTCATCAATGCAGTCTCTGCTTCTGATCCCGTCGGAGTTGAGCCTTCGAGTACTTCTATATCAAGTTCCGGATCGTTAAGCACACGACGCAGCTTGGCGATAAAGTCGTCCGGTGTTTCGCCGGGCAAAAGCCGGGCATCAATTTGCGCCGATGCAGTCCCAGGGATCACATTAACTTTATCGCTACCTTTGAGTCCCGTGATCGTGAACGTGTTTCGAACTTCAGCATTGAGTGTGCTATCCGCGAGAAGTTTCTTTCGCAACGCAGGGTTGTGAAGTGATGTCTCGAGATCCGCGTAAGCCCTTCTAAGGACCAGATCACTCTGACGTGCAGCCCTCATGCGATAGCCCTGGGCTACGGCGGGTAAGACCTGGATCGGTGTTTCCCAACGTCTCAAGCGTTCGAGCGCACTGAGCAAGCGTTCGACAGACGAGTTGGGCGAAGGAATCGAACCGTGGCCTGCGGGGCCTTTCGCAGTCATCCTCAACCACAGCGCCGCCTTTTCCATGACGTCGACGCCATATTGTTCGAGCTTTCCATTTTTTACATACGGGACATCGCCTTCGTTCAGCAGAAACTCCGCGCCACGGATCAGATCAGGGTGGTCCTTGATGATTGAAAGTGCGCCCGTGCCGCCCGCTTCTTCATCGGCAACAGCGAGCAGGATGACGTCACGTTTGAGCGGGACCTTGAGTCGCTTTAGCAGACGAAGCAGGGTTACATGAACCGCACACGTACCCTTCATATCTGTTGCGCCACGACCGTAAACAAAGCCATCGCGAATCTCGCCGCTGAATGGCGGCACAGTCCAATGTTCTGGTTCCGCCATTACGACGTCTGTGTGACTGAGGAGAATCAAAGGTCGACGAGTACCATCACCTTTGAGTCGCGCATAGAGATTCGCGCGGCCGGGAGCGAATTCGAGTAGACGAGTCTCAATGCCATCTGACTCAAGAAGTTTTTGGAGATGGAGTGCAACGGCGCGTTCATTGCCGGGAGGATTGGTTGTGTCGATGCGAATGAGTTGCTGGAGTAGTTGTACAGCCTCGGTCCGTTCTTTGGCCCAATCGATGTCCGTCGCTCGTGCGGGTGATGTAAAGAGAAGGAAAACTACGAGTAGTGTTAAAGGGCGAATGAACATAGGCCTCTCTTCTTAAAAACTCTATGCGTAGGCGCAGAGAAATACTCAGATTACCTGGCCAGTGTCAAATCATTCGCTCGACACAGAAAACATGGTGGATTCATAATGCCGCAACTTCATGCCAACTGAGTCCAAGATAATGTCGATGTCGGAAGCCGTTCGCCGGTTTGTGCATGATGGCGACTCCATAGTCATCGAGGGCTTCACACATCTCATCTGTTTTGCTGCTGCGCACGAGATTATTCGACAGCGGCGTCGTGCACTTACAATCTGCCGGCTTACTCCCGACCTCATCTACGATCAACTGATCGGTGCCGGTTGCGTAAGTAAACTAATCTTTAGTTGGGCCGGTAATCCCGGTGCCGGCCCACTCTACGCTTTCCGCAGAGCCGTCGAACAAGGCATTCCAACTCCAATCGAACTCGAAGAGTATTCTCACTTCGGGATGGTGGCACGCCTGACTGCCGGCGCGGCCAAGCTTCCTTTCTACCCGCTTAGAGATTACATGGGCAGCGATCTGCCTCGCGTCAACCCCCTGATCAAAACGGTGGTGTGTCCTTTCACAGGCGAAGAGTTGGCTGCGGTACCCGCATTGAACCCTCACGTGGCGATCATCCACGCGCAAAGAGCGGATGAAAATGGCAACGCGCAAATCTGGGGTTTACTTGGTGTGCAGAAGGAGGCGGCGTTCGCGTCGAAGCACGTGATCGTGGTGGTTGAGGAAATAGTTTCAGAGAGCGTCATTCGTTCGGATCCAAACCGAACTTTGATTCCAGGGCTGATCGTTGACGCAGTGGTGCACGAACCATTCGGCTGTCACCCTTCTTACGCGCAAGGGTTTTACGATCGTGACAACGATTTCTACGTAAGTTGGAGAGAGATTTCGCAGAATGAGCAGCAGTTCAATTCTTATCTCAACGAGTGGGTGTTTGGGGTCAGGGATCGAGCCGAGTACATCGCGCGCCTCGGAGATGCCTTATCACGGTTGAGAGCAAAGCCGGCTTTCTGTGAAGCGGTTAACTATGGCTATTGAACTGCCAAACTTTACCCCAAACGAGTTGATGGTTTGCGCAGCTGCACGACAACTTAGCGACGGGGAAGTTGTCTTCGTAGGAATTGGGCTTCCGAATCTCGCCTGTAATCTTGCGCGGCGATTACACGCGCCAAAGCTGGTCCTGGTCTATGAATCGGGTGCTATTGGTGCCGATCCAAAGAGACTGCCAATTTCCATTGGCGATCCTTCACTCGTGACAGACTCGCTGAGCGTATGTTCGATGTTCGACGTATTCACTTACTACTTGCAGGGCGGGCTTATTGATGTAGGCTTCCTGCAAGGCTCTCAAGTTGATCGCTTCGGCAATCTCAACACGACCGTTGTTGGTGACTATCGACAACCAAAGGTGCGATTACCAGGCAGTGGCGGCGCGTGTGAAATCGCGATTCATGCAAAGAGAGTTTTTGTTATTGGCCCACAAAGCAAGCGATCGTTTCCCGAGCGTGTCGACTTCATCACGTCGCCCGGATTTGTTGATGGGCCGAATACGAGAAAAGAACTTGGAATGCCTGGCGCGGGCCCGGCACTCGTTATTACAAGTTTTGGGTGTTATGAATTTGTCGATGGTGAAATGGTACTGACGTCTCTGCATCCGGGATGCACACTCGAACAAGTTCGTGAGAATACTGGATGGGAAGTCCGCGTTTCGTCGAACTTGGCGACGACCGGCATTCCTTCACCTGAAGAGTTGAGGATCATTCGCGAGGAGTTGGACCCGACTCACTTGTTTATTTAAGGATGGGATCGGCTTCGCCGCCTGATGTGAGGCGTGGCTCTGCCCCGCCGTAACGCTGCACCTAAATATCTAACGCGCGGCTTAGCCGCACGTAGTGATCTTGTAAACGTCTGAACGACGAGGCTAAGCCACGCCTCACATCAGGAGGCGAAGCCGAAGACTGATGCGGAAGTCGTTACCTCATAGTTGCTGCTGCGAAAAACTTTCGAAATACTCTCATGCGAGTTTGAAAGTGCGTGGTCCCCGGCGTTCCGTCAACTACAAGAATCTGACTCGGCGTAATTTCCCTTTCGGCTGGGAGCGCAGGCGTCCCCGCCTGCTGATTACTTGTCAGTAACTTTAGTTGAGTACCGGCAGGTAGAAACCTGTGGGCCAGCTCCCCTAATTTACCTCGCCGAAAAACCCGACATCTATAAACAATTTTTTCACGGGAGGGGTTATGTCAGCACCGCGTTCTCAACATGTCGATACATTCCTTCAAACTTTGATCATCATCGCCGCCATCACTGTGCTAGCCAGCTTTGCAACGGCGGCGACTGTGCCGGCTGGATTCACAGATTCAATTGTGGCCGGCGGATTAACCAATCCAACCGCTATGGCACTGGCTCCTGATGGTCGCATCTTTGTGTGTGAGCAGGGAGGCACCCTCAGAGTCATCAAGAATGGGGCGTTGCTCTCAACTCCATTTCTGACAGTTACAGTCAATTCGAGCGGTGAACGTGGATTACTCGGAGTCGCGTTTGATCCTAATTTCACGTCGAATCAGTTGGTGTACATCTACTACACCGCGACAACTCCAACGATTCATAACCGCGTTAGTCGCTTCATTGCTTCTGGTGATGTCGCAATGGCGGGCAGTGAGACCGTCATTCTGAATTTGAACGATCTGAGCGGCGCCACGAATCACAATGGTGGGGCAATTCACTTTGGACCTGATAACAATCTCTACGTTGCGGTCGGTGACAATGCGAATGGACTGAATTCTCAGTCTCTGTCCACTCGCCTCGGCAAGATCCTACGAATAGCTTCGGACGGAAGTATCCCAGCAAGTAACCCGTTCTTCAATACAGCTCTCGACGAAAACAAATCAATATGGGCGCTGGGCCTGCGAAATCCTTTTACCTTTTCCTTTAACTTTAGCAACGGACGAATGTTCATCAACGATGTCGGAGAAAACACCTGGGAAGAGATTGACGACGGTATTGCCGGGTCGAACTATGGCTGGAACACTTGCGAAGGGTTTTGCAGTCCACCCAATTCAAACTTTCGCGATCCGATTTATGCTTACGCGAACGACGCTCAGACATGTGCGATCACCGGCGGAGCCTTTTACAGCCCACAGACGGTTCAGTTTCCGAGTAACTTTGTTGGAAATTACTTCTTCTCTGATTTCTGCGGCGGCTGGATAAAGACTTTGAATCCGAATGCTGGTAACGCCGTCAACGATTTCGCCGCCGGCATTTCTTCGCCGGTCGATCTCAAGGTTTCGAATGATGGTAGCCTTTACTATCTAGCTCGCGGGAGTGGTTCGGTAAACAGAATTCAGTTCTCATCCGGTGACAACGTTGCTCCCCAGGTGAACATTACTAATCCAGTCAACGGTGCCACCGTTGCGCGGAAGGCTAATGTTAATTTGACTGCAAATGCGAATGATAATGTTGGTGTCGCGCGAGTTGAGTTCTACGTAAACGGTAGCTTGCAATGTACTGACTCGAGTGCGTCATATTCTTGCTCTTGGAAGGTACCCAATCCGCCGAACCGGACATATCAAATCGAGGCCCGAGCATTTGACCAGGCAGGGAACTCGGCAAGTGCCGCGGTGCAGGTAACGTCGCGGTAGTTCATGGGCTGACATTCGACTTCAAGAGCTCGGGAAGGGGGCAGAGCGGCAGTTTCTCTAAAGTCTACCTACTCGAACCCAGCGCGCCCCCGCAGATAATCATGACTCTAGAATCAAAGCGTGAAGTCAGAGTCCAATCAGAGATTATTGATCCTGCGGGGGCGCGCTAGGCTGATTCTAGGTAGAGGTCAAAGAAACTGCCGCTCTGCCCCCTTCCCGACACCTGTAATTGAGGACTGAATTTCTTAAGATGAAAATCTTCGCAGTTACCTTACTGCTAATTCTTGCGACCTCATTTACCTGCCGGGCCCAGGAAGCGGCGAAGCAACTTGCCAACGCTACCAACGCACTCGAGAGCCAACTGTCGACACTCAAGGCTAGTGATGACTTAAACAAACAGTGCACGAACGATATCGCGGCTGCGCGCACGGCTCTGAAACTCGGGAGCCCGTACTTGAGTCTTTACACAATCAGAACTTGCTACATTGAACTTGATTCACTTTCTTACGCGGCTTCAAAGGCCGACATCGCAACGAAGGGTGCTGATGCATTCGAACAGGAGTGGCGTCAGTTAGCAGCGACACTAAACGACAAAGAGCAGAAACTCCCGCGAGTTGGTTTGAAACTGCTCCCGGCAGTTGTTATCGCACTCGCGGATGCTTCGCAGGTTCAAGTTAACTCGTACTACCAATCAGGACGCTTGATTGCTCTCAAGGGCAACATTGCCGAAGGCGTTCTCCAACTCGGTAGGGCGACCGCCAATCTTGACTTCGCGCTTTTCTGTCGCGGGCTTCGCTTTCCTGCGCCCAAGTCGACCATTGAATTTCGATCTGTTGCCCCGGAGTTAAAAAAACTGGAAACTGCAGCTCTTCGAACGTACAAATCAGTCGGCGACGGTACTCAACAGTCTGAGTTCACAGGTCTGAAGACAAATCTCGAAGTCGCTGAGAAACTAAACGCAGGGTCGAAGTTTGAAGGAGCGCTGTTCAAATACCTCGAATCACATTTCTACTTCGGGCTGATTATTACGTCTGCTGAAAAGGAAGACCTGCCCCATCTACGGGAGAGAAGCGGAGAACTGCGCAAGCTGCTCACAGCTGGTAAGAACGACAACAGTATCGCACTTCTCTTTTTGCAGATGGCGGAGGAAGCCCTGGATCCTGACACGTCAGAACAACCAACACAGACACAGATAAAACGCGTGGTGGTTATCTTGAATATTGTCGTGCCTGACTATCTCGATTACTTAAAGACAACTCAGAAATAGATCATCCGCAGATTACGCCGATTACGCAGATTTCTTTTCGAGCAGGAGTCATTTCCCAATAGCTCAAAAAGAAATCTGCGTAATCGGCGTAATCTGCGGATGATCTATTCCTGATAAACTCTCCACCTCATGAGGCTGAACCGGAAATGGGAGTTTCTTGGGCTTTCAATAACAGTCGGCATGGCCGCCGCGATCGTTACGCTCGTTTTCTTTGCGTGGCTTACTGGCGAAGTGCTGGAAGGTGAAACTCAGCACTTCGACGAAGTCACTCGCAACACCGTTCACCAGATTGCCTCACCAACAGTCACCGCCACTATGCGTGGCATCTCGTTCTGTGGCTCAAGCTTCTTTCTCACATGTGCAACCATTCTCATGTTCATGTGGCTGATGTCTCGAGGGTGGCGTAGAGACGCATGGCTTCTCGCCGTCACGATGATTGGCGCCGCGATACTGAACACGACACTAAAACTGACTTTCCATCGTGCACGCCCGGTTCCGTTTTTCAATCTACTAGCGCCTGAGTCGTACAGCTTTCCCAGTGGGCACTCGCTCGCGAGCTTTTGTTTCTTCGGCGCACTCGCATCAATCCTCACGGTTCGCATCAATAACTCCCGAATCAATCTGGGTATCTGGATTTGTGCAGCTACGCTGGTATTCCTGATCGGACTCTCGAGGATTTATCTCGGTGTGCATTACACAACCGACGTCCTTGCCGGTTTTTCAGCTGCGTTCATTTGGATTGCAATGATTCGTTTTGTGGAAATGCAGCTCGTGAGGCGAAGAAAACTGTAGAGGAGAGTGCAGCTTGTGACGTTCAACTACACGCGGTCGGG